>ERZ772897.3432-NODE-3432-length-11818-cov-6.536003_pt1 | contig 11818 bp, 9 predicted proteins | sample MGYA00512125_ERZ772897 | MGnify/ENA primary metagenome ERZ772897 (study PRJEB29015, sample SAMEA2737660) | human gut metagenome | biome: human gut; feature: human-associated habitat; material: faeces | place: China | collected 2012 ... | reverse complement strand
CCGCGCGCGACGTGCGTGCTCGCGACGCTCTTCGTCTTGCTCACCGTCTTTTCCGCCTGCCTGCTCTGATGAGCAGCGCGCGGTCTTGCTATGATTTCCAAAGGAGGACATCTTCATGAGATTTGCTATCAAGCCTTCTTCCGCCTTCCTGATCGGGGCCCTCACGGGCGCATTTGTATTTTCGCTTCCATCTGGAGGGGTGGCTGCGGCGTCGCATCGCCTGCAGGCACCGGAGCCGCAGGTGGAAACGAAAGTGGAAATGCACGAGGGCGTGCGCGAGGTGCAGCAGCCGGCAGGGATCCGGCGTCAGGTCCGCCCGTCCTCGGGCGGCACGACGCGCGCCGTGCCGCGCTCCCTGCATGAGCGCGTGCAGGAGATCCTCCATCCCGCGCAGCCGGAGCCGCAGATGATGCCGGTGCCGCAGTTCCAGGTGCCGAAGACCGTCTCGACAGAGGATGACTCCATCCTTGGCACGCCGCTCGCGAGCCAGGACCAGTGCGTGCGCTACCTCCTGCGCTACAACCCGGCGCCGGCGATCTCCGTGACGCCGCAGCAGCTCGTTTCCTACTACTACGAGGAGGGCGCGCGCGAGGGCGTGCGCCCGGATGTCGCGTTCGCGCAGGCGCTCAAGGAGACGGGCTTTTTCCGCTACGGCGGCACGGTGACGCCGGACCAGAACAACTACTGCGGGCTCGGCACGACGAGCACGACGGTCAAGGGTGCGTATTTCGCGAGCTCGGAGCTCGGCGTTCGCGCGCATATCCAGCATCTGCTCGCCTATGCCTCGACGCGCCAGCCTATCGAGCCTGTCGTCGATCCGCGCTACGGCCTCGTGCGCTCGGTCTACGGCACGAGCACGCTCTCGCGCTGGGAGGACCTCAACGGCCGCTGGGCGGTGCCTGGCACGACGTACGGGCAGAGCATCCTCTCGATGTTCCGCGCCATCTTGAGCGAGTGAGGCCGCGATGGTTCGGCGGCTGTATGATATGAGATAGAGATCACGAGGGGGAGCAGGTGCGGCTCCGGCATTGCCGGGGGCGTCCGGCTCCCGGCTCGTTTCCAGACGAAAGGGATGAAAGGGAAACTATGATTACCACGAACAATTTGAGCCTCCAATTCGGCAAGCGCGTCCTCTATAAGGATGTCAACCTCAAGTTCACGCCGGGCAACTGCTACGGCATTATCGGCGCGAACGGCGCCGGCAAGTCCACGTTCCTGCGCCTGCTCTCCGGTGAGCTCGAGCCGACGGGCGGCATGGTGGAGGTCACGCCGGGCGAGCGCCTCGCGGTCCTCAAGCAGGATCACTACGCGTTCGACCAGTATCAGGTGCTGCGCACGGTCATGATGGGCTATCCGCGCCTCGTCGAGGTCATGGACGAGAAGGATGCGCTCTACGCGAAGCCGGATTTCTCGGAGGAGGACGGCATGAAGGCGTCGGAGCTCGAGGCGGAGTTCGCGGAGATGAACGGCTGGGATGCGGAGTCGGACGCGGCGCGCCTCCTCAACGGCCTCGGCATCACGGAGGATAAGCACGAGCTCATGATGTCGGAGCTCACGGCCAAGGAAAAGGTGCGCGTGCTGCTCGCGCAGGCGCTCTTCGGCAATCCCGACATCCTCTTGCTCGACGAGCCGACGAACCATCTCGATGTGGCGTCGATCAACTGGCTCGAGGACTTCCTCGCCGACTTCCCGAACACGGTCATCGTCGTCTCGCATGACCGCCATTTCCTCAACCAGGTCTGCACCTACATCTGCGACGTCGATTACGGCGAGATCAAGCTCTACGCGGGCAACTATGATTTCTGGTACCAGTCGAGCCAGCTCGCGCTGCAGCTGCAGAAGGAGCAGAACAAGAAGGCCGAGGAGAAGATCAAGGAGCTGCAGACCTTCATCGCGCGCTTCGCCGCGAACGCTGCGAAGTCGAAGCAGGCGACGAGCCGCAAGAAGCTGCTCGAGAAGATCAAGGTCGAGGACATCAAGCCGTCCTCGCGCCGCTATCCCTACATCGCGTTCACGCCGGACCGCGAGGCGGGCGACCAGCTCCTCACGGTCGACGGCATCTCGAAGATGGTCGACGGCGAGCAGGTGCTGAAGAACGTGAGCTTCACGCTCAGGAAGGGCGACAAGGTCGCCTTCGTCGGCCCGAACACGCTCGGTAAGACGATGCTCTTCAAGATCCTCATGGGCGAGGAGGAGCCGGACGAGGGTTCGTTCAAATGGGGCGTGACGACGACGCAGGCCTACCTGCCGTCCGATAACAGCAGCTATTTCGACGGCGTGGAGCTGAACCTCGTCGATTGGCTGCGCCAGTACTCCAAGGACCCGGACGAGACGTTCGTGCGCGGCTTCCTCGGGCGCATGCTCTTCTCCGGCGAGGAGAGCCAGAAGCAGGCGAACGTCCTCTCCGGCGGCGAGCGCGTGCGCTGCATGCTCTCGCGCATGATGCTCTCGGGCGCGAACGTGCTGCTGCTCGACGAGCCGACGAACCACCTCGACCTCGAGTCCATCACGGCGCTCAACAACGGGCTCATCGCGTTTACGGGCACGGCGCTCTTCGCCTCGCACGACCATGAGTTCGTGCAGACGATCGCGAACCGCATCATCGACATCACGCCGGACGGGGTTGTCGACCGCGTGACAACGTACGATGATTTCCTCGCGAACGAGACCGTGCAGCAGCAGATCGCGGAGAAGTACAAGAAGGCGTAAGGGACCGCACCAGGCGGGCGGAAGCGAGGACGGGATATCGATGCTTGGGAAGATCTTCCCTGAACTGAATAAGGAGCGGCAGCGAGACATCGGCTCCGCCGTGCGCCTCAAAGAGATGGTCGCCGTGCTGCGCAAGTACGACGTCGTGCGCGGCATGACGCCGGTGAAGCTCCGCCACATCCTCGAGGACCTCGGGCCGACGTTTGTCAAGCTCGGGCAGGTCATGAGCATGCGGCCGGACTTCCTGCCGCAGGAGTACTGCGACGAGCTCATGACGCTGCAGAACGGCGCGAAGCCGCTGCCCTTCTCGACGATTCTCAAGGTCATCGAGCAGGAGTACAGCCGCCGCTGGAGCAAGGTGTTCTCCTCCATCGACGAGGAGGTGCTCGGCTCGGCGTCCATCGCGCAGGTGCACCGCGCGGTGCTCACGAGCGGCGAGCGCGTCGTCGTGAAGGTGCAGCGCCCCGGCATCTACAAGATCATGTCGCGCGACATGGTGCTCCTGAAGCGCGCCGCGCGTCTCGTGCGCGTCGTGAGCCACTCGCAGGACGTCATCGACTTCGACATGGTGCTCGAGGAGATGTGGGGCATCGCCAAGCAGGAGATGGACTTCCTCATCGAGGCGGACCACATCGAGGAGTTCCGCCATCTGAACCAGGACGAGGCGTTCGTGACCTGCCCGAACGTCTACCGCAACCTCACGACGCAGCACATCCTCGTCATGGAGTACGTCGAGGGCGTGCGCATCGACGACTTCGACGGGCTGCGGGCGCGCGGCGCCGACATCACGCTCCTCGGGCGCAGGCTCGGCGAGAACTACGTCAAGCAGATCATAGAGGACGGCTATTTCCATGCCGACCCGCATCCCGGCAACATTTGGGTGCGCGGCGGCAGGATCGTCTGGCTCGACCTCGGCATGATGGGGCGCCTGAGCAACCGCGACCGCACCGCGATCCGCAAGGCGGTCATCGCGCTCGCGAACCACGACACGTTCGAGATGAAGACGGCGGTGCTCGCGCTCGGCGTGCCGCGCGGCCACATCAACCACACGGCGCTCTACCAGGACATCGACGCGCTCATGGCGCAGTACAGCACGCTCGATTTCCGCGAGCTCAAGATGGGGCAGCTCACGCGGCAGATCATGAACATCCTGCGCGTGCACCACATCGCCTGCCCGCAGGGGCTTTCGATGTTCGCGCGCGGCATCCTGACGATCGAGGGCGTCATGCGCCTCGTCTGCCCGAAGGTCAGCTTCGTCGAGATCTTCGCGAAGAGCCTGCAGCTCAACTATCGGAAGAATTTCGACTGGCGCGAGGAACTCTCCAAGGCGAAGCGCGAGAGCTACCTGCTCGTCCGCAAGTCGATGTCGCTGCCGGAGCAGATCTCAGACATCCTCAAGATGACGATGAGCGGGCAGACGAAGGTCAACCTCGACCTCACGGGCTCGGAGGAGCCGCTGCGCCACGTGGACAAGATGGTCAACCGCGTCATCGTCGCCGTGCTCTGCGCCGCGCTCCTGCTTGGCTCGAGCACGATCTGCACGACGAACATGACGCCGAAGATCATGGAGATCCCCCTGCTCGGCTTCCTGGGCTACCTCATCGCCTTCGTGCTGAGCATCCGGCTCATCTGGGACATTCACAAGGGAAGATAGGAGAGATGCAGCATGCGCGGAGTGCGCGGAGCGACCACAGTAGAGAACGATCGAAAAGAGGAAATATGGAGCGCGGCGGCGGAGCTCGTCTCTGCGATGCTCGACGCCAACGGCATCGCGTCTGAGGACATCGGCGCGGCGATCTTCAGCGCGACGGAGGACCTCGTGAGCGCGTTTCCCTCGGCGGGCGTGCGCGCGCGTGTGCCGGGCTTCGACGCCGTGCCGCTCTTCGACGCGCGGCAGCTCGCGATCGAGGGCAGCCTGCCGCGCTGCCTGCGCGTGCTGCTCCTCGTCGATACGGAGAAACGGCAGCAGGAGATCAAGCATATCTACCTGCGCGAGGCAAGGAAGCTGCGGCCCGATCTCGAGGGAAAAGGGGAGCGCTGAGGCAGGACGCGGTTTTCGCGCGAAGCTGCGGCAGGCGAAGACGCCGGCGAAGGCGGCGCGGATCATCGAGTATTCCGACAGGCATTGAAAACGTCGACAAACGATACAGGGATTTTTTCTTGGACAGGAAAATTTCTGTATCGTTTATTTTTTTTCCAAATTGTTTGCAATATATTTGACTGTTTTTTGAAGTGCCTGGATGCTATGATGAGTGTGTCAGGAAAAAAGACAAACAAAGAACAAAAGGAGGTGGTTTTGATTGATTTGGGAAGAGTTGAAACCGACCCTGATCTGCCGGAATGTGGATGCTGTTTCTGCTGATGATGTCATGGAGCTCGTCGGTGGCCGTCTGGTCGCGGAGGGCTACGCGAAGCAAAGCTATGTCAAGGCGCTGCAGACGCGTGAGAGATCGTTCTCGACGGGCATCGGCATCGGCAGCATCGGCGCCGCGATCCCGCATACGGACCCGCAGCATGTGCGGCGGCCGGGCATCGCGATCGGCACGCTCAGGAGGCCGGTGGATTTCCTGCAGATGGGAACGGTCGACGTCGTCGTGCCGGTCCGCATCGTCTTCGTGATGGCGGTGCAGAATCCCAATGAGCACATCGGGAGCCTGCAGCGCGTCATCGCGAAGCGCTGGTCGGCGTACTACGGCTATCCGCACTGCACGATCATCGCCATGCACAACGTCGAGCCCGCCGTCTTCGCCGTGCTCATCGACCCGGTGCTCAACCTTTTCCACCTCGACAAGGTCAACCTCAACCCGAAGGCCATCGAGAAGAAGATCGGCGTCTTTGGTGAGCCGATGGTCATCGACATGCTCATCGGCATCATCGGCAGCATCGGCCATCTCGACTCCCTGAAGACGTGGGGCCAGATCTTCTACGTCGCCGTGAGTGCGGGCTTCGCGATCCCCGCGGGTGCCGCCCTCATCACGAGCTTCAACATCCTCGGCAAGCCGATGCTCGGCCTCGTCTTCCTCGCGATCCCGTGCTCTGCGAGGCCATCCTCAAGGAGAACATGCCGAACCTCCTCGACACCGTCGATCCCACAAAAATCGAGGCGAAGACAGATGCGATCGTGCGCATCATCGAGACCATCCCGCAGTCAGAGGAGCTCGCGGCGCTGTTTGCCCGGGTGCACGGCGTCCACTCCCTTGCGGACATGGGACTCGATGACAGCTTCTATCACAAGATGGCGTTCCTCTCCCCGTATGTGCGCCAGCGCCTGACGTTCATGCGGACGCTGAAGTTCTATGATTTCTACGATGAAGTCACCACGCCCTGAGGGAGGGGAGCGGCGAAATTCCTAGGTTTGCCCCTGTACTTTTTTCTCTGCTTCCTGTATGATAGAAAAAGAGTATGGGGGTATTTTTTCTTGTTTTTACTCATCAGTAAGGGGCGATCTTCTTGAGTACTATTGATACGAAATGCGTCAATGCGATCCGCGTGCTGGCAGCGGATGCGATCCAGAAAGCGAACTCCGGCCATCCGGGACTGCCGCTCGGCAGCGCGCCGATGGCGTATGAGCTTTGGGCGAACCACATGAACCACAACCCGAAGGACCCGAAGTGGGAGAACCGCGACCGGTTCATCCTCTCGGGCGGTCATGGCTCGACGCTGCTCTATTCCCTGCTGCATTTCTACGGCTATGGCCTCACGATGGACGATATGAAGGAGTTCCGTCAGGACGGCTCGCTCACGCCGGGGCATCCGGAGTACGGCCACACGGTCGGCGTCGAGGCGACGACGGGTCCGCTCGGTGCCGGCATGGGCATGGCGGTCGGCATGGCGATGGCGGAGGCGCATCTCGCGGCGGTGTTCAACAAGCCCGGCTATGAGATCGTCGACCACTACACGTTCGCGCTCGGCGGCGATGGCTGCATGATGGAGGGCATCTCCTCCGAGGCGTTCTCGCTCGCGGGCACGCTCGGCCTTTCAAAGCTCATCATCCTCTATGATTCCAACAACATCTCGATCGAGGGCAATACGAGCATCGCGTTCCGTGAGAATGTCCAGGCGCGCATGGCGGCGTTCGGCTTCCAGACGATCACGGTCGAAGATGGCAACGATCTCGCGGCCATCGGCCGGGCCATCGAGGAGGCCAAGGCCGACAAGGAACATCCGTCCTTCATCACGGTGAAGACGCAGATCGGCTACGGCTGCCCCGCGAAGCAGGGTAAGGCGAGCGCACACGGCGAGCCGCTCGGCGAGGAGAACGTCCGCGCGCTCAAGGAGAACCTCGGCTGGCCGGAGCCTGAGAAGAGCTTCAACATCCCGCAGGATGTCTACGATCACTACCAGGAGCTCGCGGGCAAAGGTGCGGAGCAGGAAGCGGCGTGGAACAAGCTCTTTGCCGCCTACGCGGAGAAGTTCCCCGAGGAGAAGAAGCTCTGGGATGCGTTCCACGCGCCGGTTGATGCGGAAAAGCTCCTCAAGGACGAGAAGTTCTGGGCGAAGGCGGAGAAACCGATCGCGACGCGCGCGGCCTCCGGCAACGTGATCCAGTACATCAAGGACCTCGTGCCGCAGCTCATCGGCGGCAGCGCCGACCTCGCGCCGTCGAACAAGACGTACATGAAGGACGAGGGCGACTTCAGCAAGGAAGACTACGCTGGTCGCAACCTCCACTTTGGCGTGCGCGAGCTCGCGATGGCAGCGATCGCCAACGGCATCACGCTGCACGGCGGCCTGCGCCCCTACGTCGCGACGTTCTTCGTCTTCTCCGACTACATGAAGCCGATGGTTCGTCTCGCGGCGCTCATGAAGATCCCGACGACGTACGTGCTCACGCATGACAGCATCGGCGTCGGCGAGGACGGCCCGACGCACGAGCCGGTCGAGCAGCTCGCCATGTGGCGCGCACTGCCGAACGTCAATGTCTTCCGTCCGGCGGATGTCACGGAGACGGAGGCAGGCTGGTACCTCGCGCTCACGAGCAAGGAGACGCCGACGCTGCTCGTGCTCACGCGTCAGGGTCTGCCGCAGCTTGCGGGCTCCTCGCGCGAGGCGCTCAAGGGCGCGTATATCGTCTCCGAGGCGAAGGACAAGGACAATCTCGACGGCATCCTCATTGCCACGGGCTCTGAGGTCGCGCTCGCGATCGAGGCGCAGCAGGAACTCGCGGCACAGGGCCGCTCCATCCGCGTCGTCTCCATGCCGTGCATGGACCTCTTCGCGAAGCAGAGCGCGGCGTACAAGGAGAGCATCCTGCCGAGCGACGTTCGCGCGCGTGTGGCCGTCGAGGCTGCCATGCCGTTCGGCTGGGGCGACTACGTCGGCCTCGACGGCGCGACGGTCACGATGCCGGGCTTCGGTGCCTCCGCACCGGCGGGCGCTCTGTTCAAGAAATTCGGCTTCACGAAGGAGCACGTCGTAGAGACGATGCTCGGCGTGCTTGCCAAGCTGAAATGACAGCTGCGCATCTGCGACAATAAATAGGTAGTAAGGAAGCAAGCGCTTCTACAGGCGATCCGATGCTGAGCATCGGGTCGCTTTTTCTATCGGACGTCGGCGTAGCGGCGAGCGGCTCTGCAGAGGAGCGTCTGTAAGAGGAGGAAGGGAAGGAGCGTGCACATTGAAAGAGTGTCAAATATGTGTGTGAGACATGCAGGGATGTCCTTTTTGAATGGAAAAGACGCGCTTGCGTCAAGAGGAAAACGAGAAAGATACGCTAGGGAGCGTGTATTTAAGAAATCGTGATAAATTAAGTGTTGACATTGGTTTTACCCAATGATAGTATGTAGAAGTGCCTGACAGAGAGCAGGACTTCTCAGAACAAGGAGCGAGGAACATGGCACTCGAGCATTTGAAGGATGTGGTTCGTGTCATCGGACTCAAGCAGGTCAGGAAGGCCGTCCAGGGAGGGCGCGCCGAGCGCGTCTTCCTCGCGGATGACGCGGATGCACGCGTCACGGCACCGCTCTCGGAGTTGTGCGCAGCGCAGGGCGTGCCAGTGGAGCATGCCGCCTCGATGGCGGAGCTCGGCAAGGCCTGCGGCATCGACGTGGGAGCTGCAGCGGCAGCGCTCACGCGGGAGTCTCGTTAGAAACCCGCGGCATCGCCGCGAGATTTCATAAATAATAAATCTTAAAATGAAGGAAGGAGGTGCATGTATGCCTACTATCAACCAGTTAGTCCGTAAAAGCAGAAAGAGCATGCAGGAGAAATCCACAGCACCAGCACTGAAAAATTGCCCGCAGAAGCGCGGCGTTTGCACGCGTGTCTACACGACGACGCCGAAGAAGCCGAACTCTGCACTGCGTAAGGTCGCTCGTGTTCGTCTGACGAACAGCATCGAGGTGACTGCATACATTCCTGGCATTGGTCATAATCTCCAGGAGCATAGTGTTGTTCTGATCCGCGGCGGTCGTGTCAAGGACCTCCCGGGTGTCCGCTACCACATCATTCGTGGCTCGCTCGATACGGCAGGCGTTCAGGATCGCGGCCAGGCCCGCTCCAAGTACGGCGCCAAGAAAGCGAAAGCAAAGAAGAAATAACACACGCTGCTAAGAGACTATGAGAAGGAGGTAAAACAATGCCAAGAAAAGGTTCCGTACCGAAGCGTGACGTACTGCCGGATCCGGTGTACCACAACAAGACGGTTACGAAATTCATCAACAAGGTGATGCTCTCCGGCAAGAAGAGCGTCGCTGAGCGCGTCGTCTACGATGCCTTCGAGACGATTCGCGCGAAGACGGGCAAGGATCCGCTCGAAGTATTCGAGACGGCTCTCAAGAACGTCATGCCGGTCCTCGAGGTCCGTGCTCGCCGCGTCGGCGGTGCGAACTATCAGGTGCCGGTCGAGGTCCGTCCGGACCGCCGCATGACGCTCGGCATCCGCTGGCTCGTCGGCTATGCGCGCCTGCGCGGCGAGAAGACCATGGAAGAGCGCCTCTCCGGCGAGCTCATGGACGCTGCGAACAACACGGGCGCCGCGATCAAGAAGAAAGAAGATACGCATAAGATGGCAGAGGCCAACAAGGCATTTGCACATTATCGCTGGTAATCTTTTCTACTATATAAGATAAGGAGCGATAGTAAAAGTGGCAAGAGAGTATTCCCTTGAAAAAACTCGGAATATCGGTATCATGGCACACATCGATGCCGGTAAGACGACGACTACTGAGCGTATCCTCTTCTACACGGGTGTCAACCACAAGATTGGTGAGGTGCATGACGGCGCTGCGACGATGGACTGGATGGTCCAGGAGCAGGAGCGCGGCATCACGATCACGTCCGCTGCGACGACTTGCCATTGGAAAGGCCATCGTATCAACATCATTGATACGCCGGGCCATGTGGACTTTACGGTAGAGGTCGAGCGCTCCCTGCGTGTCCTCGATGGCGCTGTGACGGTCCTGACCGCACGCGGCGGCGTCGAGCCCCAGACGGAAACCGTATGGCGCCAGGCTGAGAAGTACAACGTTCCGCGCATGGCGTATGTCAACAAGATGGACATCACCGGCGCAGATTTCTACAATGTCGTCAAGATGATGCATGAGCGCCTTCAGGCAAACGCAGTTCCCATACAGCTGCCGATCGGCGCGGAGGACACGTTCAAGGGCATCATCGATCTCATCAAGATGGAAGCCATCGTCTATGAGGACGATCTCGGCAAGGTCGAAGATGAGGTCGCCATCCCGGACGACATGAAAGAGCAGGCGGAAGAGTATCGCGAGAAGCTGCTCGAGGCTTGCTCCGAGCAGGACGACGACTTCATGGAGAAGTACCTCGGCGGCGAGGACATCACCGAGGATGACATCAAGAGGGTCATCCGCAAGGCGACGGTCACCTGCCAGATGGTCCCTGTAACCTGCGGTACGTCCTACCGTAACAAGGGCGTGCAGCCTCTGCTCGACGCCATCGTCGACTTCATGCCAGCGCCGACGGATATTCCGCCAATCGCAGGTGTCGATCCTGAGACGGGTGAGGAAGACCATCGTCCGTCGAGCGATGAGGAGCCGTTCGCGGCCCTCGCGTTCAAGATCATGACGGATCCGTTCGTCGGCAAGCTTGCGTTCTTCCGCGTCTACTCCGGTACGCTCGACGCTGGTTCCTACGTCTACAACTCGACGAAGGGCAAGAAAGAGCGCATCGGCCGTATCCTGCAGATGCATGCAAACCACCGCAAGGAAATCGAGAAGGTCTACAGCGGCGACATTGCCGCGGCTGTCGGCCTCAAGGATACGACGACGGGCGACACGCTCTGCGATGAAGAGCATCCGATCATCCTCGAGTCGATGGAGTTCCCGGATCCGGTTATCTCCGTCGCCGTTGAGCCGGCCACGAAGAATGACCAGCAGAAGATGGGCGTAGCGCTCCAGAAGCTCGCGGAAGAGGACCCGACGTTCCGCGTCCGCACGGACGAGGAGACGGGCCAGACGATCATCTCCGGCATGGGCGAGCTCCATCTGCAGATCATCGTCGACCGCATGCTGCGTGAGTTTCACGTAGACTGCAAGGTCGGTGAGCCGCAGGTCGCTTACCGCGAGACGATCAGGAAGTCCGTCGAGGCGGAAGGCAAGTTCGTCCGCCAGTCCGGTGGTCACGGCCAGTACGGTCACTGCTGGCTCAAGCTCGAGCCGCAGGAGCCGGGCGAAGGGTTCGCCTTCGAGAACAAGGTCGTCGGCGGCGCCATCCCGAAAGAGTTCATCAAGCCGGTCGAAGACGGTGTCCGTCAGGCCATGGAGTCCGGTGTCGTCGCCGGCTATCCGATGGTCGACATCAAGGCGACGGTCTTCGATGGTTCCTTCCACGAGGTCGACTCCTCGGAGGCAGCCTTCAAGGTGGCAGGTTCCATGGCGTTCAAGAACGGTGCAGAAAAGGCAAATCCGGTTCTTCTCGAGCCGTATGTCAAAGTCGAAGTCACAGTCCCGGAGGAGTACATGGGCGACGTCATCGGCGACCTCAACTCCCGCCGCGGCCGCATCGAAGGTATGGAAGCCCGCAATGGTGCACAGGTCATCAACGGCTTCGTACCGCTCTCCGAGATGTTCGGCTATTCGACGGATTTGCGTTCCAAGACTCAGGGCCGAGGGAACTACAGCATGGAAGTTGCTTACTATGA
>ERZ772897.3430-NODE-3430-length-11819-cov-3.688116_pt1 | contig 11819 bp, 9 predicted proteins | sample MGYA00512125_ERZ772897 | MGnify/ENA primary metagenome ERZ772897 (study PRJEB29015, sample SAMEA2737660) | human gut metagenome | biome: human gut; feature: human-associated habitat; material: faeces | place: China | collected 2012 ... | reverse complement strand
GGACTTGGAGCCGCGGAGCACCATGCGGGTAGCCCAGCCGCCGATGTATTTGTCAACCATTTCAGGGTTAGCGGAGAAACCGCCGGTTGCAATTGCAACGCCGCCCTTGGAGAAATATTCTTCCTGTCCGGCAGGTGTCTGAATCTTGACACCTGTGACACGCATCTTGTCGTCGTGGAGAAGTTCAATACCTTTGTGTTCGAACTTAACTTCAACGCCTTCTTTAGCGGCAGCCGCAAGAAGTTTCTTCACGAGCTGGGCTCCGCCGGTGAGACCTTCGCCGTCAACACGGCATGTACGGCCGAGACGCGGATACGGCATCGGACGAATCTTACCGAACTTCACGCCGATGTCTTTTTCCAGCCAGTCAATGCCGGCAGAAATATTATCGGTATAAGTACGGTTCAAAGCCTTGTCGCCCATCTGCTTGGAAACATCCATCATCATGGCGTAGAAATCGTCAGCGGTATCTTTGATGCCCTGCTCTTTCTGATGACGGGAGCCCCAGCCGCAAACGGAACCTAAGGCAAAAATAGCGTTGCCGTCAGGACGGTCGCGTTTTTCGAATACAACTACTTTCTTTGCACCAGCCTGCTTAGCAGCGATGGCAGTAACCAATCCGGCGGGACCGGCGCCAAGCACGATCACGTCATAAGTATTTTTATCATTCTGGGCGGGTGCCTTTGCTGCGGGTTCTGCTGCATGGGAAGCGCCCATGAAAGAAGCAAAACCGGCTGCCATAGATCCAACTAAACCGCCTTTCAATACATTACGTCTGTTAAAGACCTTCATTTGGTACTCCAAGTCAAAATACATTCGAGTAAGAGGGGTTGTTATAAGTTTTCTCAGAATCATAGAGATCCGAGAACCTCTTGTTAGAAATTTTAACATTAAGTTTTCTTAAGAGATAGCTATGAGGAAGGTCACATCGCACCCTCCGATACAATAAGGAGGGAAATTACTAAAACCTTGAAAACCCCTATTGTGCTGGATTTTATTTTGTGTACAGCCAATATTGGAAAAGTATTAACGATAAGCCATCACAATACAAAAATAAATTTCTTAAGAATCTTAAGATAAGTATTTTGAGAAGAAAAATGGAATGATTTTAATATCCCCTCAACTAATTTTTTTTCTTAGTCTTCTCGCCTTACCTCGGGTAGTTTTTTTCCATTGGACCCAAAGGTAAAAAAACGGGACCTTTCGGTCCCAAATTTTTCTTAGATTAGAGTCTGTCCTGCCATTGTTCCCTAGGTGCTGCCGTGTAGATCGGAAGGAGCGGTTCCGAACCGCTCTCTAACCCGACCAGAGCCAAAGCAGTCAGCAGGCAAAGCTGCGGACCTTCGTAGGAGCGCACAGGTTCAAACCATTCGGACAAGGAATGGTTGAATCCCTCTCTTCCGCCCCCGCCTAAGGTAGTCGAAGGAATTCCAAGAGACATCGGAACGTTTTGGTCCGTAGAAGCGCTGGTAAAGTCCGTCAGCTTAATGCCCAAGGCCATTTGGGCAGCCCTAGCAGCTTGAAGCACCGGGCTGTCGGGTTTGGATACCGCAGCCGGGCGGTGACCGATCGGCGTCACCTTGCATCTAACTTGCAGGGCCGGATCCGTAACGTTCCAACGCTGATTTTCTAATTGGGCGCCGAACGCAAACAAAGGCAGGACTTCCTGAACAAGTCCATTGAGCATCTGTGCGTCTTCGCTTCGCAGGTCGATCTCGCACTCGGCATGCTCTGCGATGGCATTAACGGAAGAACCGCCGTTTAAAGTCGCTAAAGTAAAAGTCGTTCTCGGTTCCGCCGGAACCTGAAGATTCGCAAGAAGCGCTCCTGCTCGGCAAAGCGCCTGTGTAGCGCTCGGGTACTGACCGAAATTCAGATAGCTGTGACCGCCGGGACCGCTGTACTCAACCTTGTAGCGTTTAGATCCCACGGATCCATAAAGCAGTCTCCCCGGATCAGCACCGTCTAACACCAAGACGCCGTCGACATGAATTCCGGAGCTATAGAAAATACGTTTTACGCCACGAAGATCGCCTTCAGCCTCCTGCCCGACTGTTGCAATGAACAGCAGCGTTCCTTTTGTCTTGATGTCGTTGTTGACGACCATACGAATGACTTGAAGCATGCAGGCCAATGCTCGGGATGCATCGGAAATACCGGGCGCAAACAGTCTGCCGTTTTGGCGGCGAACAGTAGTGTCGGTTCCTTCCCTAAAACTATTGTCCATATGCGCGCTGATAACGCAGACAGGGCCATCCGGGTCTGTTCCCTTGCGGCAGGCAATTACGTTGCCGACCGGATCAATAGATGCTTCCAGACCGTAACTGTTGATCTTCTCAGCAATCATTGCGGCTCTGGTCTGCTCCTTCATAGGCGGAGCAGGAACTTCACAAATTTCGATCTGTTCCTCGATCGTAAAAATTTCCTGAGGAACGGCCTGGTCAAGGGCCTTTTTGACAATCGGGTCGTTGAAGACGCTCTCCATTACAGCGGCGGTTCGTTCTTCAAGGAGGGGTGCATCTTTGACGGGCATAGTCATGGGAGTTCCTTAGCTGTAGGTTTGTGACGTTATTCTTCTTTACGCTGCATCACTATATTAATAATGCCGTCCTCGTCAGAAGAGGAAAGGAGCTTGTTGCCGGTCTGATCGGCAAACTGGCTCAAATCTCGTAAGGCGTGGGGATCGGTTGCCTGAACCAGTAGTTTTTCTCCCGGCTGCATCTTAGCCAGTGCTTTCTTCGTTCTAAGCATCGGCATCGGGCACTTCAACCCTTTGACATCTAATATTTGCTGAAAATCTGAATCGGACAAGGTTGGCTCCGCAAAAATTTGTTTTAGAGAAATTTTAGACGGAATATGAGGATTCAAACGAAGCTTGATGAACTCGCATTCCCAAAATCAACACGATTGAATAAAAGCTTTTTCTCAAAAAATGAGCCGGCTAAAGAAAAGAGAGTTTTTAGAAGGAAAAATCGGCCGGCGATGATGGATCAAATCAATTCCCAAGGCTGGAAGATACGCCGGGATGAAGAAAAATCGAACCGGACACCTTGCGAGACAAGGTTTGTATTAAGAAAAAATAATAATTGTCTGATCTTTTCGGCTGAAAAAAGAATAAAAAAAAACTGCTAGGGACACTAGCAGGGTTTCCAACCAGGATAAACGGTTGTTTTCACAACCACCTCAAACCACGAGGTAGATAATAACACCAACATTCATTAAAAACCATACTTTTGTCGCATTTTCACGAAAAAGAAGACAAAATAAATTTCTTGACTTTTGATTTTTCCGCTTTGCAAATTATTTCGCCCAACCGAATTTTTCCTTTACTTATTGAATTGAAAAAGAAATAATTTTCCGAATAGCTCATCCTTTCTTCATCTTTACGTATTAATACCCATAGTGACATAAGAAAAACTTTTACATCTTCTAAAGAATTTGTTCGACCAAAACGGTACCAAAAGTGGGTAATCATTTCCTACCGCTTTCTTCGTATCTTCACTAATCGGGCCTTAACTCCACGGTAATACTTCTCATTTCCGATTTTTAGAATGCAAATTTCGACCTTCTGAAATTTTTGCTGGTATTTCAGGTTATTTATGGGTGATTACACGAAGTTCTTTGAGACAAAAACTTAGTCAAAAGAGGCAAAAAAGGAAAAATTTGTCAGAAATTTGAGTGCTTGAGCGACGATTTCCTACTGAATCCCGTTAAAGAACCGAAAAGCGGCATATACAATTACTTCATTCATTTATAAATAGTCGTTTTTCGTATCACTTTTTAGAAGGGAGTCTTCAATGTCTGATGCACGCTCCAACTGGAGTTCCAAGACCGGCATGATCCTGGCTGCAACCGGTTCTGCCGTCGGTCTCGGAGCCATTTGGAAATTTCCGTACATGGCCGGTGCCAACGGCGGTTCTGCTTTTATTATTCCGTTTATCCTGATGGTGCTGTTTTTCGGCGTCACTTTGATTCTTGCTGAAATCATCATCGGCCGAGCCGGACGAGGAAGTTCCGTCACGAGTTTCCGCCGCATCGGAGGCAAGTTCTGGGCTCCTCTAGGCTTCATCGGTGTTCTTTGTGCTTTCCTGATCATGACCTACTACAGTACGGTAGGCGGATGGTGTCTGACTTATTTGTTTGAAGCCATCATGGGAAATGCCGCTTCGTCTGACCTAGCAATGCTGGAAAAGACCTTCCTTAAAACAGTCAGCACTCCGGTGTCCGCTATTCTTTACCAAACCCTTTTCCTGGCCATTACCGCCGGTGTCCTGATTTTCGGTGTAAACAAGGGTATCGAGCGCATGTCTAAAGTGCTCATGCCGCTGCTGTTTGTGCTGATGATCGTCCTGATTATTCGCGGTCTGACGCTGCCTGGTGCCTGGGAAGGTCTTAAGTTCCTCTTCTCTCCGAAGTGGGACCAGGTCACGGCAAACTCTCTGCTCAACGCCATGGGCTTCACATTCTTCTCGCTCTCCGTCGGCATGGGCATTATGGTCACCTACGGTTCTTATATTTCTCATAAAGAAAACCTGACCACCACTGCTCTTTGGGTCTCCGTTTTAGCCTTCATTTCCTGCATTCTCGCGGGCTTAATGGTTATTCCGCCGGTTATCTCTTTCGGTCTGAATCCGTCTGCCGGCCCCGGTCTGACATTCATCACGATGCCTGCCGTGTTCTCTCACATTCCGTTAGGCGACGTTTTTGCCGTTTGCTTCTACGGCTGTTTGCTGGTTGCCGCTCTGACTTCGATGATTTCCTTGTTCGAAGTTCCCCTGGCTTATTTAATGGACGAATTCCATTTCTCCCGCAAAACAGCTTCCGTTCTTCTGTTCATCGTTCTTTCCATCTGCTCTATTCCGTCTGCTCTCTCGATGGGTCCGTGGGCTGATTACAAGATCATGGACAAGAACATTTTTGATGCGATCGACTTCCTCTGCTGCAACATCCTGATGCCGCTCAGCGCCATCTTCGTTGTTGCGATGACGGGCTGGTTCTTCTTTGACCGCACCAAATATGAAATCAACTCCAGCGTTAAGCATTCCGACGGCTTCATGAAGTTCTTCCGCTTTATGCTGGCTTTCGTTGCACCCTGCTTCATCGTTGTGGTTGCAATCTTTAATCTGATTTAAAACCGAGGAAGTATTCTCAGATGTCCCAAGCATCAAAACAACAAGAAAAAACATTTACCGGCAAAGTTGGGTTTGTCTTAGCCAGTGTCGGCGCGGCCATCGGTCTGGGTGCAATTTGGAAGTTCCCATACATGGCCGGCGCCGAAGGCGGAGCAGCCTTCCTGCTCCCCTACATTATTTTTTCCTTTACCTTGGCTTTCGGCCTTTTGCTCACGGAAATCACCTTGGGCAAAGCCGGTAAAGGCGGAATCGTCACGGCTTACCGAAACTTAGGCGGATCCTTCTGGTCAGTCTTGGGTTATCTCGGCATCATCATCGGCTTTGTCGTTCTTTCGTTTTATTCTGTAGTCGGCGGCTGGTGCCTGTTGTACTTCTTTGAAGCCATCATCGGGTTCCCCGCCGCCAACCCGGAAACCCTCGGCGCACTGTTCGGAAGCCTGTCTTCCTCGCCCTGGGTTGCCATTTCCGCTCAGATCGGCTTCCTTGCCTTAGTCGGATTTGTGGTTGCCTTCGGTATTCGAGGCGGCATCGAATTATGTTCCAAGATCCTTATGCCGATGCTGTTTATCTTCATGATCATTCTGATCATCACAGGTCTGATGCAGCCCGGCGCCATGAAGGGTGTGGAATACCTTTTCCTGCCTGATTTCTCCAAGTTCAGCTGGAAAACACTGCTGGATTCCATGGGGCTGGTTTTCTTCTCGTTCTCGGTCGGTGCCGGCTGCATGATTACATACGGCGCCTATATCGACAATAAGACAGAACTCGTGAGCTCCACTTTCTGGATTGTGGTGCTTTCTCTGCTCATCTCCTTGATGGCAGGTTTGATGATTCTTCCGGCTAATTTCGCTTTTGGAATGGACCCGGCGGCAGGCCCCGGCCTCACCTTCATTACGATGCCGGTGATTTTTGCCAAGCTGCCTTTCGGTTACTTGTTCTCCATCGTCTTTTTCTTCTGCCTGATCATTGCTGCTTTAACTTCAGCCGTGTCCATGCTTGAAATTGACATTACGTGGATGGTTCAGGAACTCAATATGAAGCGTGCAACAGCCGTGACCGTCTGCCTGCTCTTCATGCTGATTCTTAGTATTCCGTGTGCTTTGTCCTTCGGCCTTTTAGCAGATTACAAGATATTCGGCAAGACCGCCTTTGACCTGGCTGACTTCTTTGTCTCCAACTTAGGTCTTCCGATCGGCGGCATCATTGCCTGTCTGCTGGCTGCTTGGTTCGCTTGGGATAAAGTTCACACCCATTGGACTTCTCTTCAGAACTACCCGGGATGGAAGAAAGTGCTCAGAGTCTGTATCGGCGTTCTTTGCCCTGCACTTGTCTTAGCCGTGCTTATCTCCGGACTGATGAACTAAAATATCCGAAAATTTTTAGAAAGGAAGAAAATGGCCCTCCCTATTGAACAGCTCTACAAAGCACGTGATTTCTTGAACTTAAAGAATATCTCTGCCAACCACGTCGAGTTATCTTTCAAGAATCCCGTAATCGCAATGCTTGCCAAGGGCAAAGTTGCTGAAATCGCTTCTCAGTGCTCGCCCGACGGCGCCTTCACAAAATGTGAGATGCACGGCAACGATCTGCACTTGGACTTCAATCCTGAGTACGTCAGCGAACGCCTCATGGCTGAGATTTTTGATGCAGCGCCGGAAAGAGCAAAAGACGCTGCCCGGGAACTGGCTGCATTTGTGGCCGAAAAAACAATGAAAGCCTAATGAGCTTTCCATAGAATTTGAGCCGGAAATCTTCCGGCTCTTTTCGTATATAGGTCTCAAGCGGAGGTTCGGTTCTCCGATAATTTTTCTAAGACTCCGAAGTCAGCGAGTTCTGGTTCGAAATCGGAGACGGCAGAGACATCGGCTGGTCCTCTTCTTTATCGCTCTCAGACGCGACCTCCAGCTGAAGATTCATCTTCCTTGTCTTGTTCTGAACGATATCTACGGTTTTAACGACTGTTTCAACCTGAGATTTAAGTTTATTTAGGACTTCGCCGTACTTCGCAAATTCCGTCTGGACTGAAGACAAGATCTTTCTGATTTCCGAGCTCTTCTTTTCAATTGCGAGCGTCTGGAAACCGGCGCGATAAGCACAAAGGGCGCTCGCCAGCGTCGACGGGCCCATGATGTATACGCGGTAAGACGTGAAGAGTTCGTTGGTCAAACCTTCCAGCGCCAAAGCCTCTGCATAAAGTCCTTCCGACGGAATAAACATAATCGCAAAATCTGTGGTCTCCGGCACATTGATGTACTCGGCAATCGATTTGCCTTCATTTCTAAAACGCGTTCTTAATTTAGAACGAGCCTCCGCAACACCTTCTCGATCGCCTTCATCGGCTGCCTGCAGGAGTCTCTGGTAATCCTCTACCGGGAACTTCGCATCAATCGGCAAGAGACAAGTTCTGCCATTTAAGCCCGGCAGTTTGACGGCGAACTCAACCACCATCTTCGGTTTAGACGGAACCGGATGGGCATTTTTAACATACTGACTCTCGGTGAAGTATTCCTTCAGCAGTGCTTCAAGCTGAACTTCACCGAGCATGCCGCGGCTCTTGACGTTGACAAAAACGCGCTTCAACCCGCCCACTTCTTCGGCCAACTCTTTCATCTGGCCTAAACCTTCATAGACGCGGTTTAACTGCTGAGTCACCTGGGAGAAGCTTTCTCCGACTTTACTTGTCAGCGTGTTTTGGAGTTTCTCTTCTACGGTTTCTCGGATCTTTTCTAACTTGGCTTCATTATCTTTATTAAGTACTTTCAAATCGTCATCGACCTGTTTACGCAGTTCATTTAACGAGGTATTCAATGTCGAAGATAACGTTTCAAAACGCTGGTTCACGCCGCGAAGCTGTTCGTCATTGCGGGTGAGCGACTGATTCAACGTATCTTGGACGGCTTTCAGATTGGAAAAAATTTCTCCGCGGAGCGTCTTCGAGAGTTCTTCAAAACGCTCATTCAGGCTCTTAATCTGCTCATCGTTTCGAATCAGCGATTGGTTCAATGTGCTTTGGACCACTTTTCCGCTTTCTGCAATCTCTTCTCGGATACTTCTGGATAACTCCTCAAAGCGCTTGTTTACCGAACTGATTTGCTCATCATTACGTGTAAGAGACTGGTTAAGCGTGTCCTGCACAGCCTTCAGGCTGGCAAAGGTTTCGCTTCTGATTCCGGCCGAAACATCCTGAAAGGAGCGTTCCAGCGTACGTTCCGTTTCCATAAAATTCGGTTTCATACGATCGGCAATCAGATCCTTACTTTGGGTGACAGCCGCACCCAGGTCCTCCCGCCAAGCCATTCGAGCCTGAGCAACCGTCTGAAGCGTATTCGCACTGATGCTTTTTAGTCTGATAAGGCAGTAGATAAGGCCGATGACTAAGACAATCAGCAGAAAAAATGCAATGAAGCCAAGAATAAAGATTTCAGAGGGGATACCGCTGGCGGCAGAGACTCGAGTCAGCCAATCGTTCATTTTATTTTTAGAGAGTATTCAAAAAAAGACAGAATAAACCAATCTTTTTCTGAGCGGTTTTGCCTTTCGGGCTGAAATCCGTCAGCTGCAAAACACCTCCGAAAGTATTAAGTGACAACGAGTAAGCAGTAACACTTATAATGACGGCCTTAAGCGGCCTAACGGCCTCCTTTATTCATTTAAAAAGGTATTTTTATGACTCTAACCGCTTGGATTGCGATCGCTGTAATCCTGGTCACGGTTTACTGCCTGATCAAGCGTTTTGAGACGCGTTTGGTGCTGTTTACCGCCGGCCTATTCCTTTGCTGTATTGCCATGAAACCGATGGCAGCACTCGATCAGTTTGCCAAAAGCATGGCAAACGCTTCGCTCATCATGGCGATCTGTTCCTCTATGGGCTTTGCCTATGTGGTAACGACCACAGGATGCGATAAAAATTTGGTTAAATTTTTAGCCGCTCCTTTAAATAAACTCGGCATTCTCTTGATTCCTGCCACAACGATCATCACGAGCTTTATTAACGTCGCCATTCCGTCTGCCTCGGGCTGCGCAGCCGCCGTCGGTGCTACATTCATTCCTGTGATGATCCGCGCAGGCATCCGACCGGCCGCAGCCGGCGCCGCTGTCCTGATGGGCACTTTCGGCTCCAACATTTCTCCGGGAACGAGCCACAACAGTGTTGTTGCCAAAATTGCCAATATGGACATGATGGACTTAATTAGCCTGCATACGCCCTATTCTTTAGCCATGGTGTTAATCGGTGCCGTAGGTCTCACGATTGTCTGCCTGATCCTCCGCGACAACAAGCCGAGTGCTAAAGAACTCGATGATTACTACACTTCGGCTGACCACAGCGGGGGCGTCGAACGCATCAATCCGCTCAAAGCCATCGCTCCTTTGGTTCCCTTGGTCATTCTTCTGCTCGGCAACTCTTACGTTCCGGTCATTAAGATGGGTGTGGCTCAGGCTATGGTTCTCGGCGCCATCTTCACATTGCTCGTTTCCTGGTGCGATCCTCAGAAGTTCTCCAAAGAATTCTTCAGAGGTATGGGCAACGGCTACGGCGATGTAATGGGTATCATCATTGCCGCCGGTGTGTTCGCTGCCGGTCTCCGCAGTGCCGGTCTGATCGATGCTTTCGTTACAGCTCTGAAGGCCTCCAACGAACTCGCTCGCTGGGGCGGTTCTCTCGGACCATTCGTTCTGGCTGTTATTACCGGTTCCGGCGACGCTGCAACCTTTGCTTTCAACGAAGCGGTTACTCCGCACGCACTTGACTTCGGAATGCAGGTTCCTAACCTCGGTTCTCTGGCACTCATCTCCGGCTCCCTCGGCCGTACGATGTCTCCGATCGCCGGTGTTGTGATTCTTATTTCCGGTCTCGCAATGGTTCCGCCGATCCAATTGGTGAAACGTACCGCAATCCCGATGATCGTGGGCGTGATTACCTTGGCTTTGATTATGGTTTAATCAGCCTTAGCTGAACAAATAAAACCGCTCGGCTCTTCTGTGGGTCGGACGGTTTGTGTTTTTACGGGGTAAATCAGGTAAGAGCTTAATATTCATGGGATTTTCTGATGACTAAAAAAAGTGTTCACATTTCGTTACGACTGGTTTAAAATCAGTCTGTTATGTATATAACGAACTGACAAAACAAAAGGAGAAAAAATGACTGATTACACCAAGCAGCTTGTCGAACAAAGACGTGAGCTTCATCAGTGGCCGGAAGAAGGCTGGACCGAATTCTGGACCACTAACTACATCGTCAACAAGCTGCGCTCCTGGGGTTATGAAGTCCTGCTCGGCACAAAGATCATCAATCCCGAACAGGTATTCGGCCGTAACGAAAAACTCGTTCAGGAAGGCATTAAGAACGCCCTGGCCCGCGGAGTTTCTCAGTCTTTCATTGACGAAACTGAAGGCTACACAGGCTGTGTTGCTTTGCTTGACACCGGCAAAGAAGGTCCGACCACTGCTTTCCGTTTCGATATTGACTGCGTTTGCGTAAACGAAACCGACAATCCCGAACACAAGCCGAACAAAGAAGGCTTCAGAAGCCAGCACACCGGCTTTATGCACGCTTGTGGTCATGACTCCCATATCTCTATCGGTCTGACTCTGGCTCACTGGATTGCCGAGCGCAAAGACGAACTCAAAGGCAAGTTCAAGATCGTCTTCCAGCCTGCTGAAGAAGGCGTTCGCGGCGCCAGCGCCATTGCTGCTTCCGGCATTGTTGACGATGCTGATTACTTCCTCGGAAGCCATATTTCCTTCATGGCGGATTCCGGCGAAATCGTTGCTGCTCCCTACGGCTTGCTCTGCACATCCAAGTTTGACGTGACATTCAAAGGCAAACCTGCCCACGCCGGTAAAGAACCGAATGCCGGCCGCAACGCTCTTGCTGCAGCCTGCAACGCGGTTGTTCAGATGATGGGTATTCCTCGTCACGGCGGCGGTATGACTCGCATCAACGTCGGTACACTGCGCGCCGGTGAAGGCCGCAACGTTATTCCGAGCTCTGCCCATATGGCTCTGGAAGTTCGCGGTGAAACCAGCTCCATCAACGACTACATGGTTGAGAACGTCAAGAACATCGTTGAAGGCATCGCTAAGGGCTTTGACGTTTCGTATGAAATTTCTCAGATGGGCGCTGCCGTTGATTTCACCAACGACAAAGAACTCTCCGACATGCTGATCGAAGTTGCTAAGACCGTTCCCGGGATCAACAACATTCGTCCGGACGGAAACTTCGGCGGTTCTGAAGACATTTCCGTTCTCGGTAAGCGTGTCCAGGCTCACGGCGGTAAAGCTGCATTCTTCATTTGCGGCGCTGACAGGGCTGCAGGCCATCACCAGGGATCTTTCGACATTGACGAAGGCGCATTCAAACAGGCCTTTGACATGTATGTCGGAATGGCTAAGAAGCTGAACGGTTGATCAGACTTAGACATAGAAATTATTTAGGTCCGGCCTCGTAAAGAGTCCGGGCCTAAATTTTTGCCTGTAACTGGACCTAAATGCGCCGCGGAGATCGATGGTAAAAGAACCAGTTCCCTGTAACCAAACAGGACGTAGGTTGAGAGTATCGGTCAATCCAGGGCTTGTGATTATGGTGAATTCTTAGCCCGTCACAGAAGGACGTAGGAAGGATTTTGAACAGACAATCGAGTAGGGTTTCGCTGAGTTCTAGCGAACACCCTCTCACACCACCGCCCG
>ERZ772897.3422-NODE-3422-length-11841-cov-3.703547_pt1 | contig 11841 bp, 20 predicted proteins | sample MGYA00512125_ERZ772897 | MGnify/ENA primary metagenome ERZ772897 (study PRJEB29015, sample SAMEA2737660) | human gut metagenome | biome: human gut; feature: human-associated habitat; material: faeces | place: China | collected 2012 ... | reverse complement strand
GCATAAAAAAAGAAGGCAACTTTTGTGTAACCTTCTTTTTCTTCATCAAAGAAATCAAAATCTAATCTATCTTTACCTCTGCGTACAGTTCCACTAATCATAAGTCGCATACTTTCTATATTATTATTCCAGTGTCCAGCATATAAACAATAATAATTATTATCATCTGGAATAATAAATAAAATTGCAACTTGATTATTCCAATCAAGAGGAATTTCCATTATCTCTGCATTATTAGGGATACTTGCCATATCCATCAACTTCCGTGCTAAAGCACTTTTATTTAACGATCTGCAATCAGTAGATTCTGCGTTGCAGATTTTTCTTACAATCTTCATAAAATTCACTATATCACATCCTTTTCTTTGATTGCGGCGAGGATCTCGTCTTTTGACTTTTTACATGTGTATTTCATGATTATACCTCTTTTAATTCTGCATACCCGCCATCAAAATTCTGTTTCCATGACCTATAATTTCCATCCGTATCACGGAACTCTAAGTAGTATGCTTCTCTCCATTCCCAAGTCTCCTGATATGTGATTTCTTTGATCTCACATACAATATCTTTGCAGTGGATTTTATCTCCTGGCTGTAAGTCTCTCATCGTGTACCTCCTGCGTATTCAAGCAATGCTCCGAGCTTCTTTGCCTCGTCAACCGTACAGATTGCAGTTGCCTTACTATGTACCGATCCATCTTTCTTGGTAAAAGACGTTACGATGTACACCTTGTCCGCCATCTGCTTTCCGTCTACAATGTAATGTCCGATCTCTACGGAGGCATCGCCAAGTTCTCCTAAGTCACATACTTTGTTGTATACAAATTCTTTCGCCATGTTATTTACCCTCCTATACATCAAAGCAGATCCGATGATAACACCACCATCTGCCTCTTCTTTTTACGAGTTTATACCACGCTGTAAATTCCTGACCGGTACAGTCATACTGTGACGGCACACACTCCCTATGCTCATTTGCCTCAAACCATGCTTCCGCTATCTCTTCCGTTTTAATCTCTTCCGGAAGTTCGATCAGGAATGTAGCACCGTTGTAATCGGCATCAAATACTCTACGTTCCAGTTCTTGTGACTGATTCTTAAAATAGATACGGATTCCCTGTTTGAGTTCCCTTACGTCTTCATAATCGTTGTACTTCCCTTTTGTTGGAAAGCGTTTCCATATGTCCCGTAAGAGCAAAAGCATCTTATAATTGCTTTTTACATTTTGCATGTTGTAGCATGGGTGACTTCCATCATCATGAATCTTCCACATCTTCATCCTCCTTGTCTAAACCGAACCATTCCCGTTCCTCTTCTGTAAGATCCAGATCGTTCTCGCAAAAATCCATAAAGGAATCCTCGTCGGTTTCCTTTAATTCATGCAGTGCTGTCGTTGCAATCTCTTCAAGCCGTAATCGTGAGATATACCGTGAATCTGTCATGCTCCTATACAGATCCATTGCATTCGCAAGAACTTCTGTTTTCTTCTCTGAATCCATCCAGAACTGAAAATAATGACCATGATGCCATTTCTGATCCTCTGGAGCATCCGGATCATAATCAAACGCAACCACAAACTGCGTGTTTGACTCGCTCACGAGAAGAGCAACCCTTTCTTTTTCATTCCGTAAAATCTCATTCCACTTCATTCTCATTTCCTCCTTATACTAAACAATTCTCTTTAATTAACCGTTCCATCACCAGATCGTTCAGATCTTTGTTAATGGTGATGTGTTTTCCACTCTGCCTATTAATATAGGTAAAGTGACTTCCTCTGCATCGAGCATACGAGTATCCGTTTCGCCGTAAGACCGGCACAAATTCTCGCATTTTCTTTGTAAGGTGGACTCTGCTACTCATATTTATTCTCCCTTCTTTTTGTATTTGCGTTCATGTTCTACACATGGTCACATCCTCACCAGTGGTAGCTAATCACTGGCAAGGTCTAACCACGTTATGGCTGTCTTAGAAGTTGAGACGATGAATCTATATTTATAGAGAAAGAGAGGGTAAGACATTTAAGCTCTGCATTTTACTTCTCAGAACACCATGGCTATGTATATTTATTCAGTTACGGTCTTTTTAAGAAGTGCATTTGTCTTCTCAAGATCTTCCGAGATCATGTCGTATAATCTGCACTGTGTAAGAGTTGTACAAACTTTCTCTTCATAGTAGGTCGCACCCTTACAGGTGATCATGAGAAGATTTTCCAGTTCATCCTCTCTTCCGTTGTAAGTCGCATATAAATTCTTTAATGTGCTAAGGATGTATGTTTTGTACGGACTCGCATCGCTTGCATTCCAGTTGAGTCTTTTGATCATCTCAAAAATTCTCTTTAACAGCACAGGGTCCTTTACTGCCATTTTGAGGATCGTGCCAGAAACCGTATTCAGAGTTCCAACCGGATTATCAATTTTGTAAAGATCTGCCTTAATCTGGATCTTGCATTCCATGCAGAGACTTCTAAGCGTTGTATACTGTACGAGGTTCGCTTCAATTGCAGCTCTCCACATATCATTCTGAGACATTCTGCGCACTCCGAAACTCTGAGTAAGAAATGTCACGGCTGCTTCCTTTTCGCTTTCACAAGACATAAGTTCCACAAGAATCCATTCCTTTTCCTGCATGAGATATGCAACCAGTCTGTGCGCACCATCAGCCACATACATTTTTCCGTTATAGATGTAGACTTTAATCGGATCGTACTTATTTTCATTGTAATTCTCTGCGATCTCGTGGCATTTCTCTCTGTCTGTATCACGCTGCCATTTCGGAATATTGACGGAAATTGTCTTAACCACCGCGTACTTCTTATCTCCGACTGTGATCTGCTGTGTTCTTTCTAAGGCGCGTTTTGCCTCATCCTCACAGATAGAATCGTTTCCATTCCGCATATCAATAATGAGACGCTGTGTGTGGAACGGTGTCATGTATCTGTTTTCACTGTTAAATTTGTGATGCGCACTTTCTCTTCTACCTGCCATAACATCTCGGCCAAGATCCTGCTCCATGTCTAACTCTTCAGGTGTGATATTCAGGACCATGGCCATCAACCGTACTGTCTTAGAATTAACATCTTTTGTTTTTCCACCCTCATAGTTCCGTACAGATCCAACACTGATACCTACCTTCTTCGCGAACTGTGCCTGACTGATTCCGTTCTTTGTTCTGATGTCTGCTAATTTCTTTCCATTGATTTTACACATAATTTATTTCTCCTTTAATTTTGATTTCATTTTTATAAATTGATTTGCATATTTATGCATTTTAGGGTAAAAAAATAGCACCTCACATTTCTGTAAGATGCTTCACCACTCCACTTCTCTTCCGGACAACCAGTTTCCGTTTGACAAGCCGTTTCCGACCATCACACTTCTGTGTTCTGTCCGGTTCACTGCACCATGCATAATACTTACACCCACGGCACGGATATTTTGACCGTAAACGATGCAGTTTCGCTTCATAGAGTCTCGCTTCTCTTTCTGTCATTCTTTCACCTCCTCAAAAATGCGTGTCTTCAGCATATCAACGAACCAAATTGAGAAATCCGGATATTCTGCCTTATTAACAAGATCACGATAGACCTCTTGTATCTGGCTTGCTGTGAACACACGACCTACAAACGGCTCTTCGTAGGTTTTAAACTTGCGTTCTGGATCTTTATACAGGTGAATGTAAATTCCTTCACGCTCACCCTCACCGTGAATACCATCAGCAATTTCCCTGTCGAGCAGTTCCGGATAACACTGTTCGATAGTCCCACGCATAATCAAATCGCTTTCCGGAAACACATAGTCATAGGTATAACCCTCGAAGTTTCCGTACCGGTTCCGTTCTGCCCTGGAGATCTCCATGATCTGGAGTGTAGCTCCATAAGAGATGAACGGAAGCAGATCCCGTAAGTATAATGTTCTTTTCATCACGTTTCCCTCCTTTAACCAACTATAATAAGACCGACACCGCAAGCTACGTACAGAGCATTGACCGCCACATTTCCGTATGACGGCTCGATCGTGCAAGCCGCACACAGGAGTCCTAAACCGATTCCCTTGAGGACTGCATGAGTTGCGAGCCTCTTAATACGCCGTGAACGATTGTTCACGTTTGCCTTGATGCGTTTCTCTGTGGATGCATTCCAGATGCGGCTGTCGTACTGATTTTTGATTTCCATGCACTCTAAATTCTTCATGGTAATTTTCCCTCCTATATTAAGCAATGATTCCTCTTCGTGCTGACGTCATGATCCATGTCAGCTCTACCTCATTTTTAGCTGCCTTGAGCATATCAATTACATGCTCACTATAGCCAAGTTCCTTTGCGGCACAGTATACCTGTCTCCGCCAGATGTATTCGCTCTTACTCATGATCTTCCCATCCTTTCGTATCAACCGCTTCAACCTTGTCTACCCATACGGTAATCTTCCCGTATCGTTTTCGCAAAGATTTGTAAGCCTCTTTTGCCTTTGCCTCTGTGTTCACACGCTGGCAAATTTCATCTTTACCGTTTTCGTCGTAGATTCCTAATACGTACATTTAATTTCCCTCTCTTTCCCAGTAATAACCGTCTCCGTTTGCCGTGTAGAGCATCAGCCCGGTTTCTGTTGCATCGAAGTCTGTGACGGTTTCCATATTGAGATAATTCTCTTTATTAGGCAAATCCATGCCTAATAAAAAAGCACTCGCTGTGAGTGCCATTGTTAATACGATGTATGCAATTTTCTTTTTCATGGTCTACACACCTCACTTTCGCTTCCGAGTGTTCCATTAAGGAACATACCAACAAGCGTATTTTCGTTGATGATCTGGAAATAACCATCGTCACTAATGCAAATCCCGTAGTATCTCCCTTCTACGAAACGAGGGAAGTTGCAGAATGTCGGAACAAGTGACGTCCGACAACCTGCATTAAATGCCCGTACAAACGCCTTATAAATCGGGCGAATTTCGCTGGCTGTGCCAACTATGACAGATTCAGATGAAAACTCCTCGTTTACAGTGTCAAAAATTTCATAATTATATGCCTTCATAATTTCTCCTTCTCCGTGCCTTATGGGAGTATTCGCACGGTTCCCTTTAATAATATTCTCCGTTTCGTGCGGAGATCTTGAATTTTGGGCATAAAAATAGCACCCTGGCTGAGTTGCTGGGTGCTGGGTGGTGTGATTATTTAGTTTTGTTGTTGAGGGCTTTTAGCTGCTTTTGCATTTCTGCAATTTGGCGCTCAAGCTCAATCCGTTCTGCATTCTGAGCCTCGTATTCTGCATCTGGAATCCATTCCATGATATCTCCCGGCTGAACCTTGAGGTACTCGCAGACTTTGTTGATGGTGTCGGAATTTACTGGTCTATCTTTTTGAAACTTTGCCATAACCGTTGGACCAATTCTCAATTCTCTTTGTAAATCAATCCATAGCATTCCCCTTTCTTTTAAAAGGGGACCTAATTTACTGCTAAATACTATCAAGTAATCACCTCTTTCAAACTACATTATAGCAAAGTTTCGTTGATGTGTCAATTCCATACCCTCCGGAAATCATGGAGTGGGTCTTTTCTACACTCATAATCCGTAACCTGTCCACAGAATTTCCCTAATCGGACACCGCCAGAACCACATTTCTTTTTCCGGTCGTGCTTCATCATTCCGGCATAATTTCCACGGAAAGTTTTACCTTTTCTGTTTTCTGTTATCTGATGGATATGAAATGCCCACAGTTCTTCCGTGAACGTGTTTTTCATCACGCCAGACTTCCAACAGCCAGTTTCCCTAACGTAAAGACAAACCGGAATTGGTTCTGTTTTCCGCATATGTGAAAACGTCACACATACGATGACATCTCCATTTTCTCTTACAAGAACGGTAGATCCCATTGGGAAAGCTTTATTATAGACGAAATCCGTTCCTATCAGCTCATAAATTTTCATACTTTTACCTCTCTTTCTAATTCGAATAATGCGTACTATAAAAGGCAGGAACTTATGTCCTGCCTTCTGAGTGCGTACTATTCTTTGATGATGTCAAGTTCTGTTACATTTACGCCCAGTGCTGACAAAATAACCTTAAGGTCTCTATATCTCGTCTTCATGGATTCGTAAAGAGCAGATTGTTTTTCTGCCAGTTCCATCCAGCCTTGTATGCGTGAAAATTCTTCGACGCAAATTTTAATTGTTTCTGGACTATTCATTTCTTCCATCCTTTCCACCGTCCTTTCCTTATATGGACAGTATAACGGTTTTTTCGTGTGTTTACAAGTTCCGTTTCGCTACTGCTCATCGGTTACGGACTTTCACCGTAAGACGGAAGGCGGACTATCCTTAGTCCGCCTATTCTGCATTATTTGAACAGTTTTACAAAAGCAATTTTTGCAAGTGTTTCTTTAAATCTAACGCCTTTGTAATTCACGGCGCCGTCTTTTGTCACGGTCTTTTCAATGGCATAGCGGAATGACATACCATCGACCGTACTTGTACCAGTCTTTTTGTTTTTAGAGATATCCACATTTAGACCAGACACAAAGCATTCATGAACGGCGTTCATATCGGTCTTGTTGAATTTAACATTAACCTTTTTTGTTAACACGTTTTCGACCGGAACTGAAAGCATGGACTTAACAAGACCCTGGATGTTTTCAGATAAGGTATCTGCTACTTTTTTAGCGTCGGCAGAGTAGGTCCGTAAACCATTGTCAGCTACTTCATCAGAATCCATGTCATGAAGAGAAACCATGGAATCATAGAAAGTGCCAAAGTTACCATCTGTGAGAATGGCAAGTTTAAAGAATTTACCATTTTCATCACAAGCGGATAACCGTAACACGTTACGGAATGCGATTTCATCGTTTGTGGTGTGCTCGTTTTTAGCAGATTTTACAGTTTCAACAACGCTTGTATGCGCATCGGTGACTTTATCCTGTTCATCCTTGAGAATAATTTCTTCTTTCTGGAGTTTTTCAAGCTTGGCAGTAGCAACCTTAATCTCATCAGCAGTGCTTTCATCACTGGAGATGATTCCAGACTGTTTTTTCTGTGCATCAGCATTGAGAGTGAGGAGCATATCACACTTCTCCCATGTGATAGCATCGAGCATCTTTTCAACGAGTTCCTTGTTTTCTGTGTTAGCTACATAATTCATCTTCATAAAAATACCTCTTTCTCCTGTTTAACAGGTACAATAATTTTGTGGTTTCGGCTCATGCCTCATCAGTATACGGACTTTTACCGCATAGACCATAGTACAAGAGGTTACTTTTGGGTCTCTCACCCTGGGATAGAATCATAGTACGCCACTACTACTATCACAATCCAGCTTCGGTCTGGATTGTTTTTTACCCCGTACCGTCAGTTCCTACACGATTCTTTGCTATCGTGCGTTGTCTCCTGTTCGCTCTTCACCTGTTCCAGTACCACTGGACACACTTCAAGCGTTGGACGTATACCGATGTTCTATTTATCATTCCAGCTTTTCTACCTGTCCGACTTCCTACTCAAGCCCTTGTATTCTGGTAGTATTCAAAACGCATTTTGAATAACCGACTCACCTACCAGTGTTCGCCAATTTATCACGAACCTCCCGCACACCTCACGTTTTTTGTCATTAGTCGCAGAAAACAGGTATATAAGAATTAAACCTTCATTATATAGAAATGGCAGAAATTCGAACCATTCCAATTTTTCAATGTTCAGTAACCTACAACAAGTAGGACACGTGCAGGAGAACAATTAAGTTCTCAATTTCCAGTTAAGGAAATTTTTTGTTTAAAAAATCGTATGGGAAATAGACTGTCAGACTTGACAGTTCATGCGTGATATGATAGACTTTACTTGCTACAGTGTGAGTCTGTCAAGATTCACAATTTCCCCAGACTTCACGGTTTGGGGATTTTTTATAACCGCCCCACATGGGCATTTTAGAAATTACTCAATCCCTACTTCCAAAAAGTCTGTATTGATTTTTCAAGGTTCTTTGTTCTTATGAGACCATCTTACTACACTTTAATGTAGTTGTCAAGAACTTTTTCAAATTCTTTTCAACTTTCTTTTGGTGTAGTTTTCAATGTGCTATCTCGTTCGGACAAATACATCTTAGCATAGTTGCAACTATATGTCAACCATTTTTCGATAAATTTTTCTATCTATTTTCTTATAAATACTAATAAGTATTACTAATAAATTAATCTATTGGTTGACATTCACAATTGTAAACTATTACTTGTTATATGGTTTACAATATCCTCTCAGCCCGTCCCGAACTTTAATTTTTTACCACTTTACCACTTTAAAGAGAAGTGACGGTTAAATGTACATTTACAGCCACTTCAAGGCAACGCGTTACTGCATTAAAGTACCGGGGTACTAAAAACCAGAACGTGTGTTCGATTTCGCAGCCAGACCGTAAGCTAATCTCCCCACACACTTGCTCCCAAAATCACCCTATCACTCATCAAAAATTCTAATATACATATAAGTATTCCTAATAATTTCACAATCAACTCCATTCCCATTCATCATCTAGATCTCACCCCTCCATCAACCATCTCATCCTCTCACCAATCACTTCCAAACCGCACAATTACCGCGTTTATCCCATCATCTCCCACTTTCAACCCATTATCGAGTTAAATATCGAGAAATGCCCTTATTTTCTTACTAAAAACCGACATTACTCTCCCACTTTTTTACACCCAAATTTTCAATTTTTCCACCCTAACCAGCCGCAAACCTCACAAATCCCGGTAAATTTTCGATATTGATTTTTAATCATATTTTTATAGATCACTTAAGACATCTGCTAAAACAGGTGTCTTTTTCTTTGTCAAAAATAATTCGACGCTCTACAATCGTTTCTACGGCATTTTCTTTTCATCAGCCAACACTTTATCAATAAATATCTAAAACTCTCGCACAACGTCTCACAGGAGCTTAAAACAGTATTCCTACATCTGTGTTATACGCATTATAGAACCATGATCCATGAAAAAATATAGTTTGACATCGCAGAAGCCTTTCTATGACATTTAATCGCTTTATTGAACACTTTATCATTGATAAGCAAAAAATCCCGTACAGACGCTCCCAGAAGCTCACAATGTTATTTATGTTATATGTATTCTATTATACTTATCACATAATCGATTTTATGATTCCGGAAATGCACATATATCATACTAAAAGAAACCGTATAGGGGGGGTATGCTTAAACGTTGCCAGGATAAGATGACCGTATAACGGGACGTACTGACCAGGAATAGAAAAAAATTTTCAAAAAATTATAGTGAGTTTTGAAGACTTTAAAGCTATGATAACGCATACTCTTTTTTTGTCAGAAAAGAGAATGTAAATGTGTATATTCACAAGACATTTGAGAGCAACGCTCGAAAATGGATTGTGACCACATTAAAGCTACTGAACGGAATGCGTAACGAAGTGAAGCATGGAGAGAATAGCTTTGATGTGGATAACTGTCTGTAAGACATGAACACGATCATTTGAAATGATATGAACAATCGCGCAGACAAAAAAATATTTTATAAAAGATACGATAGTAGATTTTATAAAATATTTTTTATATATGTTTATCTTATTTAATATTAGTATATCTTCTTTCAGTTCAGTTGACATACAAAAAAGTGTTGTCAAATTTTTGATTTTTAAAAATAGACATACACAAAAGTGTCGTAAGCCGAACTCTCGTAAGAAAACAGGAGGTTTTATGGAGTCATTTTTACACAAACACTACAAGAACAATTTAATATGCGAAGGGATGCAGATTCTATCTTGTAGCGATCTGCTTACAATTACATCCGTTGAAACAGAGGTAGATCTCAGGAAAAAATTTGAAACCAGTTGGGAAAGATCTATTGTTGTTGATATCCTGGCCAAAACCGACAAGGGCTATATAGCTATAGAGATCTACAACACTAATCCGAAACTGTGGGCAGCACTCTTTCCTTACTATAAAGATATCTCCGACAAGATTATAAATTTCTTTGAGGTAAAGATCTGTAATGTTGCGAACCAGCCGCCGGTGTGGAGAGATAGGAAGCTGTTACTTAAAGAGTCTTCTACCGAGTATCATGATGAAAATACTCAGGTAGGTGATTTTTATTTCGGACCAAATAGCAAACCATTCAAAGTAAATGACAAATTGTATCAGGTCAAGTGCGTTCATCGGCATCATACCTATTCTAAATACAGCGACATTGTAACAGTTCAATTTGACTTAGAGAATAAGTATATCACCGAAAAACGATTATATGGCTGTTTTGGTGACATTTCCGGCATGGTTAAGAGTCAGTTCAACTACATAAAGATTACGGACAAACTTTATCAGTGTATTTCATTCTATAACCCACGAAATACCGGGACCGGGAAATATGATCAGGAAATGTTATCAAAAATCAGACGCCAATTAGAGAATATGAAACCACAGAATAAAATTGTATACGCAAGGAGTAACTAATGGACAAGGAAGAATATTTTACAAGATTTCCAAATGAATATATTCAGACAAACATTAAAACCACGTTTGGAGTAAGTCGAAAATTTTACATCACTTATATTCTGATTGATCGCTACAGGTCATATGAGGACTACAGCTGGATCACTATCCGGAAGATTTTAGAATTTTATGGGTATAAAACTACCAAGCATAAGCCCAAAGCCTTCCATGAAATTCTGGATGTACTTGAATATATGATCAATAATCGAATGATTGAGGTTCGTCAGGATCTCGATTCCATAGGCTATGATACCGGTATAGAAATTAAAATTATTTCGGAAAATTTTGATGCAATCGAAAATTTTTCAAAAATTACCTCTTCGCAGCTGGACTTTATTATGACCAACGAATCGAGCATCAATAAAGAGAATATTCTAATGGCCTTCTTGTATATAGACTCATATATTTTTATTCGGAGAAAAGGGTCCGACGGAGTTCCTTCATCTGATTCCTCCAACAATCCTGAAGCATTCTGGCGGAGCTTAGAAAGTATGGCCTCTGATTTGTCTATGTCAAAGGACACTTTAAATCAATGTATAAAATGCCTCACTTCTCCTTCCAGAGAAAGAGAACCGCTTCTAATCAAAAAAGAGGTCGGAAGTGTACAACTGGATCCGAATAAACCACCACAGAATCTTCCTAACATATACGTTCTCAACAAGGATGGTTACCAGCACGAAATCGAATGGGCATTTCAGAAAATTCTGGAGCTATACTGTGTTGACTCGTTTGGCGAGATAAAGAACGGCAACAAAAAAAATTCGCCTACTCTCTCCTTCCAAAAAGAGAATAATCCTTTGTAGAAAAAATACAAAGGAGCATCACAATTGTTTTACGCATCAGATTACAAATATTTTGACAAAGCACGTCAGGCAGCACTCATCTCCGACTTCCCACGTCCGCACATTGGATGTGTGGCAGTTTATCACGGTCAGGTGATTGCTGCCGGATTCAATCGACAGAAAACACATCCACGTCAGCGCTACTACAATCGCTATCGGATCCAGTCGGATTCACTTCTCCCAAAACTTCACGCAGAAATTGCATGTATCAATCAAATTAAGAATCTCGACATCAATTTTTCCAAAGTAAAACTCTATATCTTCAGGACCAGAGAAGATCAGCCATGCGGAATGGGGCGGCCATGTCCGTCGTGTATCGCTGCTATTAAGGATATTGGAATAAGAGAAATATACTATACGACCAATGATGGCTACGCTTTTGAAGAGATTAAATGAGGTGATCACCATGTATGAAATTTTCACAAACAGAAAGGATTTTTACTATGACAGAAACACAAACAGAAATTATGAAGAATCATAACAATTATAGCGGAGATCTCACAGTA
>ERZ772897.3416-NODE-3416-length-11870-cov-4.334998_pt1 | contig 11870 bp, 9 predicted proteins | sample MGYA00512125_ERZ772897 | MGnify/ENA primary metagenome ERZ772897 (study PRJEB29015, sample SAMEA2737660) | human gut metagenome | biome: human gut; feature: human-associated habitat; material: faeces | place: China | collected 2012 ... | reverse complement strand
TCCTGGACTACACCCCCGGCCAATGGGCGCGGGGCGTCAAATGCGTGACCCGCACGGAGCCGTTTTTTGAGGGGCACTTTCCGGGACACCCCGTTATGCCCGGTGTGCTGATTCTGGAAGCGCTGGCCCAGACCGGGGCGGTAGCCGCGTTAAGCCTGCCGGAAAACCGCGGAAAGCTCGCCCTGTTCGGCGGTGTAAAAAACGCCCGTTTCCGCCGGCAGGTCATACCCGGCGATGTGCTGATATTGGAATGTGAACTGATAGAACAGCATGGCCCGGTAGGCATCGGCAAGGCCACCGCATGGGTGGACGGTGTGCGCGCAGCCAACGCCGAGCTGACGTTTGTTCTCACGGATGCCTGAGGGCTGGTTTTACATGGCGGAATGTGCTATAATAAATCCACTAACCTACAGGGGGATTCTCGCTATGCTGGACCAGACATTCGGACGGGTATATACCAAATTCAAACTGCACTTCTATAAGCAGATCTTCAGTCGATTCGAGGATCGCGAAGCCACGCTGACGACGGTAGAATCTTTCTGCATGGAAGTCATCATGGCATTGGGCGAACCTACGATTGCGCAGTTCAGCCACATGATGAATCTTTCTACCCCCAACGCCGCGTATAAGATCAACTCACTGGTCAAAAAAGGCTATGTAGAGCGCATCCGATCCACCATCGACAAGCGGGAATACCGCCTGCGCCCGACCCAAAAGTACATTGATTACTATAACATCAGTTATTCCTACTTGCACCTTGTCATGGAGCGCGCTAAACAGCGCTTCAGTCCCGATGACCTGGCTAAATTGGAGGAAATGCTGCAAGTCGTCTCCGATGAGCTGATGCCGGAGATTCAACTGCCTGAATAATATACAAAATGTGAACCACTCTCCATGGAGCAATTCACATTTTCAGACTGTCGAAAAACTCTTGTAGGAGCGAGCATTGCTCGCCCGCACCCGTTTGCCTTGTAAGAAAACTATCCCAGAAAATGCGTTGCTGCGGTAAGTTGGTGGGTGACCAATGGTCGCCCCTACACACGCAATAGAGCAAAAATGCAGTTTTTTGACGGCCTGAAAAATAGCCACCTGAGATGCCGAAGGTCACGGATTTCAGATGGCTATTTCTTATATTTACTTACGCTGCCCAGCGAAAAAATCTTGAAACGATTTCGCGACAATGCTATAATACATACTGTATACGTTGGCATATACTGTTCAAGAAGGCTGCTGACAACCCGATGCGACGGAGGCTGCCATGACCTTCCTGAAATCGGCGGTACGGAAATGGAATCAAAATGCAGCCGCCTGGGGCGGAGAAAGATGGGAAAGAATGAAAAACTCCGGAACGCGCAAAGCCATGCAGATCCTGACACGGAAAAGCGTCTGTGCGGTGCTGTGCCTGCTGCTGTTGCTGCCGGCTCTGTTTCCTGTGAAGGCTGCCGCAGAAACCGCCCCTGCAAAGGCCGTCCGCGTTGGTTCGTTTGAGGATACCTTCAACTATGTCAACGAGAAGGGTGCAAGAAAGGGCTGCAGCACATAAGAATACTGGCAGCCCGCCTCACCCTGTGCGTTGATACAAAAAGCTGCATCGACTGGCGCAAAGAAATCGGACGCGCTGCTTTTATGTATCAATATATGAAATTTTATTGAAAATCCATCATGGCGGTGGTAAAATAATCCTATATTTCTGTCGTGCTGTATCTATGCTTTTTTGTGGTATTTGAGAATGCAGAACGGCAGCTGCCCAAGAGCTGTGAGGAGAACGATTTGATGAACAAAAGAACATTGCACCGCCTGTTTTCCGTGCTTATGGCACTGGTGATGGCGGTCTCCCTGCTGACCGGCTGCGGAACAAAAACCGCCGAAAATGTGGAAAAGCAGGAGGATGCCCAGACCATTCAGGTGTATCTGTGGAGTACCAGCCTGTACGAAACCTATGCGCCCTATATCCAGTCCCAGCTGCCGGATGTAAATATTGAATTCATCGTGGGCAACAACGATTTGGATTTTTACAAGTTTTTGCAGGAGAACGGCGGTCTGCCGGATATCATCACCAGCTGCCGCTTCTCGCTGCACGATGCGGCTCCCTTAAAGGACAGCCTGATGAACCTTGCCTTGACCAACGAGGCGGGCGCTGTGTACAACACCTACCTCAACAGCTTCAAAAACGAGGACGGCAGCGTGAACTGGCTGCCGGTCTGCGCCGATGCCCACGGCTTTGTGGTCAACCGCAGCCTTTTTGAGCAGTACGATATTCCTCTGCCTACCGATTACGAGAGCTTCGTTTCGGCCTGTCAGGCGTTTGAAAAAGTGGGCATCCGCGGCTTTACCGCCGATTATACCTACGACTACACCTGCATGGAAACGCTGCAGGGGCTTTCCGCTGCTGAGCTTACCACGACTGATGGGCGCAAGTGGCGCACTGCTTACAGCGACCCTGCCAGCACCGCGCGGGTGGGTCTGGACGACACCGTGTGGCCGGGGGCGTTTGAGCGGATGGCGCAGTTCATTCAGGATACCCACCTCACGGCAGACGATCTTGCGTTGAATTACGACGATGTGACCGGGATGTTCCGGAACGGAGAAGTTGCCATGTACTTTGGCAGCTCTGCCGGTGTCAAGATGTTTCAGGATGAGGGCATCGACACGATCTTCCTGCCCTTCTTCAGCCAGAACGGCGAAAAGTGGATCATGACCACCCCGTATTTCCAGATCGCTCTGAACCGTGACCTCGAGCAGGACACCGCGCGCCGCGAAAAAGCCATGAAGGTGCTGAACGTCATGCTCTCCGAGGAGGCACAGAACCGGATCGTTGCCGACGGGCAGGATGTGCTGAGCTACAGCCAGAATGTCCCTCTGCGCCTGACCGAGTACATGAAGGACGTGCGCGATGTGGTGGAAGAAAACCACATGTATATCCGCATCGCCTCCAACGATTTCTTTGCCGTCTCCAAGGACGTTGTCTCCAAAATGATCGCGGGCGAGTACACGGCACGGCAGGCTTATCGTGCGTTCAATGCCAGGCTTCTTGCCGAAGAAACGCCTGACGATGACGAGATCGTGCTGACCTCCGGGAAGAGCTATTCCAATGTCTTCCACGCAAACGGCGGCAGCGCCTCCTTCTCCGTTATGGCGAACACGCTGCGGGGCGTTTATGGCACCGATGTGCTGCTTGCCACCGCAAACAGCTTTACCGGCAGTGTGCTGCGGGCAGACTATAACAAGAAAATGGCCGCTTCCATGATCATGCCCAACGGTCTGATGTCCCGCCAGCGCACCATGACCGGCGCAGAGCTGAAGGAGACTGTCCGCGCCTTTGTGGAGGGCTGCGAGGGAGGGTTTGTGCCCTTCAACCGCGGCTCTCTGCCGGTGGTCAGCGGCATTGCCGTGGAGGTCAAAGAGGCAAGCGGCAGCTATACCCTGACCGGCATCACCCGGAACGGACAGCCGCTGAAGGACGACGACACCGTTACCGTGACCTGTCTGGCAGCGGAAAAACAGATGGAAGCGCTGCTTGCGAGCGAGAGCGGCACGTCTTTGGACGGAGATACATGGGTAAAAAACACATGGCGCGATTATGTCTCCGGCGGCGGCGCAGCGCTTGCAGAGCCTGAAAACTACATTACGTTGAGGTGAGCGGGATGGTAGACGAAAAGCACGAATCCAAACGAAACTGCAATCCCCGGCAAAAATGGCTCCCTGTTGCTGCCATCCTTCTTCTGGTCTTTCTGGCAGTCGGTTTCAGCGTCCAGTACATCTCGTTTGTGTCCCAGACCATCTATCAGGAAAGCACCTCGCATCTGGAAGAGGTTCTGCATAAATCCAATAATATGCTGAAAGAGATGGTGCGCAAGAACCTGACCTATCTGCATCTGTACAACGGCTTTCTGGAAAGTACCTCGGATGAGGCCGAAATACAGGCGTATATCAGGGCGGCACAGCAGGAGGCTGGGTTTGCCGAATTCTACTTTCTTACCTATGACGGCAACTACATGACCGTGACCGGGAAAACGGGCTACCTTGGCCTGCAGACCAATCTGGACGAAAATACCGGCCAGTTCGATGTTGTGAATATCGCCGCTGACACGATCTCGATATTCCAGACCAACGACTTTGCTGCCGTCGCCTTTCACTTCCGTGGTTTGCGCATTCAGAATAATGTCGACGTTTTTCAGGCTGCGCAGTTTGTCCTGCAGAACCTGGTCGGCTTTCATTTCTGGCGCAAATTCCAGCAGCGTTACGTGCTCAACGATACCCGCCAGGTCAATTGCCGCTTCCACGCCGGAGTTCCCGCCGCCGATAACCGCTACGCGTTTACCTTTAAACAGCGGGCCGTCGCAGTGCGGGCAGTAGGTCACGCCTTTGGTGCGATACTGATCTTCGCCCGGAACGTTCATGTTGCGCCATTTTGCACCGGTCGCCACGATAATGCTGCGTGCTTTCAGTACCGCGCCAGAAGCTGTTTCAATCTGATGCAGACCACCTTCAACTGCTGCTGGGATCAGTTTGCTGGCGCTCTGGCTGTCGATCACATCAACGTCGTATTCATCAACGTGAACTTTCAGTGCGCCTGCCAGCTTCTGCCCTTCAGTCTTCGGTACAGAAATGTAGTTTTCGATATCAACGGTATCGAGGATCTGACCACCAAAACGTTCGCCCATCAGACCGGTACGGATGCCTTTACGTGCGGAGTAAATTGCTGCCGCTGCACCCGCCGGGCCGGAACCGACGATTAATACGTCATAAGCATCACGCTTGTTCAGCTCTTCTGCCGCACGTTTTTCCGCGCCAGTATCAATTTTGGCAACGATTTCAGTCAACGTCATGCGGCCCTGACCAAACTCTTTCCCGTTTACGAACACTGCCGGAACGCCCATCACGTTGCGATCGGTGATTTCGTTCTGGAAGGTGCCGCCGTCAATTGCAGTGTGCTTGATGCGCGGGTTCAGTACGCTCATCAGGTTCAGCGCCTGCACCACGTCCGGGCAGTTGTGGCAAGAGAGCGAGTAATAGGTTTCGAATTCAAAATCACCGTCAATATGGCGAATCTGCTCCAGCAGAGACTGCGCTTCTTTCGACGGATGACCACCGGTCCACAGCAACGCCAGTACCAGCGAGGTGAACTCGTGGCCCAGCGGGGAGCCTGCAAAACGTGGCCCCTGGTTGGAACCTGGGTTGGTGATCAGGAAAGACGGCTTACGCACCGGCAAGCTGTTATCTTCTTTAAAGGTGACTTTGTCTGACAGTTCTGCGATTTCAGCCAACAGTTCCTTGATTTCTGCCGATTTAGCGCTGTCATCCAGCGTGGCAATTAACTCAACAGGCTTGGTCAATTTCTCAAGGTAAGCCTTGAGTTGAGTTTTCATATTTGTGTCGAGCATGTTTATCTCCTGGGCTTTAAACATCATCATGCAAGCGGCCTCTGCGGCTACCTGGATGCAGCTTGCATCATGGTGCGGGGAAGAAAATCGGGTGCCGCAGCACCCGAAGAATTAGGTGAATTTCCGAAGTATTTCGCGTCAGAGCAAGGCGGCTAGCCTGTGAATCCCCGGGAGCTTACACAAGTAAGTGACCGGGGTGAGCGGGCGACGCCAACGCCGCTATGGCGTGAAAGACGAAGGAAATTTAGATTTTACCAACCAGGTCCAGAGACGGAGCCAGAGTTGCTTCACCTTCTTTCCATTTAGCCGGGCAAACTTCACCTGGGTGAGAAGCTACGTACTGTGCTGCTTTGATTTTACGCAGCAGGTCAGACGCGTCACGGCCAATGCCTTCAGCGGTAACTTCGATTGCCTGGATGATACCCTGCGGGTCAACAACGAAGGTCGCACGGTCAGCCAGACCTTCATCTTCACGCATGTTGTCGAAGTTACGGGTCAGGGCGCCAGTCGGGTCGCCGATCATCGCATATTTGATTTTAGCGATGGTTTCAGAGCTGCTGTGCCATGCTTTGTGGGTGAAGTGAGTATCGGTAGATACTGCGTATACGTCTACGCCCAGTTTCTGCAGTTCTTCGTAGTGGTCAGCAACGTCACCCAGTTCGGTCGGGCATACGAAAGTAAAGTCAGCCGGGTAGAAGAAGAAGACGCTCCAGCGGCCTTCGGTATCTTTTTCGGTGATTTCGATGAATTCGCCGTTTTTGAATGCCTGGTTTTTAAAAGGTTTAATTTTGGTGTTAATCAAGGACATCTATACTTCCTCCGTGTTTTCGATGAGATGTAAGGTAACCAATTTTTGCCGATTCGGCTAATGCGTTTCCATTATCAAATCGATAAGTTTTACCTTACAACCTTCGTAAGACAACTTTGTGAACTTTGCACCGCCAGCGGCGATAAAAAGTAAAATGGCCCCCTTTCCAGGTGACCGTGTAATCTGAACTACCCTTTGGTATCTTCAGTGCCTGCCTGCAGGCTGAGGTGTTGCCCTTACAAATGCAACAACGACATGGATTACAACACCCTCATAAACAAAGGGCAATCACCTGATCTAAGCTCTTACCTATGACAGTGATAGGTTATGCCTTTTACTCGACTTTTGCACTGACTGAAAAGGACAAATTAATGTTAAAAAAGATACTTTTACTGGCTCTGCTTCCTGCAATCGCCTTCGCAGAGGAACTTCCTGCTCCAGTAAAAGCGATTGAAAAACAGGGCATTACAATCATCAAAACATTCGATGCCCCCGGAGGAATGAAAGGTTATCTCGGAAAGTATCAGGATATGGGCGTCACCATCTACCTGACTCCAGATGGTAAGCACGCTATCTCTGGTTACATGTACAACGAGAAAGGTGAAAACCTGAGTAACACACTTATCGAAAAAGAAATTTACGCACCAGCCGGACGCGAAATGTGGCAACGGATGGAACAATCCCACTGGCTCCTCGACGGTAAAAAAGATGCGCCGGTCATTGTCTACGTCTTCGCCGATCCGTTCTGCCCATATTGTAAACAGTTCTGGCAGCAGGCGCGCCCGTGGGTAGATTCTGGCAAAGTGCAATTAAGAACATTGTTGGTTGGGGTTATCAAGCCAGAAAGCCCGGCGACAGCAGCGGCAATTCTTGCCTCCAAAGATCCCGCAAAAACCTGGCAAGAATATGAAGCCTCTGGTGGCAAGCTTAAGCTAAACGTGCCTGCAAACGTAAGTACAGAGCAAATGAAAGTGTTAAGTGACAATGAGAAACTGATGGACGATCTGGGGGCAAATGTCACGCCGGCTATCTATTACATGAGTAAGGAAAATACGCTACAACAGGCCGTGGGGTTGCCCGATCAGAAAACGCTTAATATCATTATGGGGAATAAATAAAAGGTAATTCATGGATGGTTGAACTATATCCCTGCTTTTCAACCATCCTAAAAAAGCATGAATTGCTCGCTCTGCCCTAAGTGGCTGTGCTATTTTAGAAAAACTTAATCCTGAGTTAAGCAAAAAAACATAATCAATAAAAATATATACGCAAAAAACATTGATTAAGTGAATATATCATGGAAGAAAAATATAACCGGAGTAGTGTATGGCCAATCTCTACGACTTGAAAAAGTTCGACTTAAATCTTCTTGTCATATTTGAGTGTATTTACCAGCATTTAAGCATTAGCAAAGCTGCTGAATCACTATATATCACCCCATCAGCCGTGAGCCAGTCGTTACAACGCTTACGTGCGCAATTTAATGACCCTTTATTCATTCGCTCAGGAAAAGGTATCGCGCCGACGACAACAGGGTTAAATCTGCATCACCATCTTGAGAAAAATCTCAGAGGCCTTGAACAAACAATTAATATAGTCAATAAGTCCGAACTAAAGAAAAACTTTATTATCTACGGCCCTCAGCTCATTTCTTGCTCTAATAATAGTATGCTGATCCGCTGCCTACGGCAAGATTCCTCTGTCGAGATTGAGTGCCATGATATCCTCATGTCAGCAGAGAATGCTGAAGAACTGTTGGTTCACCGCAAAGCCGATCTGGTGATCACCCAAATGCCAGTGATCAGCCGTTCCGTCATTTGCATGCCATTGCATACGATTCGCAATACTCTAATTTGTAGTAATAGGCATCCACGAATTACTGACAATAGCACTTATGAACAAATTATGGCAGAAGAGTTCACCCAATTAATATCTAAATCAGCAGGGGTTGATGATATTCAAATGGAAATAGACGAGAGATTTATGAATCGCAAAATCTCATTTCGTGGTTCCTCTTTGCTGACAATCATTAATAGCATTGCAGTTACAGATTTACTGGGAATAGTCCCCTATGAACTTTATAATTCCTACCGTGACTTTCTTAATTTAAAAGAGATAAAACTAGAACATCCGTTACCTTCAATAAAGCTTTACATTTCCTATAATAAATCTTCTTTAAATAATTTGGTGTTCTCCCGATTTATTGACCGTCTAAATGAGAGTTTTTGATATATAACTACAGACAGTTACTATAACTTTCATCTATTTATTCACAGCGCGAATGAAAAATAAAACACTCTGCTTTACAGTGTTTACTTTATAATTAACAGACTTATCTCACTGATCACCCTGTAACGTTCAGAGAGCGTCTTCAGATGTCTATTTATAAAATTCCTCTTCCGCTCAATATTCTGGAAGCTGCACGAGAGCGTATTACCTGGACACTCAACACCCTACCCCGCGTTTGTGTCTCATTTTCTGGCGGCAAAGACTCTGGTTTAATGCTGCATCTGACAGCCGAACTTGCCCGACAAATGGGCAAAAAAATCTGCGTTTTGTTTATCGACTGGGAGGCGCAATTCTCTTGCACCATTAACTATGTTCAGTCCCTGCGCGAGTTGTACACCGATGTCATCGAAGAGTTTTACTGGGTTGCGCTCCCGCTTACGACGCAAAATTCCCTTTCACAATACCAACCCGAATGGCAGTGCTGGGAACCTGATGTCGAATGGGTACGTCAACCTCCCCAAGATGCGATAACCGACCCTGACTTTTTCTCCTTTTACCAGCCAGGCATGACCTTCGAACAATTTGTACGTGAGTTTGCCGAATGGTTTTCACAAAAACGTCCGGCGGCGATGATGATCGGCATCCGTGCGGATGAGTCCTACAACCGTTTTGTCGCCATCGCCAGTTTAAATAAACAACGTTTTGCCGACGATAAACCCTGGACTACGGCCGCACCAGGCGGTCATAGCTGGTACATTTACCCCATTTACGACTGGAAAGTGGCTGATATCTGGACCTGGTATGCAAATCATCAAAGTCTCTGAAACCCACTTTATAAACTAATGTATCAGGCAGGCGTTCCTCTGCGTCATATGCGAATTTGCGAACCTTTTGGCCCGGAGCAACGACAAGGATTATGGCTCTATCACGTTATCGAACCGGATCGCTGGGCTGCTATGTGCGCACGAGTCAGCGGGGTAAAAAGTGGCGGCATTTACGCCGGACATGACAATCATTTCTATGGGCATCGGAAAATCCTCAAGCCAGAACATTTAGACTGGCAAGAATATGCATTATTGCTGCTCAATAGCATGCCGGAAAAAACAGCTGAGCATTACCGCAATAAAATCGCCATTTATTTGCACTGGTATCAGAAAAAAGGCATCGAGGTTCCACAAACCCAGCAAGGGGACATTGGCGCGAAAGATATCCCCTCCTGGCGGCGGATATGCAAAGTTTTACTCAATAACGATTACTGGTGTCGGGCATTATCATTTAGCCCCACAAAATCGAAGAACTATCAGCGTTATAACGAACGGATAAAAGGAAAACGTCAGGAATGGGGGATACTATGCAACAACGATTAACGCAGGATTTAACGCAATTTCTCGCCAGCTTGCCGGAAGATGATCGCATCAAAGCGATTAATGAAATCCGCATGGCGATCCATCAGGTTAGCCCCTTTCGTGAAGAGCCAGTGGATTGCGTTCTGTGGGTTAAAAACAGCCAACTTATGCCTAATGATTACAACCCAAACAACGTGGCACCACCCGAAAAAAAACTGCTGCAAAAATCCATTGAAATAGATGGTTTTACCCAACCCATTGTGGTCACACATACGGATAAAAATGCCATGGAAATCGTGGATGGTTTTCACCGCCATGAAATTGGTAAAGGCTCATCATCATTAAAATTACGCTTAAAAGGTTATTTGCCGGTGACCTGTCTGGAAGGTACGCGTAATCAACGCATCGCCGCGACTATTCGTCATAATCGCGCTCGTGGACGCCATCAAATCACCGCCATGTCGGAAATCGTCCGTGAACTTAGCCAGTTGGGATGGGACGATAATAAAATTGGCAAAGAGCTGGGAATGGACAGCGACGAAGTGCTGCGCCTGAAGCAAATTAACGGCCTGCAAGAGTTGTTTGCCGACCGTCAATATTCCCGCGCCTGGACGGTTAAATAGCTAAAGCTGGCGCAGGCGTTCAGCTGCTGCCAGCAACGTCGATTCCTTCTTGGCAAAACAGAGACGAATCAGTTTATGTGGGAAGGGATCGGCGCAAAACACCGACAGCGGAATCGCCGCTACGCCGTGCTCCTGCGTCAGCCACTGGCAAAACTCAACATCATCCAGGGTAGAAACCGCGCTGTAATCCACCAGCAAAAAGTATGTACCTTCACACGGTAAAATCTCCAGCCGGCTTTCATTTAAAGCATTCACCAGAATATCGCGCTTCTGGCGATAAAAGTCCGGTAACGCAAGATAATGCTCAGGTTCTGCACGTAGCATATCAGCAAGCGCCAGCTGTGCCGGGGTATTCACCGAAAAGGTCAGATACTGATGTACCTTGCGAATTTCGGCGCTGATGGGCGCTGGCGCAACACAATAACCCACTTTCCAGCCGGTCATATGATAGGTCTTGCCAAATGAAGAAACCGCCACTGCCCGCTCACGCAGCTGCGGATGCGCCAGCACACTGGCATGGCCCTGTTGTGAAAAGTTGATGTGCTCGTAGACTTCATCGCTAATGACAAAAATCTCGTGCCCGGCGATCGCCTGCCACAAAGCGGCGAAATCAGCCTGCTGCCAGACAGTTGCACTGGGGTTATGCGGAGTGTTGAGGATCACCAGTCTGGTGCGCTCGCTTAATAATGCGGCAAATTCCTGCCAGTCAACGCGAAAATGCGGTGGCAGTGCCATACGCTTCACTATTCCCCCAGAAAGCGCGATGGCGGGGGCGTAACTGTCATAGCTGGGATCAAAACAAATCACTTCATCGCCATTGCGCACCAGTGCGGTAATCGCCGCGTATAACGCTTCCGTCGCCCCTGCCGTTACGGTGATATCGCTATCGGCATCTGGTTGATAGCCATACAAACGTTCCGTTTTCTGAGCAATCGCCTCGCGCAAGGCCTGCACGCCGGTCATGGGCGCGTATTGGTTTGCCCCCTGGGCAACGTGGTACGCCAGCCGCTCCTGTAAATAGCGCGGACCATCAAAATCAGGAAAGCCTTGCGACAGGTTAATCGCCTGGTGTTGCTGCGCCAGCGCGCTCATCTGGGTGAAAATAGTGGTGCCAAGTTGTGGAAGTTTGCTTTGTGGAATCAGAGGGTTATTTGTCATTTTTATTGTACCTGACGAAGTTGCGTGTTGAAGGCACTATAACACGATGCTAGTATTTGGCAATCAAGACGTTTAGATGTCTAAATAAAACAATAAGGACAACACAACATGCCTCACAATCCTATCCGCGTGGTCGTCGGCCCGGCTAACTACTTTTCACATCCAGGAAGTTTCAATCACCTGCACGATTTTTTCACTGATGAACAACTTTCTCGCGCGGTGTGGATCTACGGCAAACGCGCCATTGCTGCGGCGCAAACCAAACTTCCGCCAGCGTTTGGACTTCCAGGGGCAAAGCATATTTTGTTTCGTGGTCATTGCA
>ERZ772897.3411-NODE-3411-length-11882-cov-3.811110_pt1 | contig 11882 bp, 10 predicted proteins | sample MGYA00512125_ERZ772897 | MGnify/ENA primary metagenome ERZ772897 (study PRJEB29015, sample SAMEA2737660) | human gut metagenome | biome: human gut; feature: human-associated habitat; material: faeces | place: China | collected 2012 ... | reverse complement strand
AGGCTGGTCGCTGGGGCGAGGCTTTGCGTGCTCTGCTGGCAGGCCGCGACGATGGCGGCTGGGATGGAGGTACCGACAGCGCCGGCGAGCTGCTGTACGGTGTTGCAGAAGGCGTTGCCGTCTGCGCGGATTGCTTTGGGCAGTGCGCTGAGGCCGTACGTCAGGATGTTGCCGACGGAGAGGCCCTGTCCCATGGCGAAGAGGACGTAGATGGCAGTGAGCCCGAGCGTGCCGACTTCAGGGATGGCAAATTGGAAGAGGAGGAGGCTCAGCAGCAGCAGCGCACTGCCGGTAAGCAGGGGCTTCCTGGCGCCGAGGCTGTCGTAGATGCGGCCGCTGACGGGTGCGAACATGGCGCCGACGATGCAGCCCGGAAGCAGGATGCAGCCGGCTGTGAAGGCTGTCTCGCCCTGCACGATCTGGGAGAAGTTCGGCAGGAGAAAGCCGATGCCGAGGCAGACGAACTGGAAGCAGAGCAGTCCCATCGCCGAGAGCGTGAAGGCCCTGTGGCGCAGGATGGTGATGTTGAGCAGTGGATGCGCGCCGCGCTGGAGCAGGCGCTTCTCCTGACGGACGAAAAGCAGCAGCGAAAAGACGGTCAGGAGCAACAGGAGGGCGAGCAGCAGCGGCTCTGAAAGCAGGTCGTGGAGATAGCTCGTGAGCAGCAGGAAGGCGGTAAAGGCAGCTCCGAGCAGGATGAGCCCACGGGAATCGAAGGGGCGCGGGCCGTAGTCGGAGGACTGGCGGATGGCGTACGTGCCGACTGCGAGCGAGAAGAGCAGCACGGGCAGCAGGGCGATGAAGATCATGCGCCAGCCGAAGGTGCTGACGATGTAGCCGCCGACGGAGGGACCGACGGCCGGCGCGAGTGCACAGACGAGCATGGCGGCGCCCATCATCAGGCCCATCTTGTCGAGCGGCGCCTGCTCCATGACGATGAGGAACATCAGCGGCAGAGCGATGCCCGTGCCGGCGCCCTGCAAAAGGCGGCCGAACAGCAGTTGGGCAAAACTCGCGGAGGTCGCATCGAGCAAGGTGCCTGTCAGGAAGAGCAGGTTGGCTGCGAGGAAGAGCCGCTTCATGGCGAAGCGCTGCTTGAGGTAACTGGATGTCGGGATGACGATGGCGAGGATCAGCAGGTAGCCTGTCGTGATCCACTGGACGGTGGAAGTGGAGATGGCAAATTCCTGCATGAGCGTCGGGAAGGTGATGTTCATGGCCGTCTCGATGACGACGCCTGTGAAGGAGAGAAGGCCGGCGGCGATGATGGAGAGGAAAAAGCGCAGGTCTGCCCGTCGCTGGAATCCGGATATCGATTTGGAGGTTGGCATAAGTACATCCTTTCTGAATAACTCTGATGAATCGATGGGGGTATTTCTCCGCTTGGGAAATATGTATCAGTATAATAAGATTTTTAAAGTATGCGATTAAAATAAATGGGGTTGTGATATATTTTTTGGGGATTCAGGTGATTGTATGACTTTGACGGATCGCGAGAAGATCCTGTTGCCCATGATGATGTCGGCCTTCGTGACGCCGTTCACGGGCAGTGCCCTGACGCTCTCGCTGCCGGATATCGGACTCGCTTACGGCGTCTCGGCTAATGAACTCGGCTGGGTGCTCGAGATTTTTCTGCTCGCCTCCATCGTATTCCTGCTGCCGATGGGCAAGATGGCAGACCGTTTCGGCAAGCGGCGCATCTTTCTCTTGGGGACGACGCTCTTCACATTGTCCTCCGCGCTCTGTGCCGTCATGCCGGATATGGGCTTCCTGCTCGTGGCACGTGCGCTGCAGGGCCTGGCGGCATCGATGCTGTATGCGACGAACATGTCGATCGTCGCGCTCTGCTTTCCGACGACGCAGCGCGGCCGCGCGCTCGGCTGGATGGTCTCGATGGTCTACGTGGGCCTGGCCTGTGGCCCGGTACTCGGCGGACTGCTCAATTACTACGCGGGCTGGCAGAGCATCTTCCTCTCCATCACGCTCGTCAGTCTTGCCTGTACCTGCGCGACATTGCGCTACCTGCATCAGGAATGGAAGGAACAGGAGGTGACAGGCGTCGATGGCAGGGGCGCACTGCTCTACGGTCTCGCGATGATCTTTGCGATGTTCGGTCTGTCGGAGCTGGCGGAACTCTCCTGGGCTTGGAGTTTGCTGCTCCTGGGGATGGTGCTTCTCGGCGCATTCCTCTGGCACGAGTGCAGGACGAAAGATCCCATCCTGCCCGTCTTCATGCTCGTCGAGAACCGCGTCTTTTCGCTGTCGAATCTCACAGCGATGATCGACTACAGCGCGACATTTGCCATCAGCTTCTTGCTGTCGATTTACCTGCAGTCGGTCCTCGGCCTTTCGTCTCGCGAAGCGGGCCTCATGATGCTGATCCAGCCTGTCATCATGGCTCTGCTTGCCCCGACCGCGGGCAAGCTGTCGGATAAATATCAGCCGGCGAAGATAGCAGCCTTCGGCATGGCTGTCACGGCGCTCGGGATACTGGGCCTCGTCGCGGCCGTACGGCTGCAGTCGCTCTGGCTCGTCGTGCCGGTCGTCATCGTCATCGGCGTCGGCTGTGCCTTCTTTGCTGCGCCGAACAACAATGCCATCATGGGGTCTGTCGCCAAAAGGCACTACAGCCTCGCGACGGCGATGATTGGCACGGTGCGTCTCGTCGGGCAGGTCGTCTCGGTGGCCATCGTGACGATGGTCCTGTCGCTTGACTGGGATTCGCTGACGGAGATGGAGGAACTCGTCTACAACATCGAGCTATCGTTCATCGTCTTCACCGTGCTCTGTGCCATCGGCGTCTTCCCCTCCTGGGCAGCCCGGCTGAAGAAGGGTGATGGGAACGTAGGATAGGATAGCAAGAATCCCCGCCTCTCTGGCATGAGAGGGCGGGGATTCTTGCGTGGTGGTCATGCATGCCAGGCGTCGCGTCCGGCGACAATCGTGCGCTGGACGTTCAGCGCATTGTCAAAGATCGTGATGTCTGCATTTTTGCCGACGCTCAGCGAGCCGAGCTTGTCGTAGAGGCCAAGCTCCGCAGCCGGCGTCTTGGTGACCGCCTCGATGACCTCTTCAATCGGTGCACCGGTGTTTTCGCGGAAGATGCGCAGGCCGTCGTTCATGCAGAGCACGCTGCCGGCAATCGTGCCGTCCTCGAGCGTTGCGAGCGTGCCCTTGACGAAGACCTTCTGGCCGCCAAGCTCGGACGGACCGTCGCCGAGTCCGCAGGCGCGCAGGGAGTCAGTGATGAGGATGAGGTGGTCCTTCTTGAGGCGGTAGACGAGGCGCTGTACGGCTGGATGGATGTGGACGTTATCGACGATGAGCTCGCAGTTGGCATCCGTATCGAGTGCGGCGCCGACGACGCCGGGATGCCGCTGATGCAGGCCAGTCATCGCATTGAAGAGATGTGTGATGTGCTTGGCACCGTACTGCTCGATGGCCTGGCGCGCCGTCTCGTAATCGGCTGCCGTGTGGCCGAGCGAGACGACGATGCCGCGCTCATGGCAGTCGGCGATGAACTTGCCCTGGTCGTGCAGCTCCTCCGGTGCGACGGTGATGATCTTGACGATGTCCTCATATGGTGCAATCTTCTCGAAGTCGGCCTTAGCGATGTTCTTTTCGGCCTGGGCGCCTTTCTTGGCCGGGCTGATGAACGGTCCTTCCATGTGGCAGCCGAGCACGCGTGCGCCTTCTTCGCGCGCCATGGCCTCGCGTACGTGGCGGAAGGCGCGTTCGAGCGTCGGGAAGTCGTACGTCATGGTCGTGGGCAAAAAGGAGGTCACGCCGGTCCTGGCCTGGAAGCGCTGCATCTTCCGGATGGCTTCCGGCGTGTCATCCATCGTATCGGCGCCGACACAGCCGTGGATGTGGACGTTGAGAAAGCCCGGCGCGACATAGGCTCCGCGCGCGTCGATGCACGCCTCAAGTGCCGCCCGCTCCGCTTCCGATACGGAGGCGGCGGGACAGATTTTCTGGATGGTCTCATCGAAGAAGAGCGCGAGTCCTTCTTCTACGGCAAAGCGCCCCGCTTTGTCTGGTACGATGAACCGGCCGTTGATGATTGCTTTCATGGATGTTCCCTCACTATCTTAGAATCGTTGCTTTTATTATACACCATCGCGCATGATGGCAGAACCGTCTGGCAGGAATTGAAAAGTATCGGCGATTCCTGCTATAATGAAGAGGAATTTTGTGGTGTTGCATCAGCTGCTGCAGGCGGCATGTTGAGATTGTGAGGGATGGTATGATCAAGATCATTTTTTCGGATATGGATGGGACGCTGCTGGACGAACATGGCAATGTCCCCGAGGGATTTGACGAGATAGCGGAGGAACTCCAAAAGCGCGGCGTCATGTTTGCGCCGGCCTCCGGGCGGCAGTACTACTCACTCGAGGACAGCTTCATGAAGTACAAGGACCGCTTCCTGTTCCTCGCGGAGAACGGCACGGTCGTCATCTACAAGGGAGAGAAGATCTTCACGTGCCCGATGGACAAGCAGATCGCGCAGCAGGTGCTCAAGGTAGTCGAGCCATTCCCGGAGATTTACGGCGTCTTCTGCGGCACGAAGAACGGCTACGTGCTTTCCCGGCAGTACACGGATGAATTCCTGCAGGAACTCCACAAGTACTACACGCACTCTGAACCGATCCCGTCGTTCATCGATGTGCCGGATGAACCGGTCAAGGTGTCCCTGTTCGATCCGACGGGCCGCGCGGAAGAGACGATCTACCCGCTCGTGCGTCAGTTCGAGAAGGACCTGCAGGTTGTCCTGGCCAGCGATTACTGGGTAGACCTCATGAATCCTGGCATCAACAAGGGCGTGGCCGTCAGGGAAGTGCAGAAGCGCTTCGGCATCCGCCCTGAGGAATGTGCCGCGTTCGGCGACTACATGAACGACGCCGAGATGATGGAAGCCGTCTCGTACAGCTTCGCGATGGGCAATGCGTACCCTGCAATCAAGAAGCTCGCGCGCTTCGAGACGGGTACAAATGTGGAGAAGGGCGTCCTGATGGGCATCGAGCGCCTGATGAAGGAAGGACTGATTTAAATGCGCATGGACTATCACATGCATTTCGAGAAGGGTTCCTACGACGAGACATGGGTCGAGGGCTTCTTCGAGGCCGCCAAGAAGCGCGGCCTTGCGGAGATCGGCATCTCAGAGCACTCACACACGTTCCCGGAATTCAAGGACCTTTACTATGAAGACCTCGTACTCGATGATTCGTTCATCGGCACGTTCCAGCAGCAGTGGCTCAAGAGCAACAAGTTCAAGTACACGCTCGACGAGTACTTCGCCTTCATGCACAAGCTGCAGCAGAAGCATCGCGTCAAGATCGGCATCGAGGTCTGTAACTTCCAGGACCAGGCGAAGGTACGCGACATCCTCAAGGATTACGATTTTGACTACATCATCGGCTCGGTGCATTTCCTGCGCGGCTGGGCTTACGACTCGTCGGAAATCAAGGCGGAGTGGGAGAAGCACTCGCTCGAGGACATCTACGAGTGGTATACGGAAGAAGTGGAGAAGCTCGCGGACTCCGGCCTCTACGATGTGCTCGGCCATCCGTTCAACATCCGCCTGTTCCGCTACCTGCCGGATTTCGATGTGACGCCGTACCTCACGCGCGTGGCGAAGGCGCTCAAGAAAGCTGATATGGTCGTCGACGTCAATACGGGCACGTACTACCGCTATCCCATCCACGAGATCTCGCCATACCCTGATTTCATGAAGCTCGCGGCTCATTATGACCTGCCCATCATCACGACTTCTGATGCGCACAAGCCCGAGGATTGCGGCAATTACAATGAGATGGCTGTCGACTACGCCAAGAGCTTCGGCTATGCGGGCAGCATCCGCTTCGACAAGCGTCAGCGTACGCTTGTTTCGTTCGATTTGGAATAAATTTCATATATTGTATCATGATTATTATTGTTTTACCCCTTGACGAATGGAACCGGTAACGTTATAATAACATCGAACCGAGAAAAACAACTCAGCTTGAGGAAAGTCATCTGATTAGCAAGATGGTGGCACAGACTGATGAGCCACATGCGAGTTCTTCTTGAGAGCCATCACATGTAGGGAAGTTTGTCTTGTAGTCTGGATGATTGACAGAAGTGAGTCGTGGGTGTTTGTTACCATTACTTTTTTGTTATTCATGCAGTTTCAAGGAGAGATTATCGTGAAAGTACAGATTTATTCGCAGTGGATGGAAGAAGTTTATGTGCCGGTCCGCGTGAGACAGTTTGCCAAGGCAGCGAAGCTCATGGGCAAGAGCTTCGAGCAGTATGCTGCCGCGGATAATGTGAAAGCTGACAAGGCCGATGAGCGCGAGCTCGTCGAAAGCTGGCTGAGTAAGCGCTCTGCTGCAATCGCTGCAGAGGGCGTTGCCTGAACACACGCGAAAATACAGAAGACTCGCCGTCTGGCGAGTCTTTTTTTATGCCGTTGAGCCTCGGTCAATGCTCAATGGAGTTTTTTGGCTGTCTCTGGCATCTGCGGAGCATGCGGGATGGAGAGGGCGACGTGCTGAACGGCCGCGGCCGTTTCGCGCATCATCGCCGGGGTCTTCTCGGCCCAGATGCGCTGGACCTTCTTGCGGAAGCCTTCTGCCGAGAAGGGGTTCTTCTTCGACGTGCTTCCTGATGACAGACTGGCATTTGTCCGATAGCTCGATGTCGCGCTGGGCGAGCAGGATCTGCAGCGTCGTGTCGACGAGGTAGAGGTGCAGGGTCTTGTCCTGCAGGCTCTTCTCTGTCGGCATCAGTCCCTCTTTGAGGTTGTGGAGCGACAGCGGCGCATCGCCCCAGCCCTCCTTGAAGATGCCGTCAATCTGGTAGAGCAGGAAGAGCAGGCCGTCCTGCTCGTAGAAGGCGAATTCCATCTCACCCGTGCGGAAGGCCTCGCGCGCGATGACGTCCGTGCGCGAGAGTTGCAGGATGAACATCGCGCCGTTGGCGTCGACCTGGAACATCGCGCCGTCGGCCTGCGTGGCAATCGGCATCGGGAATTTCTGGCCAATCTCAAAATTCGTGTACTCACTCATGTTGTATCCCTCGTTTTCTTCGTATGTGCTCTTTCTATTTTACCACAATCTCATGGGTGGGAACATCCGGCTGTGCTATACTTAGGGAAAAGGGGGAATGAGCATGAGCCTCAATGATACACCGCGCGCGATGCGCCTTCACATCGGCCTGTTCGGCCGCCGCAACAGCGGCAAGTCGTCTCTTATCAACGCGTTGACGGGACAGCATGTCGCGACCGTCTCGGATGTTCCGGGCACGACAACAGACCCGGTCTACAAGTCGATGGAGATCCACGGCATCGGTCCCGTCGTCTTCATCGACACGGCAGGCTTCGACGACAGCGGCAGCCTCGGAGCGTTGCGCGTCGAGCGCACGAGAGATGCAGCGAAGGAGACGGACATCGCCCTCGTGCTGCTTTCAACCGGTCCGGATGATGGAGCAGGAGCGGCAGGGAATGAAGATGCCTTTCGCTGGCTCGAGCAGCTGAAGAGGCGCGGCGTTCCCGCCATCTCCGTCATCAGCCGCATCGATGAGAGCACGGCGGCCGCATCTCTTGCGCAGGTCATCGAAGCGAGGACAGGTGAGCGTTCCGTGCTCGTCAGCGCTGCGACGGGCGAGGGTCTAGCGGCGCTGCGCGCGGAAATCGCGCGCCATTTGCCAGAGGACTACCGGGCGCGCAGCATCACGGCCGAGGTCTGCGAGAGCGGGGATGCAGTCCTGCTCGTCATGCCGCAGGACATCCAGGCGCCGAAGGGACGCCTGATCCTGCCGCAGGTCCAGACGCTGCGCGAACTGCTCGACCGCAAGTGCCTCGTCTCGTGCTGCACGACGGACTGCCTGCCCGCGATGCTCGCCTCGATGGCAAAGGCACCGGACCTTGTCATCACGGACTCGCAGGCATTCCGCACGGTGCATGCGCAATTGCCTGCCGACAGCCGCCTGACCTCGTTCTCGGTGCTGTTTGCGGCTTACAAGGGCGAGGCGCCGTTCTTTGCGGAGTCGGCCCGCCGTCTGCGCGCACTGCCCGCCGATGCAAAGATCCTGATCGCCGAGGCCTGCGCCCACAAGCCACTGCGCGAGGATATCGGCCGCGTCAAGCTGCCGCGCCTGCTCAAGAAGGTGCTCGGCGATGCAATCACCGTGACGGTGACAGCGGGCCGCGACTTCCCCGAGGATCTCACGCCCTTCGACATCGTCATCCACTGCGGCGCCTGCATGTTCAACCGTGCCTATGTCATGAGCCGCGTCGCGGCCTGCCGGAGCGCGCACGTGCCGATGACGAATTACGGTATGGCCATCGCCGCACTGCTCGGCATCCTCGACGATGTCGCGATACCAGGTGTTGACTGATTGCGGCTCGTTTTAGTTGGCTGTCCTTGCTGTACCTGCATGAATACGATACAATAGAAGAGAAACAAATACAACAGAGGTGAGTAACATGAAACACGCATCCTGCATTACGGCGAGCCTGCTCCTGCTGCTCGTCTGCTTCTCGTTCATGCCGCTCGGCATTGTGCGGGCGGAGGGCTGGTACTGGCTGTCGTCGGACAGCAAGTACAGCAAGTATTTTGAACCGTCTTCTGTTCACGTCACGCACAGCGCGGAGACGAGCCACGGCTCCGTCGCGACGGAGATTACGGCATGGACGAAGACGACGTACAGCTACGAGGGCGCCAAGGAGACGCTCGACAATTACGGCCTTAGCGGCCTGATCCCTGACCCCGCGCAGCTGTCATACAGCCTTGCGGAGGTGGCCATCAATCCGCAGAACAGGACCATCCAGTACACGAAAGAGGATTTCTACAACCCGCAGGGCGCAGTCATCTGGTCGAAGGTGGACGGGCGCGTGAAGGAGATTACGAGCCAGCAGTTCGATGAGGCGTTCTATGATGCCATCGTCGATTCGGTATTTGGTGTCGGCGAGGTGGACAGGGCCAGCGCCAAGGACCGCTGGCTCACGCTTTACTCGCATGCGGACGTCGATGGCACGCAGACGCATGTGACGGCCGACACGACGACGATGCGCATGAAAGGCGACAATCTGCTCTTCTGGCAGTGGTCCGAGCACAAGGACGCCGACGGCAATGTTACGAAGATCACCTTCATGAAGCGGACAGTCAATCTGCCGCAGGGAACAGAGCGCCTGATCCGCGCGGAGACCTGGACGCCGTCTCAGGGATGGCAGGATGTGGAGAGCGGTCTCGACGGCGCTTATCACATGATTGCGGCCGATTCGCCAGCGTATCAAGGGCTCCTGCAGCTGCGCGCCTATGCGAAGGCCAATGCCATCTGGGTCCATCGCTACAGCATCTGGTGAGTCGATATACGGGAATCAAGCGGGCAGATCTCTTTTATTCAAAGGGGTCTGCCTTTTTGTGTACAGACTGTTGGATGTGATATAATAAGAAATATTGTATCTGTTTCCGTTTTACTGCCGTGGCATGTGGAAGGAAGTGTTTTCATGCCAATCAAGATACCGAACAACTTGCCGGCCGCCCATATCCTCGAAGGAGAAAATATCTTCGTCATGGATGCGGACCGCGCTTACAGCCAGGATATCCGCCCGCTCAAGATCCTCATACTGAACCTCATGCCGATCAAGTACATCACCGAGACGCAGCTCTTACGCCTGCTCGGCAATACGCCGCTGCAGATCGAGGTGGACTTCATCTACACCGAGTCGTACACGCCGAGCCACACGTCGCAGGAATACCTGACGGAGTTCTACGGCACGTTCGCAGAAGTCCGCCACAAGAAGTACGATGGCATGATCATCACGGGTGCGCCCGTTGAGATGATGCCATTCGAGGAAGTCGCCTACTGGGATGAGATCTCGGAGATCATGGAGTGGAGCAAGACGCATGTCTACTCGACGTTCCACATCTGCTGGGGCGCGCAGGCCGGCCTCTACTACCACTACGGCGTCCCGAAGTACCAGGTGCCAGAGAAGATCTTCGGCGTCTACAAGCATCACCTCTGCGTCGAGCACGAGAAGCTCTTCCGCGGCTTCGACGATGAGTTCTTCGTGCCGCACTCGCGCCATACGGAGAACCACCGCGAGGACATCGAGAAGGTGCCGGAGCTCACGATCCTGGCGGAGGCCGAGGGGGATGCCGGCGTCTACGCCATCGCCAACCTCAAGAAGCGCCAGTTCTTCATCACGGGCCATGCAGAGTACGACCCGCTGACGCTCAAGCAGGAGTACGACCGCGACGAGAAGGCTGGCATGCATCCGAAGATCCCGCAGAACTACTATCCTAATGACGATCCGACGAAGAAGCCTGTCGTGCGCTGGCGCAGCGTCGCGCACCTGCTCTTTGCCAACTGGCTCAACTACTACGTCTACCAGGAGACGCCGTACGTCCTCGACGAACTCTACAAGGAGAGCGACGACTGAGTGCTTCACTAAACTTTCAGCCGACAGCTCTATACTGATGGTGTCACGATACAGCACGATACAGGAGGGAATCTCATGAACAAGTTCAAGAATACCTGCCTCGGCCTGATGGCTGCTGCTGCCTTCTTCACGGCAGTGCCGGCCTGTGAGGCGGCCAGCATAGATGTGCCGGAGAATGTCTTCCAGTGGGTTCAGTCGACGGCGCGGCAGAATTACTACTTCAATAAGGAGCAGATGTGCTACGCGGTCAATCCAAACGGGGAAATCGATATCGGTACGCTGATCGTGCCGACGCTGCGCACGTTCGATGATGTCCAGAAGCAGGATGTCATCGACAAGCGCCGCTGGAAGATGCTGTCAGTCAAGGGGTACGACGACCTCGTCGGCTGTGCCGACTACCTCGCCATCGACCTGCGCGACCGCACGATAAAGGTCACAAAGCATGACGACCTCGACAGCACGTGGTCGGCGCTCGACTCGACTGTCGACGCGGCAACCATCGACATGAAGAAGCTCTCGGGCAAGGATGTCGACTTGAAGTTCTGCAACGCTGTCCTGCAGTATGCGGCCAAGCATCAGGATGAGCTCATCGCGCGCACGAAGGGCAAGCTCAGTGCAGCCGATGCCAAGATCCTCAAGACGAAGAAGGACCCGCTGTTCCAGCCTGCAGCTGCGCCGCAGTCAGCAGATGCCGACAGCACGGCCGGCACGGCGAAGCACCGCGCAAGGAAATAAAGGGATAGATTTGAGAGGAGGAGCGGTGTGGAGCAGCAGGAAATGGAAGCGTGCGTGAAGCGGGCAGAAGCGTCGCATGTGCTGACGCCCGAGGAGATCACAGCACTACTGGGCGCACCGGAGGTGGAAGAATGCCTCGCTGCGGCTGCTGACCGCGTGCGCCATGCATTTGTCGGCGACGGCGTGCACCTGCGCGGACTCATCGAATTCTCGAACATCTGCCGCCAGAACTGCATGTACTGCGGCCTGCGGCGCGAGAACGGCAAGGTCGAGCGCTATCGGCTCGACGCCGATACCATCGTGGAGCTCGCGCACAAGGCAAAGGGCTACGGCTATCAGACAGTCGTCCTGCAGTCGGGCGAGGACCTGTATTTCACGGCAGAGCGCCTCGCTGCCATCGTCCGTCGCCTCAAGGAGCTCGACCTCGCGGTGACGCTGTCGGTGGGGGAGCGCAGCTATGAGGAGTACGCACTCTGGCGCACTGCCGGTGCCGACCGCTATCTGCTGCGCATCGAGACGACGGACGAGGCGGTCTACGAGCGCTGGGACCCGGGCATGGACTACGCGAACCGCGTGCGCTGCCTGCGCGACCTGCGCGCGCTCGGCTATGAGGTCGGCACGGGGACACTCGTGGGCCTGCCGGGGCAGAGCCTTGCTTCGATTGCGGCAGACATCCTGTTCTACCAGCAGCTCGATGCGGACATGGTCGGCATCGGCCCCT
>ERZ772897.3406-NODE-3406-length-11892-cov-2.990961_pt1 | contig 11892 bp, 8 predicted proteins | sample MGYA00512125_ERZ772897 | MGnify/ENA primary metagenome ERZ772897 (study PRJEB29015, sample SAMEA2737660) | human gut metagenome | biome: human gut; feature: human-associated habitat; material: faeces | place: China | collected 2012 ... | reverse complement strand
AATGGGTGAACATGGGCGTGCAGGCCGATAATCTGGCGGGGGAGTATTTCATCACTACCGGCTCCGGCAAGTTTTTCCGCAACGTGGAGCCGGACCCTGTCCACAGCATCGGTATTGTGGAGATCAACGACAAGGGCGACAGCTGGCGCATCGTCTGGGGTCTGGAAGATGGCGCAAAGCCCACCAGTGAGTTCCCCAGCCACTTCATGAACCACAGCGTCCGCAAAGCAGCTACCAATGGCGCAAACCGTGTTATCTACCACTGCCACGCCACCAACGTGATCGCCCTGACCTACATCCTGCCCCTGACCGACCGGGACTTCACCCGTGCGCTGTGGCAGAGCGCCACCGAGTGCCCGGTGGTGTTCCCGGAGGGCGTGGGTGTCTGCCCGTGGATGGTGCCCGGCGGGGCAGATATCGCCATGGCCACCAGTGAGCTGATGAAGCACTATCAGGCAGCCGTCTGGGCACAGCACGGTCTGTTTGCCTCCGGCCCGGACTTTGACATCACCTTTGGTCTGGCCCACACCATCGAAAAGAGCGCCGAAATTTACGTCAAGGTGCTCTCCATGGGCGGCGGCATCATCCGGTAGACCATCACCGACAATGACCTGCGTGCCATTGCCCGCGACTTTGGCGTGACCCTGAACGAGAAGTTCCTCAACTAAGCCATTCTCCCCCATTTTTCTTCATCATAGCAGAACAGGCATCCTGTCCGATACCGCCTAGCGGTAACGCAGGATGCCTGTTCTGCTTTATGTTTCCCGGAACTCCATGGGTGTTTTTCCGGTGACCTGCTGAAAGACTGCACTGAAATAATTGCGGGTGGCAAAGCCAAGCTGCTCGGAAATTTCCCGGACGCTGAGCGTTGTGCTTTTCAGCAGAACCTTCGCACGTTCGACCTTTGCAAACTTCACATAGTTCGTGACGCTCAGACCCGTTTCTTCCTTGAATTTATGGGTGAGGTAGTATTCCGTGTAGCCCACCAGAGCGGCAAGATCTTCCGCCACGATCTTTTTGTCCAGATTCATCTCGATATAATCCACACATTTCTGGATCTGCATACTGAGGTTGGGGTTCGTCCGGTGTTTGTGGACACGCCGAATGAAATCATCGTACATCATCATTGCAAGCGGGCTCAGTTCATCCAACGATTTTGCCGCTTCTGCCGTCTGAATGTAGCTGTCCCCCAGCGAGTACGCCTCCTCCGGGGAAAGACCGCCCTCAATGGCGGCACGGCACACCAGCGAGGTGAACACGATGATGGAAGTCTTGCTCTGGCGCAGAACATCGCTGCTCTGCACCGGCACGCCTGCGCTTATGCTCATACTGTTGGAAAGTGCCTGCTTGTAATTCAGGTCTCCGGTGCGGACCATTTGCAGCATTCCCTGCTCCGCCATCCAGATCTTATGCCGGTCATGGGGAATGGCATCGCTTTTCAGCCGTTCGTCCTGTGCTGCACTGCTGTTCACACTGCTCAGCTCCAGCCGCTGCCCGGTCAGGCAGTAGTGCATCATCAGCAGATAGCGGTTCATAATAGTGTTTTGCAGGGTAGGAACTTTTTCAAGGGCTTTGTAAAGCTGGATCGTCCATGCCACACTGATCTCCAGCTTGCTGTAATATTTCAGCCCTTCCTCGATCCCGCGCATTGTCACATCCTGATAGAACACTGGCCCGATGACCCAGACACGCTTCAGGTTTTCCTCTTCCTTTTCAAAGGCTGCGCCCCACAAAAGACCCAATGCCGTCCCCAAGGTAACAGGTACATCGTCCCGATCCCCATGCTCCAGCATCCGCTGTTTGCAGCCGAACAGTTCAAATGCACTGGCAAGAAATGCCTCGTCCGGGCAGTTGCTCCGCAAGAGCTTCCCCTGTGCATCATAGCACCATGTATATACATTTCCGCCGCACTGGACAAGCTCGGAAAACAGCATCATATTCTGGAGAACATCCATGCCTAATCCCTCCGGCTCATTGATGGAAACAGTATATCATACTTCCACCGTTTTTTCTACCGATGCCCGGAGCCAGTGCAGCAGGATGCCTGCGGAGATGACCGCAGCGCCCACGTCTGCCATCAGGTGCGCCGCCGCAATGCCCTGCACCCCGCAAAGCGCATTCATCAGGTACAGCAGCGGGATCAGCAGCAGCCCCTGCCGCAAAAGAGAGAGCACCACCGCACCACTTGCCCTGCCTACGGATTGCAGCAGGCTGGTTGCCAGATAGGTCAGACCGATCACCGGGCTGCCCAGCACCAGATAGATCACCAGCTGCGTCCCCAGACGGAATGCCCCTTCTTCCTTGATGAACATCCCGATCAGGGCATTGCGTCCGGCAAAGCTGGCCGCCCCGGCAAGAACACCAAAAACAACGGTCAGCAGGATCAGATCCTTCAAAAGCTGCTTCAGGCGCTTCGTGTCGCCTGCGCCGTAGCTGTACGCCAGAAGCGGCTGGCACCCCATGCAGATCGCCATGGCGATCATGCTGATGATCATGGTCGTCTTGCCCGCTGCCGCCATGGCTGCGACCGCCGCCGTGCCGTGGGTCACCAGCAGCCGGTTGCTGAAGGAGGAGGCAAACCCTGCCAGAAGGCTGCTGATCCCGTTGGGCAGACCAATGGCCAGCATCTCACCCAGCATCTGCGGCTTTTTCAGGGCAGGACGGAGATCAATGGTCAGCACTGTGCCGTGTTTGACGATGTAGCGCAGATAGCAGCCCGTTGCCACAAGATTGCCCAGCACACTGGCAGCAGCCGCACCGCTGACGCCGAAGTTCAGCACCAGAATGAACAGCGGGTCAAAAATGCAGTTGACCAGTGTGCCCAGAAGATTGCCGATCAAGCCTTCTTTTACTGCGCCCTCTGCACGCACCAGCATCGCCATGCTGTTGGACAGGATAAAAAGCGGCGCACCCAGTGCAAGGACCTGAAGATACCGCTCTGCATAGGGAAAAAATTCTGCATTTGAGCCCAGCACCCCCAGAAGCGGCACTCTGCTCACCAGCAGACCGATGCTGACCAGAACGCCCAGAAAAAAGCTGCTCCAGAAGCAGAGCGAGGAGCAAGTCTTGCCCTGCTCGATCTCGCCTGCGCCAAAGCAGCGTGCAATGATGGCGCTGCTGCCTGCGCCAAGCATGGTCGCTACTGCCGAAAGGATCGAAAACACCGGCCCCACAACGGAGACCGCCGCCACCTGTGCGGTATCGCCCAGACAGCCCACAAAAAACATATCCGCCATGTTGTACAGCACCATGACAAGGATAATGATAATGGAGGGCACCGCCATGGAAATGATGGATTTCCAGACAGAGCCGGTACGGAAAAGTGCTTCGTTTTTCATGGTCTCCTCCCAAAAATCAACCGCACGCAGGCAGAACGAAAGCCCCTGTCAAAGAGGCTTTCCGAGCTGCTTCGGTCACAGGTTGTCCAGCGCATCCAGCAGTGCTTTCAGCGCCGTTTCCGGCAGCCCCAGCATAGGGCCGATCTTGCCAAAGGTCATGCCGTAGGCAGCTTTTGCTTGCTGGTTATCGGCAAAACCGGGCAGGTACTGCTCCACGATGGCCTTTGCGGCCTCGTTTTCCATCAGTGCTGCAATCGTGCTCTGGCTGTTCAGCTTGCCGCCGGTCAAAATTTCCGGGTGCTTCCAGCTGCTGATGCTCTGGTGTCCGGCAGACAGTGCGCCGTCCACCGGGATGGCTGCACCAGTGATGTACCGTGCCAGACCGCTGGCAAGGAAAAGTGCCAATGCAGCGCACTCCTCCGGGTCGCCCATCCGCTTTGCCGGGCAGTCGGATGCAAAAAAGTCCATGGCCGCAGCCGGTGCATCCCCGAAAATGCTGGTTCTGGTGTAGCCGGGACAGATGGCGTTGACGGTAATGCCGTATTCTGCATAATCCAGCGCCGCTGCGCGGGTCATGCCGACCACGCCGAACTTGGTGGCACTGTACAGCGCCTGTCCACGCTGGGGCACAAGACCCGCCACCGATGCCACATTGATGAGGAATCCGCCTTCGCTGTGGCTCTTGAGGATGGCCTTGGCGCCGTACTTCATCCCGGCAAAGACGCCCTCGCTGTTCAGGGAGAAGATCTTCTCGTAATCCTCTACCTCATACTCATGCAGCGGTGTGCCGCCCATGCCGATGCCTGCGTTGCTGACAACGCCATCCAACTTGCCGTAGTGCGTCACCGTCTTATCCACCAGTTCTTTGATGGCAGAAGCCTTGCTGCAATCGGTCTGGATAAAGATGGCATCGCCGCCCTTGGCGCAGATGCCATCTGCCACAGCCCGCCCCTGCTCTGCACTGCGGGCTGCACAGACCACCTTCATGCCGTTTTCGCCAAAGCACTCGGCAATGGCCCGGCCGATGCCACGGCTTGCGCCGGTGACGATGGCCACTTTGCCTTTGACACTGTTAAAATCCATCCTACATACTCTCCTTTTTTAGATCATATCGTTCTGCTTCAGCCATTCCACTTCATCGTGGATGGTCTCCCGATGATTTATCGTATTTACGAATCAGATTTGCAACCATCAGTTGCTTATCCATCCCTGTGGTGCTATAATAACACTGTGGCGCAGGAGCTGCAATCAGCAGTTTCCGGCGTGTCCGGTGTTTAAGCAACGGATCACGTCCAAAGCGTTGGTTAAGCACCATTTATGAAATACATTGACGGAGGAATTCTATGGATATCCGGGTCAAAAAAACGAAGCGTGCCATTCAGAAAGCATTTGTTGCCCTGCTGCGGGAGAAGCCGATCGAAAAGATCACGGTCAAAGAAATTGCCGAACGGGCCGAGATCAACAAAACGACCTTTTATTCCCACTATGAAACGCTGGATGCCCTCACCGCCGAAATGGAGCGGCAAACGGTCCAGCTCGTCTGCGACCATATGGGCGGCGCACAGCAGCTGCTGGATACGCCGGAGGCTTTTGTGCGGGAGATGTTTGCTAATCTCCAGCAGGCGACCGATTATCTCGGTGTGGTTCCTGCATCAGCGATGAACCGCTTTACACAGCATTTGCGGGATGCCGTTCTGGAACAGATCAAAAGTGATAACATCGAGCCTTCTCAATATGAAAATGTCGGTGCGATCCTGATTTTTGTAATGAACGGTCTTTCCGGGCTTCTGAACACCGACGCAAAACTGGCACAAAAACAAATTGATGTGATCGCCGCCGTGGTTGCGGATGGTGTCCATGGTCTGCATCTTTCCCGCTGAGCCAAAACAGGCTGCAAGAAGCATCTTCCGCAGCCTGTTTTTTGCTATTGCAGCTTATCTTTCTGTGTAACTACCCAACACCCCAAGGCTGGGCTTTGCTGTCCGCTCCATCGTTTCGCGGTTCACGGCGATCAGTCCAAACTGCATGGCATAGCCCTTCTGCCACTCAAAGTTGTCCATCAGGCTCCAATGGAAGTATCCCTTCACCGGGATGCCGTCGGCGATGCAGTGCTGCACGCCATCCAGTGCCTGCCGGATAAACGCCACACGGCGGGTATCATCGGCGGTGGCAATGCCGTTTTCGGTCACGATCAGGTCACCCTTGAATTCCTCTGCCACCTTGCGAATGACGTGTTCCAGTGCCTGCGGATAGACCTCGTAGTCCATCTGGGTCAGTTCTGCGCCCTCCGGTGCCGGCAGCTGCCCCTGCGGGCCATAAAGGGTGCGGGTATAGTTCTGCACACCCAGAAAATCATCGTCTTTGATATAAGGCAGATAATGGGTGAACTCCTCCTGCCATGCGGCCTCGGCAAAGGCTTCGCCGCCGGGCTGTGCCTGCAAGTCGTGCAGCGAGAGGGTCAGACCCACCTTGACCTGCGGGCAGAGGACTTTGATGGCATCCCGTGCGGCTGCATGGGCACGCAGCACCAGCAGATCACCTTCCGGGGTGCGCTCGCTGACAAAGATCTTCGGCTGGGGTGTGCCGAACACCTGTGCATTCTCCATGGCGGCATACTTCATGTTTTCCATCATCTTCTGGAAGTTCATGCCCACCTGCACCGTACCCTCGGCAGACTTTCCGGCCGATGCGGCATTTTGGGCAGCCTGTTCTGCCATCAGACGGAACCGCTTGGAGATCGCGGCCAGCTGCAAGCCCATATTGGCCTCGTTGATGGTGCAGACATAGCGCAGCTCGCTGCCCAGCTGTTCCATCACATAGGTCACATAACGTTTAAAATCCTCTACGGTGCTTTCGGTTTCCCAGCCGCCCTTGCAGATGAGCCATTTCGGGCTGGTGAAGTGCAGCAGCGTCACGATGGGTTCTACGCCATGCGCTTTGCAGCAGGCGATCACCTTGCGGTAATGCTCGATGGCTTCCGGGTCGAACTTTCCTTCCTCCGGCTCTACCCGTGCCCACTCGATAGAAAAGCGGTAGGCGTTCAGCCCGGCATCAGCCAAGAGCTTGATATCTTCTTCGTACCGTTGATAATGGTCACAGGCAATGCCGCTGGGCTCCGTAAAGCTGGAATGGGGCAGCTGCTCCTGTGCCCAGTAGTCACTATTCGTATTGTTGCCCTCTACCTGATGGGCTGCTGTTGCAGCACCGATGAAAAAGCCTTTTTCAAATTTCTGCATGATGGTTCTCCCTTCCTGCGTGTTGCTTGTTGAGACTATTGTAGCAGACCTGTTTTGCCCCTATGGGACAATAAATCGTGAAGGCGGGCGCAAATTCACGCACCGCAAATTATTGCACGAATTTTTATCCTTAACTATCGTTTTTCATCCGGCAGTGGCTGTTGCATTCTGTTATTCTGGTGTCAGAAAAAGCGGAACTCAGTTCACACAAAAAGGAGGAAAATCATTATGTTCCAAAAGAAACCCAGTGCCAGTGAAGTAGACGGCGTCCAGTACCGCCGTGCAAAGCTCTGGCAGATCATCTGTTACGCCTGCAACGCTTTTGTGGGCATGAGCATCTATTCCCTGATCGGTATGGCCAGTTATTCTGCCAGCATCGGCTACGGCATCACCACTGCAGCCGTCGGTCTCATCCTGATGCTGGCCCGCATTCTGGACGGCTTTACCGACCCGATGCTGGCGTTCATCTACGACCGCGTCAACACCCGTTTCGGCAAGCTGCGTATTCTTCTGATCAGCGGCTACCTGATCGAGGCTGTCGGCCTGCTGTGTATGTTCAACCTGTGCTCCAGCAAGGGCTTCGGCTTGCCGGTGTTCGTTTTGACCTACATTATTTACATTATCGGCTATACCGTCACCAACATGACCGCCCAGACCCTGCCGGCTATTATGACCAACGATCCCCGCCAGCGTCCCACCATCGGTGTCTGGAGCACTGCGCTGAACTACTTCGTGCCCATGGGCATGAGTATGCTGATCTACACCGTCATCCTGCCCAAGTGCGGCGGCACCTTTAATCAGGACTTCCTCAGCACGGTCTGCACCATCGTGCTGATCATTGCCGGCATCGGCACCCTGGTCGTCTGCGCCGGCATCTCCGCCTACGATAAGCCCGAAAACTTCGAGGGCACCAACAAAAAACACGAGCCGCTGAAAACTGCGGATATTCTTGAGGTGCTCAAGCACAACAAGCCCCTGCAGTGCTACATCGCCTCCAACGCTTCCGATAAGCTGGCACAGCAGGTAGGCAGTCAGGCCATCATCAACACGATGCTGAACGGCATCCTCATCGGCAACATGGGTCTTGCTACCACCCTTGGCGTGATCAGCATGGTGCCTTCCATCTTCTTTGCGGCCTTCGGTGCAAAGTATGTGGGCAAAAATGGCAGCAAAAAGGGCATCGTGACCTGGACCTGCGTCAGCATGGCCATCGCCTCTGTGCTGTTCCTGTTCTTCATCTTTACCGACACTCGTCAGATCGGTGTGATCGGCAGCTGGAACATGATCGTTTACGTCCTGCTGACTCTGCTGCAGAACGGTTCCATGATGTGCATTACCACCTCCAACACTTCTTACATGGCTGATACCATTGACTACGAGCTGGACCGCAGCGGCCGCTATATCCCGGCTGTCGTTTCTGGTACTTACAGTCTGGTGGACAAGCTCATCACCTCGGTGGCTGCTGTCATCGCCACCGGTGCGGTCGCCCTTCTGGGTTACACCACCACCATGCCCCAGCCCACAGATCCCTACACCAGCGGCATCTTCTGGATGACCCTTGCCATCAAGTTCGGTCTGCCCATGCTGGGCTGGGCCATCACCCTGATCGCCATGCTGGGCTGCCCGCTGACCAAGGAAGAAATGGTCAACGTCCAGAAGCGCATCGCAGATAAGAAAGAAGCCCTTCGTCATGAAGTAATTGCAGAACAGATGCAGTAACACCCTGCAAAGACCGAAAGGGCTCATACGCTCTTTCGGTCTTTGCTGATTCCATCCATCTTTTATAAAGGAGTTTTTACCATGAGCAAGACCATCCTGTTGAATCAGAGCGACTGGCATTTTACCAAGGAGAACCCCGGCATCCCCACCGCTGTTATGGGTGAGGCCATTGCTCTGCCCCACACCTGGAACGCAGTGGACGGTCAGGACGGCGGCAACGATTACTACCGCGGCACCTGCTGGTATACGTTGGCCCTGGCAAAGCCCGCCATCCCGGCAGGCGGCAAGGCTGTTTTGCAGCTGGACGGCGCAGCCATGACCGCCGCCGTCTACCTGAACGGTGAAAAGCTGGCCGAGCACAAGGGCGGCTACTCCACCTTCCGGGTAGACCTGACCGACCACCTCAAAGAGGAAAATCTGCTGGCAATTTCCGTGGACAACCGCGACAACGACACCGTGTATCCCCAGAAAGCCGACTTTACCTTCTACGGCGGCATTTACCGGGATGTGACCCTGCACATCGTCCCGGCAGAGCACTTTGCCCTGCCCGCTAATGGCGCACCGGCACTGAAGGTGACCCCCATCGTCACCGACCTTGCTGCCAAGACCGCTGAGGTCACCGTGGAAGCCGCCGTGGTGGGCGCACAGAACGTGACCTTTGCACTGGAGGGTCAGACCCTCACCGCCCCGGTGGAAAAGGGCACCGCAAAGGTTGTTTTCACGCTGAACAACGCCCACCTGTGGGATGGCGTGGACGACCCCTTCCTCTACACCGTATCTGCCAAGCTGGACAATGGCGAGGAGACCTCCGCCCGGTTCGGCTGCCGCAAGTTTGAGATCGACCCCCAGAAGGGCTTTATCCTGAATGGCAGGGAATATCCGCTGCGCGGTGTTTCCCGCCACCAGGACCGTAAGGGTGCGGGCAATGCCCTGACCAACGAAATGATGGAGGAGGATATCTCCATCATTCTGGAAATGGGCGCCAACACCATCCGGCTGGCACACTATCAGCACGCACAGTATTTCTACGACCTGTGTGATGAAAAGGGTCTTGTCATCTGGGCAGAGATCCCCTACATCACCATGCACATGACCAACGGCCGTGCCAACACCCTGACCCAGATGGAAGAACTGATCGTCCAGAACTACAACCACCCCTGCATTGCCGTGTGGGGCTTGTCCAACGAGATTACCGCTGCTTCTGCTGTCAACGAGGATCTGCTGGAAAACCACCGTCTGCTGAACGAGCTGGCGCACAAGCTGGACCCCACCCGCAAGACCACCATGGCAAACGTGTTTATGCTGGAGACCACCAGTCCCATTCTGGAAATTCCCGATGTGAACAGCTACAACCTCTACTTTGGCTGGTATCTGGGCGAATTGGAGCAGAACGACGAGTTCTTTGACAAGTACCACGCCGATTACCCTGACCGCTGCATCGGCTTTTCGGAGTACGGCGCAGATGCCAACCCCCAGTACCAGAGCAGCCACCCGGAAAAAGGCGACTACACCGAGAGCTACCAGTGCGTTTACCACGAACATATTGCAAAAATGATTGCCGACCGCCCATGGCTGTGGGCGACCCATGTGTGGAATATGTTCGATTTTGCCGCCGATGGCCGTGACGAGGGCGGCAAGCACGGCGAGAACCAGAAAGGGCTTGTGACGATGGACCGCAGGATCAAAAAGGATGCGTTCTATGTATACAAGGCATACTGGAGCAAGGATGCGTTCGTGCATCTCTGCGGCAGCAGATACACAGACCGTGCGGAGGATGTGACGGAGATCAAAGTGTACTCTAACCAGAAGAAGGTCACGCTTTTTGTGGACGGAGCAGAGCAGGAGACCAAGGAAGGTGCACGCATCTTCAGATTCCGGGTGCCGATTACGGGAACGCACACGATCCGGGCAGTGTCCGGGGACTGCACCGATGAGATTACAGTGAGAAAAGTGGACGCACCGAACCCGGATTACATTTTCAACAAGCAGGGGGATGTGGTCAACTGGTTTGACAAAGAGGATTTTAAAGCCGACCACTATTCGATTTCCGATACGCTGGGAGAACTGGCGAAAAATGAGATGGCGAACGCCATTGTGCAGCGTCTCATGGCACAGGCTTCCGCAAGCCGCGGCGATGTGGCGGAGAGCGTGAAGGACAACCCGGCATTGCAGCGGATGATGCAGCGCATGACACTGGCGAGTCTCTTAAAGCAGGCGGGAGACGCTGTGAGCGAGGAGCAGATGAGAGCGTTAAACGACGCATTGCAGAAAATTCCAAAGAACTAGGGAACACGAAGTAAGGAGCGCAGAGGAATGAAAAAAGCAGTACAGCAGATCATGCTTGGAACAGTAACGAAAAATGAAAAGCAGACGGCAGAGACGCTGCGGCGGATCAGGGCGGCAGGCTACGACGGAATCGAACTGAACGGTTTTATGGTGAAGCCGACCTCTTTTCTGGTGCGGATGCTCACGAAGGCGGCAGGAATGCCGGTCGGAAAAGGCGGCAGCTATGACTGGAATGCCCTTGTAAAAGAAGCGGGACTTTGTGTGACGAGCATCCATGAAGATCTTGGAACGATCAGACGGGAGCCGGAGACGGTTGCAAAAGAGGCAGAAGCCTTCGGCAGAAAATATGTTGTCATCACGGGAATGTACCGCTTTGATTACTCGGATAAAGCCGCGGTGCAGGGGCTGTGCCGGGATCTGAATACCTCCGGAAAAATTTTGAAAGAGGCGGGCATTGAACTTTTATACCACAACCATAACTGTGAGTTCCTGCACGTTGAGCCGCAGAAAACGGCGTATGATCTGCTCCTTTCGGAGACAGATCCGGAATATGTCAACTTTGAGCTGGACTCCTACTGGCCGACGGAGGCGGGCGTGGATGCGCTCGCCCTGATGAAAAAACTGGACACGAGAATGAAGCTTTATCATATCAATGACCGCGGCACTCGTCTTTTGAAGCCTGCCATGACGCCGATCTTAAAATCGGACAGCATGGAGCTTGGCTGCGGCAATATGAATCTGGATGCACTCATTGCACAGGCAAAGAACGTGAATGTGGATGCCGTGATTTTAGAAAGCCATAAAAACTGGGTGGATAACTCTCCGCTGCGGTCGCTGGAGGTAAGCGCACAGTTTTTAAACGCACGGATCTGACAGAGCGGGAGATGGCAGAATAAGGATGGAAATGCAGATGGAAGAATTAAGAAAACAGTGGATCACTTCAGAAAAAGAATACCGGGAGGGCGAGGTTTTTGTATACCGGCAGAAATTTACGGCTTCACAGGTCAAAAAAGCTGTGTTTTACGGCACAGCCCTCGGCGTGTACGAAGCAGAATTAAACGGCGTTAAGATCGGGAGGCAGATGTTTGCGCCGGGATTTTCCTACTATCCGAGACGTGTGCTCTATCAGACACACGAGGTTACGGAGCTGTTGCGGGAAGGAGAAAATACGCTGACGGTCTATCTCGGACAGGGGTGGTACTGCGGGCGTTTTCTCTGCGAAAATCAGACACAGATATACGGAGAGCAGCCGGCGGTTGCATGGATTCTGGAACTGGAGGATGCGGCAGGAAGCCGAAGGATTGTCTCCGACG
>ERZ772897.3403-NODE-3403-length-11915-cov-3.714503_pt1 | contig 11915 bp, 9 predicted proteins | sample MGYA00512125_ERZ772897 | MGnify/ENA primary metagenome ERZ772897 (study PRJEB29015, sample SAMEA2737660) | human gut metagenome | biome: human gut; feature: human-associated habitat; material: faeces | place: China | collected 2012 ... | reverse complement strand
CGCCCCTCATCAGTCACGGCCCAAAGGGCCGCGACAGCTTCCCCCAGGGGAAGCCACTCTTTCCAATCATCGATTAAAGGACAAAACCATGACTACCTACATCTACGCCCTGGGATTTTTTGACGGGGTGCATCTTGGACATCAGGCGCTGCTTTGCGCCGTGAAGACTCTGGCGTCGGAAGGCTGCCGGGGTGTCGTCACCTTTTCCGGTCACCCGGATACCCTGGTGCTGGGCACCACCCCAGCGCTGATCAATACGGCCGAGGATCGGGAAAACTTACTTCGAAATTACGGCATGGATCGAGTCGTGACCCTGCCTTTTGATAAGAAAATGCAGTCCACCCCCTGGGAGGACTTTCTGGAGGAGCTGCGCAGGGACTTCGGCGCCGGGGGCTTCGTCTGCGGGGAGGACTTTCGGTTCGGGGCCATGGGTACCGGTACGGCCTCTCTTTTGCAGGATTACTGCGAGAAGGAGGGCCTGCCCTGCGCCGTGGTGCCGGAACAGGAAATGTCCGGCGTTCGTATTTCCTCCACCTATATCCGGGAATTGCTGACCCAGGGGCGCATGGCCGAAGCGGACACCTTCCTGGGCCACCCCCATGTGCTCTCCGGCAACGTGGTCTCCGGCCGTCATCTGGGCCGGACCCTGGGCATTCCCACTGCCAATCTGCACCTGCCGGAGGGGGTCATCGTCCCCCGATTTGGCGTCTATGCCTGCCGGGCACTGGCCGAGGGAAGGGCCTACCCAGCCGTTACCAATGTGGGCACCCGCCCCACCGTAGGCGGCCACCATATCACTGTGGAGCCCTGGCTGCTGGATTATGACGGAGACCTGTACGGTAAGAAAATCACCCTGGAATTCCTGGATTTTCTCCGCCCGGAGCAGAAATTTGATTCCCTGGAGGACTTGAAGGCCGCGATCCTGAAAAACGCGGAACAGACAAGGGAAATTGTAAAGCTTAAAGCTTCCCCTCCGGGGGAGCTGGCAGGGCGCAGCCCTGACTGAGGAGGGGCGCAACGGGCGAGAGCGGTAACTAAAAAAGCGCACAAGCTACAAACAGCTCTCTTCCGTGGGACCCCTCTTCCACCGCTGCGGCGGTCCCCCTTCCCCGTGGGGGAAGGTTAGGGGGGAAAATCGCACTCTTAAAGAAGAATTCAAAATTGGAAACTTGTTTTATCCCTGAAAATCCGTTATAATAGCAGAAACAACTCACGAAAGGGGTGACGGCTGTGGCACTGGATCGGGAAGATATGGAGAGGCGGCGGAAGAAGCGGGAAGCGGCCAGGAGGATGCAGCAGCGGCGGCGCAGAAGAATGCTTCTGTTGACGGCTTGCGCGCTGGTGGTCCTGGTGGGCTGCGGCGTAGCGATTTTCAAGCTGGCCTCCGGCGACAAGACAACGCCGGTGTCCTCCATCAGTGAAACAGCGGCCACCACCGCAGCCACCACCGAGGCGGCCACCGAGCCCGGCCGCAGGACCAAGGACCCCATTACCACCATCCACATTCGGGCCGTAGGCGACCTGAATGTCACCAATTCCGTGGTGGACTCCGGCATCGGCCCCACGGGCTATGATTTCAGCCGGGCTTTCATGGATGTGGCTGCCGAGCTGGCGGTGGGGGATGTGACGGTTATGAACGTGGAGGGCAACTTCTGCGGGGAGCCCTACGGCTCCGAAACCGCTTCCGCCCCCACGGAACTGCTGACCTATCTGAAAAGCGTAGGCGTGGACCTGGTTCAGATGGCGAACTCCTATTCCGTCTATAATGGCCTCATCGGCCTGAACTCCACCCTGAATAATATCCGCGCTGCGGGCATGGAGCCTCTGGGAGCCTACGCCACCTCCTCGGACTTCAACAAAACCGGCGGCTATACCATCTGCGATGTCCAGGGCATTAAGGTGGCCTTTGTGGCCTTTACCAAGGGCCTGGGCGGCATGGGCCTTCCGGCGGGCAGTGAGGACTGCGTGAACCTATTGTATACCGACTACGATTCCAACTATAAGCAGGTGGACAAGAAGGGCATTACCGGCATTCTCAGTAAGGTTGCCGCCGAGAAGCCGGATATCACCGTGGCTATGCTCCACTGGGGCAGCGTCAACAGCGACGAGATCAGCAAAACCCAGACCCAGATTGTGGATTTGATGCAGAAGAACGGTGTGGATGTGATCATCGGCTCCCACCCCCATCTGCTGCAAAAAATAGAGCTCAACGAGAAGACCGGCAAGCTGGTGGCCTATTCCCTGGGCGATTTTTATGGCGATGCCCAGCTGGGCGGCTCCAACTATTCCGTGATCCTGGATATTGAGATCACCAAGGATGCAGACCTGAAAACCACCAAGGTCACGAATTTCAGCTACATCCCCATCTACACCGAGAAGGAAACGGAGTGCGACGGCTATCGCCGGGTGGTCCGCATTGAACAGGCCATGTATGCCTATGAAAATAACTATGTGGACAAGGTGACAGCGGACAGCTATACCGCCATGCAGAAGGCCATGAAGCGGATCCCCGAGCGCATCACGGGCACTAAGGCGGATTCCACCACCACTTCTACCACGGCCGCCACCACAGAGGCTGCCACCGAGGCCACAACGGAAGAAACCACGGAAGAAACCACGGAAGAGACAACCGCCGAGACGACGGCGGCGGTCACGGACGCAACAGCGTAAGGAGTGAGAAAGTATGAATAAGGATTCTCTGCGGGAGTATATTTTTGCGGCCCAGCGGGGGGACCGGAAGGCCCTTGTAGAGCTGCTGACCTATTCCTGGGGCATTGTCCACTATCAGTGCGGCAAGCTGCTGCCCTCCCGGCAGTCGGCGGAAAAGATGACCACCGTGGTCCTGAAAACCGTGGCGGAAAAGCTGGATTCTCTCCAGGAGCCGGAGCGCTTCTATAACTGGATGGGCCATCTGACAGCCATGCGCTGTATGCGGGTCCGGGCCACCCTGCTGGAAAACGGCCAGGCCGACGCGTCGGAGGACAAGAAGAGCTTTTCCTTCCCCGGCATGGACCTGAACAAGGCGGAAACCGCCCAGGTGGCCGTCATGCTGGCGGATATGCTGGAGGACCGGCAGCGCCTGAACCTCTATCTCTATAGCCTCAGCGGCCTCAGCGCCAAGGCCATCTCTCAGCTCACCGGCTATACCGAGGCGGCCATCCAGGCGGATTTGCAGGATGCCCAGACCGCCATCCAGAAGCAGATGCACTACTACGCTTCCCAGGGCGTCCATTTTACCCAGGCCGAAAGCCTGCCCGCCCTGCTGCGCACGGATATGCTGCTGCACCAGGACCCCGAGCGGGCGGCACAGGTGGTCTATGAGATGCTGCCCTCTCTGACCCTGCCCGCAGCCAAGCGGCCCGCGGCCAAGACGGCGGGAAGACCCGCTGCCCCCCGGCCTCAGCAGCCCAGCCGCCCCCAGCAGCCCCGGCAGAACCCTCCCCAGCCCCGTCCCCAGCAGCCCCAGCCCAGGGCAAAGAATAAGGATGCAGGCCTTGTTAAGGCCCTGGCCCTCATCGCTGCCCTTCTGGCGGTGGTGCTCATTGTCTCCGTGGTGATCCTGGTGGTGCGTACCCGAGGCGGCAGTGCCGCTGCCGCAGCCTATGCAGCCGGAAGCCAGACTGCACGGCGCCTATTGGGTCTGCGGACTGCATTCGGCAATGCGCTGATATGGTAATGACACACGCCCCGGAGCAATTTCCCGGGGCGTGTTTTGGTATCATTTCTTCTCAGTTTAGAATCGTGGAGTATCTTGAAAGAAAAAAGAAAGGCGGAACCACTATGCAGAAAAAGACGGCGGCGGCCATCGCCCTGGGGGCTCTGGCCGGTGTGGGCGTGGGCGCTGCGGCGGTGAGCTGCGGGGTCAGCAAGGCTTTGACCGATCTGGCTATGGATCGGAAGATCCCCGGCTACAGCAAGTATTTTAACGTGGCGGGCAAAAAGGCGGACGGCAGCTTCAATGCCAGGCGTAAGGCGGCCCAGGAAGCACTGGAGAGCTACCCGCGGCAGGATGTAACCATTCGCTCCTCTGACGGCCTGACCCTGAAGGGCCACCTGCTGAAAAGCAAGTACCCCCGGCGGCTGATCATTGCCTTCCATGGCTGGCGCTCCTCCTGGGCCCGGGATTTCGGAGCCGCAGCGGCCTTCTGGTTGGAGAACCACTGCAACGTGCTGCTGGTGGAGCAGCGGGCCCACGGGGACAGCCAGGGGGATTACCTGGGCTTCGGCCTTTTGGAGCGCAGCGACTGCCGCCAGTGGGCTCAATGGGCGGACGGGCAGAATTTCGGCCTGCCCATCTATCTGGCAGGCGTTTCCATGGGCTCCACCACGGTGCTCATGGCGGCGGGCATGGAGATGCCGGAAAGCGTCCGGGGCGTGATTGCCGATTGCGGCTTCACATCCCCCCGGGACATCATGATGCACGTGAGCAAAAAGAACCTGCACATGAACTATACCTGGCTGAGGGGCTGGGTGACGGACAAAATTTTCCGTGAAAAGATCCACACTGCCTCCGACAGCTATTCGACCCTCACGGCGATGAAGCAGACGAAGCTGCCTATTCTCTTCATCCACGGCACCGAGGATCGCTTTGTACCCATTGAGATGACCTACCGGAACTATCGCGCTTGCACCGCCCAAAAGCGGCTGGTGGTGGTCCCCGGCGCAGGCCATGCCATGTCCTATTACGTAGACCCCGCCGCCTGCCAGCGGGCCATGAAGGCCTTTTGGAAGGACTTTGATTTGACGGAGTAGGGCGGCCCAAACCTTCCCCTTCGGGGAAGGTGGCTCGCCGTAGGCGAGGCGGAAGAGGGGCGTTGCGGGAGAGAGCGGCTGGAAATATGCGCGTTCTTTGGTTTCCCTGAAAGGGGAGTCCAGGTACGCATTTTCCCACAGCTCTCGCTCATTATGCCCCTCTTCAGTCTCGCTGCGCGAGCCAGCTTCCCCGGGGGGGAAGCTTTTTTTTATGTGCTCTCCCGTTCTACCAGGGTATGGGGAAACGAGATATGCACCGGGCTGTTGGGCTTTCCGGCGGCGGCTGCGTCGATGTCGGAGATCAGCATCTGGGCGGCCTTTTCACCCATTTGCCTTGCGGGCATTTCCAGGGAGGTCATAGAGGTTTGCAGCATCCCGCCCAGGTGGTGCCCGGTCAGACTCATGACCTTGATCTTCCCGGGCATTTCTATGCCCCGGTCCTTTAGAGCCCGGATGACCCCCAGGCCCTGAATATCCAGGGCGGCAATGATGGCATCCAGCTCCGGATTCTCGTCCAGCAGCTGCATAGTGCACTCGTAGCCGTACTGGAAAGTATTCACCTGCTTGTCCGACTCGCTGAAAATCTCCTCCAGGCCGTACCGGGCCACCCCCTCGCAGTAGCCCTTCCGCCGCCCGGCATAGGGGCTCAGGTGCAGGGCCCCGGCTACCAGGCCGATGTGGCGGCAGCCCCGGCCATAGAGATATTTCACGGCGTTGTAACCGCAGGATTCATAGTCGCCCACCACGCTGCTGATCTTCGGATCCTGGCAGCGGATCATCTGTACCAGGGGAATGCCGCTGGCCTTGATGTCCGTAATGAGCCGATTGTTTCGGCCTGTGGAGTTCACCACAATGCCGTCCACCAGGCCATTGCGCATCCGGGTCAGGCATTCCTTTTCAATTTTCGGGTCGTCGTCCGTCACGGAGATGATGGTGCTGTAGCCCAGGGCCAGGGCCTCGTGCTCAAAGCCCTGTAAGATCTCCGCGAAAATGGCCAGATCCAGCCGGGGGACCACCATGCCCAGGGTGTGCCGCCGCCCCTGCCGCAGGGCCTGGGCCATGATGTTGGGATGGTAGCCCAGCTCTTTGGCGGCAGCGTAGACCCGGGCCTTGGTGTCCGGGTGGACATAGGATGTATTGTTCAGGGCCCGGGAGACGGTGCTCACATCCACACAGGCAAGCTTTGCCACATCCTTTAAGGTTGCCATTGCAGTCACTCCTTTGTGCAATCGTTTGTTTACATGGCGGAAAAACCGTCGCTTTTTCTTCTGAATAGAATTGTAGCACTTCCGGTGCGTCAATGCAAGTCCCTCTCTAGGAAAAAGGAAGCAGCGTGGAAAAAGCAGGCTCTGTCCTTCAAAATATACAAATACAAAGGTTTGCATATGTGCAAAATGACACTTTGCGCAAAAAATTGCAGCCCATATGCAAGATATTGCAGAGCAGGCCAAATCGGTTGACAGGGGGGAATTGCCGTGATATAACTAAGGCACAGCAAAGCAAACGATTGCACAAGGAAATGCAAAACCCCGGCGCGCGAGGGGAGATGCAGAGCCGCGTGCATGCAAACGAAAATCCATTTACAGAATTAGATTTTAAAGGAGATATTTATCATGGCTAAGGTTAAGACTTTCAAGACCATTTTCCCCGCTGTTTCCGTCCCCCTGAACGATGACTACTCCATCAACGAGCCCGAGTTCCGCGCTTACCTGCGTTGGATCAAGAGCTTCTACGGCAAGGGAATCGAGGGCCTGGTTTGCAACGGCCACACCGGCGAGATCACCGGCCTGACCCGTGCAGAGCGCAAGCGCGTTGTTGAGATCTGCGCCGAAGAGTGCGGCGACAAGATGACCATCATCTCTGGTGTCAACTGCGAGAACACCGCCGAGTCCATCGAGATGGCCAAGGAAGCCAAGGAAGCCGGCGCTGACGGCATCCTGCTGATGCCCCCCCACATGTGGCTGCGCTTCGGCATGAACCCCAACGCTCCTTTCGAGTACATCAAGGACGTTGCCGAGGGTGCCGACATCGACATCATCATCCACCTGTACCCCGCTACCTCCAAGGCCTTCTATCCTGTTGAGACCCTGATCAAGATGTGCAAGGAGATCGACCATGTCAAGTGCATCAAGATGGGCACCCGTGTGACCTCCATCTACGAGCACGACGTCCGTCTGCTGCGGCAGGAGTGCCCCGATATCTCCCTGATCACCTGCCACGACGAGACCCTGTGCGTCAGCTGGTTCCCCGGCATGGACGGTGCTCTGATCGGCTTCGCCGGCTGCGTGCCCGAGCTGATCTGCCCGGCATGGGACGTGTTCTCTCATCCCGAGAAGCACACCCTGAAGGAAGCTCAGGATTGGTCCAACCGGATTTACCACATCTCCCAGGCTATCTACGGCGGCGGCCAGCCCTCCGGTGAGGCCCATGCCCGTCTGAAGGAAGCCCTGTACCAGAGAGGCATCTTCACCTCCGCTCTGATGCGCAAGCCCGTTCTGCCCCTGAACCAGGAGGAGAAGGCCTGGGTCTCTCTGGGTCTGGAGCGCAGCCAGCTGCCCAAGGTCGACATGGAGCAGTACAAGTAAGCATCCGTTTGAGTTCCCATTGATTTGTCGGGGGCGCTGCCGAAACGCGCAGCGCCCCCTTTTTTTCTGATTTAAATAGAATGGAGAATAAAAATGAGCGAACAGAATAATACCCAGGTCATCGGTGCCGACGTCAAGCGGCTGCCCTTTAAGGACCTGATCAAGCGCATCGGCCCTGGCCTGATCGCCACCGGTATTGTCATCGGTCCCGGCGCCGTTACCACCGCCGCCATGCTGGGCTCCAGCTATGGCTACAGCCTGATGTGGCTGGTATGGCCCATTATCTTCATGGGTATGACCTTCATGATGGTCACCAACCGTCTGGCCATTGTCACCGGTATGCCCACCATCCACGCCATCCGCAAGTATTATGGCCCCGTGGCCTCCGGCATTGTGTCCATTGCCACGTTCCTGGCCTGCCTGTTCTTCACCATGAGCAATATTTCCGGCACCGGTGCCGGCATGAACCTGATCTTCGGCATCAACTGGAAGGTTGGTTCCGTGATCCTCATCGCGGTTGTCCTGTACTGCTATTTCGCAAAGAACGTCTATTCCAAGGTTGAAAAGCTGATCACCGCCTGCATTCTGGTCATGATCGTCTCCTTCTATGCCACCCTGGTTGGCGTGGGCGGTCCCGAGTGGGGCGAGTTCGGCAAGGGTCTGGTAGGCTTCCAGCTGCCTGAGGGCAGCCTGGTCACCGCGCTGGCCTTCATCTCCACCAACGCTGCCATCACCGCCGGTATTTACAATACCTACCTGGGCAAGGAGAAGAAGTGGAAGAAGGATGACCTGTTCAACGGCGTTATGTTTACCGATGCTCTGGTCCACATCCTCAGTGTGGTGCTGATCTCCGGCGCGATCATGGTTGTGGGTGCCGTTGTGCTGCACCCCGAGGGAAAGACCATCAAGGCCCCTGCCCAGCTGGCTGAAATGCTGGTGCCCATTATGGGCGGTGCAGCCAAGTACATTATGGGCTTTGCCCTGGTTGGCGCCGGCTTCTCCTCATTGCTTGCCAATACCCAGCGCGGCATGGTGCTGCTGGGCGCGGGCTTCGACAAGGACGTGTCCCTGGAGAGCAAGTTCATCAAGTGGGGCTGCCTGGCCTGCCTGATCTTCGCCATGGTCGTCTGCTACAGCTACGGCGGTTCTCCCACACAGCTGATCCTCATGGCCAACATTGCCACCTCCGTGGCCACTCCCTTCGGCGGCCTGTTCGTTCTGCTGCTGCTGTGGCGGAAGGACGTCAACGAGGGCTACAAGAAGCCCACCGCTCTGCGGATCTGCATGACCATCAGCTATATCTTCGTGCTGTTCATGACCTTCTCCGCTCTGAGCACCTCCATTCCCAAGTTCCTGGCCTCCATCGGCCTGGGCTAAGGCAAATATCGAAAAGCTGCCTCCATCGGGGCAGCTTTTCTCGAACCTTCCCAATCCGGGAAGCTCTTTTGTACAAAAACCGGGCCGCCCCATTGCGGGGCGGCCCGGTTGGCGTTTTTAGACTTTACTTCCGGATCTCCGGCAGGCTGGCTGCGGCCACGGACTGGCCCACCCGGCGGGTCTTCTCGTCGGGCAGCATGACCTGGCAGTGCTTGGCAAGCTCGGGGTGCTCGGCGGCAAGGACCTTCTGGCACACGTCCAGAATGATGTCGCCGCCCTTGCCGGACATGACCCGGCCCATGAGCATCAGGTGCTCAATGTCGTAGAAGTGGGAGTACAGAACGACGGCATTTGCCAGATATACGCCGATGTCGTGGTAGATTTTGGCGGCTCTGGGATCGTCCTCAGCCATGAGGGCCTGAACGACCTTCAGCTTCTCGGCGGGGGACAGGGCGGGGTCCAGTTCGATGCCCGCTCTGGGGGCCAGCTTGATAACGGCGTCCTGGGAGAAATACTTGCAGCCCACGCCGAAGTCGGTGGACCACTCGTCCTGCATGGCGTCCTCTGCCAGGTCAACGGGGGCAAAGGCCAACTCGGTGATCCAGCCCAGCACGTTCTTGTCTGCGTCCACATAGCCGACGGCCTCGGAGGTGCCCATGGCCAGGCCCATGATGTTGCCGGTGTTCAGGCCCATAGCGCCGGCCAGAGCGGACACGTCGCCGTCGTTGGCAACAACGATGGGTACATCGCCGATCTCGGCAGCGGCCCGGTCGAAGCAGGTCTTTACCTCGTCCCAGCGGCTGCGGGGAACCTTATAGAAGATGCTGGAGATCATGGGCGCATTGCCGATGAAGGTACCGGCGGAGGAAACGCCGATGGCGTCTACCCGGGGCATCTTGGAGGCGGCGGTGCGGAAGGCGGTGAGGATCTCATTGTACTGATAGTTGGGGTCCTCGTTCAGCTTGGGGAACCAGACGACCTCTTCGGAATAGACGCACTCGCCGTCGATGACTGCGGAGACCTTCCGGTCGGAGCCGCCTGCGTCGAAGCCGATGCGGCAGCCGTCCATGTGGCCGCCCAGAGGCTGGGTGGACTCGTTGGGGGCGGGGCACTTGTCCAGAGGCAGGCCGATGATCTCCAGATTTACTTCATACAGCTTGTGGAAGAAGTCGTAGTCGAAGGCCCGCTTGCCGTTCTCGGAATAGTCGGCCTGGAGCTGCTTGGCGATATGGTCGCAGCCGCAGACATAGACCTTGAAGCCGCCGATGGACCACAGCAGGAACTTGACCAGCCGCTCCACATAGCGGTAGTCTGCCTTGGCCATGTCGGGGGTGCCGTGGATGAAGGTCTTGCGGACGGAGACCTGGCCCCGGTCCCGCTCAATGGCGATGGCGATGGGCTTTTTGGCATCCTTCAGATAGGCGTCCATCCACACGCCGAAGGGAATGAAGCCGGGGTCCAGCTCGGGTTTGGCCCCGATGGAATAGGTAACGCCGAGATAATTCATGTTCGATTCCTCCAAAAGTGCATTGATTGCAGAAATGAAATAAAGTTGGCCTTTCCCAAAAGCTGGAATTATGGACAAACAAAGAATTCAAAATGATAAAAATAGGCCAAATTCCCAGCTTTTTCATAAAAATTATACCATAGATATGGGACGGTAGCAAGGAAAGAATGATGTAAATATTGCACAAAAACAGTGTTGCATAATTGTCGTTATCTTACAAACTTGTGCATGAATAGGCAAAAATGCCAAAAATGAGCAAAAAATCATTTGACATTGTTGTGATAGCTGATATAATTTATTTGTGCAAAGCAAACCCGCCGTGTATCGGGTCTGCGCAAATGCTGAAAAACTAGGAGGAGAAAACCAAATGAAAAAGCTTGTTTCCCTGCTGCTGGTTCTGACCATGGTTCTGGCTCTGGCCGCCTGTGGTTCTTCCGGCTCCACCGCAACGACCGCCGCCCCCACTGCCGAGACCACCAAGGCAGCCGAGACCGAGGCCCCCGCCGCTGCCGGCGAGAAGGTCACCGTCACCATGATCACCGCCCAGTACGGCAAGCAGACCACCCAGTGGTGGGCTGACTTCGCATCCAAGTTCAACGCTGAGCACGACGACATCGAGGTCGTTGTGGACTGCGTGTCCTGGAACGACATCTACACCGTGGTCAACACCCGTGTTGCCAACGGCGAAGCTCCCGACCTGCTGAACATCGACGTGTTCGCCGACTTCCAGGCTGACGGCCTGCTGCTGCCCGCCTCCGACTGGGTTTCCGAGGAGACCTACGCCAAGTTCTACCCCTCCTTCCTGGAGCAGTCCGTTGTTGACGGCACCGTTTGGGCTGTGCCCGATCTGGCTTCCGCCCGCGCTCTGTACTACAACAAGGACATCCTGGACGCTGCCAACGTAGACGTTCCCACCACCTGGGAAGAGCTGAAGGCTGCCTGCGAGGCCATCAAGGCTTCCAACCCCGATGTCTACCCCTGGGGCGTTGACATGACCACCGACGAAGGCCAGGCCTGCTTCGCTTACTATGCCTGGAACAACGGCGGCGGCTTCGTGGATGCCGACAACAACTGGGCTCTGAATTCCGCTGAGAACGTGGAAGCTGTCAACTTCGTTGTCGACCTGATCAAGTCCGGCCTGACCAACACCGATCCCACCAACGAGACCCGCTACGACCTGCAGGAGATGTTCGCCTCCGGCAAGCTGGCTATGATGATCGGACCCAACCAGATCTCCAAGTACTGCGAGGAGAACGGCGGCATCAACTTCGGTGTTGCTTCTCTGCCCACCAACGGCGATAAGGCCGGTGCTTCCGTCGGCGTTATGGACCGCTTCATGTGCTTCGACAACGGCTACACCGATGCCGAGTTGGCCGCGATCTCCACTGTGATCGATGCCTTCTATGATGACGAGCCCTATGCTGACTGGGTTCTGATGGAAGACTTCCTGCCCGCTACCTCCACCGGCGCTGAGCTGTGTGCCAAGGCCAACCCCGGCATGACCGCCTGGATCGACGTTGTCGGTTCCTCCAAGTTCTATCCCACCGCCAAGGCTGAGTGGGCAGACGTGAAGCAGGGCGTCATCGATGTGGAGCAGCAGGTGCTCCTGGGCGGCGACGCACAGCAGCTGCTGGACGAGCTGCAGTCTGAAGTTGCAGGCTAAGCACTCTATTCCTACGTATCCTACGTAAACC
>ERZ772897.3402-NODE-3402-length-11916-cov-3.882725_pt1 | contig 11916 bp, 20 predicted proteins | sample MGYA00512125_ERZ772897 | MGnify/ENA primary metagenome ERZ772897 (study PRJEB29015, sample SAMEA2737660) | human gut metagenome | biome: human gut; feature: human-associated habitat; material: faeces | place: China | collected 2012 ... | reverse complement strand
CTGGAAGCGGAACTACGGCTATCGCAGCCATGAACACAGGAAGAAACTGGATCTGTTTCGAGAACGATAAAGACATATATGAGGTGGCGAAAGAGAGAATTAAAGAGTATCAGCAGCGATGAATTTTTAGTTTCAAGGTGTGAATTATGAGAGAGTTAATAGGATATTATCTGATAGCATACGCTATTGCGAGTATTGCAATTTTTGTTACTTGGAGATAATTTTGATTTAATAGAAAAATGTGTTGCGCATGTATATGTGGCAATTGTATTTGCATTAATATTTGCAGGAATGTATTTGATTAATTGAGTATCATAGGAGGGATTTATGTTAAATAAAGAAAAATTTGCAAAAGAAATTATTGAAATCGCAACAAATGGCAATTTCACACATGGCAATTTCAAGGAGATTGCTGTAGTAGATGGAAAACCATGTAGGTGTGAGAATACAAACTGTAGAGACTGTGATTTTAATATTATCACTTGTGACAATGAGCTTAGTGAATGGGCGAATTCTGAATATAAAGAATTAGTAATCGATTGGGACAAAGTTCCAGTAGATACGCCGGTTTTGGTCTGGGACTACGATTATAGATGTAAGAAAAAAAGATATTATGCTGGAACAAATGGCACAAAATTCATGTCCTTTACTGGTGGAGCAACGAGCTGGTCTTCTGATTCTGGTAAAGATATAACTCCATGGTATAATTGCGAACTTGCCAGAAAAGAGGATATTAAGAAATACAGAAAGAGGTAATATATGCCGAATTATGAACCGAAGACATGTCAAAATTTGGAGTGTTATTACCGGAAAATATGCAGAGTGCGGGACGATATAGATGAAAAAGATTGCGCACACTATATCCCTCCAAAGCCTGATCCAGCTCCGATCAAATGGGAGAAAGAATATTCAGATTCTACTCTTATGAGTTTTACAAAGAAGCAGCTCATCGAGTATATTCATTGTCTTGTACATAACAACAATGTTTTGCAGGAGACGGTAAACGAGCAAGCCGATACGATGATGAAGATATCAAATACACAAAGCAAATAAAGAGGAATAAAAATGGAATTTGTAAAACATTATTATCCACCTTTGAGAACACACGTCGAGGAAACAGAGTATCTCAGTATAGATGCAAATATAAAATTCGGAGAAATAGGCGATTCATACTGGATAGATCATATAGATCGAAACAAGTTAAATAATACAGAAGAAAATTTACGATTGGTAGATCAGTCCCAGAATATGATGAATAAAGGCATTATGAAAAATAATAATAGCGGAAAAGTTGGAGTGCATTGGTCAAAATCTAATTCTGCATGGTGCGTAATGATTTGTTTATACGGAGAACATAAAAATTTGGGCTATTTCTCCTCTTTTGAAGAAGCCGTCAAGGAGAGAAAAGCTGCAGAAATAAAATATTTTGGAGAATATCGTGCTGCAAATGAATTGGATTATGCAAAGAAAAATACAAGTCTACCTGAAAATCCGGATTATAAGGCAATTAATGATTTTGTCGAGAGTGTAAATGAAAGAGTCGTAAAAGGAGAAGTATGAGCGAATTTGCGAACAATAAACCATCACTCTATGTTATGTGCGGGCTTTCTGGAAGTGGAAAGTCCACCATCGCAAAAGAGTATCAGAAAAAGATTCCCGGCAGCGTGATTATCTCTTCTGATGAGATTAGAGAGGAATTATGTGATGGAGATCGTGCGGATCAGAGTAAGAACGACGAAGTGTTTAGAGTATTTCACGATAGAATTCGCAAAAATTTAGAGAAACATAAGAGTGTGATCGTAGATGCAACCAATATCACAATGAAGTCTCGTAGAGCTATTCTGGATAAGGTAAACGGTCTGGACATCAACAGAATCTGCCTGATTGTTCCAAAACCATACGAGCAATGCCTGGTTGATAACAAACAGCGTGAGTGGCCGGTTCCTGACGAGGTGATTGAACACCAGCGCAATCGGTTCCAGATTCCATTCAAGGAGGAAGGTTGGACGGAGATTAGAATTGAGGGTGGATTTAAGGATCGACCGTATAGGTTCGACGAGATGATGAAAGGGTATGATCAGAAAAGTCCGTACCATGCTTTTACTTTAGATGAGCATTGTCAGCTTGCGGCAGACATGTTCTTCAACATCAAAGGATACAGACAGCCATGGTATGCTGGAGCATTATTACATGATGTCGGAAAACTGTTTACGCAGACTATCGATGAGAACGGTGTAGCTCATTACTACAATCATGAGAACGTCGGCTCGTATGAAATTTTGTCATTAAAACCGAACGAAGAGGATATTGTAGACATCTGTTTTCTGATTAATTATCATATGTTACCGTTCAGTTGGAATCTTAATTGGAGCGAGCCGACGAGAACTATGAAGAGATGGCAGCGCCGATTCGGAGAAGAAAAGTATCAAATGTTGTTAGACTTTCATGAGTGTGATATGGCTATGGCATAGGAGAATAATCATATGGAATATACAAAGTGGGAAGACGGCAAAGTCAAGCATGTGCTCGATTTTGATAGATGTATCGAGTCTCTGAAGGAAAGGAATGCTGATCAGGACGAGCGAATCAAAAACCTTGTGGAAGAAAACAAGCAGCTTAAAAGTGAACATTATAAAGACTCTGAATTGCAGAATTTACAGCATAAATATAATGAACTGAAGAAGGATGCTTACAGAGGTTTTACTATTACCGAAGAAGAAAGTAAGCGTATTTATGAGTGGAAATATAAGCACGAGATGCAGGAACACCCAAGAGCAAGTTATACCTATATTTTCGCACCTACCGCATTAGGATTGGCTGGTAGAATTAAATGCTCATGCGGTGCTGAATTTAATTTTAGAAAGTTGGAAAAGGAGAATAATACTATAAAACAATAGATCAAAAAAATGAATGAATTAAATCTTTCGAAAGAATAAAATAGGTATCTATGTAGTATAAATTTGGAAGGTGATGAAAATGGGATATTGTTACAGTTTATATACTCCAGATCTAAAACAACGAAAAACAGGCAAATTTGTAGTTTGCGATAAATTATTTTTGTCAAACGACGATTCATTTAAAGACATTACAAAGAACATAATTGGGTTTTATGAGAATTCTTATTTTGGAAAATATTTATCAGATTTCAACAGTGTAACAATGCTGAATGAAGAGCAATGTAAGCTCGCAGATGAGTATACAAACGACACATTTTTTACTGATTTTTTAAGAGAATATGATTGTAGTGGAATGCTTGTTCGAATCGAGTAACTTGTAAAACCTGCGTTTTAAAAGGAGAAAGAATAAATGAAAATTGAGAACAACGAAGCTGTAAGAGTTGGATCTCTAAAATATGAAGATTGTTTTGAGTACCAAGGAGCTTTGTTTACCGTAGTAGATAATGCAAAAGTGAAAATCAACTGGTCATCTGATGTTGTGATCCTTGTACTTTGTTTGAGTAATAATAAGTTATGCGAGCTTGAATCAAATATCAAAGTGAAATTAAAAAACTTAAAGGTAGTTGTTGAATAGGAGTTAGCTTATGTTTTTTACATGGTATAGAAATAGAATTGCAAAACAGGTAGAAGATAGGATGCTTTACCTTGGTATATGCCCAAATGATAAAAATATCATTCTGAATATCACCTCTCCTAAAACTTATAAAACAAAATCCAGTTCTTTGTGCAGTGTTTGTCGACGGAGATATAGATGCGAGGAAAGATGGAATAAAGAAAGAAAATTGGAAGAAGAGAATAAACTTGAGTAACCGATGAAATTTTGCTTTCAAAGGAAAATAATTATATGGTTAAAAATCCGACTTCAGTTCTTATTGGAGAAACATGGGAATTTCCACTGGACATGGAAGACTGCATAGAATTAGTCAAAGAGTATTTCAATGATAATCTCGCTGGAGCCATTGAATACTTTTACGCATTAAAGATTAATGAGCTAAGTTCTGAAATCGACAGCCTAAATGACGAGATTGAAGATTTCGAAAGAGAGGTGGATATGCTTAGAGATCGAGAAGTAGATCCGGTAGAAACCTGGGATTATTAAGGGGGAATATACTTATGATTCAGAAGTGTAGAAAATGCGGATCCTCATCATTATTTACCGAACAGATGGGTTCGAATATTGGTCTGTACTGTAGTTCTTGTGGTTCATGGCAGAAGTGGTTAAACAAGAACGAAGTGCGATTATTTACAGAGAATAATAAAGTAGAAGGATCGTGTGTTCATGTCGATGACGGACTCAGAGATAGGTTGGAAGAGTTTGTACAAGCACTTGACGATATGATCGATAAAGAATTTTCAAAAGAACCTATTAGCGATATGGATGCGATGCGTAAATCGGCATATTGTTTGGCATTGGAACGCGATAAGAATTCTATTATTAATATTCTCGAAGGAAGAAAATACTGGGAAATAGGAGAATAAATATATGGGCGAAATTGAGAAAACCTTAAATGAAGTGGCTGAAAAAATTGAGATAACACAAGCGTCTGTCTACATAAAAAATGAGAAAATTTATTTGGAGTTATATGGGGAAGCAGAGACTAAAACAAAAATTTGTAAATTTAAAATTACTGGTTTTGATACAGGGATTGAGTTTGTAAACCCATGTATTGATGTTTCTCAATCAGTAGAAGATCTTAGAGTGTATTTATCGCCAAATAAAGTGGTCCAAAGAAAATTAGTGTTGAACGGAAAACAGTATCCATTTGACAATTTTACATTAATAGAAGTTGAGAGTAAATACAAGGAAGTGACCATGGCTGACATTGAGAAAAAATTTGGCTGCAAAGTTAAGATTGTAGGAGAATAAATATATGACTCTATTAGATGGAAAAGCGACGGCTCAAGAAGTAAAAGACTATTTAAAGAAGATTGTTGACTCAGGAGTTCATCGAAAACTTGTAATCGTGCAAGTGGGCGATAATCCGGCATCAAATACATATATCAAAAACAAAGTTAAGGCCTGTGAATATGTTGGTGTTGAATGTGAGGTAAAACACTTCGAAGAGAGCATTACAGAAGAAAAATTACGCGATGAAATCGATGTTTTAAACGAGGACGAATCTGTTAATGGCGTTATCGTTCAGTTGCCACTCCCTGAACATATTATTGAAGGACGAGTTACTAATAGAATTAAACCTATTAAAGATGTTGATGGGTTCACGAATATCAATGCAGGACGATTAATGCATGGCGGCTGTCTCTTTGTACCGGCAACACCGCTTGGTATTGTAAAGTTGCTTGAGAAATATAACATTGAAACAGACGGCAAGGAATGCGTAATTGTTGGGAGAAGTAATATTGTAGGAAAACCAATGTCACTTCTGATGCTCGACAAGAATGCAACAGTTACGATTGCTCATTCCCATACTAAGAACCTTAAGAAAGTATGCAAGAGAGCTGATATCCTAATCGTCGCAATCGGTAAACCTAAGACGATTAACAGAGAATATATTAAAGAGGGCGCTGTTGTAATCGATGTAGGAATCAACCGAGACGAGAATGGTAAGCTTTGTGGAGACGTGGATTTTGATGATGTAAAAGACATCGTGTCTGCGATCACACCGGTTCCTGGCGGTGTCGGTCCAATGACAGTGGCGATGCTACTGAATAATGTGGTAAGAGGAAGAGAATAAACAATATGGTGTGGTGCTGGATTTCGATTCGGCACTACACCAGAAAAGAGAATAAGTATACAGACAATGGGCATTTGCCAAGCGGTAAGGCACAGGACTTTGACTCTTGCACTCGTTGGTTCGAATCCAACATGCCCAGTTATGCGAACTTAACTCAACTGGTAAGAGTCACGGCCTTATAAGCCGTATGCCCTGGCAAGGTTTAAACTCGGTTCGACTCCGAGAGTTCGCACTGCAGCGATGCAAATAAAATATTTTAAAGGAGGATTCTATTATGGGAATCACATGCAAAATGACAGAACTTAAAGGAGTTATGAGAAAAATGGCAAATCAGCAGGAAAAAGAAAAAGCTGAAAGAGTCAACACAAAAAAGAAGAAAGAAGAAAAAAAGGAGAAATAATGAGAGGAATTATTGCAATTATTATCTGGGTCATTGGTGCAATTTTAGGATTATACGTAGGTGGCTGGCTGATGTTTGTTAAACCAATCATTGCTTGCTGTGCTGCATTTGATGCAGGAACTCTTACAGGATTAATGGTTGGGACATCAATTCTAAAATGCATCTTTGGTAGCACTGTTGGCGGAATAATCTTTCTGATTTGTCATGTGATTTCTATGTTAATCGTAACCAGAGATTAGGAGAATATATATATAAAGGTTACAGAGATTACAACAGACCACGGAACATATCACATTGAACAAATTCCGTGTTCGATGGATAGAAAATTCGATGCGCAAGGATGCTACGACTACTGTATGAGAATTGGTCCAGACGCAGACTTTTGGAGGGCGCATTACTCTCGCTTATTGGTAAATTTCGGGACAAAGGTATCTGAAAAGTCGGCTAACAATACCGAATGGTATAAGAACCGGCACAATTTTAGAGATGTAGAAACGGAGGATAAAAGATGAATTTCAAAGAGGAGACAAGAGACCTTTTCACGGTTCCACAGGGTTACTATCTCGCCCACTGTATCAGTGGAGATTATTCCCTCGGCGCTGGAATCGCGGCACAGTTTGTAGACGTTTACAATATGAGATATAAACTCCATAGAAATTATCCAATTCCGGATGGAGAAAAATTTGCTAATGTTGGTGAGGCGTTGCTGATCGACAATGTGTTTAATCTCGTCACAAAGGATCGTGTTTATCATAAACCTACATATGACACTCTTATTGAAACTTTAGAAGATATGAAGAAGCAGTGTAAAAACCTTGATATTGATAAAATCGCAATGCCGCGTATTGGCTGTGGACTGGATGGTTTAAGCTGGGATACGGTAGAGGAAATCATCATGGAAGTATTTGAAGATACTGATATGGAAATTCTTATCTGTACCTTATAGGAGAATTAAATTATGTCGGAGATTAAACCGAGATACTTGGTTATGGTTACCGCATATGCGAATAATAACAAATATTATAAGCAGATTCCACATGGAGACACTTGGACGGCAGAATATGGTCGAATCGGAAGTAGCTCCCAAAGAAGAGAATATCCGATGAGTCAATGGAACTCTAAATACAATGAGAAAATCCGGAAGGGCTATGTTGATCAGAGCGATCTTGTGGAAGATCTAATTCAAGTACAAAAACCAAAGCAATCAGAGTACAAAGAAATAGAGAATAAAGTAATTGCAGAGATTGTTGAAAGACTTCAGGAAATGGCAAAACAAGCAATCAGTGATAACTATACAATCTCTTCGAATAAAGTAACCCAAGCTATGGTCGATGAGGCGCAGGAGATTCTAACAGGTCTATTAGATATTCCTGATGTGGATACGTTTAATGATATGCTGTTAAAGTTGTTCACTGTAATTCCTCGAAGAATGGAAAACGTCAAGGATTATCTGGTTAAATCGACAGAAGATTTTGCAAAAATCATTCAAAGAGAACAGGATTTATTGGACGTTATGCGTGGGCAAGTTGTGCAGAAACAAATTATGGATGACACCAAAGACGATGACGACAATAAAAACGAGAACACAATCTTAGAGCAGCTTGGGTTGGAATTTGATGAATGCAATGATAAAGATATTGCAGTCATAAAAGATGCATTAGGTTCATGTGCTGATCGGTTTTACAAAGCATGGAAGGTGAAGAATGTTAAGACTCAAGAACGTTTTGAAAAGTTCGTAAAAGAGAACAATATTAAGAACACAAAATTGCTTTTCCATGGAAGCAGGAATGAAAACTGGTGGTCAATCATCAACACTGGCTTAGTATTAAAACCGACCAATGCTGTTATCACCGGTAAAATGTTTGGCTATGGAATCTATTACGCACCAAAAGCAAGAAAATCGCTTGGTTATACAAGTTTAGATGGAAGCTATTGGGTTCGCGGAAATTCTAAATCTGGATTCATGGCATTGATGGATGTCGCATATGGGAAGCCGTATGATGTATATTCATTTGATAGTAAATATTACAATTTCAATTATGACAGGTTGCAGGAGGCATGTAACGGTGCAAATTGTTTACATGCTCATGAAGGAACTATGCTTAGAAATGATGAGATTATTGTATATAAGGAAGATCAATGTACAATTCGATATCTGATCGAGCTTCGATAATCTGTTATTCCTGATCCGCTTCGGATCAAAAATCCAAAAATAAAACATAATACCAAATTCCGGTAGGGTGAAAATAGCGCACCCTTGGGTTTTTGTACCCAAAATCGCTATTTTGGATAGATTTTTACATATTAGCGGCTTGATGATCCGCTTGTATCGGTAAGATGTGGGCGTTGAGATAAAAAATAAAAAAAAGGAGAAAGCTTTATATGTCAGAAAATTATTTTAGTGCATTATACGATGTTGATGTGCGTGGGAAAACAAAGAATAAAAACGGATTATCTTATTTATCCTGGGCGGCTGCATGGGCTGAAGTGAAGAAGAAATTCCCAGACGCAACATTTAAAATTTATGAGCAGGAAATCGAAATTAAAGATGTGACAGAGAACCATGAGACTACAAGAGTTGTGAAAAGACCGTGGTTCGACGATGGACATACTGGTTGGGTAAAAACAGGTGTGACCATTAATGGCATTGAGCACATTGAGGAACTTCCAATTATGGACTTCAAAAATGCTTCTCTAAAGGCGGGAGATATTACCTCTGCCAACGCCAACAAATCCATCCAGCGTTCTCTCACAAAAGCTTGTGCGAGACACGGTTTAGGACTTTACATTTACGAGGGCGAAGATCTTCCAGAGGAATTAAAGGCAGCAGAAAAACTTCAGGCTGAATGTATGGACTTAATCAGCAAGAGATCTGCATTGTCCGAGAAAACCAAGGAGAAAGTGGCCGAAATTTGTAAGGAACTTCTTCCGGAAGAGAACGGCGATCCGAGACTTTGCTCCGAAACGAGCACACTTGAAACATTAAAGAAGAAACTTATGGCAACCAGAAAGATTGTCTAAGAATAGAAAAAATATTAAAGAATAAAGGAGATTTTAAACATGGGATTCAGACAGGGTGCTTATGCTAAAATTTGGAAAGTTGAAAATAAGGGAAATTATCATGTGGCGCAGATTTCTATTTCCAGAAAAAATAAGGATACAGGCGCTTACGACACAGAATGGCAGGACAGTTTTGTGCGTTTAGTAGGAACAGCACATCAGCAGATTGAGACTATGGACATTTCCCACAACGTTAAAATTGGTTCTTGCGATGTAACCAATAAATATGACGCACAGAAGAAGACTACATATACTAACTATGTAATTTTTAACTTTGAGGATAATAACAATGGTGCAGCGCAGAAACCGGCGGCAAGACCGACTCCACAGAATGCTGGTTTTATGAATATTCCAGACGGTGTAGAGGATGACGGTCTTCCGTTTAACTAAGGAGAATTATAATGGCGAAGGCAAAGACTTATAAGTGCGGTTTTCGCCACTGTCAGCATGAGTCCTGCGAGGTTTCGCAGGACGAAGCTGTCAAAATAGGACGCCGATATTATCATGAAGACTGCGCTGAAATTTATAACAACATCGAAGAAATTAAGCGACTATATTACGAAAAAATTAGTAATACGGTCGTGATGCCACAGCTTCTTAGCGTGGTAAACAATATTATTTTCAAGAAGAAAATCGATTCTAACTATCTCTTATTTGCGCTCAAATATGCAATTAATACGAAGCGCACAATCAATTATCCGCAAGGTCTGCATTATCTCATAGATGATTACAAAATCAAAGCGGCTTGGAAAAAACAGCAGCTTAATGCTGTAAAAAAGGCGAAATTCGAGGCGAAACCGGCACAGATGCCTGTCTTTAATATTGCGCCAACAAAAGAAAAAGGGATCGAGGACATTTTCAATTAGGAGGAAGCAGTTTGGATGATGTAATGGAACTGGCCGACAATCAGGCGGAAAGCGGAGTTATCTCAACTTTGGTGTACCATCCAGAGTTTATTTTGCATACAGATTACTTAAAGCCTGGTTATTTTTTCAATCAAGACAACGGATGCATTTATTGGGCAATCAGCGAGCTTTACAAGAGAGGTATTGACAATATTGATGCGTTCAATATTTCAAGTATGTTGGCCAGCAATAGAGCAGTGCAACGAACCATTGAGAAGTTTAATCTTCCGTCCATTCAGGAGTATATAGATCTTTGCTCTGAAACCGCACGACACACGTTAGAGGAGTATAAGCTTCTGGCGCAGACCGTGGTAACACTATCCTACAAGCGCGACATGCTGAAGTGTCTCACGGAGATTCGCAGTTTTTGCCAGGACAAAACTATTTCACTGTCCGATCTGAGCAAGAAAAAGAACGATGCGTTGGCGAAACTGGACGAAAAATATATTGTATCCGAAGAAATTAAGCTTTTAGGTGACGAAGCACAGGATCTTTGGAAGGAAATTTGCGACAGAAGAACAGATTCCGGAATCTATGGAATCCCGTCAATGTTTCCGATTCTGAGCAACTGGTTTACATATGAACCGACAGAGCTTGTGGTTATTCAGGCAAAATACAAACAGGGTAAATCTGTTCTACTTATGTTGGAAGCACTCCACAAGGTTCAAAACGGGATTCCGACTCTGTATGTGGATCGCGAAATGTCGGATCGTATTTTTTACGAGAGATGTCTTGCGGCACTGACAGGGGTTGATGTTAAGAGAATAAAGAACGGTAGATATAGTGAGGAAGAGGCCGAGCGGATCGATAATGCGAACAAATGGATGAAGCAGCAGCCGTTTGTCCATGTTTACCGCCCAGATCTGTCCGACGAAGAACTGTATTCTATGTGTAAGATTCTCAAATATAAGATGGGGCTTCAATTTGTTATTGACGACTACCTCAAGAGCAATGCGACTTCTGCCAGCGACAATTACAATATCTTGGGCGCCAGGTGTGATTTCTTAAAGAATAAGATTGCAGGTGAGCTGAATATGTCGGTGCTTACCGCTGCGCAGCTGAATCGAGCAGGTGAGATTGGAGATTCCATGAAGATCAACAGATATCTCTCTGTTGGTATTAAATGGTTTTTGAAAACTCAGGAGCAGATTGCGCGCGATGGACTGCAATGCGGCAACGCTGGAATGAAAATCTACATAAATCGACTGGGTGAGCAAATGCCGGAAGATGATGAGAACGCGTATATCGACTTCGTATTCGATGGCAACAAGATGATGATTTCCCAGGCAGAACAGCACGATACCACAAACGAATTTGATTAAGGACGGTGAGAACGATTGGAGTACGATGAGGATTTTCTGAATTCCATAGCGGAAAAGGTTGACCTGGTTGACTACATTGGACAAAAGACGGAACTCGAAAAAAGAGGAAAGGATTATTTTTGCAGATGCAGCAAGCATATTGACCAGACTCCATCGTTCTCTATCACGCCAGAGAAGAATATGTACTACTGCTTCTCGTGTGGTCGAGGCGGTGGAATCATTCAATATCTTCAGGATTATGAGGGTCTTTCGTTCGACGAAGCGGTGCAAAAAGCATGTAGGCTTGCCAATGCGGATTTATCCAGTATGTGTTATTCCCCAACAGTTAAATTTCTAAAAAAAATACGGAAATTGAGAAAGAAGTTAATTCCGTTTGAGCATAAAATTCTGGAAGAAAAAGAATACGAAAAGTATTCTAAAGAGTCGGTTACTGAATGGCTGAACGAGGGGATACGTCAAAAGGAAATTGACCTGTTTGATATTAGAATTGACAAGAGAAGCAATAGAATTGTGTACCCCGTGAGAGATATCGACGGCAGATTGCTCAATGTGAAAGGTCGCACACGATATGCGGACTAT
>ERZ772897.3373-NODE-3373-length-12018-cov-3.433503_pt1 | contig 12018 bp, 6 predicted proteins | sample MGYA00512125_ERZ772897 | MGnify/ENA primary metagenome ERZ772897 (study PRJEB29015, sample SAMEA2737660) | human gut metagenome | biome: human gut; feature: human-associated habitat; material: faeces | place: China | collected 2012 ... | reverse complement strand
TCGACGACCAGAACGACATGACGACAGCCGATGTCGTAAAATTGCTGCCGGCAGACCGCCAGGCCTTGATGTTCTCGGCGACCGACCCGAAGAAGGCGCGCGACCGCGCTTCGTTCCTCGGCCATCCGGAGTGCATCGAGATCGAGGCGTCGGTCGAGGAGATGGCCGCCTGCCATCATTACTTCGTCACCGTACCGTTCCGCGAGAAAATCGAGCGCGTGCGCAAGCTCACGCGTTCCCTGCCGATCGAGCGCGGCCTCGTCTTCATCAACAGGACGTTCGCGGCCGAGCAGACGCTCGCGAAGCTGCGCTACGAGGGCATCCGCGCGGAGTCGCTTCTCGGCAAGGATGCCAAGCAGTCGCGCCAGGCGGCCATCGCTGCCATCAAGGGCGGCCGCGCCCAGCTGCTCTTATCGACGGACCTCGCGGCGCGCGGCCTCGACATCCCCTCAGTCGACTTTGTCATCAACCTCGACTTCCCGGAGAGCGCGCAGGTCTACCAGCACCGCGCTGGCCGCACGGCGCGCGCTGGCCGAAAGGGTGCCGTCATCACCTTGATCGACTTCAAGGAGGCCGTCAAGCTCTCCGAGCTCGGCAAGAAGCTCGGTATCGAGTTTGAGCGGCTGCCGCATGCCAGGGCGGCTGTTCCAGCAAAAAAAGGGAAGCAGACCCGTCAGCATGGCCCGCGCGCGGCAAGACCGGCCAGGAAACACAATAAGTAAAGCATCAAGAAAGCATCAAGAAAAGAAGCGTGACTGTCACGCGGTGTTTTTGCGTTTTATGTTTTTCGATTTTTTAGGACTTAGGAGGTTCCTCTGATTTGGACATTGTGCCCATATTATTCCAGTTATTGCTCGTAATCTTTCTCATCGCGATGAACGGCTTCTTTGTCGCGGCAGAGTTTGCCTGCGTCAAGATACGCCCCTCGCGTCTCGAGACGCTCATCCAGGAGGGCAGCCGCCAGGCGAAGTACGCCAAGAAGCTGACAGACCACCTCGACGCTTCGCTCTCGGTGACGCAGCTCGGCATCACACTCGCCTCGCTCGGCCTCGGCTGGGTCGGCGAGCCGGCCGTCGCGACGCTGATCCTGCCGATCACGCACGCCATCGGACTCGATGATGTCATCGGCCACACGATCGCGTTGGCGCTTGCCTTCTCGATCATCACGGGCCTGCACATTGTGCTCGGCGAATTGACGCCGAAGACGATGGCCATTCAGAATGTCGAGAAGATCATGCTGAGCGTGGCCCTGCCGATGCTCGTCTTCCACCGCGTCATGTACCCGTTCGTCTGGCTGCTCAACCACGTGGCCAACTGGGTGGCGCACCGCATGGGCTTCCACACGGCCTCGGAGGGCGACGACGCCCACACCGAGGAGGAGATACGCCTGCTCATGGAGGAGAGCCACCGCCAGGGCCTCATCGACGACACGGAGGTCGACTTCGTCGACAACGTCTTCGACTTCACGGACCTCAACGTCCGCGAGATCATGACGCCGCGCACGGACATGGTCTGCCTCTACCTCGAGGACACGATGGACGAGAATCTCCACATCATTCTCGAAGAGCAGCTCACGCGCTACCCGATCTGCCATGAGGACAAGGACCATATCGTCGGCTTCCTGCACGTCAAGGACCTCATGCGTGTCATGGCGGAGGGGCGCAAGCCCAACCTGCGCCGCTTGGCGCGCAAGGCGCTGATCGTGCCGGAGAGCATGGATGTCAGCGTGCTCCTCAAGACGATGCAGAAGCAGCGCTCGCAGATGGCCATCGTCGTCGACGAGTACGGCGGCACAGCCGGTATGGTGACCATCGAGGACATCGTCGAGGAGATTGTCGGCGACATCCAGGATGAGTTCGACGAGGAGCGCCCGACGGCCGAGCGCCGCGGCAAGCGCATCTTCTCGGTCGACGCCAAGATGCTGCTCGAAGAACTCGAGGATATCTTGGAGATCGACATCGAGGACGAGGACGTCGACACTGTCGGCGGCTGGCTCTACGACCAGATCGGCCAGACGCCGCGCGTCGGCCAGATGGCGGCTGCGGGCGGCAATCTCTTCTACGTCGAAGAAGTTGACGGCGTGCGCATCACGCGCGTGCTGATCCACTGCGCCGAGGACCTCGTGAAGGAGCACGATGAGATCGTCGACATGCCGTAAAATCTAAGAATCTCATTCCGTTTCCTGTACTAGGATTTTCGGGAAAAAGACAGTATAATAAGACGTATCAGGTGGAAACAGGAAGATAACAGATGATCATAACACTCGAGAATTTCACGAAGAGCTACGGCGAGAAGCAGCTGTTTGCCGGGGTCAACCTCAGCATGGATGCGGGGGACAAGGTCGGCATCGTCGGTGTCAACGGCACGGGCAAGTCGACGTTCCTCAAGGCCATCGCAGGTCTCGTGCCCGTCGATGACGGCACGATGGTCACGATGCGCGGCCTGCGCATCGAGTACCTCGCGCAGGACAAGGTCTTTGACCCGGAGCACACGGTGCTCATGGAGGTCTTTCGCGGCATGACGCCCTTGATGGATGCCCTGCGCGGCTACGAGCTCGCACTGGCTGAGGCGGCCAAGGACCCTGAGAGCCCCGCGATACAGAAGCGCATCATGCAGTATGCGGAGAAGATCGACGAGCTCGACGGCTGGCAGGTCGAGAGCACGGCCAAGACGGTGTTGCAGAAGCTCGGCATCGGCGACTATACGGCCAAGGCCGGCACGCTCTCGGGCGGCCAGCAGAAGCGCCTGGCACTCGCGACGGCGCTCATCCAGCCGTGCGACCTCTTGCTGCTCGACGAGCCGACAAACCATCTCGACAGCGAGACGATCGCCTGGCTCGAGGAGTATCTCAGGGGCCAGAAGGGCGCGCTCCTGATGGTCACACATGACCGCTACTTCCTCGACAACACGGCGACGAAGATCCTCGAGCTCGACAAGGGCAGTGCCTACACCTACACGGGCAACTACTCCTCCTTCCTCGAGCAGAAGGAAGCGCGCATCGAGCGCGAGGAGGCCAGCGAGCAGAAGCGCCAGAACTTCCTGCGCAACGAGCTCAAGTGGCTGCGCCGCGGCGCACAGGCCCGCTCGACGAAGCAGCGCGCCCGCATCGAGCGCTACGAGGAGGTCAAGAATAAGAAGGTCGACCTCGACCGCAGCACGGTCGAGATCGGGCTCGCGGGCAGCCGCCTCGGGCGTACCGTCATCGAGCTCGACCATGTGAGTTACGAGGTGGGCGGCCGGACGATCATCCGCGACTTTTCCTACACCGTCCTGCGCAATGACCGCGTGGCCATCCTCGGCCGCAACGGCACAGGCAAGTCGACGCTCCTCAATATCTTTGCGGGGCGCCTGCAGCCGACGAGCGGCACGGTGACGATTGGCCAGACGGTCAAGATCGGCTACTTCACGCAGCGCGCCGTCAGCATGGACGAGCGCCTGCGCGCCATCGAGTACATCCAGGAGGCCGCGCGCGCCATCACGCTCGCGGACGGCTCGCGCATCTCGGCCAAGGAGCTCATGGAGCGCTTCCTGTTCCCGGGCGAGCTCCAGTGGACGCCGATTGCGCGGCTGTCGGGAGGCGAGAAGCGCCGCCTCTTCCTATTGCGCATCCTGATGGAGGAGCCGAATGTCCTGCTCTTAGATGAGCCGACGAACGACCTCGACCTCGAGACGATGGCCGTGCTCGAGTCGTTCATCGACGACTTCCGCGGCGCGATCCTCTTCGTCTCGCATGACCGTTTCTTCGTCGACCGCCTGGCCGACAAAGTCTTCGTCTACCAGCCCGACGGCAGCCTGCGCCTCTACGCGGGCGGCTACTCCTACTACAAGGAGAAGGAACGCGAGGAAGAGGCGAAGAAAGCGCAGCAGGCACCGCCTTCTGCCGAGGCGAAGAAGGAGCGCGAGCCGAAAAGGGCGCAGGAGCGCCCCGCACGCGAAGCGAAGCGCCGCCTGAGCTTTGGCGAGCAGAAGGAATACGCGGAGATTGAGGGCGTCATCGCGAGCAAGGAGGGCGAGCTAAAGGTCGTCCGGCTCGAGATGCAGCAGAATGCGTCCGACTACACGCGCCTCGCAGAGCTTGGACGCGAGGAGACGCGCCTCGCCGCAGAGCTCGACCACCTCATGGAGCGCTGGGCGTATCTTGAGGAGATCGCCGAACAGCAGGACTCCTGAACCATCATGGATCATCTTCAAAACGCTAATCATTTATCTCTATGTATAAATAAAGGGGAAGGTAATCATGGCATTTGACAAGAACCAGTTTGCTGAGATCATCGAAGAATTCAAGGTCGACGGGGAGCGCCTCCACGAGGTCGCATCCAACTTCCGCTACGACCTGCGCCAGGGCCTCGATGACCCGTCCGCATCTTCGCTGCGCATGCTCAAGTCGTACGTCGGACTGCCGACGGGCGAGGAGAAGGGCGAGTACCTCGCACTCGACTTCGGCGGTACGAATGTCCGCGTCCTGCGCATCCGCCTCGACGGTCACGGCAAGTTCGAAGTCCTGAAGAAAGTCGCCAAGCCGCTGCGCGTCGAGGGTGTCTACGACTTCGTCGGCGAGGGCTCGACGGCTGAGCAGCAGTTCGATTTCATCGCAGAACTCGTCGATGAGGCCATCGAGGGCGACCACACGACGAAGTATCTGCTTGGCCACACCTTCTCCTTCCCGTCTGAGCAGACGGACCTCTACAACGCAAAGCTCATCATCTGGACGAAGGAATTCGCTACGGCAGGCGTCGAGGGCAAGGTCGTCAATGACCTGCTCAAGGAAGCGCTGCACCGCCAGGGCATCGACAATGTCGAGCCGACGGCTGTCATCAACGACACGGTCGCCGTCCTGCTCGCCGCTGCCTACAAGCAGGCCGACACCTACATCGGCTCCATCTATGCGACAGGCCACAACACCTGTTACTTCGAGCCGTTCAAGGGCAAGGCAGAGCGCCCGATGATCCTGAACCTCGAGTCCGGCGGATTCATGAAGCTCGCGCCGAACCGCTTTGACGCAGAATTTGATGCTCAGTCCGAGAAGCCGGGCGAGCAGCGCCTCGAGAAGATGGTTTCCGGCCGCTACATGGGCGAACTCTTCGGCATGGCTATCGCTGAACTGCTCGGCGAGAAGGGCAAGAAGTACGGCTTCACGAGCATTGACATGAGCAACATCATCCTCGACGAGACGGCAGGCCTTGCAGAAGTCGGCCGCATCGTCAGTGCCAAGACGGGCCATGATCTCGAGGAGGTCGACCGCCAGCGCCTGCAGGAGCTCGCAGCGGCACTCGTCGTCCGCTCCGCGCGTCTCGTCACGGCCACGTATGTCGGCATCATCTGGCAGCTGGCTGGCGACGAAGCCATCAAGAAGCAGCACATCGCCATCGACGGCTCCGTCTACGAGAAGATGCCGCTGGCGAAAGAGAACATCATGCGTGCCCTCTCCGAGCTGCTCGGTGAGTCGGCATCGCTCGTCGACACCGTCCTCGAGAACGGCGGTTCGGGCCTCGGCGCCGCCATCGCCGCTGCCATGTCGCAGCAGGCATAAGGCAATCCGCCAAACCTGACTATCCGACGGTCTGACTGTCACACATGCAATCCACTGCACCCGTGCCATTGGTGCAGTGGATTTTTTATGCGGGTATGCTATAATGATAGTCAATAAAAAGACATGAGAAGGGGGTGAAGAACATCGAGCAGTCACTTGGCATGAATCTCTCGCAGCATCTGGCGATGACGATGCAGCTGCAGCAGGCCATCGAGATCCTGCAGCTCTCCGCACAGGAACTCTGCGCGACCATTGAAAAAGAATACCTGGAGAACCCCGTGCTCGAGATGGACTATCCGTCGGGGCGTCGGGAGCTCTACGAGCAGGGCGGCCCTGCGCATGCAGGTGTTCGCGCGCTCGCCGACTACCTCGACGGTGGCGGCAAGCAGCCGGCCTACTTCACCGATGAAGACGAGCGCCAGTTCGATGCACCGGCACCGCTTCATGCGACACTGGAGGAAGAGCTGCTCGAGCAGGTCAACTTCACCTTTAAGGGTGAGCACGGGGCAGAGAAAGAGCGCGCTGTCGCGACCTTCCTCGTCGGCTCGCTCGACAGCCGCGGTTACTTGACACTGCCCGTGGCTGAGGTTGCCCGTGCGATGGCTTGCAGCGAGGCGGAGGTCCTGCGCATCCTCGCAGTCATTCAGGGCTTCGAGCCGGCCGGCGTCGGCGCGCGCGATCTCGCCGAATGCCTGCGCCTGCAGGCCCAGCGCCAGGGCATCTACGACGGGCTCGTCGCCGCCATCATCGACCGCCATCTCGATGCAGTCGCCGCGCACCGCCTCAAGGAGATAGCCGCCGCCGAGCACGTGCGCCCCGCCGAGGTCCAGATGGCCGTCGACATCGTGCGCCGCCTCAATCCGAAGCCCGGCGCCGCGTATGGCGCGGCGGACTCCGCCTACATCACGCCGGATGTCATCATCCGGAAGGGCGAGAAGGGCTATGAGGTCGAAGTCGAAGAGGCCGGCGTGCCACAGCTCCACATCTCCGCGCTCTACCGACAGTCCGATACCTTCGACAAGGCGACGCAGAAGTACATCGCGGGCCGCCTGCGCGCGGCTGCCTGGCTCATCAACAGCATCGAGCAACGCCGCACGACGATTCGCCGCGTCGTCGAGGAGATCGTGCGGCGCCAGACAGCCTACTTCGAGAAGGGGCCCGCCTTCCTCGAACCGATGACGATGAAGGAGGTGGCCGATACCATCGGCGTGCACGAGTCGACCGTCAGCCGCGCCGTCGCCAATAAGTACGCCGAGCTACCGACGGGCGTCATCGCGCTGCGCAGCTTCTTTACAGCGCGCAGCGCGCGGACTGATACAGGGGAGGATGTCGCCGCTGCCAAGGCCAAGTCGGCCATCGAAAGATTCATCAAGGGCGAGGATCCCAAGAAGCCTCTGTCGGACCAGAAGCTCTGCACCCTGCTCAAGGCAGAGGGCATCGCGCTCTCGCGCCGCACCGTCATGAAATACCGCGAACAGCTCGGCTACGACTCATCCGTCAAGCGCAAGCGCTATTGAGCCTGGGGATTGTTGCGGATAGAGGCTGGTTCTGTGCATCTCGTCTCAGAACCAGTCCTTTTTTACATTCCTCCTATGCATGGAATGACATAGCCGCGATTCATAGAAGCAAAACAAATGGAAACCTGACAGAAAAATGGGAATGAACAATAACTTTGTGAAAAAAAGCGCGAAATGACTTGCAATACTCGTGAAACGTGCTATGATAGTAACCAAAAGAAAACAACGGCGTGCAGAAGTGCCGACAGGTAAGTTAAAAAATGCACATTCTCTGCCGGAGAGCTCGCCGAAATCATCGTGGTACGTGAAGGACGCTTACACGATGTGATTTTTTTCATCGGAAAGTTAATTTTTTCACTTTCACTACAATTATGCAATTATTTCCATCATTCCTTATTTCGTGTGTATTGTCAGGGGAGGACTCATCATGGCAGATCAGCAGAATCAGAAGAGACCACGTATTGTCATTGTCGGTGCAGGCTTCGGCGGCGTCAAACTCGCCAAGCTCTTTGCGAAGGAAGATGTCGACGTCATGCTCGTCGACCGCCACAACTTCCAGCTCTTCCAGCCATTGCTGTATCAGGTGTCGACGGCAGTCCTCTCGACGGACGAGATCGCCTATCCGGTCCGCACGTTCTTCCGCAAGACCAAGAACGTGGAGTTCTTCATGGCTAAGGCCGAGGGCGTCGACCAGGCGCGCAAGGTCCTGCTGACGAATCACGGTGAGCTCGCTTACGACTACCTCATCCTCGCAGCCGGTGCGACGACGAACTTCTTCGGCATGAAGGAAGTCGAAGAGCACTCCTACGGCATGAAGACGCTGCAGGAGGCACTCCACATCCGCAATCACGTGCTGCACATGTTCGAGCGCGCCAACAAGGAGACGGACCCGGCAGTTCGCCGCCGCATGCTGACGTTCGTCGTCGTCGGCGGCGGCCCGACGGGCATCGAGGAATCCGGCGCCCTGACGGAGCTCTTCGGCATCCAGCAGAAGGAGTTCCACAACCTCGACTTCAGCGAAGTCAGCGTCAAGCTCATCGAGGCCACGCCTAATGTCCTGCCGATGGTCGCCCCGAACCTGCGCGAGCACGCTGTCAAGGTCCTGCGCAAGAAGGGCGTCGACGTCATGCTGAACACCCAGGTTGTCGGCTACGACGGCAACGACCTCAAGCTCAAGGACGGCAGGACAATCCCGACGCAGACGGTCATCTGGGCAGCAGGCGTCAAGGCCGTGCCGTTCATCAAGGACTGCGGCGGTGAAGTCGACCGCGGCGGCCGCATCATTGTCAACGAGAAGCTGCAGGTCGAGGGCAGCGACTGCGTCTTCGCTATCGGCGATTGCGCGCACTACCAGCACGGCACGGAGCGCCCGCTGCCGACGGTCGCACCGGTTGCCATGCAGCAGGCACAGACGGCGCATGACAACATCATGAAGCTCATCCGCGGCCAGCAGGACCTCGCGACGTTCCACTACAAAGACCTCGGCGCTATGGCCACGATCGGCCGCGGCGAAGCTGTCGTCGACAAGACGAAGCTGAACCCGCAGATGACGGGTTTCATCGCTTGGTGCGCATGGATGTTCGTCCACCTCTTGCGCCTCGCCGGTGCACATGCCAACTTCACGGTTGCGATCAAGTGGACCTGGAACCTCTTCTCCGGCACGCGCCTCGGCCGTATCATCACGAATATCAAAGATTGACAGATCTTCTGGACAGGCAGTCTCCGTTTGGAGTCTGCCTGTTCTTTTGCGTTGGACAAATGGGCAAGAAGTGTCTATTTGTGTATTCCTGGCGGTATTTAGAAAGAATTTTTCTTATTGAGCAGGAATTGGCGTTCAGCCGAGAATGCCTATAACACGGTTGTCTCGCTCGACGGCCTCAGCGCACAGGACAAGAAGAATTACGGTCTTGAGGACACGAGTTCCTTCACGTTCGACAAGAGCGCGACGGTCGAGAAGGCCGACCTCACGGTCACGCGCAAGGGCATCGAGACGGTCTATGGCACGGTCAAGACAGACGATGGCACGATGACGACCTACACGAAGCTCGTCAATGGCGACAAGAACGACATTGTCATCGACAATGGCAACTACGGTACGGCCTACAACGATGATCTGACGAAGACGAACGACGTCGGCAAGTACAACTACAAGGCAACGCTCAACAGTGAGAGCGACGTCCTGCGGAACTACGACGTCCACGATGATGGTACGAACTATGTCAACATCACGCCGTACACGATTACCGAGGAAGAGATCGTCAATCCGGATGGTTCGCCGCTCTACACGACGAAGTATGGCCAGAAAGACCCATTCGGCAAGGCCACCTTTACGGGTGTCAATGGCGATGGCACGCTGCTTCTTGACATTACGGACTCGAGTGCACTTACGGGTGCGGCAGATGGTCGCATCACGGAGAATGTCGGCGACAACATCTACGATACGACGGTAAGTTTGGAGAGCCTGAAGAACAAGAATTACCAGTTCGCAGATGGTGCAACGAGCAAAACGTTCGAGAATACGGCAAGCGTCACGCCGGCCGAGCTTACGATCAAGACGAAAGACGTCGAGACGGAGTACGGCACGGTCAAGGAGACGACTTCTGAGGTCAAGGGGCTTGTCAATGGCGACCTTCCGACTGGGTTCCTTTTCGACTATGGCGACTATGGCGGAGCTTATCTGGATGGCAACACCAAGACGAATGATGTCAACACGTACCACTTCGGCACGGACCTCTCGGGTGCAGACTTCCTCAACAACTACACGATCACGGGTGGTGAGGCTGATGTGAAGATCGACCCGAAGGATGTCACGTTCTTCGTCTCCGGTACGGGTAACACACTTGCAGACGTCACCTATACGGTAGATCCGGACATCGATGCACAGCTGGCCTATGGCGAACATGTCGATGCGGACTACACGCCGGGCAACGATCTGGGCAGCAACCAGTACGGAGTCGTGGCGCACATCAACGGCACGCCAGTCGTCACGGGCGATGTGGCAGGCAACTACCGTTACAACTACGGCGGCCTGATCACGCTCTCGCCGACGGTGCCGACGAAGCCGGATATCGACCCGCACAATCCGTCGAATGTCGACGGTTCGGGCTCCTGGACGAGCAACATGGGCAACCATGGCGTACCGGGCGTCGAGCGCGTCGCAGGTTTGGCGAGTGCTGAGCTTCCGTTCTTCAAGGTCGAGTCTGGCCAGGTCTCGCATTACGGCACGTACGATGTCGCAGCGGATCCGGACAAGGTTCGCCTTGAGCCGACGGGCAAGCGCCTGCCGGAACCGAATCAGCCGAAGACGCAGTACCGCGAGTACACGAAGGCACTGACGACGACGGACGGCACGGGCATGTTCCGCATGGTCTATGACGGTTCCGTCTTCCGCATCACGCCGACCGACGATGCTGCTCTCGCACTCGTTCGCACGGGCGACGTCAAGAACAACGTCGAGCTTTCGGCAGAAGCTCTCCACGCTGGTTTCAGCGAGATGGGCATCCTGCTTGAAGACCTCGATGGTGTCTACGTCCACTTTGAGAATCTACATTAATATAGGGAATTGGATTGACCCAATAAAATATGTATGGTAAACTATAAGTAGTAAGGATAAACCAGACAAAACTGAATCGGTGCGAACATGCCCTGTGGTCGCGCAGCGCCCACAGCGGTAGCGGATCTGCTTAAGTTTCGGAGCGATATGGATGACAGCCTGATGAAGGCAGCGCAAGGTGGTTTGGAGACCAAGTGCTCTCAAGTCAAACTATCGTAACGAAAGAGGCGGCCAATATGAAAACCTTGCGGCAGATCATGACTTTACTCGTCATGGCATGTATCGTTTTTGCATCGAGCACGGCTTTTGCGGCCAGCCTTCAGGATGAAGTCTTGAACGAAGTCAATCTTGAACGTACGGCAGCCGGCATCCAGCCGTTAAGCGGGATTGTTTATCTTGACCAGGCGGCTGGGACCCGGGCTCAGGAAGCGGGCATCTTGTTCGCGCATCAGCGCCCGGACGGCAGCCCTGTCAAATCGGTTTTGAATGGTGCGTCCTGCTCCTGGTTCGGTGAAAACCTTGCCATCAGCAGCGTAGTGGATGCTAAAAAGATCGTTCGCGCTTGGATGGGTTCCCCGACGCATCGCGCAAATCTCCTTAACCATCATTTCACGAAGATGGGTGTATCTTGTGTGAGAGGCAATGATGGTCACTACTATTGGGCCATGGAACTGATTGGTGACTGACCCTGGCTGACCGGTGAGGACCGAACTGGATATTCCCGAGCAGGCTGTATGGATTCATGCAGCCTGTTTTCTCTTTATCGGGGCATGGTTGGCTCCGCTGGCAAAGCTCCTTGTCTTGTCGGTGGTGAGAGAATGAGGTGAGAGTATGGGCAGAATGATATCCAGGACAGGAATCTTCCTCGCGGCGTTCTTCGCCGTGGCGATGTCGATCCCGTCTGGTGGTCTGGCTGGCTGCGCTCATGCACAGAGTGCTGCTTCGCTGACTGAGCTCAGCTCTGGTGCAGGTGCGGCCATCGTGCGCGATCTTGAGCGTCGCGGCACGCCGCGTGGCAACTACAAGATCTCCGAAGCCGATGACGATATCGTCATCGACGCAGAGGCTTACACGGAAGGTCCGTGATATGGGCGCTCTGAATCCGTCTTGTCGTTGAGATGCTGTCGGATCTACAACTGAATGACTGAAACTGAAAGACTGAAATGGATGCCGGAATCCCGCATCGTCTGCGCGCAGCAGTGCTCGCTTTGACGATGCGGGACTTTTTTTGCAAGTTTTTTTGAAAAAGCTGTTGACAAATGCCTGCGTGTCCTGTAATATAATACAAGTCGCCGCGAGACACCGGCCTGGCAAGAAAATGCTCCTTGATTGGAAGCGCCTTGCTGGAGCAGATGACTCAGACAAAAAGAAAAATAAAAAAGTTCTTGACAGTCTGAAAGAGATGCGGTACAATAAAT
>ERZ772897.3368-NODE-3368-length-12030-cov-3.108309_pt1 | contig 12030 bp, 7 predicted proteins | sample MGYA00512125_ERZ772897 | MGnify/ENA primary metagenome ERZ772897 (study PRJEB29015, sample SAMEA2737660) | human gut metagenome | biome: human gut; feature: human-associated habitat; material: faeces | place: China | collected 2012 ... | reverse complement strand
AAAGGAAGAGAACGTGTACGCCATTGGTATGGATGCCCAAGGCGGCATCTGCTCCACCGTGGTAACCTACACGAACCTGTCCGGCAAACTGGAGAGCACGCCCGAGCAGCCTACCATGACGGGCTACACCTTTGACGGCTGGTACACCGAGCCGGTGGGCGGCAGCAAGGTGACCACCTCCACCGTGTTCACCTCCGACGCCACCATCTACGCCCACTGGACTGCCAAGGTCGGTACTTCTACCGTGCCGCAGCCCACCACCCAGCCTGCCGCCCAGTGGCAGAAGTATGTAGGCCCTGCCCTTGTGGCCGGTGCCCTGCTTACTACCCTGCTGGTCGCCACCATGTTCTGAACACTGCTGTAAACACAATGACACCATTGAAGAAAGGGATCTTACCATGACTACTTCTACCATGAAAATGCCCGCCAGCTATTCCGCTATCGAAGCCGAGGAGATGACCTATCTGGACGGCGGCGCCAGCAACGCTTATCAGTCCTTCCTGGACATCGGCAAGGTGTTCAACTACATTGCCCGCATCTTCTCCGGTGCAAGCTCCATCATCAACAACGTTAACGTCATCTACCAGTCCTTTGTATCGCTGAACAGCCTGCTGGGCAGCTTCGGCAAGTAAAAGCATCACCCCAAAGTTCAGATCCGGGAGCCGCGCTTTTTTCGAAAAGTGCGGCTCCCGTTTTTCGTACACGCTGTAATTCAGTGCATTACTGCGCAGCACTTCACGTTCCAGAATTGTGAACAAACTTTTTAAGCTTTTGGGGGGGTCAGTGGTCGTTTTTTGGGCTTTTTCTATATAAAAAGCAAAAAAATGCGATATTTTTTGGGCTTTATCTCTTGATTTTGTGTCTGATTTGTTATATTGTTGTTACATGGAATGTGCTAAAATAAGATAGTTTATAAAAGGTCTCTCCAGCTGCGCAAATTGCGTGGCAACAAGTGAATTATCAGGCATTTCCTTTAAGTTGTTTCGGTTTTTTCGAAAAAATTTTCGTTATCTTTACATTCGGGAGTTTGTACACAAATGGCAGATCGTGAACTGCGGCGGATGCACCGCGCTGAACTGATAGAGATCATCTATGCGCTGAAGCAGAGCGAGGACCAGCTCAAGGCGCAGAACGCCGCGCTTACCGCGCAGCTGCAGGACCGGCAGCTCCGGCTGGAAAGCGCCGGTTCCATCGCGCAGGCCGCGCTGGAGCTGAACAACGTGTTCGCCGCCGCGCAGGCCGCCGCCGATGACTATCTGCACTCGGTGCAGGCCAGTCTTGCGGACACCAACGCCACCGCCGCCAATACCCTTTCGCAGGCGCGCAGCGAGGCCAAACGCATTCTGGAGCAGGCACAGGCAGACGCCGACAGCCTGAAAGCGCAGGCGCAGCAGGAATGCGACGCCATGACCGCGGCCGCCGCGCAAAAGCGCACCCAGACCGAGGCCGACTGCAAGGCCATGGTAGAGCGCGCCGAGCAGGAGGTGCAGCAGCGCTGGCAGGCATTTGACCACAAGGCCAACGAGCTGCTGGATCAATACCGCAGCACTGACGGTCTGCCTTCGGAGGAAACATGAAAAAACGCGATATCCGGTTCGCTTCCATCCCTTCCACCGAGGAAGTGGCCGCAGAACGTGAGCGTCTTGCGTACCAGAGCCGCTACCAGCGGGTGCTGCGCAGTACGATCTATATTCTGGTGGTGGTGGCCGCAGCAGCCGTGCTGCTGGCTACGCTGTTTCTGCCGGTGCTTCAGGTCTCCGGCGACAGCATGTACCCTACATTAAATGATAAAGACATTATCCTGCTGGTAAAATCCAACCACATTGAAAACGGCGAGCTGTGCGGGTTTTACTGGCAGAACAAGCTGCTGCTCAAGCGCATCATCGGGCAGCCCGGTGATGTGATCGATATGGACGTGAACGGCGTAGTCTCGGTAAACGGCGTGGCGCTGGACGAACCCTATGTGGACGCGCTGACCGTGGGCGAATGCGACATCCGGTTCCCCTATCAGGTGCCGGAAAACCGCTACTTCGTGCTGGGCGACCACCGTGCCACCTCCATCGACAGCCGCAGCAGCGTGATAGGTTGCGTTGAAAAAAGCCAGATCGTGGGCAGGGTTTTCCTGCGGATATGGCCCTTGTCCAGTTTCTCGTTGATCCATTGACCCCGGGAGGAGGTATTTCGTTATGAACGACATTCTTAAAACGTACATGGAGCGGTTCCGCGAGAACCGGCACACCCTGCGGCGCTACACCGCATTTGTGCTGGCACTTGCCATGATCACCACCCTGTTCGTCAACTGGCAGCTGCATGGCGTGGGCATCTCGATGACCGCGCAGTACCAGTGCGGCGAGGAGGAGCACACCCACACCGCGGATTGCTACACCAAGGTGCTCACCTGCGGTTACGAGGAAGGCGAGCTTGAAAATGCGGACGAGGTGGCCGCCGCTGCTGCCACCAGCCAGCCCACCGTTGAGGCTGAGCCCGCGCCGCTGTCGCTGGAGCCGCAGATCGAGTTTGTGCCCCACGAGCACACCGAGGACTGCTACACCGAGGTGCAGACCCTGACCTGCATGGAGGAAGAGCACGTCCACGGTGACGACTGCTTCGACCCCGAGGACGGCACCCTGATCTGCGAGAAATTTGAGCATACCCACGATGAAAACTGCTATACCACCGAGTACGAGCTGACCTGTGGACTGGAAGAGGGCGAGCTTGTGGAGCAGGTGGTGGAGCCCACCCAGAGCGCCGAGCTGGCGGCTATGGCTGTGGCCGAGCCTGTGGCACTGGAGCCGACGGTGGACACCGTGGAGCCCATCTACCACCACCACACTGACGCCTGCTACGAGGAAGTGCTTACCTGCCCCCTGCCGGAGCATCACCACACCGTAGCCTGCCTGAGCGACACCTCCGCCGACGTTGAGACCCCCGAAGAGTGGCAGGCCGCCAACGCCGAGGCCGTGATGACCGGCAACTGGGACGAGGACCTGCTCAGCGTGGCAAAGACCCAGCTGGGCTACGAGCAGAGCGAGAAAAACTTCGAGATCGACCCCGCAGACGGCGTGACCCTGCACTACTACTCCCGCTACGGCCAGTCTTACGGCAACCCCTACGGCGAGTGGGACGTGATGTTCCTCTCCTACTGCCTGAAGTACGCCGGTATCCCCCAGAGCGCCATCCCGCAGGAGGCCAGCGTGCTTGCCCTGCGCAGCTCCATGAGCGACATGGATTGGCTGCTGGACGGCGAGGACGGCAGCGCCGCCAATGTGGGCGACATCGTTATTTATAATAAGTACGTCACCCGCACCGTGGCTGTGGACAGCAGCGCCGATGGTGCAGCGGACGATCTGGACGACCTGTTCAGCATGGACGCTGAGGGTGAGAACGGCGCAGAGCTTGAAACTTCCGGCGCTTCTGCGCTGGATACCGCCCCCGCCGCCGAGGACGCCCCCGCTGCCGACAGCATGATCCCCCCCGATCTCCCCGACACCGCCAACCCGGAGCAGCCCGCCGCAAAGCCGGTGGACAGCACCGGCACCTCTGCATCCGGCGCGGACACCCTTATCCCCAGCGTGGCATCCCCCGCTGCCGAGCCGCAGACCACCACCGTGACTGACGCTCAGCCCGTGGAGACCGTGGGCATCGTGAGCGAGGCGGACGAGAACACCCTGACCGTCATCTCCGGCGACGTGGACGGCAAGGTGGCTGAGGTCACCCTTTCCAACGCCGAGGTTCTGGCCGTGGTGGATGTTGCCGCCGCCCAGTACGCAGACGAGATGCTCTCCTCTGCCGTTGACGGCGCACTGAAAGCCCCCGATATGCTTACGCTGGCGGGTGAGCCCACGACCGTAAGCACCACGACCGTTGGCTCTGCCTTGGACGGTACTAATTATGTTACTGATTTCAAGATTCAGAAGCAGCAGGGCAGCCAATACGTTGATGTTGCCACCAGCGTTGTCACTGACCAAATGCACGGCTACCTTGAACTGAAGGATATTCCGGCTCAGGACATTGCAAGCCATGACTACAAGGTTAAAGTAGCTTTGCCGGAGGCTTTTGACTTGCAGAGCGTTGCTTCGGAAACTGGCGACTTGATCGATCCGAACTATACCGGTCCAAAGGGCAGCGTTTGTGGCACCTACCAGTTTGTAAAGGAAAACGGTAAGTGGTACGTCCTGTTCACCTATGACCGTGATTTTATTCATCAGGATCAGGTGTCGAATACCACCAAGGTCAGAAGTACAGTCAACTTTGATTTCCGGTGGGACCAAACCAAGGTCACGACCGGCGGGAGCAATGAGTTTAAGGTCAACGAAAAAGCAAAGGTCACCATTTATATTAAGCGCGAAGAAAGCACCACGCCCGGCGAGGAAAAGAAATTCAGTCTGGATAAACAATCTGCCGGGCTTAAGTACGACGGCAAGAATGCTTACGTTGATTACACTGTAAAACTTACCCTGAAGGAGGACAGAGCAGCCCCCCTGACGCTGACCGATACACTCACAAATCCGTCCGGGGTCACCTTCGACTATGTTGACACCTTCCTCCAAGTTACTGGCCCGGATGGTTCTGCGCCCGACATTTCTTGGGCAGATACCACAGGTAGTACGGGCAAAATGATCACCTTGGGCACTAGTGGTCAGACCCTGCAAAAGGGCACCTATACCATCACTTACCGCGTCAAGGCTGATAATTTTGGCAGCACAAGTTACAACGGGGACGATTTAAAAAACTTTATCAAATTTGGTGATGATGTAGAAGGTACTTCCACCTCTATCAAAACAAAGGATATTGAAAAATCGGGCAAGCTCAGCAAAGACGGCGAGATCATCACATGGACTGTCAAGATCAACAACGGTGACGTCATGCGTTATCTGCCTGCTAACGCTAAATTTACCGATACGATCGACACAAATCAGGAATTTGTTGCCAATTCTTTCAAGGTCAAAAAGACCGATGCAGACGGCAATGAGACCAAGACCAAACCAACAGATGTCTACAACAGTACAGACCACAAACTCACCTACAACCTTGAGCTAGGCTTCAACAAGTATGAGATCACCTACCAGACAAGGGTCACAAAAGCTATCCCTCTGACCGGTCTGGATGTCAAAAACACCGGCAATCTGGAGGGCGGTGGGCTGGACAGCAGCTCTGAAGGCACTGTCCACATCGACTCAGATGTTCTTACCAAAGAGGCAGTTGGTGAGCCGACTAATAATGGTACAGAGGCCACCCTGCAGTGGAAGAGCACCATCAACGCGGAAAACGTCGACAGCTATATTTACTACGATTATAGCGGTACGTTCTGGGATAATAATGCCAAAAAGAACTACAAGGCACAGGAGATTGATCTTAGCTCTATCAAGGTAACAGACAAAGACGGCCACGACGTCACCGAGAGTGTGAAGATCACAGAATGGACTGATTCCGGCAAAAAAGATGACTATGGCAAAGATCTGGGTCTGTTTACGATCAACTTCAAAGGCTCCGGTGTGACCGGCCCGCTGACCATCACCTACGCAACAAAAGTCAAGATCGATTCCCTGCCCGGCAGCAGTGCAGCTGTAGAAAACATCTGCTACATCAACGACGGCAGCACTGTATCTGCTGAGCAGAAGGTCAACAAAACCTCCGACATGATTCAATACTTCTACAAGTATGCCGGTGAGTTTAATTGGAATAATGTTCAGAACGGCAACGGCAGCACTACCCTGCAGCCCGGCGCAAAGCTGCCTTGGACGATTGAGATCAACGAAAAAGGAATTCTCGAATGGATCGATGACGATGAATGGGTCATTACCGATACCATACCCAAGGGTCTGGTTCTGGACGAAAACAGCGTTAAAATCAACTGCAATGGCGCTTCCCCGTCCACTACCTCTTATACAGTTGCTGTAAACAAGTTGGCAGACGGCTCTACCAAGATGGTCATTACCATGACGCCGGAGGCATTCAGCTATACAGACAATGTTAAGAAAAAAATCCAAAGCCATATCTTTATCACCTACGACACCACGCTGGATACTACCTGTCATGACATCTGGGACGAGAACAATACCGCAAAGTTTACGAACCATGCAACGTTCGAGCGCAAAGGCGAAAAGATCGGCGATACCTCCTTTACCGAAACAGTTACGCGCAGAGTTGTTGGCAAGAGCGGTACTTTTGACGAAACCACCGGTCTTTTGACCTATCAGGTCAAGCTGAACCCCTACGGTGCAACGCTGAACAATGGCACCGACATGGATCTGCAAGACGTCATGACCGTGCCCTCTGATTTGTGGGCTGAAGGGTCTGGTACCAAGCGTGTAACGCTGGAAGGCATCTCTGTTTTTGATGCCAAGCTGCAGGCAGATGGTACGCTGGAAGCAACCACATGGCGTGCAGACCTTACCTGTGTAGCCGGAAAGTTTGATGACGATGCCGCCGGAAATAACGTTGACACGTCCACCTACTATTCCAAGTACAGCAGCAATAGCAGCCACCAGCTTAAGGCATGGACAATGGTACCCGATAGCACCCCGCTTGTGCTGGTTTTCCATTACCGAGTTAATACGGAAGGTCTGGTTAAAGGCATTACCTTCACCTTTGAGAACACTGCAAAACTGAATGGCAAGTGGAGCTATGAGGATTCGAACACCAAATTTACTTCCAGTTCGGGAGCTTCTGCCGGTATCGACTTCAACTCCAACCGCTTGACCATCGTCAAGTATTCCGGCACGCCAGACAAGGTTCTGCCCGGTGCAGAGTTCAGTCTGGAAAAGTATAACGCTACCACTGGATGGAAAAGCGAAAAAACTGATATAGTGACCAACACCAGCGGCAACGTAACGCTTGGCAGTCTGGACGTTAACACCTTCTATCGCTTGAAGGAAACACAAGCGCCTGATGGTTATCGGACACCGAATAATTACCATTATTTTGTAATTTCTGACAATAGTCACAGCTACACGGCCTCTGGCGTTCCCGACTTTAAGAGTACAGATACCTTTAGCGAGTACAAGTTGGCTGAAGGGCAGATGTTTGGCAGCTTCTACTACTACTGCGAAAACACCCCCAATGACAACTCTGACTACGTTCTCCCCTCTACCGGCGGCACCGGTACACTCCCGTATACAGCCGTGGGCGGCACAATGATGCTGACCGCGCTGGCATATAGTTTTATCCACCGCAAGCGCAGACGCGAAGGGAGAGCAGATGACTAAACTGCACTTTTCTGCTGGCGTGCCGGGGCTGAGCCCCCGCCCGCCCAGCGCAAAGTTTACGCGATAGACCAAACAAAACTACACCCCTACCCCCTGTGCAAAACGCAGGGGGGCGGCAAGGGGCAGAAAAGAAAGGGGCTTTTTTCATGAAAAAAGCAATGAAAAAACTCATGGCTGCGCTGCTGGCAGTTGCCATGGTGTGCGCCATGGCGATCCCGGCGTTTGCATACAACACTTGGGAGACTGAGGAGGACCTCAACCAACTCCACGGTTACAGCGCTTTCCAGATCTTCAAGGGTGTTATTAGTAAGGACAATGAGACGCTTTCCAACGTTGGGTGGGGCAGCAGCATCACTAAGCCTGACGAGTTTCTGGCGCAGTTGACGGCAGATCCTACCATCGGCGGTGAGTTTAAAACTAATTTCACTGCTCAGGACGTTCTTGCGGTTATCAGCAAATGGCATAATTCCGATGATTACAGCATCGCTTTTGCGCGCGTTGTATGCCACTATCTCTACCCGGATGCCAATGCAAACCCGAAACCCGTCATTACAGATCACACCGGTGGCATCAACATTCCAGAGTCAGGTTATTATCTGATCGTTGATACTACCTACTTTAACCTTCGCGATTTCTATCATGCCTACAATTCCTTCTTCCTGCTGAATGTTCCCCAAGCACCCTATGTCGTTTTAGTTAATCATAAGGTTGTAAAGCCCTATGTTGAGAAGGAAGTTTATGACGATCAGGATGGCACCAACGAAGCAGGTTTTGGTTCCAGCGCTGACCATGCGATCAACGAAGAGTTCCAGTTCAAGCTGATTGCTACCTTGCCCGCAAGCAGAGACAATGGCCGTGCTTACGATTACTATGACGAGTACGCTGTTTTGTTCAATGATACCTTGTCCAAGGGCATTACTTATGACAGACTCGATAGTGTAGTCATTGAATCCAAGGGCATTCCCTATGATATCACCGGCGATTCTTCGAAGTATACCATTGATACTACCGATCTTGAAAGTCATAACTATTTTGTGGTAGGCATTCCTGATGTCAAAACCTGTGTTGAAGATCCAAGGTTCAATTTGAATGACGGCGCTACTATTACGGTCACCTATACTGCACACCTGAACGACAAAGCCGCTGTCAATACTACAAGTGGCTCTACCGATAACAAAAACAAAGTACAGCTCCAGTACTCTAATAACCCCAGAAACAGCGCATACTGGGGCTTCACTCCCGAAAGCGAAGTCCGTGTGTACACCTACCAGCTGAACAACACCAAGTATCACGATGATGATAACGAGAACAACAAGCTGGAGGGCGCTGGCTTCCGTCTGTACAGCGGTGAAGCTTGCAATGATGAAGATGAGATCAAGCTCAAAAAGAATGCTGACGGCACTTACTCTCGCTACTTTGGAACTGAAGATGGCGAAGAAATGTTCTCTGACGACAAGGGCCAGTTTAACGTTAAGGGTCTGGACGCCGGTACTTACTACCTGAAGGAGACCACCCCTCCCACCGGTTACAGTGCCTGTGACAAAACTAAAATCGTCATTTCTGCAACGCACGACGAACACAATGTTAATCTGTCCGGTGAATCCAACCTGAATAATAAAATCATCAACAAAAAAGCCGGCGGCATTACCCTGCCCTCCACCGGCGGCATCGGCACTACCCTGTTCTATGTGGTCGGCGGCGGCCTGATGGTTGCGGCCATCGTTCTGCTGGTCACCAAGAAGCGCATGGAGAACAAGTAAGCTCCATTTCCCCCAAGAACCCGGAGCAAAGGGGCTGCAAGGCCCCCGCTCCTATCCTTATAACATTAGGGAGTAGCCCATGAAAAAGAACAAAAGCACCATTATATTGATCCTCGTCTTTTTCGTGGGTCTATCCGTGATGTTATACCCCACTATCAGCGATTACGTCAACCAGCGCAACCAGTCCCGCGCGGTGGCAAACTACGCGCAGGACGTGGACAACATGACCGATGCGGATTACAGCGCCTACTTTGACGCCGCCGATGCCTTTAACGCACAGGTGGCCGCCAACGAAAACGCCCTCTTCCGCCCGGATCAGCTTTCCGGCTACAACGAAACGCTGGATATTACCGGCACCGGCATTATGGGTTACATCACCATCTCCAAAATCGGCGTGGAGCTGCCCATCTACCACGGCACTAAGGAGTCCGTCCTGCAGATTGCCGTGGGGCATCTGGACTGGACCAGCCTGCCCGTAGGCGGCGAGGGCACCCACTGCGTGCTCTCCGGTCACAGGGGCCTGCCCAGCGCCAAGCTGTTTACCAATCTGGACAAGATCGTGGAGGGGGACACCTTCTCCATCCGGGTGCTGGACGAGGTGCTGACCTACGAGGTGGACCAGATCCTCATTGTGGAGCCCACCGAGGTGGACGCGCTGCAGATCGAGCCCGGGAAGGACCTGTGCACTCTGGTGACCTGCACCCCCTATGGCATCAATACCCATAGGCTTCTGGTCCGGGGCCACCGGGTGCCCAATACGCCGGAGGCGGCCAATGTGCGCCTGACCTCCGATGCCATTCAGATCGAGCCCATGCTGGCGGCCCCCCTGATGGCGCTGCCGGTGCTGATCATCTTTTTCGCGGTGCTGCTGCACGTCGGCAGAAAGCACCCCTCGGAAGGAGAATCCGATGAAGAAGAGAACCTGGATACGACGGATATTCTGTAGCCTCCTGCTGCTGGTGCTGCCCCTGGCGGCTGCTGCCGGGAGCCCCTACAGCCTGGCGGTGCACTGCCGGTATGAGCAGCGTGCCGTGGCGGGCATGGAGCTGGAACTATACCGGGCGGGCAGCCTGGATAACCGGGGCCGCTTCGTCCCGGCGGAGGGGTTTGGCTCCGACAGTGTGCTTCCGGAGTCCTGGGATGCCCTGGCGGATACCCTGGCCGAGCTTGCCAGGGACCGGGAGCCCCTGGACACCCGAAAGACGGACACCCAGGGGGATGCCCTGTTCTCCGGCCTGGAGGCAGGGGCCTACCTGGCAGTCCCCCGGGATGAGAAAACCGACTATACGGCCCAGCCCTTCCTGGCGGCCCTTCCGGGCCAAGACCCGGAGACCGGGGCAGCGCTGGAGGCGGTGGAGGTTTATCTCAAGCTGCAAAAGCGCCAGCCTCCGGCTCCGCCAACCACCGCCCCGTCCCGGGTTCCCGGCAAGCCATCCCGGCTGCCCCAGACGGGGCAGGACTGGCAGGGTGTCTGCGTACTGGGCCTGTTTGGTCTGGGCCTCGTCTGCGGGGCCGTCATGACCCGGAAGCGCATCCGCCGGGTCACTGCCATTGCGGGGGCTCTGTGCATTCTGGGAGCCCTGGGCTTTGTGGGCAGCAATCTGCACCGGTCCACCGAGAGCGGCCGGGAGGCCGAGGCGGCGCTGGAGGAGCTCTTGCCCGTGGTCTATGCCAACGCCCAGGAGGCGACGACAGTGCCTGCGCAGACCCTGGCCCCGGAGACGGAGCCCACCGCCCCGGTGCCGGAGATGCCTACCCAGACCGTCAATGGCTGGGACTATATTGGCTATCTCAGCATCCCCTCGCTGGAGCTGACCCTGCCCATTCAGAGCCAATGGAGCTATGAGGGCTTCCGGGTGGCCCCCGGCCGGTTTGCCGGCAGTACCTATTCAAAGGATCTGGTCCTGGCGGCCCACAATTACCCCCAGCACTTCGGCCGCATCGGCGATCTGCAGCCCGGGGACACCGTGTGCTTTACGGATATGGACGGCCACGTGACCCATTACCGGGTCGCCGCCCTGGAGACCCTGGCCCCGGAGGACGTGGAGGGCATGCTCTCCGGCGAGTATGATCTGACCCTCTTCACCTGCACCGTCGGCGGCAAAAGCCGGGTCACGGTGCGATGCACGGAAGCATAAAACATCCCCGCATTTCGGAGCACAGCGCCGTGCCCGGAATGCGGGGATGCTTTTTTCGGTATGCTTACAGCAGATTCGTCATGCTCTTCATGCTGATGCCGAGGGTGGACATATTGTGCAGCAGGGCGCTGGTGGTGGGGGGCAGGATGCCGATGAGCCCCAGACCGATCAGGCTGCAATTGAAGCCGATGATGAACCGGTAGTTCCGGTGAATTCTTGCCATCAGTGCGCAGCTCAGCTGCCGCAGGGTGACCAGGGCCATCAGATCCTCCGAGGAGACGGTGATGTCTGCAATCTCCTGGGCAATGGCCGCGCCGGTGGAAATGGCAATGCCCACGTCCGCCTCGGAAAGGGCAGGGGAGTCGTTGACGCCGTCGCCAACCATGATGACCGTATGGCCGTTTTCCCGGGCCTGTCGGATGAAGGCGGCCTTGTCCTCCGGCAGCACCTCGGCATGGACCTCATCCACGCCTACGGCCTTTGCCACGGCCTGAGCCGTTCTGTGGTTGTCGCCGGTCATCATGACCACATTGGCAATGCCGCAGTCATGAAGTGCCCGGACCGCTTGCGCCGCTTCCGCCCGGAGAGGGTCACAAATGCAGAGCACTGCGGCCAGGGTGCCGCCAATGCACAGGTACAGGTGGGAATAGCTGGGGTCAAGCTGCTCGTATTTTTCCTGCTCGCCATCGGGAATGACGCATTTCTCGTCCTCAAAGACAAAGTGGGCGCTGCCGATGATGACCTTTTCTCCCTCCACCATGCTGGAGATGCCGTGGGCCACGATGTACTGCACCTGAGAGTGGTACTCCTGGTGGTCCAGTCCCCGGCACTTGGCCTCCTCCACCACGGCGTTGGCCATGGAGTGGGGATAGTGCTCCTCCAGGCAGGCGGCCAGCCGCAGCATCTCCTGGGGGTCACGGCCGC
>ERZ772897.3363-NODE-3363-length-12039-cov-3.383178_pt1 | contig 12039 bp, 9 predicted proteins | sample MGYA00512125_ERZ772897 | MGnify/ENA primary metagenome ERZ772897 (study PRJEB29015, sample SAMEA2737660) | human gut metagenome | biome: human gut; feature: human-associated habitat; material: faeces | place: China | collected 2012 ... | reverse complement strand
TGTGGGCTGTCATAGACCTTTTCTCCGACTTCCAGCAGATAAGTCACTCCGTCTATCTTTATCTCGCCCCAGAAGTGCTGTCCTCCGCCCTTGCGGTTGCCCATAACAAGGTTTGCGTCATAGCCGAGATAAACCATCATTTCCACCAGTGCGCCATTGTAATCAGAACATTGACCTTCTTTGTAAACAAAGATATTCTTGCTATGCGAGCCTGTCGGTATCCTGCCATATTTCAAATTCTTTCTTATCCAGTCCGCAGTATATTCGACCTTCTTTGCCGCCGACCAATCTTTCTTGAAATGCTTTGAGGCAAAGTTTTTAAGTATCTTCTTCTCCTCTGCTGTAAGAGTGTGCGTCGAGGTCTTTGTTTTCTTTCCCTGAACGTTGTAGATCTTATAAGTGCTGTGGCTCTTTTTTGTTGCCGCATTAAGTCTTGAAACAGTGTTTATCTTGCATTGGATACCCGTCCAGCTGCTGTAAACCACCTTTCCGTTTATGGTCTTATAAGCCCTCATTTTGAAGTGATAATTCTTTGAACCTGAAAGGTCTGATTTTGTATAAGAGGTTGTGCTGTTCTTTGTTATCTTCTTAAGCTGAACATAATCGTTATAGCAATCCTTTGGCATACTATAGTAATCGTTATGTGGGATAGTCCACTCATCGCCCTTGCACCAGTATATCTGATATCCATCAGCCTTTGTGTTCTTCTTCCAGCTTATTGTGACTTTCTTATTATAAGCCTTTACCGTCATTTTCGGAGCGGATATCTTTGTGTTGCCTTTTACTGTTATATAAGGGCCGGTCTTAGAGTTGTATTCAAGCTTTACGGCATAAGTATAACTCGTTGCCTCTGAAAGCTTCTTGTCAGTATAGCTTGTGGAACTCGTGACCGTCAGACGCTTGTAGGTCTTTTTCTTTGGATCATAGCGATAAACCCTGTATTTGCAATTGCCGATCTTGTTCCAGCTAAGCTTTACAGAAGTGGTAGAGTCAGCGGTAGCCTTAAACCCCTTTGGCTTTCCAAGGACGATCTTGAATGTAGTCGAAACAGGGTATCTGCTTTCGTAGTTTTCACCAAGAGTAACAACAGCGGTCGCTGTGCCTACATTTGTGTTATTGTAATATGTTACAGTATAGTCAGAACTCTTGATCATATTTCCGTCCGCCTTGACAAAAAGGCTCGGTCTGACAGCTTTGCCGGTATAATCCACATCAGCTATCTTTAGTATCTCGACCTCAGAAACAGCTTTCGGGCTGATAGTGAAAGGCACTGTCACATATCCTGTATAGCCGTTCATTCCTGCTATGGTCATATAGCCTGTTCCAGCATTCACATTGTTTGTGTATGATACATTATAATCAACGCCACATCTTAGCACCGCACCATTAACTGTAACAACAGGTGCAGGAGTCTGAGCATAGCCCGTGTAGGTGCAGCTGGCATCTACAGAAATGTTATCGCTGGATATTTCAGCCTCTACAACGTTGTACTCAAAGGAATCGGTTCCATTAAAGTTGCCGATACCTTTAATATAAGCATAATGCCAGCCAAGCTCGCCACAGTCGTCCTCATATTCGATCTCATAGTCAACGCCCTCAGCAAGCACAATATCATTGTATGTAACAATAGGTTTTGGCTGAACAGGTTTACCGGCACAGTAGCTCTGCTCATACTCGCAGTCAATATCCGCACGGTAAATATCAGTTGGCACGATATTGAAATTCTTTGTAAAGCTTCCTGTGTAACTACCTATACCAGTGAAAGTAGCCGTCGCTATACCTACGTTTATGTTGTTCTCATAAGTAACAACATAGTCCTCGTCCTCAGTGAGCCAGTAATAGTTGTTGCTGTCCTTAAGAGAATAGCCATAAAGCGTCTTTTCCGTGCCGTCATACGTCTGATCGCCTTCATACCAACTGCTATACATATCCTCCGTCAGCTGAATGGCTTCATCGTTCTCCGACGTATAAAGACCGACTTCCTCTCCACCAGAAGGAATTTGCTCATCTGCATCAGCTCCAAAGCATACCACTGCACTTTGCAGTGCAAGACACACTGCCACTGCCGTCGTAAGCGTCCGCTTAAATAACTTCATATTATTTTTTTCCTTTCCACTATAATTTTCCTACATATTACTAATTTTATCACAAAGATGTGACAATGTCAAGATAAAATACAACAAATAGAAAGCCTCATGACATTCAGTTAGATTGTGAAGTGGAGGATGTAAAATACGGTGATACCACACAAGAATAAGGAGGTCTGATTATGATTTCTGAATTTGTACGAGAACAAAAAAAGATATATTCCGACGGCTTGATAGAATCAATATAAAGGAAATTTTATATCGGTATATATGCTCAACGCAGCGTATATACCGATTTTTGTTTCAAAAAGTTTCTTAATTTTCTGAAATTTAAAAGCAAAGTTTTGTGTACATACAACATATTATACTGCATATGTGATAAAAATTAGTCATATTGTTCAATTAATCTACGAAAAATTGTGCTAAAATACGAAAATTATTTGTGTAAACGTTTTACTCAAATATTTAAGTTGACTTATTATACTTTTAATAATATAATGTTTTACGTTGACAGAGTTAAGGCAGCAACGCACGAGGATAATACAGTGCTGTCTTAGAATACCGGTATTTAAAAATTAATTGTATAAGAGGAGCTTTTTATGGTACAGAACAAAACTTTTTCTGCAAAGGCATTACAGACTTTTGTTGCTGTAATGTTTGCCGTAATAACCTGCTTCGGTTTTATGACAACACCGACCGCAGAGGCGGCATCAGGATTTTATGTAAGCGGTACTAGTATCTATGACGCTAGCGGAAACAAGTTCGTTATGCGTGGCGTGAACATTGCTCATGCATGGTACACAGAGAAGACTGAAACTTCTATCAAGGGCGCCGCAAACAACGGCGCAAATACCGTAAGAGTCGTACTTGCAAACGGCTCAAAGTACACAAAAACAAGCGCACAGGAAGTAAAGAACATCATAAGCTGGTGCAAGTCAAACAAGCTGATATGCATTCTTGAAGTACATGACGCAACAGGCAGCGACAGCACTTATGATCTTAACAAGTGCGTTGACTACTGGAAGGAAATGAAGAACGTTCTCAGCGGTACTGAGAAATATGTTATCGTAAACATCGCAAACGAGTGGTACGGCACATGGAACGGAAGTGCATGGGCTGACGGCTACAAGTCTGCTATCCAATCTGTAAGAAACGCAGGCATTACAAATATGCTTATGGTAGACTGCGCAGGCTGGGGACAGTATCCTGACAGCATCAAGGATTACGGTAAGTCTGTTTTCAACGCAGACTCACAGAAGAACACCGTATTCTCCATTCATATGTATGAATATGCAGGCGGAAACGCATCAACTGTAAGAAACAACATTGATAACGCACTCAACATCGGTGTGCCTGTTGTTATCGGCGAGTTCGGCGGTCAGCACACAAACGGCGACGTTGATGAGGCTACTATCATGAGCTACTGCACAAGCAAGGGCGTAGGTTATCTTGGCTGGTCATGGAAGGGCAACAACTCTGACATGAGCTACCTCGACATTGCAAACTCATGGGACGGCTCAAGCCTTTCTTCATGGGGAAATACACTTATCAACGGCTCAAACGGAATTAAGGCAACTTCTAAGACTTGCTCAGTTTACAGCGGTTCAGGAAGCTCTTCCGGCGGTTCTTCTTCAGGAACTTCAACAGATTCCAACGGCGGAGTTCTCGGACTTGACGGAACATATTACATCAAGAACGCACTCAGCGGCAAGTATCTTGACGTATACAAGGCAAAGGCTGACAACGGCACAAACGTTCAGCAGTACAAAGGTACAGGCGGAAACAATCAGAAATTCAAGCTTGTAAGCGACGGAAACGGCTATTACACTATTTACACAGGTGCATCAAATTACAAAAGCTGTCTTGACGTATACAACTGGAGCAGGGACAATGGTGCTAACATCAACCAGTGGCAGTATCACGGCGGTGACTGTCAGAAATTCCAGCTTGTAAAGATCGGCGACGCTTATGCTATCAAGACAAAGATCTCAGACTGCCACTCATGCCTTGACGTTTACGAACAGAACACAGCTGACGGAGCAAACATTAACCAGTGGAGCTACTGGGGCGGAAAGTGCCAGCTTTGGTATCTTGAATCAACATCAGGTTCTTCCTCATCTTCATCTTCTTCAAGCAGTTCAGACAGCAATTACAAATCGATCTTCTGGGGTTCTTCAACTGCTTCAGCATGGGGTCAGGCTGTTTCAGCAATGACTTCAAAGAATGGCGGAAGCTTCAACGCATATGACATTCAGTCAAACGGCTACTTCTACGTTGAATACTCAGGAACACAGAATCAGGTAGAATTTGTTCTTCAGAGCTGGTCAGGCGGAGCAGAATGGGCAAAGGTTTCACCAAGCGAAACAGGCACAGCAAACGGACACTACTACGCAAAGTATTCTTACAACAACTGCAAGTCAGCATTCGGCACTTCCGATTTCGGCGGAAAGCTGGATCAGATCCATGCAGGTGCAGCAAACGGCACAGTAACGATCTACTCTGTATGCTACTGTTGGTGATCTAAGATTTTTTCAGACTTCATACTGTTTAACAGCGGTATGAAGTCTTTTTTATGCAAAAAAGTTTTAACTGTACCTTTGATTTTCTTCCTTCAAAAAACAAAAAATCAGAGCCTACTGTTATTTATGAGTTGCCTGTACGGATTGTTCGCTTTAAAATATCAGATGACAGCTATGAAGTAATTGCTACAAATTTATCTGAAGATCTTTTTTCTTCTGATGACCTTAAATACACCGTGGGGCTTAGATATTTTCACGCAATTTTATTTCTTGATTTTATTAGCTTAATGATATTGATAGAAAGCCATGCGAGTTTCTCTTAGATTGTTTGGATCTCTATCACGAATTTTCCTTCGGAGTTCACCTTCAGACGCAATGTCTTGACATATCTATTGCAAAAGTTCTCCATTTCTTTCATGGTAGCGGTCACTTTTGTGGCTTCATATATCTTGTGAGTAAGCTCCAGAGGGTTCTCTCCAATGAGTGAGGGCAAATGCTTTTCAAGCTCTGCAAAGAGTACGGCACGTTTCAACTCCTCCGTGCCTGCGGTGCAGAAATCATCAATGGCACAATAATAGATGCCATGCTGTGCGAGGGCGTTCTTGATCGCCGTTCCACACTTCTCGTATTCGTACATAACGAGAAACTTTGCTTTCGGCAGGCTCTCGATAAGTCCCCAAAAGTCCGAATCACTTGACACAATAATAAAAGATGTTATCCCGTCACGGTAGAAGTCCGTGACTACACTTGCGGTCATTCGCACATCGACCAGTGACTTTCTGTCTGTCACTCGGTCGATCTCTATATGTTCAACGGGTATCTGCGTGAATTTAGAGAGCCAATCCCAGCCTGCGGTAGTGTTCGGATCGTCATATAGCGTGATCTTCTCGATCTTAGCAAGTTCCTCCTGATTCAAGCCTTTCAGAACACTATAAAGCTTGTATGGATCAGAGTTCTCACAATCGACAGCTATAGCTGTTTTCTCTGTGCTGTCAATAAAATTATAGATATTGTTTCGTGTTTCATCATCTGCGTCCCGATATTTCGTATAATCGGTGAAGCTGTCATTATGCTGACCGTAGATGATCTTCAAAAACTTACGGTCGGAATAGATGATGCTCCCGACTTCGGCAGGTTGCCAGTGAATATACATCTGAAATGGGTAATGTTCGATATTCGCCATATATTTATTGAACTCGGCTTTCATTACACCGTTCTTATTGTATTTCGGGACAAAGAACAGATCTCGAATATACTCCCAATTCAGCCAATCATAGAATAGTTGAGAGCATTTGTCGATATTTTCATTGATGAGCCTTGTAAACTCCTGCATATACTTCTCTGAACGGCAATTCGCTTGGATAATGGTAAATCCCCATTTTTCAAGCTGTTTGATATTATCCGTATCGTACCATTCTATGTTATGCAAATTTTTGAGCTGATACCGCATAAGATCATCGGTTTTTTTGAACTTCTGCATCAGTACTGTTCGCAGCTTACATAAATATCTTATCGTAGTAGCGTCTTTGTCGGCTTGGAGCTTCTCGATAAGCTCGGAACATTCACCGTAACTCACGGTCAGAGCTGACATTCGGACGCCTATCATATAGGCTATAGTAGTAACTACCTCTTTTGTATCAACGGTCAAGTAAAACCCTCCTATTCATTTAATATGATCATCAATTGCCGTCATTATCCTGTTGAGCCGATTTTATCATGGTCTTGCTGATAGAGATTTCTGCGCTCTCCACCCGTTTGATTTTCTTGTATAATACACAGTTTACTAATTCTTCGTTTTCGTTATCCATTGCGATTCACCTCCGCTCTGCTCTATATCCTGATTATAGCACAACTGGCGGTATATTGCAATGAAAAAAAGGCGTGAAAAAGTGTGCAGAGATTGACTTTTTCGGAGCTGTTTGGTATAATAAGGGCTAGTGAGAGGGCAACTTGGCTTTCTCTGCTAAATCGGAATTTGTCTTTCTATGGGAGAATAGAAAAATGGAAATCTGAAGAATAGAAACAGGCGATGAGTAAATAGAAATAATAAGGAGATTTTAACTATGACACAAAAAGAAAGACTTGTATATTTTATTAATAGGATAAACAGTGATGAAGAATTGAAAGAGGAAATTTACAATAAGTGTGATCCAGATACTATTTATCAGCAGAAAGAACTTATGGAGGATTTGGAATGGCTTATGGAAGGCGGGAGCGAAGAAAACTATGATCTTGTCCCATTTGCTAATGATGGTTCTGGTGGACTGTACTTGCTTGTAAATGATCAACATATTGCGTATTTTGATTCAGAGGGCTGTGCTGGATATGTGGCTGAATCTGTTGATGATTTTTTCAATATCCTTTTCGTATTTCGCTTTTTCTGTCTTTCTAAGGGTGTGATGAAGAGTTACGAACAATTTCTTAAGGAGTGTGAGGAGGATTTGTTCGAGATTAAGCCATCGAAAGCATTTGAGAGATTTCTTATCAAGGAAAAGATGGAGACGGACAAAGAAAAGGTGTATGAGAAATTCATTAAAGGGTTAACAATCACGCCTATATTTGAAATCAATCCTATAGATGAGGAATATGTGAAGACAAATAACTTGCTTGGTATGGAAGAAGACGAATTTCTTGAACTCTGCAAGAAGATTTGTTCGCAAGGATAGGAATCTAAAGCCTAGCATGCCTATACCAATGCTAAAACTGAGTTCATCCGCAAGTGGACAGCAGAAGCCCGCATGAAATATGTCGACAGATACTTATAAATTATGATTTATCTTAGTAACTGAATATACCCAAACACGGATAACCGTCCTCATCAGACGGCTATCCGTTTCTTATTCCGCATTTTCACACAAAAAAAGAACGAAAAAACATTACGGCAAATAAGGTTTATTCTACTGTATTTCCCCTCTCTCCTCCACAAACTCCACCAAACACATATCCTCCACAGCTATCCTAGTCTTGTCCATAAAAACAAGCTCATTAGTATAGCTGTCATAAATTCTCACTATGCCTGTCTTGGTCTGATAACTGCCACCACTTTTTCTCTTATCGGGAACAAAATATGTCACCCTTATCTCAGGGCGTTCGTCAAGCATATCAAGCAGGCGGTTGAGATCGTCATTGAACTTGTTTACCTCGTCCTCGGTCAGATCCTCCCTGATTTCGGTGTATCTTGCGGTTTCATCAACAGCGGCGTCATAGCCTGTCAAAGCTGCAAAAGGGCTGAACTGCGCCGCCCTGTCCGATATAGACATTTGCGGATGATCGTCATAGTGCGGACGTGAAAACTGCTTTATATCATAATAATTGTCGTACATTGTAAGCCCCACCTTTCATGCCTTGTGACCGCCTATACTGCGGTTGCGCTCTCTTGCCGTAGCTCCCTCGGTATAGTTCGTGCCTTTCAAAATGGCATTTTTCCCATATTTGTGCTTTATCAAGAGCATTGCTTCCTGCAATGCCCTTTCTTTTTCTTCTGCGTTGTTATCAGCATTTGCCGCTTCCGCCATATCAAACAAGCTTATCTGCTCATAGCTCTCAGCTTCGGGGATATCTTCTTTTCTTATGACATTACAGGCGGTCAGATTAAGCCGTCTTGCAAGCAAAGTCTTGTCGATAATTCTGTCAAAAAGAGCCATGGTTGCGTCTATTATTTTTCTGGTCGAGGAAGTGTGCCTGCCTAGATTTTGAGTGCCATGGGCGTGCTTTGGTATCTTCCTGCCATAGTGGTCGCAAACCACCTCGCCCGTATAGTGACCGTCCGCCAAGCTTTCTTTATCATACCCCACAGTGAGAACGATCTGATTTGTCACAACGCCCTTATCCACAAGATCAAGGGACAGCATATCAGCCATTTCCCACAGAATAAGCCTTGTGCGCTCATAATTACACGGCTCTTGCAAGACCTGCCCAGAGGAAATGCTGTTGTTCGAGGGGCGGTATGACTTCACGTCAGGTATGGCGGTAGGCTCGATACCCCATGCGTGGTCGATAAGAAGCTCGGTATTTTTGCCGAAAACCTTGTAAAGCTTCCCTATAAGATAATGGTCCAGCGACCAGCGTGAGATATCCCCCATGGTGTAAATACCAAGCTTTTCAAGACGGCTCGCTGTGCCTGCGCCCACACGCCAAAAGTCCGTGATAGGGGTATGCCCCCACAGCGTTTCTTTGTAAAGCTGTTCGTTCAGCTCTGCAATACGGACGCCGTTTTTATCCGCAGGGATATGCTTTGCCACAATATCCATTGCCACCTTGCACAGATACATATTCGTTCCAATGCCTGCTGTGGCGGTTATACCTGTAGTTTTCAGCACGTCCAAAATGAGCATTTGTGCAAAGCCACGTCCGTCAACGTTATAAAGCCCGAGATATCCCGTTGCGTCAATAAAGACCTCGTCGATAGAATAGGCGAAAATATCCTCTGGTGACACATATTTCAGATAAATCCCGTATATTTTTGCGCTCACAGCCAAATATTTCGCCATTTGCGGAGTTGCCACGATATAATCAAGCTCGCAGGCGGGGTCGGATAGCTCCGAATAGATATAGCTTTTCTTTGCAAACTGTCTTTTAGGAGCTTTCTGCAAACGCTCCTTATTGACCTGCTCCACACGCTGAATGACCTCAAAAAGCCTTGCCCTGCCTGAAATACCAAAGCTTTTCAGTGACGGTGACACTGCAAGACATATAGTTTTCTCCGTTCGGCTCTCATCAGCCACCACAAGGTTTGTATTCAGCGGGTCGAGCTGCCTTTCCACGCACTCCACCGAAGCATAAAAAGATTTCAGGTCTATTGCAACATAGGTCTTTTCCATAGCATCACCGCCTTTTTCCTTTATGTATAATAGTATACCACGAAACTTTCTGTTTTACAATAGAAAATCGAACAAAAGTTCTTAATTTTTAATTAACTCTTTTCATGGCAGTTGACAAAGAAAAAACGTCCCCGAGGAAAACTCGGGGACGTTAGTGTTATATTGGGTTTTAAGACGGCATACAATAGTCTACCAAGCTTCACTGTCATAAGGCTCAATAGGAACATTGTAATTCTCTGTTACCTTATAATACTTATCAGTGTCAGTGTCTACCATAAGAACATTTATATCTCCTGTGCTGAGCACATCTCCGTCAATGTAGTAGTGACTCGCTCCGTCATAGTAGATATCGTTAAATCTGCGGTCGCCTGCTATACTGCTGGTGTGGACATGCCCTGCCACCACCTTTTTGTCAAGTCCGTGTATCTTGCCAAGCCTGTGGGGATACTGCTCTGTAAAAATATAATCCTCGGTGCAGTATTCCCAAGCATTGCCCGAATCCTCGTCAATGCCTGCGTGGACAAAGATAGTGTTGCCCTCAACATGATATCTCGGCAGACGTTCAAACCAATATCTATACGAGTCATCAGAGTCATCATATTCGCCGCTGCCTAGCATTTCATTGACCGAAGAAAAACCGCTCATCACCATTTCCTCGTGATTGCCAAGAAGCGCCACCACCTTCCTATGACCATATATATTCTGCAAGCCCATTATCTTTTTAAGCACAGCTATATTGTCCTCGCCGCCGTGGATATAATCTCCCAGAAAGATAAGCTTTGTGTCAGGCTCGTCAAGGTGGTCAATGACAAGCTCCAAAGCGTCGCAAAGTGCTGAATAACAGCCGTGGATATCACTCATGCAGTATATTTTCATTTGTTTCTCCTTTGGTATCATTAGTTTGGTTGTATTCGTTTATCAGGTCTTCCATTCTTATTGTTCTCTTTTCAACCATATCCCTAACTCGTTCAAGCATTGCTTTTAGCTTATATTCTTTAATATCTTTGAGAGTGTCCATTTCATATCCCGGATAATCTGTTTTAAAACGCTTTCCGGTAAGAATGTTTACTGGCATATACTCTTTTTTGCCATTTGTACTTATATCCTCTACAAAATCATTGAACATAAAAAAGTCTACATAATCTTCAAAACTGTCAAAAAAGCCAAACCATTTATCGGCATATTGGTTTTTATATCGTTTAAAAAGGTAATCTTTGCCATATATTAATTGATTTTCCAACTCTCTAAATTTATATATGTGTTTTATTTCTAACAAAGTAAGGTCAACTCTATCCTCAATATAGCTTTCATTACCTCTTTCCATATTATATCCTTTATACCAATCCTCAGGCCAAAGAAAAGAACCACCAAGCGTTCTTGTTGTGTAAACATATTCAGATAGAAATTTGGCAACTGTTTCTGGCTTTTTGTCTGATTTATTTTTCAGCTTGTCTAATTTATTTTTCTGCATTTCAAGATATCGGCTCAATGGATAATTTTTTCTGAAATATTTTAAACAAACTGCACTGAAGCCAAGCTGGTCTGAGTGTACCGTAAAGTGTTGTTTGTTACCATATTTGTCTTTATAATACACAGTTATCATGCCGTAGGGAGCTTCATTTGCTTCAAATGACAAAATTTTATCGTTTTTCCGACTTATTCTTGATGCATTAAGAAAATCTGACAGGGCACTATAAAAATCTGTATTTTTCTTACCGTCAGGGTCAGTGTATATATTATTACAAACCACGCCACGTTCCTTAAGTATATCATCAATTCGATTTTTTTCTTTTTTGGCAGCCTCATCATTCATAACACACTTATAGTCTGTTGACAACAAACCTACCAGATACTTCTTATAGTCGCCATTCAAACTAGTAAGTCCATACGATTTTATCTTTTTGTTCGTTTCCATAACTTTTCCTCCTAAACATTCACATTATACTTTTTACAGAGTTCTTCAACTCGCTCTTTTATGCTTTTGACTACATTCTCAGGTCCTATCACCTCCACTTTGTCTGAATATTGCAAAGCCCAATTTACTATGCCGTAAGGGCTTGTCCTTACTTCAACTATCTCAAAATCCGTCTGATTTTTAGGAAGCTTATGTTCCTTTTTATACGCCTCTGTTGTTATCTTATAATCCTCGCCAAAGCTGTCATGGATAAAAGTAAGATTGTTCGTTCCTGTTTTATATGGATTTCTCACTTTCAAGGTAACAGTTGAAGGGCTGTCATAGCTCATTCCAAGGTGATTGTTCTTAAATCGCTCGTAACTGCTCCCTTGAACGGCATTATTGACCTTATCTGCACCTGTTGCCGCCGCAAAGCTTTTGCCTATCTTTCTTATTTTGATATCCGACATAAGGTCGATTCGATATATACAAAGCTTCTTTTTGCCCTCTGTATATCTCGGTTTGTCGCTTTCAAAACAGCCGAGCATATAAAATCTGCCCTTATCGGCAACAATAAAATGCGGGCTTACAAAAGTGTCCTTGCGTTTTGTCAAAACAGGTTTGAGTATATATTGGCTGGCTTTCAGGTCATATTCTGTGGTATAATAATTGAACTTAAAGGCTATCTGCTGCCTGTTGCTGATCGCCTGCTGGATAGT
>ERZ772897.3356-NODE-3356-length-12051-cov-3.918723_pt1 | contig 12051 bp, 7 predicted proteins | sample MGYA00512125_ERZ772897 | MGnify/ENA primary metagenome ERZ772897 (study PRJEB29015, sample SAMEA2737660) | human gut metagenome | biome: human gut; feature: human-associated habitat; material: faeces | place: China | collected 2012 ... | reverse complement strand
GGGGTTCTTCAGGTCAATATCCTCATGGGCCACGTTCAAATCTCCGCACAGGATCACCGGCTTTTTGCTGTCCAGGTCTTTCAGGTAGGCGCGCAAGTCGTCCTCCCACTGCATGCGGTAGTCAATGCGGGCCAGCTCGTTTTGGGAGTTGGGTACATAGACATTGACGAGGTAGTAATCCTCAAATTCCAGTGTGATGGCACGGCCTTCGTGGCTGTGGGCTTCCACCCCAATGCCGTTCCAGGCGTTCAGGGGCTTTACGCGGGTATAGATCAGCGTGCCGGAATAGCCCTTTTTCTCAGCGCTGTTGATGTATTCGGTATAGCCTTCGGGGGCAAAATCCGCCTGGCCGGGCTGCATTTTGGTTTCCTGAATGCAGAACACATCCGCATCCAGCTGGTTGAAAGTATCCTCAAAGCCTTTTTTCAGGCAGGCACGCAGGCCGTTCACATTCCAACTGATAAGCTTCATCGGGGGTTCCTCCTGTTATTTTGCCACACATTTTTTCTTCCACGCACCAGATACAAAGCGGACCACAAAGCAGGTCACGCGGCACACCCAGTCCACCACCATGGCGATCCAGACACCGACAGCACCCATACCCATCTGAACGCACAGGATGTAAGAGAACGCCAGACGCCAGATTCCCATGGACAGAATGGAAGTAAGCATGGTAAAGCGCACATCATTGGCTGCACGCAGGGCGTTGGGCAGAACAAAGCCCGCCGGCCACAGGAAGATGGCGCTGCCCGCATGGATCATAACCAGCAGCCAGGCCAGGTGGCGGGTTTCATCCGAAAGGGTGTACACGCTGAGCAGCGGGTTCAGGAAGATCAAAATCAGGGCATTGGTAGCGCCCTGGGCAATGTAATCCCACAGCAGCAGCTTTTTGGTAAAGTAGCTGGCCTGGTCCAGCTGTTGGGCGCCCACACAGCGCCCCACCACAGTGATCATGGCAAGGCCGATGGCCTGGCCCACAATGCAGCCCATGCCGTCCAGGTTGTTGGCCACCGCATTGGCGGAAATATGCACCGTGCCGAACAAAGAGATCATACTGACGACCAGCACGCGCCCCAGCTGGAACAGGCTGTTTTCCAGCGCGGAGGGGATGCCGATATACAAAATGTTCTTTGCCATCTGGGGCTGCAGGTGCTTGACGCCATCCCAGGTAACGCGGGCGACATTATCATGCCGGGTGGTCAGTTTCAGGATGATGACAGCGCCCAGCACGCGGGAAACCAGCGTGGGCACCGCAACACCGGCAACCCCCATGCGCAGCACAAAGATGCAGAACGCATTGCCCACAATATTGGTAATGTTCATGATAACGGATACCCGCATGGATACCTCGCTGTTGCCGACGGAGCGGAAGATGGCCGCGCCCGCGTTGTACAGCGCCAAAAACGGGTAAGAGATTGCCGTGATGGTAAAGTAGATCATGGCTGCCTGGAACACATCGTCCGCAATGCTGCCAAAGAACAGCCGCAGCATGGGCCCGCGCAGCAGCAGGCAGAGCGCCATGACAGCCGTACCCAGGATAGAGCTTAAAGTAACCAGCTGCCCCGCGCTGCGGGAGGCTTCCCCCGGCTTTTTGGCTCCCAGGAACTGGCTGGTGATAACCGCGCCGCCGGTGGCCAGCGCGGCAAAAATATTCAGGATCAGGTAGTTGATCATATCCACCAGCGAAACACCAGAAATGGCGGCTTCGCCTACACTGGATACCATCACGGTATCGGACATGCCCACCAGCACGTTCAGCGCCTGCTCCACCACCAGCGGCCACAATAGTGTTAGCAGCATACGGTTGGTAAATAGTTTTTGTTGTGTCTGCATTGTCAGACCTTCCTTCTTTCCTCTCCGCTCTAAGGTGTGTATCTGAAAGAAAAGAAGATGCCGCATTTTGCAAGCGCAAAATCCGGCTGTAACTGCCGAAACAGACTGTACTTTTGACTTTTCAGATACACCCAGGGCAAAAACTACCCCATTTTTATCATTCAGGCAGAAGTATACCACAAAAAATGCCCCCGTGCAACGGGAGCATTTTTGCTGTATGCGGTTCAATTTTGCGCTGATGCCCGCCAGTTCGTCATCGTCTGCTTTATGGATATCCACCCCGTCCAGCGTATACTCGCCAGAGGTCGGCTTGTCCAGCACGCCGATAATATTCATCAGGGTACTTTTGCCGGAGCCGGATTCACCCACAATAGCAATGAACTCCCCCGGCCACACAGTCAAATTAAAAATGTGTGATGGGCCATGCCGGATATCACTCTCCGAAATCCGCCAATCCCCCTGCCCTTCCCCCAAAAACAAAAAAGCCCCATTTCCAATAGGAAACGAGGCTTTGATGCAAAATGAGCAATTTTTTGCGAATTCTGCAAAAATATTTTTTACCGCTCCTCGCGGAAGTAGGAAAGGCCCAGATGCTCCGGGGGCTGGTTTTCCTTCTTTTTGCGCAGGCTGACCACGATCAATACCACGATGGTAACCACATACGGCAGCATCTGGATCAGATCGGTCATGTAGCTGGCAACGGTAATGCCAAGCAGGCTGGGCAGGAACTGATACAGCCAGTACAGCACGCCGAACAGGTAAGCGCCCCAGATGGCGTTCAGCGGCTTCCAGGTGGTAAAGATGACCAGCGCTACAGCCAGCCAGCCCAAGGCTTCGATCTGGCCGGTGGTTGCCCAGATGCCCTGGTTATAATCCAGAACATAATACAAACCACCCACACCACAGATGGCAGCACCCGTGCAGGTAGCCACATATTTATACAGCGTAACGTTAATGCCGGCGGCATCGGCAGTGGCGGGGTTTTCGCCAACCGCGCGCAGGTTCAGGCCCGCGCGGGTGCGGGTAAAGAACCAGTGCAGCACAACTGCCAGCACAATGGCCGCATAAGCCAAAAAGCCGTAAGAGAAAAGCACCTTGCCCACAACGCCAAGGCCGGAAAGCACCGGAATCATGGCACTGAATGCTTTATAAGCCAGCGGTGCTGCGGTGTAGCTGGCACCGTTCAGGATAAACACACCAAAAAAGTTTGCCACACCCATGCCAAAGGTGGTCAGCGCAAGGCCGGTCACGTTCTGGTTTGCACGCAGGGTGATGGTCAGGAAGGCGTAAATCAGACCGCCCAGCGCGGATGCGATCAAAGCGCACAGCAAGGCCAGAATCACGCAGACAAAGGCGCTGGGGTTGGCGCTGAGTTTTTCATAATAATAAGCGCTGGCAAAACCGGCAAAGCCGCCCAGATACATGATACCGGGAACACCCAGGTTCAGGTTGCCGGATTTTTCGGTCAGGGTCTCGCCCAAAGCGCCGTACATAATGATAGTGCCAAACGGGATGGCACGCAGGATCCATGCAATCAGACTGCTCATACTTACTTGCCCTCCTTACCATCATGATGGCCGCGCCAGACCAGGCGGTAGTTGATGAAAAATTCGCTGCCCAGGATAAAGAACAGGATAATGCCGGTGATGATATCCGCTGCATATTCGTTCAGGGAATAAGCAGAAGCAATTTCCGAAGCGCCGCGGTCCAGGAAGATCAGCAGGAAGGAGATCAGCATCATATAGAAGGTGTTGAACTTTGCCAGCCAGGCCACAATAATGGCGGTGAAGCCGTTGCCGCCTGCCGAGGTGGTGGAGATCGTCTGGTCCTTACCGGCCACAACCAAAAAGCCGCACAGGCCGCAGATGGCACCGGACAGCAGCATAGTGCGGATCATTACGCGGCTGACATTGATACCGGCATAGCGGGCGGTGTTTTCACTCTCGCCCACAACGCTGATCTCGTACCCCTGCTTGGAGTATTTGAGGTAAGCGTACATCGCAAAGGTCAGCACCAGCACCACAATAATATTGATGGTGTAGCGCTGGCCGTTGATCACGGGCAGCCAGCCAGCCTTGGTGGCTTTGTTCAGGGTGCCCAGGCTGGATGCCTGGCCGCGCATGATATTCGTCATGCAGGCCACAATGCTGGTGGCAACGTAGTTCATCATCAGGGTGAACAGCGTTTCGTTGGTGTTCCAGCGGGATTTGAACCAGGCCGGAACAAAGGCCCAGATGGCACCGGCCAGCACACTGCCGATGACCATGGCGGTAAACAGCAGCGGTGCGGGCAGGCTGCTGCCAAAGTACACCATGATGAGCGCCGCGACCAGGCCGCCGATCAGTACCTGGCCTTCGCCGCCGATGTTCCAAAAGCGCATCTTAAAGGCGGGAGCCAGTGCAATGGCAATGCACAGCAGGCTGGAAAGATCACGCAGCGCCCAAGAGAAACGGGTGGTGTTCATAAACGTGCCGTTCCACATAACGCCGTACACGCTGATGGGGTTCAGGCCGGTAACAAAAAAGATGAAGAACGCATCCACAACAAGTGCCAGCAGGATAGCAATGGCGCGCACCAGCACTTTTTGCACAAAGGTGGCACCCTCCCGCTTGGAGATACGCACAAGCGGTTCAGCTGCAGTTTTGCTCATCATTTGCCCTCCTTTTGTACAAGGTTGGTCATGCGCAGGCCAACTTCTTCCTTGGTGGTGGTGCGGGCATCCAGCATGCCGTTGGCTTTGCCGCCGCACAGCACCAGAATACGGTCACACAGCTCCAGCAGAACGTCCAGGTCCTCGCCGACGTAAATCACGGCAACACCTTTTTCTTTCTGCTCATTCAGCAGGTTGTAAATGGTGTAGGATGTATTGATGTCCAGGCCGCGCACGGCGTAAGCCGTCATCAGCACAATGGGCGAAGCCGCCAGCTCGCGGCCAACCAGCACCTTTTGCACGTTGCCGCCGGACAGGCGGGAAACGGGGGTGTTCAGGCCGGGGGTAACCACGCCAAGCTCCTTGCGGATCTTTTCGGCCAGTTCACGCGGGGCACGGTGGTCCACCAGCGGGGAGCGGCCTTCGCCATAGCTTTTCAGCATCATGTTGTCCGTCATGCCCATGGTGCCAACCAGGCCCATGCCCAGGCGGTCCTCCGGCACAAAGCTCAGGTGCACACCGGCATCGCGGATGTCCTTGGGACTCTTGCCCAGCAGCTCCATCGGCTTGTCCTCTTTGCCGGGGGCAAAAAACTTAACGTCAGAGCCGGATTCGGTATGCTGCAAACCGGCAATGGCTTCCAGCAGTTCTTTCTGGCCGTTACCGGAAATACCGGCAATGCCCAAAATCTCGCCGCCATACACATCAAAGCTCACATCATCCAGCACGTTGGTACCTTCGGGGCTGCGCACCGAAAGGTGGCTGATAGCCAAACGCCGGGTGGGGTCCTGCGGTGTGGTGCGGTTGATGTTCAGCTCCACCTTCTGGCCCACCATCATCTCAGTCAGGCTGGCTTCCGTTGCGGCGGCGGTTTCCACCGTGCCAACGTATTCGCCCTTGCGCAGAATTGCCACGCGGTCCGAAACCGAAAGCACCTCATGCAGCTTGTGGGTAATGATGACCACGGCCTTGCCGTCCGCCTTCATGTTGCGTATCACGGCAAACAGCTTTTCGGTTTCCTGTGGGGTCAGCACGGCAGTGGGTTCGTCCAGGATCAGGATATCTGCACCACGGAACAGCACCTTTACAATTTCCAGCGTCTGCTTCTGGCTTACGCTCATCTCGTAAACCTTCTGGTCCAGATCCAGGGCAAACTGGTATTTTTCGCAAATCGCACGGGCTTTATCCCGCACGCGGCGCAGGTCAAATTTTTCGCCTTTGTCCATGCTCAGGGCAATGTTTTCCACGGCGGTAAACACATCCACCAGTTTGAAGTGCTGGTGAATCATGCCAATGCCAAGGGCAAGGGCATCGCGCGGGGAACGGATATCTGCCGGCTGGCCGTTGACGATGATCTGCCCGCCGTCCGGGTAATAGATACCGGCGATCATATTCATCAGGGTGGTTTTGCCGGAGCCGTTCTCGCCCAGCAGGGACAAAATCTCCCCGCGGCGGATATTCATGGTAACATCATGGTTTGCAATGACCGGGCCAAAAGTTTTGGTTACATGTTCCAGCTGGATGGCGTACTCAGTCTGCGGCATGGGAATGCTCCTCTCTGTAAAAATCCATCATGCGGTGCCGTAAACACCAATAGAGGGAAGCTCTGTTCAGTAACAGGCAGAGCTTCCCTCCATGTCAGTTCAGTTTGTGGGATCAAGCAACCGGGTCTGCATCCTCGGTAATGCCGTCAATGCGCAGGGAGAAATACGGAGCGCTGCGCAGGGTGGATTCAGAGAAGTAACCATCGGTGATGGCTTCCTCGGTATCGCCCTGGTACACAGCAACCGGGGTGCCGGTGGAGTAATCATAGAAAGTCAGGTCGATGGGAGCGGTGGTAACAGTCTCACCGTTGACGGTGAACTTGCTGGTATCAAACACATGCAGGCTGCCATCTTTCAGGGCTGCTTCCACTTCGGCAACCTTCTCGGCAGTGCCTTCGGCAACTTCGGGGCCAAGGTCAGTGATGGCAACAGCGCCTTCGTTGTAACCCTCGGACCAGTCGGTAGCCGGGTTTTCGCCGTCCATCATGCTCTTGAACAGGTATTCATAGTAAACTTCCCAAACGTTGGTGGCGGAGGTCAGGGCAGCGGTGGGAGCGGTGGCCAGCATATCGATGTTGTAACCGACAGAGTAGCAGATCTTGCCGGCATCCTTCTGCTTCTGGGTGGCAGCGGGAGCGCCGGTGGAGTCAGCATGCTGACCAATGATCACGCTGCCGTTTGCAATCAGAGCTTCGGCAGCAGCGCCTTCCTTGTCGATATCGAACCAGGAGTTGGTGTACATAACTTCCATGGCAACATTGGGGTAAACGCTCTGCACGCCCAGGAAGAATGCAGTGTAGCCGGAAACAACCTCAGCATAGTTGTAAGCGCCAACATAGCCGATTTTGACCTTGCCGTCAGCGGTAAAGCTGTTGGGCTGGGTCTCCGGGGTCAGGGTGCCGGACTCAACCAGTTCCTGCAGCTTCATACCGGCAACAACACCGGCAACATAGCGGCTCTCATAAACATTGGTGAAAGCGTTCTTGAAGTTATCCAGGCCAGTCAGGGCAGCAAAATCACCGGTCATGGAAACAAAAGTGACATCGGGATACTTTTCAGCTTCTTCAACGATATAGGTCTGGTGGCCGTAAGAGTTGGAAACAACAAGGTTGCAGCCCTGGCCAACCAGGTCTTCTGCAGCGTCAGAGCACTCAGCACCTTCGGGAACCTTGTACTTCCAAACGATCTGGCTGTCGCTCATGCCAAGCTTCTGTGCAGCAGCCTTGATGCCGTTGATATGCGCAGCAGTGTAGCCTTCCGTCTCGTCGCCAATCGTGATAACGCCAACCTTCAGGTCGCTGGCAGCTGCATCGGTAGCAGTGGCAGCATCAGCGGTAGAATCTGCTGCCGCACTGGATGCAGCAGTGCTGCCGCAGGCGGCCATGCTGAGCAGCATAGCTGCGGACAACACAATACCCAACAATTTTTTCATGTGTGAGTGCTCCTTTTCTTTTTACGTCTGGCCCGGCGGCAGCTGCCAGCCGGAGCCACGGTCCTGAAACCAAAAATGCGCCGTTTTGCTGCATGCTTGCAGGAAATCCGACACATTCTTTTCACATATGTTATTGTATACGCGGCGGGGACATTTTTCAATGCTTTGTGAATACGTTGTTAAAAGTTTGTAAATTACGGAACAATTTTCAAATTTCGGCTGCGCTCTGCCAGCAAAACGCACAATCTTTTCGTCTTAAAGTATGACTTTTGAACAAAAATCTGCGCTTCGTCAGCGCTGATGCAGGTAGCGGCGGTCCAGGCCGTGTTTTTCTGCCGCGTTCAGGGCCAGCCACATCAAGGCAACTTCAATGGGGATCATGATGGTGTTTTTGACCATGCCGGTGCTCAGGTAATACAGGTAACCCTTGCCATACAACATAGCTTTCCACACACTGCCCAGCAGCACATTGCTGCCGTAATTGATCAGCAGACGGGTCACGATCAGGCGCGGGATGGTGGGTTTGCGCTGGTAGAGCATAACGCCGTAAATCAGGCCGGACAACATGGCCGTAATCAGATAGCCGGGGAAATACGGCTCGCCATAGCTGGAAAGCAGAAAGCCCAGCGTATCAATGATCGCACCAACGCCCATGCCCACCAGCGGGCCATAACAGGCGCACCCCAGCGAAACCACCACAAAGCTGAAATAGATCTTCAGGCTCTGGCCCAGCAGATAGATGGGGAAGCTTTCCAGAATAATGGCCAGCGCCGTGACCATACCGGCAAAAGCCAAAACGCGGATGTTCTTAAACTCATCGGCGGCCTGCTGCCAATAGGCCGCGGCATACAGCGGGGTACGGACTTGAACGGATTTTTGCATAATAAAATACCTCCATCGTGCGTGTTGCCGCACAAGGGAGGGTAAAGGGCAGGTGTGCAACCACACCCGCCGTTGCACACCTTTATGCAGCAGTGGGATGCGAAACCAGCACCGCGTGCCGGCAGCGGCGTGCACATTGCACTCCCCTGCCCTGCATCTTCGTCCTGCCACAACTCCCCGTTGGTCAGGCACTGCGGCAAAGCGGCGCCATTGCCGCTTTGCCTAACGCGCGGGTTTCTACTCTGCGTAAATATTATTTTACTGCTTTAGTATACCGCACTTTATGCAGATTGCAATAGTTTTTGCTGATTTTTTGTGGAGGGCGGGGGGTAGGCTATAAAATTGGGAACGATGCGCATGCGTTTGAGGGTTTTATATGGGGATAGCGACGTGGTCAGGTGACCCCGCCCTACAGGAAATGGCAGGGCATATCACACTTTTTATCGTTTGCTGCAAAGCCAAAGCCCGCGGAACGATGCGAACATCGTCCCCTACAAATCATTTGCAGCGTTTGTCACAATCGGCAAAATTCCACCCCGGCGGAATGAGGGCATCCCGCCCTGCAGCCACTTTTATTGTTCAGCACATACTTCACAACCAGCACCCTCCCCCAAAATTCCTAATTTCTCATTCCTAATTTCTAATTTTTCGTCCCATCCTCTCCCCCACCGCCGCTCCCATCAACTCCTCCCTCTTACTTCCTAACGCCTAACTAAAAACCGCCCCGGTCAGCCATGCATGGCAAACCGGAGCGGTTGATTTTGTTTATGTTCTGCTGTTCAGCAATTACTTGCCAACCTTTTCCTTCAGGCGGCCGCTTGCCTTAAAGCCGGGGATAGCGGTGGGTTCCAGCTGGCTGGTAACCTTGGTCTTGGGGTTGGTGAAGTTCTTGGTCTGGCGTTCGCGCATTTCAAAGCGGCCAAAGCCTGCAATGGTAACCTTATCACCAGCCTTCAGCACATCGCCGATGGTGCCGAAAATGCCGTCCATGATCTTTTCAACTTCAACGGCAGAAATGCCGGTATCGTTTGCAACTTTGGTAATCAACTGTGATCTGGTCATAACTCGTTATCTCCCTAAACATATATTTTATCATCAGGCAAGTAACTGCCCCACGTTTTAGTACGCTGATTATTATAAGGAAAATTTCGCGCAGAATCAAGTGATTCTGCCAAAACCTAGCCCAAAAAATCAAAAATTGGCATATCTCACAAAAAGATGCAACAATCCCGCGTTTCTTTCGGGAACGCGTGCATAGCGCACGGGCACCGCCGCAAAACATTTGCTGTACGGCACAAAAACAGGGCAGCAAAGCTCCCCGCAGCACAACGGCTGCCGGGCTTTGCTGCCCCAGGTTGTTTTTCTGTTTTACCCTTGGTTATTTGCCGTTGGCGGCATCGCGGTGCAGGGTGGCGATATCCACCAGCTCCATGCCGCTGATGTCATGGTCGCTGCGCAGGGCATTCACCAGAATGCGGGCGGTATCCAGCGCCGTGATGCACGGGATGGACAGCTCGGTTGCCTTGCGGCGGAACTTGACGGAATCGCGGTGCGGGTCACGGCCATGGGGGCTGGTGGAGATGATGTAATCCACCAGACCGCTTTCCAGCAGATCCAGCACATTCGGGCGTTCTTCGCTCATCTGGCGCACGGTGCTGCAGGGCACCATCTGGCTGTTCAGGTAGCGTGCCGTGCCGGGGGTACCATAGATCTTATAGCCGTAGTCATGCAGCTTCCAGGCCAGCTCGGCGGCTTCTTTCTTGTCGGAATCCTTGACCGAGATAATTACGCAGGAACCGGGGCCGGGGGTCTTGAACTGGTAACCGGCGGCAACCAAGCCCTTGATCAACGCTTCGTGCATGTTGGGAGCAATGCCCAAAACTTCGCCGGTGGACTTCATTTCGGGTCCCAGCATGGTATCCACACCGTGCAGCTTCAGGAAGCTGTAGACGGGTACTTTAACAGCCACATAGGGGCTCTTGCCGTTGCGCCACAGGCCGGTGCCGTACCCCATATCTTTCAGCTTTTCGCCCAGGGTGCAGCGCACGGCCAGATCGACCATGGGCACACCGGTGACCTTGGAGATATACGGCACGGTACGGGAAGAACGCGGGTTGACCTCGATGACGTAAACCTTGCCGTCCTGCACAGCGTACTGCACATTGACCAGGCCCACAACCTTCAGCTCGCGGGCAAAGCGGCCGGTGTAATCCACCAGGGTATCAATCACATCCTGCGGGAAATTATACGGCGGGTAGACACAGATGGAGTCGCCGGAATGCACGCCGGTGCGCTCGATCTGCTCCATGATGCCGGGCACCAGGTAATCGGTGCCGTCGCAGATGGCGTCAACTTCACATTCGGTGCCGTAGATGTACTTATCCATCAGCACCGGGTGGCTCATGTCCACATGCTTGGTGATAACGCCCATATACTCGATAACATCGCTGGAGTTATAGGCCACAATCATATTCTGGCCGCCCAGAACGTAAGACGGACGCATCAGGACGGGGTAGCCGACCTCCTGGGCAGCCTGCAGGGCTTCGTCCAGGGTAAAGACGGTGCGGCCCGCCGGGCGGGGAATGCCGCAGCGTTCCAACAGCTCATCAAAGCGCTCGCGGTCCTCGGCTTCATCGATGGCATCGGCCGGGGTGCCGTAAATGGGCAGGCCGATCTCATCCATATGCTTTGCCAGCTTGATGGCCGTCTGGCCGCCGAACTGCACCAGGCAGCCGTCCGGCTTTTCGGCAGCGATAATATGGTCAACGCTTTCGGGGTTCAGCGGGTCAAAGTACAGGCGGTCACCGGTATCAAAATCGGTGGAAACCGTTTCGGGGTTGTTGTTGACCAGAATGGCCTCGCAGCCGTGCTTTTTCAGCGTCCAGACTGCGTGGACAGAGCAGTAGTCGAACTCGATGCCCTGGCCGATGCGGATGGGGCCGGAGCCAAAGACGAGGATCTTCTTTTTGCCGGTCTTATGGGCATTGATGAACTGCTCGGCCTCGTTCTCCTTATCGCAGGTGGAGTAGAAGTACGGGGTCTTGGCGGCAAACTCGGCAGCGCAGGTATCGACCATCTTGAAGCCGCAGACATAGTTGTCCATCGGCAGCTTTTCGGCACCGGACAGGCGCAGGATGGTTTTATCCAGGAAGCCGTAATGCTTGGCTTCCAGATACTTTTCGCGGGTCAGGGGGCCGTTTTTCAGGCCCAGCTCCAGGTTCGCCAGGTGCTGCATCTTATCCAGGAACCACCAGTCGATCTTGGTGATGTCATAGATGGTCTGGTGCGGCACACCGCGCTTGAGGGCTTCGTATACGCAGAAAGCGCGCTCGGAGTCCTGTACATGCAGGTGCTCAATGACTTCCTCGGTGGTCAGCTTTTCAAAGTCGGACAGGGTCAGGGTGTCCATGCCCAGCTCAATGGAGCTGACTGCCTTCATCATGGCGTGTTCAAAGTTGTTGCCAATGGCCATCACTTCGCCGGTGGCCATCATCTGGGTTCCCAGACTCTTATCGGCGTAAACGAACTTATCAAACGGCCATTTGGGGTATTTGACGACCACATAGTCCAGCGCAGGCTCAAAGCAGGCGCAGGTTTCGCCGGTCACATCGTTGGTGATCTCGTCCAGCGTGTAGCCCAGGGCAATCTTGGTTGCCACCTTGGCGATGGGATAGCCGGTTGCCTTGGAGGCCAGCGCCGAGGAGCGGGAC
>ERZ772897.3351-NODE-3351-length-12076-cov-7.372182_pt1 | contig 12076 bp, 5 predicted proteins | sample MGYA00512125_ERZ772897 | MGnify/ENA primary metagenome ERZ772897 (study PRJEB29015, sample SAMEA2737660) | human gut metagenome | biome: human gut; feature: human-associated habitat; material: faeces | place: China | collected 2012 ... | reverse complement strand
GAGGACACCTATCAGCTTTACAGAGACTATCTGGATAACTTCCGGATTAACCACGGAGGACGCTAAGATGAAAGTAGAATTGTTCCCGTTTCAAAAGATGGCACTGTTCCAACTGCGGAGAAAAACCGCAGAGGCACTTGGTTCCTACCAGCGCACCCATACGCCGCAGGTGCTTTCTTTCACCGCACCCACCGGTGCGGGTAAAACCATCATTTTGGCGTCTCTGATTGAATCCATCTATTTTGGTGATGAAGAATATCCTGACCAACCGTACGCTGTCTTTGTGTGGCTCTCGGATTCTCCGGAGCTCAACGAGCAGTCGCGCAGCAAAATCGACCTAAAGGCGGACAAGATTCGGCTCGACCAGTGTGTGACTATCACCGATGAATCCTTTGACCAGGAAATGTTGGATGATGGGCATATCTATTTTCTGAACACCCAGAAGCTCGGCAAAAGCAGCAACTTGACAAAGAAGGGCGACGGACGCACCTTCACCATCTGGGAAACGCTGCAGAACACGATGGACGAGAAGTACGACCGCTTGTACTTCATCATTGACGAGGCCCACCGTGGCATGCAGGGACGCGCTGCTGCGCAGGCCACCACCATCATGCAGAAGTTCCTCAAGGGCAGCCGAGAAGACCGTCTGGCTCCCGTTCCCGTCGTGCTTGGCGTGACCGCTACGCCGGAGCGTTTCAACAATCTGGTGTCCGGGACAGAGTCGACCATCCAGAAGGTCATCGTGTCCGCCGACGATGTTCGGGCATCCGGTCTGCTGAAAGACAGAATCATCATCGCCTATCCGGAGGATGCCTCCGGAAGCAAGGATATGGCCGTGTTGCAGGCTGCCGCTGATGACTGGAAGCAGAAATGGGAGCACTGGTCTCAGTATTGTCAGGAGCAGCACTACGCCTATGTGAATCCGGTTTTCGTGATTCAGGTGCAAAACCAGACCGGCAGCGGTATCTCCGACACCGACTTAGATGACTGCCTCAGGAAGATTGAGGAGCGGACAGGCTTCCGCTTTCAGGACGGAGAGGTCGTACATACCTTTGGCCAGACAACCAGCACCATCCAAATCAATGGAGTCGCAGTAAGATATCTGGAGCCATCCCGCATTGCAGACGAGAAAAATGTCAAGATAGTTTTCTTCAAGGAAAATCTGTCTACCGGTTGGGACTGCCCCCGTGCTGAAACCATGATGTCTTTCCGTCGTGCTACAGACGCGACTTATATTGCACAGCTCCTAGGCAGAATGGTCAGAACGCCCATGCAGATGCATATTCAGGTGGACGATGTTTTGAACGACGTGCACCTCTACTTGCCGTACTTTGATGCCCAGACCGTTGAGGATGTGGTCAAAGCACTTCAGAGTACCGAGGGCGGTGAGATTCCTACCGATGTTATCGGCGACTCCTTTGAGAACAGTACCATTGAAACGTGGACTGTCCGGCCTACCAGACCGGCTCCCGCCCAGCGTCCCGCGAGGCCGAAGCCGCAGGTTCCCGGCCAGATGTCTTTGGGAGACAGCCCTTCCCCTGAGACCGGCAATGAACCTTCCGCGCAGGAGGCGACGCAGCAGACGCCCTCGCAAAGTGGTAGCACCTCATTCGGCGCACCAGCGGCACCTGCTTCCGGTACCACGGATACCATGCGCCCGGTTAGTGGCGTGAGCACCGAAACGCCTGCAAATGGAGCTGCTGCAGGGGCAGAGCCTTCCGGTGCAACGGAACCGCAGCCTGCTCCGGAAGACGTTCCCGAAGAGCCGGAGCTTGACCGCGAGGCCATCGTAAAGGCCATCAATGATGCCGGACTTCTGACCTACGATGTGCGCAGGGTCAGAATCAACGACTATCTGAAATCCCTGTTCAGCCTCACCCGGCTCCTGACGCAGTCCGGCCTTCAGCCCTCTGCCTCCTATGATGTTGTGAATGAAATCGTGGAGATGATTCGCACTTTCATCAAAAAGACAAAGGACGAGGGCAAATACGACGAACTGGCCACACAGGTGCTGCAGTTCAAGCTGAAAACGCAGACATTTGATGTGTTCGGCGAGTCTGTGGACGACCACGCGGAGATGGATTTGTTCTCCACCACGGACACCGACCTCGACCGTCAGTTCCGTCTTGCGGAGCTCAAGCTGGGCAATGAGGGTGTCGGCATCCGCTATGGCACCCAATACGCAGATGACGATAATCCTGCCGGATATAAAATCGACGTTATCATCTTTGCTGCCGACGCAGACTGCATGGATATGCTCCATAACTATGCCCGCAGTCGCTTCCACGATATAAATGACGCAAATCGCCGCCGTATCACCGGCCTGACTGAGCGGTACCGGAAGAAGTATGACAGCATCGTTTCCGATGGCGACATCATCAGTAAGCATAACTTCCGGCTGCCGGAGACCATCAGCATCGAGCGCAGTAATGTCGGCGAGGCTTATACCGACCATCTGTTTGTGGACAATGCGACCGGCAAGGCGGTCATCAACCTGAACAATTGGGAAAAGGCTGTCCTTCAGGCCGAACGTGGCCGATCGGATTATATCTGCTGGCTCCGCAATCCGCCGAGGAAGTCATGGTCACTGTGCATCCCCTATGAGCAGAACGCGGAGAAGAAATCGATGTATCCCGATTTTTTGATTATCCGGAAGGACGAGATGGGCTTTGTCATTGATATTTTGGAGCCTCACGATGGCACCAGAACGGACAATCTGGGCAAGGCTAAGGGCTTTGCTGAGTATGCCCGTCAGAATCCCGGTGTCGGCAGGCTTCAGCTTATCCGACTGCTTAACGGGCGCATCAAGAGACTGGATATGTCCCGCAGCGCCGTCCGTGACCGCGTTTCTCACGCGATGTCCAATGACGAGCTTGACCATATTTTTGATGAGGATGGATTTTTTGGTTAAAGGCTGGTGAAGCAGAATGTACGACGAGAACATCATATCCCGGATGAACGATTATCTTCACAAGGCCGCGCAAGCACTGGCGTCGTGGCTTTCTGTGATGCTGCCCAAATCCGGCGAAGACTGGTGGGAGGAGTGCGTACTCTCCAATCTGAGTTATCCCCAGAGAGAGCTCATTGAGAAAAAGGGTCTTTCCAAGCTGGAGGAATTAGACCTTGCAGCGCTTCTTCGTGTTGCCAACAAGTCTTGGTACACGATGCGCGGCTACGCCTATCTTCCGACCAGTGAGCGGGAGTGCATCCGCGATATGATTGGCGTCCGGAACAACTGGGCGCATGTCAGCGCGGAACTTCCCGGCAAGGATACCATCGTATCGGACATTGAATGCCTCATCCGGTTCTTCACCCAGATGAACCGGAGCGGACTGATTCCTGATTTGGAACAGTTCAAAGCAAGGGTGGAGCGGCCCGAAGCATTTAAGGATGAAACACCTCCGCAGCCAGTGCTTCGCCCAACCGTTACCGTGCCCAAGCAGGCAGATGTCATCGTGGAACCGGAGGTTGTGCAAGAGAACGATATCACAGAAAGAAGCCTCGTTTACATCGTCGGCAGCCCGGACACCAAGGGTATGGTATTTTCTGTTACGCAGCTTGGCGACACCAAGAAGTACGAGGTGTTCGTCGAAGGTGCGCTAAAGACCTATTATGAGGGTCAGATTGCGCTGGTGAGCAGCACACCTGAATATGAGTGGGTGGATTCTGAGACCCTGCGAAGCTACCTTTCTGCCTACCAGATTAACAATCCGTCTGCCGGAAATCTGTATTCCCTTAATGCTGCCCGTATCGATTTCGTGCCCTATCAGTTCCGACCGGCATTGAAGCTGATAAAGGCAGACGAACCAAGAATTCTGATTGCAGACAGCGTCGGTGTCGGTAAAACCATCGAGGCCGGTCTGATTATCAAGGAGCTGCAGGCCCGCTCCGATTTGGAAAACATCATGATTATCTGCCCGAAGCCGCTTGTCGCAGACCGCAAGTGGGAAAATGAGATGAAGCGCTTTGACGAGGAATTCACGCCCTTGGATGGCGATACTCTTCGGCAGATTATCTCTGATACCGACCGTGACGGCGAATGGCCTACCCGCTATGGAAAGGTCATCGTCCCGTATTCCATTCTGGATGCGAGGACATACCAAGGGAACCAATCCAAGAGCCATAAGAGCTTCGGCCTCCAACAATTAGACCCGGCACCGCATTTTGATTTGGTCATCATTGATGAGGCCCACCATCTGCGCAATGGCAGCATGGAGAAGGACAAGGCATTTGCATATAAGTGCGTCCACTACTTCTGTCAACACGCAGACGCTGTCGTAATGCTGACCGCGACTCCGCTGCAGACAAGTGACGACGACCTGTACACGCTGCTTAATCTGCTGCGCCCGGATGTCGTAATCGACAAGAAGAGCTTCACGATGATGTCGCGTCCGAATCCGTATATCTCTCAGTGCGCCCACATCGTTCGAGCTGCGAAGGAAAACTGGAAAGCAGAAGCACTGGAAACGCTGGATAGTGTTCTCACGACCCAATGGGGCGAAAATGTAATCGCAAACAATCCGGTATTTGAGCAAATCCGGAAGGTTCTCAGACAGGACACCATCACCCGTGAGGAGCGGGTAAAACTCATTACCGATATTGAGTCTCTCCATAGCTTCAATATGATGCTCAACCGGACGCGCAGAAAGGATATCCAAGATTTCTGCATTCGGAGAACGCATACGCTGGAGAGCGATTTTACTGACCAACAGCGGGAGCTCCATGATGCTCTCTTGACTTTTGAAGTCGCTGCGCTGTCCAAATTGCACGGTGGCCGTGGCGTCAAATTTATGATGTCAACGATTCGCCGTCAGGCTGCAAGCTGCATCTTTGGCCTTGCTCCGCACATTCGGGGTATCATTGACCGCAGATTCGAGCAGATGACGGACGACCCGGAATTTGATTTTGATGAAGGCGAGTTCAGTGAGATGGACTTGGAGACATTCCACTCCATCGCAAAGAACATTCTGGAAATGGCGGATAACCTGCCGGAGGACGACCCGAAATTCGATGGGGTGCTCCAGATTATCCGAGAAAAGCAGAAATCTGAAAATAATAAAATCATCCTGTTCAGCACATTCCGCTACACGCTGTATTATATCAAAAGAAAGCTGCGAGAAGCGGGATTTCGTGTCGAGCAAATCGATGGTAGCGTTAAAAATGATGACCGGCTGGATTTCCGGGCTCGGTTTGAACTCCCGAAGGATGACCCGGAAGCCATTGACATCATGCTTTTCACAGAAGTCGGCTCTGAAGGCTTGGACTATCAGTTCTGTGACATGATGATAAACTATGACCTGCCTTGGAATCCCATGCGCATCGAGCAGCGCATTGGTCGTATCGACCGCCGAGGCCAAGGGAGCGAAGTTGTAAACATCTATAACGTTATCACCAGTGATACTGTGGATGCTGACATTTATGACCGCTGCCTCTCTCGCATCGGTGTCTTTGAAGGGAGCATCGGTGAATGCGAGGAGATTCTCGGCGAAATCGGCAGGCAAATTGAGCTGATAGCACTGGATACCAGCCTTACGGATGCAGAGCGAAAAGCAAAGCTGGAGCAGATGGCCGATAATGAGGTGCGCAAGGCCCAGGAGCTGAACAAGCTGGAAAGCGAGGAGAAGGAGCTATTCGGGTTCGATTTGTCGAACTATACGATGTCAAAGGAAATTCAGGAGGCAGAAAGTCCCTTCCTGTCGGCCAGAAGCATTCAGCACCTTGTCGAGATGTATCTCAATCACCGATTAGGTGGTAGCAATTATATCCTTGGTGATGGTGCTCTGAAAACACTGCGCCTAAGTGCAGTGGCGCGTTCTGAAATCCTGTCTGACCTCAGAAATCTGACTGGCCTGCGGAACAGCCTGCGTAGGAAATGGGAGGTTTATCTTAAGGGCAACAATCCGAACCACCCGATTACTTTTGATTCAGAAGCTGCCGAGAAAAACCGAACCGCCTTTTTCGTTACTCCGGTGCACCCGCTGGTCAAACAAGCCGCATTCTATTTTGCCACCAACAAGCTCGTTTATATTCACTTGGAATACTACTCTGACGAGATTCCAGCCGGTGATTACCCGATGTCTATTTATGCGTGGGATTATGTTGGGATTCGTTCAAATTTCAAATTGGTAGCAATCTGTGAAGAGCCGAGAATTGCAGCAGAGCTCCCGGAATACATCCTGACAGCTGCCGCAGTTGACTATTCTTCAAAGCTAAAGCCGGAGGCATGGGATGCTTTGGAGGAACACCATGTCCGGATGTGGCAAGCTGAGAAAGCCCAGCATATAGAGTCTACAAGGCAAGTCGCTCGCTATAAATTAGAGAGCTTAAAGAACAATTACCGAAACCGGAAATTGCTCTTGGAAAGAAAAATTGCTGAGGCCGGGGATGAACGAATTGCAACTATGCATCGCTCTGAATTGGAAAACGCTACACAGCGTTATCAGCAGAAGGTTTCAGAGATTGAAGCGAAGATTGCGAAGGCAGATATACATACTACGTTGATTGCAAACGGGGTTATCACGGTAAAGTAAAGAGGTGAGTGCTTTGAATATAGCTGATGAGATTCTCCAGAATCAAGATAGGGACGGCATGCTCAGGCGGTCGCTCGAACGGATAATTCAGCTCTATACCGATAAATCACACTTTGTCTACGAACTGCTCCAGAACGCGGAAGACGCAGGAGCTACCGGAATTCGGTTTGTCCAATACTCTGACAGGCTTGAAGTGATGCACGATGGAAAATCCTTCACTACGGAGAACCTGCAGGGCCTGTGCGACATAGGGCAGTCGGACAAGGTTAATGATTTAAACCAGATTGGCGAATTCGGTGTCGGCTTCAAATCAGTCTTTGGCATATGTGAAACGGTCAGGCTGTATAGCTCGCCGCGCAAAAAGGAGCTGGCAGAAAATTGCCATCCCTTCGCTGTTGAGATAAAGGACTTCACGAAGCCCGTAGATATCCTTGCCGTTGATGTTCCGGCTGGCTATACGACCCTCTTCGTGTTCCCATATAGCGTTGGATTCCAGTTTTCGGGATTTAAAAATCTGGCTGCGCTGAATGAAGCTATTACAAAGCGACTCAAAAATCTCGGAGTGACTACGCTCCTTTTCATGCGGCACCTCGAACTCATTGAGTACGAAATCAAGATTCCGGGCAAAGAAGCATCAGGGGAATATTTACTGGATGCTGAGCCGGTAAATGATCACTGCACCCGCGTGTCGGCAATTGAATCCGAGGATGATAAGACGGACGAGTCTCTGTCATTCATCAAATTTTCGATGCCGATTGATTCGATGGTTTCTACCCGTACAATTGACGTTGCGTTCACTGTCGCAACAGACAAAGAAGGAAAAACCACTTTCCAAAAAGCAAAGAATCCGTATATCTCCGTTTACTTCCCGACAGAGACCGAAAGCAAACTTGACTTCATTGTCCAAGGCCCGTTCCGCACTACTCCAAACCGGAGCAGTGTTCCTGCCGATGAAGAGGAAAACGAGGCTCTGGCTGAACAAACGGCCAAGCTCCTCAGGCAGAGTGTCCTTGAGCTGCGCGATATGGGGCTCCTCGACTTGAGTCTGATTCGGATTCTGCCTCTTGATGAGGACGACTTTGATGTCTATCCGCTTTTCTATCCTTTATACGAAGAAATGCGAGATTTGTTTTCGTCGGAGCGCGTTTTGCCGGTTAAGGATGGGAAGGGCTACACTAAGGCTGCCAATGCAGTTATTGCGAGAAGCAGAGAAATTGCAGAGCTATTGCCCAGCGAGTTAATCTCGGAACTTATTAACGGCAAAAGACATTATGAATGGCTTCCGGTTTCGTTGACGGAGACAGGCCCGTACAAAGATGTGCTCTCTTATTTCTCCAGCATTTTGGGAATAGAGGTTATCCGTCCGGAAGACCTTAGAAGCTACTTCAACGACAATCACAGTTTTTTGGAAAACCGAGATAATGACTGGCTCGTTAGGCTTTACAAGCTGTATGAGACTGTCCCGAATATTTTCTCCGAATCAAATTACAGAAATATTCTCGACGCTGTGATTGTCCGCACAGCATCCAACTGCATGGTTGCTCCATACCGAAAATCGCAGTCTTCTTATTTGCCCAATGTATTTCTTCCGTCGAAGAAGGCGATGCAGGCCGAGGTGGAATTTGTCCATCCATATCTATTTGAGAAGTGCCGCGCCTTCTTTGAAAATGTGCTGCACCTGAAGACGCCCAACGAGTACGAGCACTTTGTAAAATCTCTTGAAAAGCGGTATGCTGGTACAGATTTTAGCGGTTCATTTGAGGAGCACGTACAAGACATTCACGCCCTTGTCAAGTATCTCAGGAATTCTGACTACGAGGCTGACCTGAGACAGATTGTTCGGAAAGCGTTCTACATAAAGTGCAGGTCAGGAGGAAAGGCATACTGGGCACGGCCACATTCAAAGGTTATTCGGTTCCCTCAGTCCGAAACCGGTCTAATGCTGGAGCAATACTACAAAGGCATTGCGCCGGATATCTACTTTGTCGATTTTGACGCATACCAGTCAGCCGGAATCACCTTTGATGACCTACGGGCGCTTGGCGTTACAGACAAAATCATCACCGGGGACGAAAAAACCTGGGGTGAATACTATACCGGCAATCCTGGCCGACAGCCTGAGTGGAGAACGACCGGAGACTTTCGCTGGAAACTCGGCATTGATAAGTTGGAAGAGGCCCTTCTCTACATCTCCCAGCATGCGAAAGCTAAAGACGCCTTAATAAAATCACAGGTGATTTTTAAGACACTGCAGGAGAACATGTCCCGCCTTGTTGGTACGGTTTATATCGGCGGAGGAACGCCAAATAAATATGACGAGCCTGCAGATGTAATCCATACTCTGAATAGGGATGGGTTTAATTGGCGTTTTTCTGACTGGAACGGAAAATGGCTCTATACTGAGTCTGGGGAGCTGGTCTCGCACAAGGCTATATCAAAACACGATTTGAACAAGGCACTATACGGAAAAGTCAGCCTCGATTCAAATTTGTACGACATTCTGGGCTTTAAGAAAGGGAAAATTGACCAGCATGAGGCCATTGTGAAGGATTACGATGCTCTGCCGGATGAGAAGAAACAGTCCTACTTTGAAATTGAGCTGGAGCGCCGCTTCCACATTACACCTGAGCAGCTCAGTCGTGAATTTGGTGGTCTGTCTCTACAGGAAGGCTCTTCTGGTCAATCTGAGGAGGACGAATTTGAGTTCCCGACCGGTTCCGTTAAGAACTGGGAGGCGCTGAAGAAGCATGCCGCTCAAATACTGTCCTATGCCAGCCCAACCGTATATGCGACTGTCGTCAGGCGTATCCGCGTCAGTCGACCGCAAGACGATGTCCGCGCATACCTGATGAATATGTATCGCGTAAACTCGTCTTATCGGTATGCCTGCCAGCTGTGCCACAAGCCGTTCTCCAATGTGGAAATGTGCCAGCTGGAACAGAAGCCGGATGTAGAGCTCGACCCGTTGAATGTCTGCCTTTGTCCGAATTGCGCCGCAAAGTTTAGAACTCTGCGAAATGATAAGTATCTGGCAGACCGGCTCATAGATTCTATCCTTGATGTGTCGGAAAATGAGATTGAGGAGAACGACCACGTTTCAGTTGCTATCAACGACTATGATTTCTGGTTCACACCTACTCATATCGCGGAAATTATAGAGCTTCTTAAGCTGAAGAAAAAAGCTGCAGAGGAGCGCAAAGCCCAACCGCAGACTGCCAGTAAGCCCAATGCGAAGGCAGTGGCAAAAGCGCCGGAGTCGAATAGAGCTGCACCTGTGCAGCCTGTTAAGGAAGAAACTCCACCTTCTACTCCGGAGCCGGAAGAGGAAGGACTGCAGAGCGATACAAGCGCATATGGCGAGCTCATTGGTAGACGGGTGTTCCACAAATCGAAAAAAGCATACGCTCGTGTTGTTGGATGCGACGGAGAGTATGTGGTCTTGAATTTCGAGAGTGGGGATAAAGCCGGTCAGGATGTCAGGTATAACCTGACCATGTGCTTGAATAATGGTTGGATTGAAGTCGTCGACTAATACTTTTTAATTTTGCCGGAACCATTTAATTTTGGCATACATTTTAATTATTCCTTGAGCCAGCTGTGCTGGAGCCCAGATGTCAGCATCGGGCACACCATGGCTGTGCTCTGACGGGGCAAATTGAACACCGACAAATACAGCGAAAACCGCAAGAAACGCCTTGTTTCCTGCGGTTTTCGCTATTTTTACACTTTTCCGGCGACCGGGCTTGTATCAAAGATTACGTCTTTATAGATCCGCCCTACAACACCGACAACGAGGGCTGGGTCTATAACGATAATGTCAATGACCCGAAGATCAAAAAATGGCTGGGCGAGGTTGTCGGCAAGGAGGGCGAGGACTTGACCCGCCATGACAAGTGGCTGTGCATGATGTACCCGCGCTTGAAGCTGCTGCAAAAGCTGCTGGCGAACGACGGAGTTATTTTCATCAGCATTGATGATACGGAGTATGCCAATCTCAAGTTGATTTATGATGAGATTTTCGGCAGTAACTGCTTTGTTTCCAATATTTCCTGGCAGCGTACATATTCCACCCGCAATGACTCCAAGGGTATTGTGAACGAGGTAGAACATCTTGTGGTGTATAGCAAACTGCCTGATTGGAACCCGAACAAACTACCCCGCACAGCGGAAATGGATGCAAAATACAAAAATCCAGACAATGACAGAACACTCTGGTGAACAGATAACGCGTTTGCACCGGGAGCTGCCACGCATCAAGGTATGGTTTATACAATCCAGCATCCGTTTACAGGGAAAATGTTATATCCGAGTAACGGTGCTTGTTGGCGCTATCAGCAAGATCAAATGTTGGAAATCATGCGCGGATGGTGCGGATGCGAACTCCGCGATTTGAATGACGCACATGAGCGTGCTGTTGTATGCGGCGTTCCGGAAAGCGATGTGCGACAGGGCGTACAGGCAATCGTTCTTTCTGAATCACTCGAAATATCCGCGCAGAAGGCACAGGCGGTATACTCTGGAGTTTGGCATCGACACTTTCCACAAATACTCTGCAAACGCAGCACAGATACTTCCACCACTTAAAAAATGCGTGGATCAGCATATTGAATTAGCCGTCAACATCTTCAAAAAATCTGGTCAGATGACACGCTTGATATTAATATACGGCTGTTTATTGCTTATATCGTGGAAGAGAGAATGCGCGAGTTTGGTGACCGTTGGATGGCAGAAGGAGAAATCGAAAATATAAGGCAGTGGGAGAGCAAAAACACACTTGATTCCACACTTTCAAACAACTATGGAAGTTGCCTTGAATTTTTTGTTCAAAATGAGCTTGTATATGCAAGCAGTTGGACAAGCTATGGAAATCCGCGAGAGTATACTTTGTTCCCTCCTCTACAGGAACTTCTTTTTAATTGCCCCCATAAGATTATGGAGGAATTGCAAAAAGTCAAAGGAATATCCCTCAAAAACCCTTTTAGGTGTTCTGGCTGATTATTTCCGTATTGCCGGTTTGTTTTGTGTGGTGCTGATCGTTGCTGGGTGTTTATACTTGATCCCTACGGTATGGAATGCAACTGGCCACTTTGCTACTAATATATTCAGATGCGCTTCAGCGTTTTCTTATGCCGTCTTTTCGGCTAATATTCTCTTTCTCTGGCTAATCTTGGTTTTCTTAGTTAACTCTCTAAGCAAATCTGTAAAGCAGTGAGCAAAGCCCGGCATCGCGCCATTTGACGTGATGCCGGGCTTCGTACTTAGTTCCATTCCTCAGCCAAGAGGAAGTCGCGAATATTCCGGTGCTTTATCCCGTTTCGACTCATATCGAACTCATCGAGAGAAACAACGTACTTCGGGAAGTTGTCGCGGATGCTGTCATACGCACCAAACTCACGGTTGACGGTTTCTTCCGATGCCAGCAGGTAAGTGACCTGAACATACAGCTTTTCGCCGCGCTTGTCACATACAAAATCAATTTCCTTATCGCCCGTTCTGCCGACAGTCACTTCATAGCCCCGGCGCAGCAGTTCCAGATACACGATATT
>ERZ772897.3344-NODE-3344-length-12099-cov-3.209980_pt1 | contig 12099 bp, 9 predicted proteins | sample MGYA00512125_ERZ772897 | MGnify/ENA primary metagenome ERZ772897 (study PRJEB29015, sample SAMEA2737660) | human gut metagenome | biome: human gut; feature: human-associated habitat; material: faeces | place: China | collected 2012 ... | reverse complement strand
AGAGGTGCGGGAAATAAGTCGTACTCCCGGAAGAGACACGGGGAAGGAAATTATATAAGGGGAGCGTCTGCTTCATCCGGAAGATCTCCTCCACCGAGGACCGGATAAACACGTAGTTGAACAGCAGGGGACGCCTCGTGTTGACCAGCTTGCCGTCCACCTTCCTCACCTCCACGTACGAGGGGGCGAAATACTCGAACAACGTCTCCCCGCGACGCTCGCGACGGGAAAGCTCGGCATCCAACCCTCTTGAGGGACTGATCCTATCGCGCCTGCCACCCGCGGCGGTAGGGAGCGTCAGCACGTACCAGCGAACGGTCTTCAGGTCTTGGCGCTTACAGACCCGCTCCATACCCCTATCCGGGCAATCGTTCCTCAAAACATTCATCGACATGATTCTTTTTTCCTTGGAGTATTTCAAGATATCCACCAAGCCTAACGACAATTCAAAGCCCTGCCAAGACCCTATCGTTTCTTCTTGACAAACAACGCTTTAAGTATTCAATTATGGTATTTCTGAAAATTACCATCACTTGCGATTTTTAAGCTACTTGGGAAGTAGCTTAAAAGATGGGAAAATGGTCACCACACAGTTGTAGAGACGGGGCACGCCTCATCTCTACGTGAATGTAGATGCAATTTTTGTGAGGTAACGGGATGATATAGGAAATATGAGATCATTCCGTCTCTATCGTTGTGTCCATAACCCAAGAATAGGAACGAAGATATAAGGAGAATCAAAGTCGGAACATAAAGAACAGAGCACAAATAAAGTCTAATGTTTGCTTGTGTCTTGTTATTTTTTATTACATTTGCGCCGTGAAAGAATACGCTACTTCCCAAGTAGCAAGCCTCCTACCCCACTTTGGGTATCGGTTTACACACGCCCTCAAAACAATTCCGGTTCACTGTCGACAAACGTTCCAACGAGAAGCTCTTCAAATAGATCTGTGTTGTCTTAATAGACTTATGCCCCAACAACTCACTGATAACCTCGATCGATACATCTTGTTCCTTCAAGAACGAGGCGAATGAATGACGGATCGTATACGAGGTGACCGGAAGCGTAACGCCTGTCGATCTCGCCAACAACTTCAAGTCACGGTTAAAGCGGGACAGGGTCCTGTTATATTCTTTGTAGGCCGCCTCACCGGTTCTCCTTCCACTCAAAAAAGGAAATAAATAAAGGGATTCCTTTGCCGTACAAGCGGACAACTCATCCAACAGCCGCAACGCTCCGGAGGGAATCTCCAACTGTATGAGGGATCCGCTCTTTTGTCGGTGATACTGCAATATCCCATCCCGGATATTCTCCCATTTCAAATGCGTGAGATCCACAAACGCTATCCCGCTGAACGCGAACATCAACCGAACGGTCAACTGTACACGCCGCAAGGACGGATCCTCCAACGGGGCGTTAAACATACGCTCCAGCATCTCTCGCGGCAACGCCTTCTTCCGCTTGCTTTCAACGCCCGTGAAGACATCTTTGAACAGGTTGGGTACAAAGGGAGCCTCGTTCGCCTCCACGGCCAAGTTATAAATGTGACGAATCCGACGCATATAGGTAGACACCGTATTCAACGAACGGCCCTTGTCCAACAACCATGACTGATAGCACAAAAGCCTGTTCCTATTAATATAGGCATAAGGAATCGCCTCCATACCGCAAAAGCACTTGAACGAGTTCAAGGCATCTTGATAACTCTTCGCCGTGGAATACCGTTTTTTCTCACGCAGACAAGCCATGTAGATGGACAGGCCCATAACAAAATCTTCTTCTTTTTTCATATCTTCTCCTTAATAAAAAGGCCAAAAATACTACCTTTGTACACTATTAATTAAGTAAACCATATTTAGAGTAAAAACATTACCATGAAGAGATTTTGGAGTATTCCACTTATGCTCATGCTATTCGCATGCCAAACTCCCAAAGAGAGTAGAGAGGAATTATCGCTTGTCGGTTGCTGGGAATTACGATTGGATTCAACAGATGTCACCGAGCAAGTTCAATTACCGGGTACCACGGACACCAACCAAAAAGGATACCCTAACAATGATAAGGAGGAGACAACTCATTTGTCTAGGCCCTTCCGCTATCAAGGTAAGGCTTGGTATCAGAAAGAGATCACGATTCCAGAGAATTGGGAAGGCAAGAGCATTTGGTTAATCTTGGAGCGAACAAAACCGACCCAAATATGGGTAGATAGCATATATGTCGGTTCATCCGACCATATTTCCACCCCTCAAGAATACGATCTGTCCGCATATCTCCGGGCTGGGAAGCATCACTTGACTATTCTAGTCGATAACGGTTTGAGCGTTCCGCCCCAATTATTGGACAATTCACACGCTTATACGGAATCCACGCAGACAAACTGGAACGGTATTATCGGAGACCTGAAATTGGAAGCCCGTCCACAATTCCATATCCGCCGGATACAAGTATATCCACATGCGGATCAAAAAACGGTGGACGTAAAAATAAAGCTTTCAAATCCATTCGAGCAAATGATCGTAGCCGCCGTTCAAATAGAGATGGAGGCTTTCAACACAGGCTTAGAGCACCATATCAAATTCAATAAGAATATCGTAGTTCAACAAGACGAGATCATATTCCAAATACCGATGGGTGATGACGCCTTGGAATGGAGCGAGTTCTCCCCTACCCTGTATCGCTTGACCGCGAACATCCAAGGAGAGAATATCCAAGATAGCCAAAGTACTACTTTCGGATTAAGAGATTTCAAAGCAGAAGGAACACAATTCAACATCAACGGATTGACCACCTTCCTTCGTGGAAAACACGATGCTTGCGTATTTCCGCTTACAGGCCATGTACCGATGGATACCGCAGCATGGAGACGCTATTTCCGCATCGCCAAGGAATACGGTATCAATCATTGCCGTTTCCATTCATGGTGTCCTCCTAAAGCTTGTTTCGAGGCGGCCGATATCGAAGGTTTTTACCTCCAACCGGAACTACCTTTCTGGGGAAAGATGGAAAAGGGCGATACCACTTTGATCCATTTCCTCACCAAAGAAGGATTACAAATACAGGAGGCTTACGGGAATCACGCCTCTTTCGTCATGATGGCGATCGGCAACGAGCTTTCCGGGGATCAAGAAGCGATGGTAGACATGATCGCCCGTTTCCGTAGTGAGGACGGACGGCATTTATACGCATCTGGATCGAATGACTATCTAGGCTTCAACGGCCCTGCGGCGGGTGACGATTACTTCACGACCTGTCGAGTCCCCGGCGCTAACGTATTCAGCAACCATACCCGGGGTTCCTTCTCTTTCGCAGATGCGGAGGATGGCGGTTATATCAACCATACCTATCCAAACTCGGTCATGAATTTCGAATCCGCTATCGAACAATGTTCATTGCCTATCATCGGACATGAGACCGGGCAATTCCAATGTTATCCGAATTATGAGGAAATCAAGAAATATACCGGGGCACTAAAACCTTGGAATCTGGAGATATTCCGCAAACGACTGGGCGAGTCCGGTATGGCCGGACAAGCGGATGATTTCTTCAAGGCTTCCGGTAAATGGATGGCGCAACTTTACCGGGCCGAGATGGAAATGGCGTTCCGTACTCCGGGAATGGCCGGCTTCCAATTATTGGATTTACAGGATTATCCGGGACAGGGCACGGCGTTAGTCGGTATCTTGGACGCTTTTATGGATAATAAGGGCTTGATAACCGCCAAGGAATGGAAAGAGTCTTGCGATGATGTCGTATTACTGGCTCTCCTACCTAAATTCTGTTACTCTGGGAATGAGGCGCTCAAAGGCTCCATCAAGGTAGCGAACTATACACCTACCACTTTAAAAGGGAAACATCTAACTTGGACCTTGACGAATAGTCAAGATCAAGTAATCGCCCAAAACAACATACCGCTGCAAATCAATCAAGGTACGTTGGCCGAGGTAGGCCCATTAAATATCGCTTTACCTGCCATTCAAGAGGCTGAGACCTATACTTTACGGCTGGCGATCGAGGGCACGGATTATCACAATCATTATCCGTTATGGATTTATCCGGAACATAATAACGTGCAAATCCCTACGGATATCAATGTTATTAAGAAATGGGATAAACAGGCCGAGAACTTATTGGCGAACGGGGCGAAAGTATTGTGGTTCCCGGATGCCAAGACTTACAAGAACGTGACGGTAGAAGGATTATTCCAGACAGATTACTGGAATTACCGGATGTTTAAGTCCATCTGCGAATGGGTAAAGAAACCGGTCTCTCCGGGTACCCTCGGATTATTAATGAATCCCTCTCATCCGGTTTTCGCTCATTTCCCGACGGATTTCCATACAAACTGGCAATGGTTCACGATGATAAAGAATAGCCATCCGTTGATACTGGACCAGCTTCCGGATAATTACAGGCCAATCGTACAGGTGATCGATAACGTGGAGCGTAATCATAAATTAGGGATGATCCAAGAATTCAATGTCGGCCCGGGCAAGTTATTAATCTGTATGACAGACTTGGAAACCCAACAAGAATACCCGGAAGCCCGCCAATTATACCGTAGCTTATTAAGTTATATGGATTCCTCCGAGTTCTCGCCTCAGATGACATTAACGCCCGCTCAATTGATTGAGTTATTCACGCATCAAGTCGGAGATTCGAAGATTAAGGAATTAGGGAATATCTCGTATGATGAGTAAGCGACCTCACTTTTGACGTATATTCACATAGAGACGCAGCGTGCTGCGTCTCTTTCCCTATAATATTCATAATCATCAAACAAGATAGTCTTTCGTAACGGAACGCTCGCAGGATAGTAACTCCTTGGGAGTACCACTAAACAAGATCTCACCCCCCATTAGTCCGCCTCCAGGACCTATCTCGATCACATAGTCCGCCGCTTTCAAGACATCCAGATTATGTTCGATCAAGAAGACACTATTGCCTTGATCTACCATAGAATCGAATAAGGAGATAATATGCCTGATATCTTTCACGTGCAAGCCATCCGTCGGCTCATCCAAGACAAAGACCTTGCTTTGGGTTCCTAGATAAGACGCCAGTTTCACCCGTTGCAACTCACCTCCCGATAATGTGGATAAGGCTTGGTTCAAATGCAAATACCCCAGACCAACCAGCATAAGCGGACGGAGTTTCTCCGCTATCACCGTTCCCGCAAAACGAAGGGAAGCCTTGCGGACTGTCAAGTCCATCACCTCGGCGATCGTAAGACCATCCACTGTATACCGCAAGGCTTCCGGGGAATAACGCAATCCTCCACAAGCCTCACAAACGGTCTCGATCGAATCCATAAAAGCCATATCAGACACGATCACGCCTTTTCCCCCACAAACCGGGCAACCGCCTTTTCCGTTAAACGTGAACATACTAAGCCCAGCCTTACTTTCCTTAGCGAAAAGTTTACGAATATCATCCGCAACTCCCAGATAAGTGGCCGGAGTGGAACGCAAGCTGATCCCGATATTCTTTTGGCTGATATAAATCACCTCCTCGGGGAAATCCCGGCGGAAGCATTCCATCAACGAGCTTTTCCCTGAACCGGCTACACCGGCGATCACCGCCAGTACTCCCATAGGAAGATCTACCGTCACGTCCTTCAAGTTATGAAGACGGGCATGCTTTACCGTAAACCAACCGGACGGGATCCGGAGGCTTTCCTTCAGAGGGGTATTTTCTCCTAGCATACGGCCGGTCAAGGTATCGCTACGGAGTAAGCCCGCATAATCTCCCTCGTACAAGATACGGCCGCCCTCCATACCCGAACCCGGCCCCATATCCACGATATGATCGGCGATCTGTATCATTTCCTTATGATGTTCCACCAGCAAGACCGTATTCCCATGATCCCGCAACTTTCGGACCGAGGCTTTCAATAAATGGATATCGTGGCTATGCAAGCCCACGCTCGGCTCATCCAACACATAAAGCATATCGGAAAGAGATGAGTTGATATATTTAGCGATCTTACAGCGTTGCGCCTCCCCGCCGGAAAGGGTTTCCATGGAGCGATCCAGCGTCAAATACCCCAAACCGATCTCCAATAAGGCGGATAACCGGCCTCCGATCGCCTGCTTCATGTCTTTCGCCAACGGGTCATCAATCTCCCGAAGCCAAGCGATTATCTCGGGGATCGCCATATGAGTTACTTCGGCTATATTTCTCCCGTTGATCCGGCAAGAAAGTACCTTATCGTTCAAGCGGGTCCCACCGCAATCCGGGCAGATTCCCATCGTAACCATCGGTTCCAAGACCTTTTGATGGATCTTCCCTTCCTCGGAATTGATGATGCTGCGATACATACGGGTTACCAAGCCCTCATATTTCGCCGTCTTCGGCCAGTCGGCAGGAGGATTCTTCAAACGGATTTGCGGGGAATAAAGGAATAAGCGCAACTCCTCCGGCGTATAATCCCGGATCTTCTTATCCAGATTGAAAAGGCCGCTGCAAGCATAACGTATCCATCGCCATTGGCCGGGCTGGAAGGTGACGTAATGGATCACGTCCTCATCGTTCAGGCATTTATCAAAATCAACCAGCTTATGCACGTCCAGCTCACGAATCTCCCCCAATCCGTCACAACGGGTACAACGGCCTTGCGGATGATTAAAGGAGAATGTATCCGAATATCCGACAAAGGGTTTGCCCACCCGTGAGAACAAGAGACGGAGCAATGAATAGATATCCGTATAAGTCCCCACCGTAGAACGGGCGTTGGGAGCGGGCTTCCGCTGGTCTATCACGATAGCGACCGGCAGATTCCCGATCCGGTCTACATGCGGACGGCCATATTTGGGCAGGTATTGCTGCACGAAACTGGGGAACGTCTCATTCAACTCCCGACGTGAACTGGCGGCAATGGTATCCAATACCAACGACGATTTCCCGGAACCCGAGACCCCGGTGAATATAGTGATTTGCTTCTTCGGAATATCCAGAGAGATATGTTTCAAGTTATTCTCATAAGCTCCCTCGATCTTGATATATTCTTGATTTGACATAACCAATGACTTTAATGAACGAATGACAAAGATACGATCTAATCCTGTCTTTTTAATAGATATAAAGCGTATCTTGTAACACTACCTTTTGAGAGAGGTTACCAAGTAGAGGAAAGAGGATAGCTATATATGGCGCTTTTTACTCAAAAAGGCCGCTTTTTATACACGATAGGTCATGAAAGCCTACGCAACTAGTCGTGTTAGGCAACGCCAATAGTCACGTTGGGCATCGAAAGCAGTCATGAATAGGGTTATGAACTGTCATGAATAGGCATCATAACCCTATCATTTCCCCATCGTAACCCTATGAGATAGCCCAAACAACCCATAAGATATGAATTACGATGAACTAATTTCGCTAGAATGAAAGGCTGTTTTTTGACATCTATCTATTTAACAAACGATTACTGATTTTTTCTTGCGTATTTAGGAGCGAGCCGTACTTTGTCCCGGAAAAATCGATTCTCCGGGACTTAACTTTACAATTTGTCAATTTGATTATTCTGTCGAAAGACACCATCTTATTAAGGCATTTAATTCGTCGCATGGAAAGGAGCCTTGAATTCCGGACGGAGCGTACAGGTATCTTCCAATGGGAAATCCCGAGGGGCCTCTTGCGTCACTTCCCCGGTGGCTGCCCATTCAGCCCCTCTTAGTAAGGTTACCTGAAAACCCGTACACTCCATCGAGTAAATCATATTCGGGTCATTGCCGCAATGCCCCAACAGATCGACAAAGACACGCCCCTTCCCCCACTTCACCGTCCACATCAACGGTTCATGGCGTCCACGCTCATAAGCGGTAGCCAATATCTCCACATTCCGTACCGGACCACGCAAGCGGGTATAAATCTCGTCCTTGAAATGTTTCCATCTTATAGGCAGACCTTTCAAAATAGGGTGCTCCGGCGCACGATGCTCTAGGATCGTCTCATGCTGCAAGCCATGATAACCCGCATAACCGGGTGTATAATCGTATACATATTTGCCCTCTTTCCAATACAGGTAAGGACCGTCTTTCTCGTTTCGCCCCTCCCAAGCTCCCATGCCGATTATCTCGTTGTACGCTTTCCAACCGGCCATAGGTACCACGGAGGAATGGATAATCACGACCCCACCACCATCCGCTACATAGTTCTCGAAAGCTTTTTGGACAGGCTCGGGCCAGACTTCACCTCCGTAATTAACAACAACCAAGTTATATTTAGCGAAATCGGGCTTAAAGGTATTTATATCTCCTCCGAAATCCGGGGTAAAGACGAAATCCACCTTAAACATTCCACTGTTCTCTAAAATCTGCTTCATGGCCTCGCAAGCACCTCGCCAATAATGACTGCCATCTTGCCCGGCGATCATCATCGTTTTTATCACCTTTTTCTGGGCGTAAGAGGTTGAGGCTGATAAGGCGCAACAGATAAGCGCTATAAAATAGATATACTTTCTCATGGTTGTTGGGGTTTAATGTTTTTACTCTCGGGGCTCCATTCGATACGGTCATAGCAACGGGTGGTTCGCAAATTATATCCTCGCTCATCAACCGTAAACTTCCCATCCTTGAAATAATCGATATATAACTCGGAGATCCCGTCATTATTGCGATCCTCCACCGTAAGCGCATATTTATCCGTCACATAGATCTCATCCGATATATATTGGATCTCTTTCGTATAATTATCCACGATCACGTAATAAAACTTAAACAGGTCGAAAGTAGGGTAATGCCCATTATCCCGCCCGAAAAGCATGACCTCTTCCATAGCGGCATCATCATCCATATTCGCTAAAACGGATTGTTGAAACCAAAAGCCGTCTTTTTGCGCTTGCGGAGGAATCCGGTCCCAACCCTCTTGATGGGCTGTCACCCGGAATTGGGCATGGGCGCCCATACAAACGAAAAGTAGGAGAACCCAATAAATCAATCGTCTTATCATGTCTATCATTTTTAATTATTATTCATATTTATAAGGCACAAATGTAATGATATGTCTCTTATTGATTATATTTGTCTTGTATTAAATTCACCTTTAGTCTAAATATATTATGAGCGATCAACCAATAGATTTTACGCAACGTAACATAGCCATCGACATCCTCCGGGCCGTCACGATGTGCGTGATGATCTTCGAAAGCGTACATCAAATTAAAAATTTAAACATTAAAACATATCGCTATATGAAAAAGATTATCGGACTATTCTTGCTTATATGGGCTATAGGTTCAGCCCAAGTTTCCGCCCAATCAGAGACAAACCGTTTAGATAGTATCATGCCCGTACGAGGCTTGGCCATCGCCGCTCCATCCGCGCAGAAGTTGGATCTATTCTTGAAGTTCGTCCAAGAGGAACTGGCTCCCAGTCATTTCAACTTGTTGATTCTACGGGTAGACTGGAATTATGCCTATGAGTCCCATCCAGAACTGAGGGATCCGACCCCACTCACACGAGAGGATGTGAAAAAGATCGTAAAGGTTTGCCGGGATAACGGAATACGTATCGCTCCCCAGATCAATCTCTTGGGGCATCAATCATGGGCTGAGACTACCTACGCTTTATTACGTGAGTATCCGGAGTTCGACGAGACGCCACACGTGGATACCAAGAACTATACGGGTTGGCCCAACTCAGACGGGCTTTATTGTAAAAGTTACTGCCCGCTCCATCCGGAAGTACATAAAATCGTATTCGCTTTAGTAGACGAGTTGACGGATGTTTTCGAGACTCAATTATTCCATGCCGGGATGGACGAGGTCTTTTATATCGGACATGATAGTTGCGTCCGTTGCGGCGGACATGACAAGGCTGAGTTATATGCCGGTGAGGTCACTAAAATACAAAACCACTTAGCCTCACAAGGCAAACGATTGATGATATGGGGAGACCGCCTGATCGATGGCAAAACTACCGGGATCGGCGCTTGGGAAGCCAGCATGAACAATACCTACCGTGCGATCGACTTGATCCCGAAAGATGTTTTTATCTGCGACTGGCATTATGAGCGTGCCGAGCAAACCGCTGTTTACTTTGCCATGAAAGGCTTCGACGTTGCTACATGCCCTTGGCGTAAACCTCAGATAGCGCTTCAACAGGTAGATGATATGATCCATTTTCGCCAGCATTCAAATCCGGAAATGTCTCGCCATTTCCAAGGAATTATCGAGACAGTCTGGTCCGGTGCAGACAGTTTCCTCGAGGCCTATTATAACCCGACTACCTATAAGCAAGAGGTCTCGGACGCTGTCACGGTCAAGAAACTAATCGAGAAATATAAGACCTTGGAGAATCGGTGAATGTAATTTAGGTCATAATTCCTGTAATCCATCTACAAAAGTTTCTCCGGATTTCATCGATCTTTGCCGTTGCAATCGAAAAGGTATAAACAAACCAAGAAGTAGAACTTATTAAAATAGCAATTATGACACTAAACGAATTCTTGAAGTATGTAGAGACAAGAAAGCCTCTTAAAGGAGACGAGATCCATCAGTTTATGAACAAGATGAGCGATGAGGCCAGACGCATGACATTCGAGTTAAACGGTTCATATCACGCTCCCGAGGAAATCCGTGAGCTGTTATCCCGCTTGTTTAATAAGCCGGTCGATCCGTCTTTTCGTGTATTCCCCCCGTTCTATACGGATTTCGGAAAGAATATCACGGTAGGCAAGAACGTTTTCATCAACGCTTGCTGTCATTTTCAAGATCATGGCGGGGTGACACTGGGTGACGGTTGCCAGATCGGGCATAACGTGGTCTTTGCCACCCTCAACCACGGCTTCGCCCCCGAGGACCGGAGCACTACCTACCCTGCCCCGATCGTTCTGAAGAAGAATGTCTGGGTAGGCTCGAACGCAACGATCCTATCCGGCGTAACCATTGGCGAGAACGCTATAGTCGGAGCCGGCTCGGTAGTTACTAAAGATGTACCGGACAATGCCATCGTGGGAGGTGTTCCCGCCAAGGTCATAAAATACATCCAATAGCCCGTAACACAGATTACGACATCTGGGATTTCCGATATTCATTCGGGGTACACCCCACGGTCTTCTTGAATATGCGGCTGAAATGCTGGGAGTATTGGAATCCTAGGTCGTAAGCGATTTGGCTGACGGTCTTGTTTGTCCCTAATATCCATTCTTTCGCTAAGGAAATAATCCGGTCTTGTATATTTTCTTGGGCAGTTTTCCCTGTCTCTTTCTTGATCAGATCACCGAAATAGTTTGGGGACAAACAAATCTTCTCGGCGAAATACCGTACAGTAGGTAGCCCTTCCTGTCTTAACAGATCGCTTTGCAGGTATTCATCCAGCAATCGTTCGAACCTCACCAACACATCCTTATTCGTCTCCGCACGGGTCGTAAACTGACGGTCATAAAAACGCAGGCAATAATCGAGCAGCAACTCGATATTCATCGCGATCAGCCGTTTGCTATGCTTGTCGATGGAGTGCTCCAACTCGATCTGGATTTTCCTCAGGCAATCCACGAAGATCCCCTTCTCTTCCTCAGAGAGATGTAACGCCTCGTTTGATTCATAGGAGAAGAAAGAATAACGCTTGATGTCCCGTCCCAAAGCCGTACCACGGATCAAGTCCGGATGGAAAAGCAACCCATGCGCCAAAGGCCGGGTCCCATCCTTAAGCTCAATACCCGTCACCTGCCCGGGAGCGAATCCTACTACGGTTCCTTCTTGATAATCATAATATTGCCTCCCATACCGAATATCCCCGCATTTCGTATCTTTCAGGAAAAGTCCGTATATACCATAATTAACCCGGAAATTAGTAGGCCATGTCTCGGACTTGGATAAATCTACCACGCTCACCAATGGGTGCAACGTCTCCAAGCCAAACATCTTGTTGTATTGATCGACGGTATCGATCTTTATTAGATTCTCCATAAGGCTATCTGTTTTATTGGTCTCAAAGATAAACATTCCAAATATAACAACCTCATGCCATCAGGCAAAATCCATAGAACCGGATGATATCGTATTAAAATATGTATTAAAGGAAAATTTAAAAAGAGGAAGGAGAAATAAAAAGCGGTCTGGACGGGACTCGAACCCGCGACCCCATGCGTGACAGGCATGT
>ERZ772897.3340-NODE-3340-length-12108-cov-6.520285_pt1 | contig 12108 bp, 17 predicted proteins | sample MGYA00512125_ERZ772897 | MGnify/ENA primary metagenome ERZ772897 (study PRJEB29015, sample SAMEA2737660) | human gut metagenome | biome: human gut; feature: human-associated habitat; material: faeces | place: China | collected 2012 ... | reverse complement strand
ATTGCAGCCGTGAAAGGGCTGTGTCCTAACCATTTAGACGAGCGGACCGTATGGCAGGGAGAAGTTCTCCCTGCATATTAAGCAACCGAGTGATCGGTAATGAGGATATCATCAATACGCACATGCAGCAGTGCAGCAAGGGCGATAAGATTATCTACAGTCGGCAGCGCAGTGCCGTTTTGCCACTTGTAAATGGCCTGCGGGGAATTGAAGCCGAATGCCATTTGTAGGTCATGCACCGTCAGCCCCGCTGCTTTGCGAAGCATCACAATATTGGTGCCTGTGCGAGCAAGGTTGATCGTTGGAATGTTCATTCTCAAATACACCTCCTATCTGAATTATTTGGCCTCATGGGCATGAAAAAGCCGCTTGTCTGCACTCAAGACAAGCGGCTTCAATAATTCAGAGAAGGAGATCCTGATAGACCGATTCTTTCAGGTCAACAGGTACTCAATCCGATCATATTCTTCTGCTTATCTTGATATGGGCGTGCTTCGCAAAAGCTATATTCCTCGCACTGGAAGATAGCCTGCCATTCGCTCATATAGAAGATAGCGGAAGAAATAGTCTTCATAGTTCTGCGTCCTTTCTGTAGAGATTTGTTCTTGGTTTCTGACTGTACTATACCACAACTCTTTCGGTTTGTCATTCAACTTGTGGTTAAATATCGCTGTTTTCTGGAGAGATGACACCATTCTCAACATAGTATCGGTAGCTGCCGTCGATATTGACCTTGCCCCAGTGCTTAATATCATCATTCTCTTCAAGCTCATCTGGATGGATACAAAAGTCGTCGATCTGGTCGCCATAATCCTCGTCGGCATATACCTGACAATAGTATCCGCCTTCATTAGGCTCACAATCTGGTGTTGCAGAAACATAAAGGCCCCTGTACTCCATGGTCATCGACTCCTTGTACAAAAAAATGCGGTCCCAATATGTCAGAATGCACAAACCGTTTCAAGTGCAGTTTTCACCCATTACACCAGGCTACAGCCTCTTTGAATTGCTCCCATGTAATAGCTGTACCGTATTCATCATAGATGCTGAACTCGGGATTGTCGCGGAGCCACTGCTCTACGGAGAAAATGTCTCGAAACCCATTCTCGACTCTCCAGGAAAAATGACCGGCTCTTGCTGTGCCGATCACGACGGACGCACTTTCCGGTTCCTCAATCTGAAAGAGGAACTGATTTGAGATTTTATTAAGCAGTTCATCCATGGTGTCCTCCAGGTCAGAAGTGACGGGGATTTCTTTGATCCGGTTGATGCAATCCGCCTGGATTGCGATTAGCTTTTCCTGAAGAGCAGCCACTTCTTCAACGACCTGTCGTTTCATAAATTCATATTGCGTACTCATTGTGTTTCCTCCCATGAGTCATGACTGCCGTGCACTGCCTTCAAGGCATCTCTATGCGCAACCTCTTCAACAAGATAGTCAGCCTGTGCGACCGTGGATTTTTGTTGTTAAGCTTTACATCCAGAACCGTCCGGACAGACACCCGAACGCGATGGAAACCACGCCCTGGATCATCAGGAACAGCCCCGCCAGAACGGACAGCGTCACCGCCGCAGCCAAGGGGTCCATAAAGGAGAGGAATCCAGCCGCCGCCATCAGCAGGCCGAAGGCTGTCACCCAGCCCCATCCCCGCACTCCAAACCGGCGCAGATCAAAGGAGTTTACAAATTTCGTGATGCCGGAGAACAACAGCCACATACCCAGAATATAGGGCAGAGTCATCATGGTGAACATCTGGTTGCACAGCAGGAAGATGGACAGCAGCACCGTAAGGATGCCATCCACCAAAAACCATCCGGAACCGTAAATACTGCTGCCCGCCGTGGCAAAAATCATGATATCTACCACACCGGAAAATAACATGGCCATTCCTAACAGGAAGGACAGCCCGCTCAGGGTAGCGCCGGGATGGAGCATACACGCACCACCCGCCACGATCAGCAGCACACCTGCCACGATCCACAGCACGCGGGAAACGGTTTTATTCATACATCATGCCTCCTAAGGAAAAAGAGGGGGATCCAACTTTCCTCCCGTCGATCCATTCGATCTTGTTTCGTATCCCCGCCCGGAACCCGGACGGAAATACGACGCAGGACCGCCGTTAAAAGAAACCGGCCGGGACCCGTCCTTGCGGGCCCCGGCCATTTGGTCACTCAATGGCGATAGCGGTCTGAGCAGGCACCTGCTTGACCTCGGCCTTGGGGACGAACAGCTTCAGAACGCCGTTCTCATACTTGGCCTTCACATCCTGAGGCTCCACATCCTCGCCCACATAGAAGCTGCGGCTGAGGGAACCGGCGTAACGCTCCTGGCGGATATAACGGCCCTTCTTATCCTCCTCGTCCTTGTCCAGTCCCTTGGCGGCGCTGACGGTCAGGCAGCCGTCCTGCAGCTGGATCTCTACCTCGTCCTTCTTAAAACCGGGCAGGTTCATGTCGATCTCGTAACCGTTCTCGACCTCCCGCACATCGGTGTTCATCAGGTTCTTCGCATGCTTGCCGTACAGCTCATGTTCGGCCTTCGGGAACATTGCGCTATTAAAGAAATCATCAAACAGGTTCTCACTAAAAATACTGGGTAACATAAATTGTTCCTCCATTCAATTCCCGCTCTCGGTTCCGGGAGAAGCTCCCGGTCCGGAGCTTGAGTATTTATAATTTGATTTGATTTCTTGGGGGGGGATCTCTTTATCCCTCTCCCTAAGATCGTGTTCATTATAACCCCGTTTTTAGCAATGTCAATATACGAGTGCCAACGTTTACAAAATCAGCGATCTTTGTTCACACTTTCCTGCTATTTTTGAGTATTCGTTTTGTTATATTCGATTTTTCTTTGGTTTCGATTTAAATTATCGTCATTTTGTTTATAAATTAAAAACTCGCATCCCGACTTCTTTACTTCGAGGGCGCCGGCCTCAGTCAAATCAACAGAGACTTCCTTGCCGGCTTCTTCCCAGGATACGGTGTAACCGGCATCCGGCGCTTCGTATAACCACCAGCCGATATTGTCATACTGGTCTTGCATAGTGTACTTCAGCAAATCGCGCAGTGCGAGCAGGTAGAGATTGTCCTTGTCGAAGGCAGGAAAACCATCGCACATTTTACTGAGGGCCTTATCGAACTCATCAATACGAGCCTCCTGCTGGCGTATCTTCTCAATCGTGCTCAAAAACAGTGCTTTTGGCAGCACAGGCAGCACTCCTTTCTTATTCATGCGCGGATAGGATTTCTTTCAGCGTTCTCGGCTCGTAGCCCATGTAAGGCATCATGCAGCCGACATTGATGGCGCGAATGGGCTTTCCTTGTTGAACATTCAGTTTCTTGTTCTCGTTGAGCTCTTTGACGCATTTCTGGAAGAATGCCTCTTCCACAGTATTATGAGTATGGGCGTAGAGAAGAATCGATCCGCGATGCTGGCCGTTCCACATCAGGATGGGATAGTGCATCAAGCAGAGCTTGTATGTCTTTCCATCAAAGGAATCGGCAATCTCCCGGTAGTCAGTGATTTCCTCAAAGAGCCGCTGATAGCGATAGTCGGACAGGTCATCGTGGTTACCGCGAAACAAAATCTTCTTGCCCTTCAACTGGGCAACCAGCGCGAGTAGTGCACTGTTCTTACCCCGCATGGCCATATCGCCCAGGATATAGACGGTAGTGAAAGCGCTTTTAGACCGCGGTACCACAATGGAGGTCGCCTATGGAAGATGAAAAAATCATTGGGCTATATTGGGAGAGGAACGAGGATGCCATTACAGAAACCTCCTCAAAATACGGAAAGCTCTTTTTTCGCATTGCCAGTAATATCCTACTAAACCATGAGGACAGCGAGGAATGTGTGAACGATACATATTTAGGCTTATGGAATGCCATTCCCAAAGAAAGGCCGTCACCGTTTTCCGTATTCGCAAGTAGAATTACCAGAAATCTTGCCCTGAAAAAGTATGAATACCTCTCCGCAGAAAAGCGAAAGCCAGAGGCGATTTGTTCATTTGAAGAACTTGGTGACTGTGTTTCTGGCAAGGAGTATGTTGAAAGTGAAGCAGAAAATCGGCGCATCGAGCAGCTTATCGACACATTCCTTTGTCAGATAGGGGAAGAAAAGCGCAACATTTTTTTATGCCGATACTGGTATTTTGATTCGATTGAGGAGATTTGCAGATGCACAGGGTATAGCCAGAGTAAAATTAAATCTATGCTGTTCAACATACGGAAAAAGTTGCGAAGCTATTTAGAAAGCGAGGGTGTTGACCTATGAATGAAAAGCAGTTTTCTGACAGAATCGGAAATGTGAACGATAAACTGATCCGGCAAGCTGAACAGATGCCAAATTATAGACGGAGACACCAGAGAAGAAGTAATCGGCAGTTTGTAACTATTGCTGCCGTTATCGCCCTAATGGTTTGTAGCTTTAGCGTAGGAGCATTGGCCTTTTCTGAGAAGATTTATGTTGAAAAAAACCAAGAGATTATTGATATTAGTGATTTTGGAATTTCGCTGATATTACCTGACGAATGGGCTGGAAAATACGGCTATGATATTTTCGATGATGGTGATATCGAAGTATATAGCCTTGCAGCGAGAGAGGAAGAAACTGATAACGGAACGAATTTAAAGGGCTCTCTATTTTGGGTTGAATGTATTGATGGACAATTCCCGATGGATTTTTCCTATGCTCAACCAGGGTATACGATTGCCACAACGGCCACGCATACATTTCGTTTGGTATTGGCATCTGATGTACAATATGATTCTGGGAATGCCAAAATTGCCGATGAGTACCTTTCTTTGTATGACAGCATACCACAAATAAAAATTCTTCTTTCAGACTGGCTTACCGACAATAGCTTGAATCAGACAAACTGGGTAAAAGGCACAGTTTATGTTAAATATCTTGGTGAAATGACACCTGACGGACAAGATGTAGTTAAGACGGTGGTACTTGATGAAGCTGCTTCAACAAGTATTTCACAGATAATTAAGACACAAAAATATGACATTGAAGATGCAAGTTTTCCTGTTGATCTCGTTTTTATCGTAGATGGACAATCATACCATATGAACTCGCAATCGGGACAGATTTTTGGCATCAGCGGGGTTAGCGCGGTTCTATCAGAAGAAGCCCTACAGGAAGTATTGTCCTTGCTGGCAAATGAATAATCAAAATAAGCACATATTACCGTAATTCTACGATATTGTTATAAACTTGATCCAGAAGAAACCGTCAAAATTGTAAACGATTTAATTTCTCCATATATAACAGCATTATCCATAGATGATATGAACTTGTTTGCAGTAAAATGAACACAGTATGCACACCTTCACAAGCTACTATGTCACGTTCCAGATGGAGAGCGGCGACCGGATGGAATTTGAGATCTCTGACATGGAATACGGCATGCTGGCGGAAGGAGACTCAGGGGAGCTGACCTTTCAGGGTACCCGCTATTTGAATTTCCGCCGGGAGGGCGCGGAATAAAATTTTGGGAAATTTTGTAGTATTTGCCCGGAGATAGCAAGTATATAGATGAACACACGGCAGGGCTGCCGGGGAAGGAGGTACGCACGGTGGACGACAGTCAAATCATTGACCTGTTTTTCGTGCGGTCGGAGCTGGCTATCAGCGAATTGGACGCCAAATACGGAAAGGTTTGCCATAAACTGGCCCACAATATCCTGGACAGTCGGCAGGATGCGGAGGAGTGCGTCAACGATGCGTACCTGGGCACGTGGAACGCCATTCCGCCGCAGCGGCCTGATCCGCTGCTGCCTTTCGTGTGTGTCTTGGTCCGCCGGTATTCGATCATGCGCTACCGTGCCAACACGGCTATGAAACGAAACAGCTCTTACGATGCCTGCATGGAGGAGATTGAGAACTGCATCGCCGCCCCCGGCAGAGTGGAGGACCACTATGAGGCCAAGGTGCTGGCCCGGACTATCGAGCGGTTTTTAGATACGCTGAACCGGGAGAACCGGGTGATCTTCATGCGCCGGTATTGGTACTCCGACAGCTATGCGGCCATCGCCGCGCTGACGGGACTCACGGAGAAGAACGTATCCGTCCGGCTGGCCCGGGTGCGAAAGCAGCTGCGGGACTATCTCATGAAGCAGGGGGTGCTGACATGAATCGGGAGCTTTTCTCGGACGCCATGAATGAGATCGACTCCAAATATGTGGAGGAGGCCCTCACCTATAAGCCTGCCAAGCGGTTCGTATTCCCGGTATGGGCTCAGCGGTGCGTTGCGGCATGCTTGATCTGCGTGCTGGGCCTGGGCGTGGTGCTGGCAGCCAGCCCGGAGGCCCGGGCGGAGATACAGCGGTGGATTGAAACATGGCGGGGCAGTCAGGTCTCCTATACGTATTTTGGTGATCCATTGGAGAAGCCTATCCCCCATTATCAGATTACCGCACTGCCGGAGGGATTTGCAGAAGAGCTGGACCAGCGCTTTGACGAGACTGATTGTGTACAGCACAGTTACCGGCGGGGTGATGAGCGGATCATTCTGGGATATATTTATATGCAGGATGATAATTTCAGTTTTTATGATATGGGTGAGGATACGGAGATCTCAGAACTTGAGGTCAACGGAAATCCCGGCAAATTTTATTTGTCGGATGACCCGGCGCTATGGAGCGTCATCGAGTGGATCGATACGGAACACAGCATCCATTTCAGCATTAACGCCTGCGGTACACAGAAAGAGCTGCTGGCCCTGGCGGAAAGTGTAAAGCTGGCGGAGGACGATATCTGCACCGCCGGAGAAAACACCGAGCCTCCGGTGGAACTGGGGGAAGGAGAAATTTGGAGGGAAGAGCCATGGACGGATACTGTGTCTGGGTAGATACCATCAAGAAGATTGCGTCGTTCCATCATGTGGAGCAGAGCGATTTCATGCACTTTCTGCAGCATGAGACCTTCATGGCCTACCTCTGTACCCTGACCACTCAGGGCTATCGTTTTCAGTAAGGGGAACCCCTGCTCCAGCTGTAGAGGACGGACGCGGCGGCGGTATCTGGGACTACCGTGGATTCCATATCACAAAGGCATGTATGCTGGCCTTGGCGGAGGAGATCGCCGGTCGGCGGGAGCTGCCGCTTTTTCCCGGAACGTTGTACGGGATGAAGAAGCGGCCTGCTGCCTGCACCGCCTCCATAAATTGGTGATGCGGGGCGCTGGCGGCTTTGACAAGGAGGAGTACCTGGTTTTGGTGCTTTCCGGCTTGCTCCGGCGGTGGAAATTATAAATTTCAGGTCAGAAATAATTTTTCAGTGGCAGTGAAGGTCTGTGGGTTTGTGAGGTACTAATCGACTGTACAGAATAAAAAGTAACCAGGAGGCTGACATTATGAAGAGTTATAGAGTGAAATTCATAGCGATGACTCTGGCAGTAGGTATATTGTTCACATCGGTTATGGCATATGCCAGCACTGAAACAGCGGATGTAAATGCATATAAAGATTACATCGCAATGGAATTGAATGCGGAACTGTTTGACTCCATGGGCGCAGAGAATGGAGTTTTTCCGGAGGAGTATGCAGGAGCATATATTGATGATTCAGGAAATTATCATGTATGTATAACAGAGGCTGATGCACAGCCGGTATTTGAAGCTGTCTTAAATGAAGATACAACATCTGCTATTGTAAGTGAAGCTACAGAAGGGGCACCTTTGGGCAGACGAGCAATCAATGAAATTAATTCAGTCGAAGTCCAATATGATATTAAGCAATTCTCCTATGAATACCTTAAGAGTATCCAAAATGATTTGACTAAGCGAATGGAAGAACTCGGAATTCATCGAATTGGGATTAAACAGAAGGATAATGTTGTAGACGTTTATATGAACAGTGATGCAACAGAAGAAATCAACGATTACTTGCACCAGAATATTGAGAATTTTGATACTATGGCTGTTCGTGTACACGTAGATGATCCTGAGATGGACTTCGTGACAGCAAAAACGGTTAGCATTGATATCTCTGCTTATGCAACGGACGAAGTGAGTATTGATGAAGAAGAAATGCTTCAAGCCATTAGTGCCCTAGATGAAAGCTTTCAAAATGGAGATGTCGTAGTTGGGGGCATTTGCTATTTTATGCCTGCAGCGGCCCCTGAAACGGTAATCGCTCTCGGTTTTGTCTAAAACAAAGTGCATAGGAGGGGCGCTCTCTAAGGAGCGTCCCTCCTTATAAGGAGATGTAATATGGATTACATGGGAAAACAGTTCTTTCAATCTTTTGACAGCATCGTCAAACCAGCCGGATTTGAAAGATATCCTCATGGATATATTCGAATAGTCAATGATGTAATACAGGGTTTTGAACTATGTCGCTTATCTACCGGGCGTACTGCCACATTAAGGTTCGACATCATACCAATATGCAGCCCTTTCTCCAACTTTTCTGATATTGGATTTGAAACATATTCTGTGTATCAACTGAAAGAAAGAATAGATCCTGGAGAACCGTATACCCCTCGGGAGCGCCCAGAAATTGACAAATGTATTATCCAATTAAAAAATAAATATGTTTCTTGGTTGTACCCGTTCTTCCAGAAGACGGAATCATGCGAATCGGCTCTTCCCAATATTCTAGAAGTAGAAAGAAGAATTTGCGGGAAAGACATCCTGCGTCCAAACGCAAACATAATGTATATGGCATTAGAAGCAAAAAACTGGGACTATGCATCACAACAAATACAGTTATTATTATCTCAGCGGAAGACCGCCCTCTCTGCTCGAGCAGTGGCGACCGGTTTACTACCTACGCCAGTAGAATTACAAGTCAATGAGCAGTTAGAAGTTTTATTGGCGATGATAGATGACGAGAATTATAAAGCGATAGAAGCACACATTAGAAATAATGAAATCCATAACAGAAATGCAATCAAAGAAAAATTTATTTAGACTTTGATGATGTAAGATTAAAAAATTATACACCTTTGATGGGAAAACACAAGAAGTACCCTAACTTGGATTGACGCGGATAATAATATTCAATTTACACTGATGGCGGCTCTCAATGAGACTGACATTTTGCACATGGCTGAGAGCGTTTCCTTGGTAAAAACAGAAAAATAAAGAAAACCTGCAAAAACGTGTAAGAAAGCCCCTGCCATCTGCGTCTTGAAAGTAGAGAGCCAGAACCCACCCATAAAAGAATAAGGAGGAATCATTATGAAGAAGTATCGTTCGTTTACGGCAGGTGTAGTCGCGACACTCATGGCGGTTTCGACTGTGGGCACCGCGCTGGCCGCTTCCAGCCGGGTAGAGTACAACAAGGCTGGAATCTCCCTGTTCGGTGAGAATAAAGTCCTCACCGGAGAATCCTACAAGGCCCCCAACGGGCAGGATGTTCCCTCTGTCATTACATACGTTGATGAGACCGGCGGCAAAACCAACTATCTCTCCATCCGCCAGATCTCCGAGCTGCTGGGCATCGAAGTCCGCTGGGACGGACAGAAAAATCGGGTCAACTTGGGTGCAGACCCTGCGGATTATGTGGTGGTAGGCGGGAAAGAGGACGATGGCAGTATCCCCGCCAACGCCACGAAGCCGGTGCTGGGGACTGCCCATGGGCCGTTCACAGAGATCGACCCGGCCAAGGCTGTCGGAAAGTCCCTGACGGGCGTTCTTCAGGACAACACCAAGGTACAGACTACCTGCGGTTATTCGCTGGAAGGCACCTTCTATCCCGAGGACGGACAGTACATCGTGCTGACCGTGACCAACAATGGCTCTGCCGCGCAGACGGTGACTGCCGGACGGGCACTGACGCTGGGCGGTTTTGAAAAATTCACTTCCGTTGACATCGGCGCAGGCGAAACCCTGACCAGAGCCTTCTTGATTGCGGACGATGCGGAGGAACTGGAAAGCACGCTGGCCTTCGGCGTCTACGCCAAGGGCGTTTCCGGACTTAGTGACATCACGGTTTCTCTGAAGCAGTATAAATAAAGAGTAGGGGAACCACCGCACAGAGTGCAGAACTTCTGTGCGGTGGGCCTTTCAGACGTTTCCTGCATTTTAGAAGGAGATACAAAATGAAAGCAATAAAAAAATTGCCACTTTTTGTTTTGGCGCTGCTGTTTCTGGTGAGTTGTCAGGCGAAACCTGCTACGGATGATACGGATAGTGACGTTTCCATCGTTGAGTGGGAACGCTCTGACCTCTACACGGACGCTGACATCCAAGCCGCCATGGATGCCGTGATGACCTATTTTGAAACGGAGTTTAAGGGCTGCACCTTGACTCAACTCTGCTATCCCGGAGATGCGTCAGCCGACCTGTTCACCGAATGGGCAGAAGAATGTGAAGCGGATGAGGCCATTGTTCTGTATTCGTCTTTTGATACGGATGCATCGGGTGGTGATGGCTCGTTAGAGCCAAATACAACGTATGATGACTTTCAGTGGATCTTGGTGAGGGACAACGGCGGAACTTGGGAAGTGAAAACGTATGGTTACGGATAAAGCAAAAATAAAACCGATACAGAGTAATAACCGCAATAGATAGAATGTCAGATCATTCCCAATGCGGCAAGAGCCGGACGTTTGTCACAGAGACGTGATTGCAAAGTGAAACAGCTTTTATAAATCAACTATTGGCAAGTTATATTATAGTTACAGCTATGTTGCCTATACAGCAGATAACTTCACTGACTAAGAGAAGGAGGTTTCTTTATGAAAAGCAGGATTGCAGGTATGTTGGTTATGGCGTTGGCTGTTATGATCGCGGTATTTTGCATGGTCGGTTTCAAGGGGCAGTCCAAAGAGGTGTATCTTGAGGATATGCAGGGCGAAACTCTACCGGACGGAAGTACGCGGTATGACCTCGGTGATGGCGATTTTGTAATTGAACCGGGAAACTGAGAAAATTACAAAGCCGGAGTGATTTGCAAAATACTCTCTACGATTCAAAAGGAGATGCAAAATGAAAACAACGAAAAAACTACCGTTTTTTGTGCTGGCGCTGCTGTTTCTGATGGGCTGTCAGGCGAAGTCTGCCACGGATGATACGGATAGTGATGATGCTGTCAGGGAATGGTTCGCGGCAGAGGAGCCGAATTACGATATTGTCAGTATCGACACGATCAAGGACGGCGAATACGTTCTGCTCACAACCTTTACGCCGCCCGGCGTGGAGGAGGGCTACACCATGGTCAGGGCTTACATCGTGGGCGCAAATGGCGAAGGATATACTGTCAAAGAGTTAGAGGATGCCTATGGCCCCGGCAGTATCGGCTTTTCCGCAGAGGTGCTGAATACGGAGGACGCAACTGTCCTCTTTGGCGATATTGGCAGTTCGGTCTACGATCCTACCACGGACACGCGCAGGGACGTTACCTTTACAGAGGTCACCGTAAAGCTCGCGGACGGAGAAGAGGTCTCTGCTTCCATCCAGAATGATGCGCCCTATCTCCTTCTTTTGGACGCGGGGACCGAAGTCTCTGACGCTGCCTTTCACACGAAGGACGGGGAGTTCCTTTACTCCGCCCGCTACGGGGAACCACTGACTGGTTATGATGAGGAACATTCTGACATCTACACGGACGCTGACATCCAAGCTGCCATGGATGTCTCTTGAAAGTAGGAGTGATCGTATGAAAAAGACATTCTTTTGGGGGTTTCTGTTTGTAGTAATAGGAATTTTTTGCATTGGCTGTGAGAGCCATAAACAGCCAACAGATAGCTTGGCTCATAACGGCGCAGAAGCGGAAAGTGAAGATAGCTGAACCATTGATGGCATTGAGTGGGAACTAAAAAGCGGAGTATTAACGATAAGAGGCGAAGGCGCTTTAAGGGAAACACCTTGGAGTGAAAACGTTGATTGCATTCAAAAAGTTGTTATAGAAGATGGCGTGACACAACTTCCGTATTTAGGGTTTGCCAATTATGAAAATTTGAATGAAGTGATCATTGGGAATGGTATTACGGATATCGGGCCGGATACTTTTTTAGGATGTGAGAATTTAGAAACAGTTTCACTTGGGGAAAACTTAGAGATTATTGACGGAGGAGCGTTTTCCGGCTGTGGCTTCAAGGAGCTTACTGTACCGAAAGGAGTTTACCTAATAAATGGGGACTCGTTCTCGG
>ERZ772897.3337-NODE-3337-length-12110-cov-5.592202_pt1 | contig 12110 bp, 7 predicted proteins | sample MGYA00512125_ERZ772897 | MGnify/ENA primary metagenome ERZ772897 (study PRJEB29015, sample SAMEA2737660) | human gut metagenome | biome: human gut; feature: human-associated habitat; material: faeces | place: China | collected 2012 ... | reverse complement strand
AACTGGGAGTCGCCGACGCTCGGCGCCTGGGGCCTCGGCTGGGAGGTCTGGCTCGATGGCATGGAGATCACGCAGTTCACGTATTTCCAGCAGGTCGGCAGTCAGGATGTGCGCCCGGTCGCCTCGGAGATCACGTATGGTCTCGAGCGCCTTGCCATGTATATCCAGGGCGTCGAGAATGTCTACGACATCCATTGGACTGATGACTATACCTATGGCGACGTCTTCCATCAGAATGAGTATGAGCAGTCCGTCTACGCGTTCGACCTCTCGGATGAGGCGCTGCTCTTCGATCTCTTCGATAAGTATGAGAAAGAGGCAGTGCGCGTCATCGACAAAGGCTATGTGCATCCGGCGTACGACTACGTCCTCAAATGCTCGCATACCTTCAACCTCCTCGATGCGCGCGGCGCTATCAGTGCGACGCAGCGCGCGGCCTTCATCGGTCGCGTGCGCAAGCTCGCGCGCCTCTGTGCGGAGTGCTATCTGAAACAGCGTGAGGAGCTCGGCTATCCGATGCTCCATAGGGGGGAGAAGTAATATGGCGAAGGATTTATTGCTCGAAATCGGCACGGAAGAAGTTCCGGCACATGTGATGCCTGGTGTGCTCGCTCAGCTCAAGGAGCGGGCAGAGAACGCCTTTGAGGAAAACCGCATCGCCTTCGCGTCCGTCCGCACGCTCGGCACGCCGCGCCGCATGGCGTTGCTCGTGAAGGACCTGGAGGAGAAGCAGGCGGATATCACGAGTGAGAATCGTGGCCCGTCAATCAAGATTGCCTTTGATGCCGATGGCAAGCCGACGAAAGCGGCACAGGGATTCGCACGCGGCCAGCATGTCGCGCCGGAAGATCTCGTGCAGAAAGACGGCTATGTCTACGCTGTCGTTCACGAGGCGGGCAAAGAGACGGCAGAGCTCCTGAAGACGCTCCTGCCGGAGCTCATCTGCGCGCTCTCCTTCCCAAACAACATGCGCTGGGGCAGCCTGGAGTTCAAGTTCATCCGACCGATTCGCTGGATCGTCGCGCTTTACGACCGCGAGGTGATCCCGTTCGAGGTCGCCAAGGTCGCGTCGGGACGCATCTCTCGTGGGCATCGCTTCCTGTCACAGGGCGATTTCTCGATTGCGGCGGCCGATGACTACGAGAAAGACTGCGAGGCGCAGTTCGTCATCGTTGACCCGGACAAGCGCAAAGGGATGATCCGCACGCAGATCGAGGCAGTCGCCAAAGAGAACGGCGGTCAGGCGGAGATCACGGAGGATCTGCTCGAAGAGGTCCTCTATCTCGTCGAATATCCGACGGCGCTCTGCGGTCGTTTTGAGGAGAAATACCTGCAGCTGCCGCCGGAAGCCGTCATCACGCCGATGCGTGACCATCAGCGTTATTTCCCTGTCAAGGATGGCGAGGGCAAACTCCTGCCGCTCTTCATCACCGTGCGCAACGGCGGCAAGGAATATCTCGAGACGGTGCAGCACGGCAACGAGCGCGTGTTGCGCGCGCGCCTGGCAGATGCGCAGTTCTTCTTCGATGAAGACCGCAAGAAGAGCCTCGAGGAACATCGTGAGGAACTCAAGACGGTCGTGTTCCAGCAGGGACTTGGCACGATGTACGAGAAGACGGAGCGCCTCGCTAAGCTCGCGGACTTCATTGCAGACGAGATCGGCGCAGATGAGAAGGCTCATAAGCATGCCAAGCGTGCAGCACTGCTCTCGAAGGCCGATCTCGTGACGGGCATGGTCACGGAATTCACGGAGCTGCAAGGCATCATGGGACGTGAGTACGCACGGCTTGACGGAGAATGTGAGAAGGTCGCCGTTGCCATCGACGAGCATTATATGCCGCGCTTTGCGGGGGATGCGCAGCCGCAGACGACGGCAGGCCGCATCGTGAGCACTGCCGATAAGATCGACACCATCGTCGGAACGTTCCACCTGGGCAAGATCCCGACGGGATCGCAGGATCCGTTTGCCCTTCGCCGTCAGGCGCTGGGGCTCGTTCACATGATGATCGAGGCAAACTATCATCTGAGCATCTCGCGCCTCGTCGCCAAGGCGATGGACCTCTACGATATCCGCGATAAAAAGGCACGGGAGCAGATGCAGGCCGATGTGGCGGAGTTCCTCCGCCTCCGCCTGCGGAACGTCTTGGAAGCGGAAAAGATCCGCTACGATGTAGCAGATGCCGTCCTCGGCGATGTCGATGACCTGTATCGCGTCCTGTTGCGCGCGCGTGCGTTGAACGCCTTTGTCGCGAAAGACGAGGCGGCCAAGGAGATCCAGGCCTTCGTGCGCGTCGCGAACCTTGCGCGGAAGAACGAGGGGGGCGCCGTGCAGGCGGAACTCTTCCGGACGGAAGAAGAAAAAGAGCTTTCCAAGGCGTATGATTCTACAAAGAGTGCCGTTGCGAGCCTCATCGCTGGGGAGGATTTCCATGGCGTGCTCGATGCGCTGACGGAGCTTGCACAGCCGATCGATACGTTGTTCGACAACGTTATGGTCATGGACCCGGATGAGGAAGTCCGCAGGAATCGCCTGGCACTGCTCTGCCAGGTGGACGCGCTGATCTCTGAAGCTGCGGATTTCACGAAAATCGTTATGGCCTGAGTGGGGGTGCACATACTGGCCCCCTGGCAGAGGAAGGAGCCGCCGATCACAAGCCGAACGAGAGCAATATAGAGGGACAAGAAGGGCAAGACAGCTGCGGGCATGCGCAGGTGTCTTGCCCTTCTTGATGTATGGAGATCATCATTGCCATCCTGCTCTCAGCGCAGGCGATTCTCTTCAATATCGTAGGTGAGCGTCTCGGCGACGACTTCTTTCCCTTTTTCGATGTAGATGACGTGACCGTAGAATGTCACGAGGTGCTCATTCCAGTTGCAGTTGGCACTTTCCGCGCGGATGACGAGCCCAGGGCGCTGCAGGACTACGCGCCCAAAGAGGACAGCTGTGGGCGTGAATCCCTCGAGATAAACGGCATCGGCAGTGAAGGAGAGCTCGTCGCCCACGTGCATCTGGACATGGTTCTGTCCCCAGATTTCCAACTCGGTGGCGCTGACCTGCGCATCGTCCATTTGGGTGATGCGATTGCCGGAGATGACGGAGACGTGTCCGATCAGGTGATATCTGCCTGTATTCTCATCAAACACCGTTGTGTCTGCCCGGACAGTCGGCTTTTCGGGCGCTGCAAGAGCGAGCGGGGTAGGGAGCAGGACAAGGAATAGGAAGAAAAGAAGTAGGAATGGACGGATTCGCTGCATCGTAGAGCACTCCTCTCTCATCGCACAGAGATATCGATCGGTTGGACTGAACTGTTTTGCTGATCGTTCTATCTCATTATAGCATACATCCCCGCGAAAGGGATGCGGCAGGGTGCATGCGGCAGGAATTGTATTTTTTACTGGAAACCTCTGGAGGAGCATGGTATAATTCAAAGGTCGGGAACTCTGCTTTTTGGGAGATTCTCGCTATTTTTTGCAGGTAACAGGCAAGAGGCCTGTACGATACAGGGCGGTGTTTTCCATCAATACACGAGATTCACTTGAGCAGAAGTCGAGCAAGGGCGAGTCGTTCCTGAAGGGGACGTTTATCCTTACGGTTGCCGGCTTTGTCGTCAAGGTCATCGGTTCCTTGAATTGGATTTTTGTTTCGCGCATCTTGGGCGGCGAAGGCATCGGTCTTTACCAGATGGCGTTTCCTATTTATTTCCTCGCGATGACGGTCTCGCAGGCAGGCGTGCCTGTTGCGATTTCCATCATTACGGCGGAGCGCGTGGCGCTGAAGGATATCTGGGGGGCGAAACGCGTTTTCCGCGTCTCGATGGCCTTCATGTTGTGCACGGGGCTTGTCTTTTCGTTCCTCACCTTCTTCGCGGCGGATTGGCTCATCGATTTCCATTTCATCCGCGACGCACGCGCCAAGATGGCCGTGCAGGTACTGGCGCCGACGGTCTTCTTCGTGACGCTGCTCGCGAGTTCCCGCGGCTATCTGCAAGGATGGCAGCGCATGACACCGACGGCCGTCTCGCAGATCGTCGAGCAGATCTTCCGCGTGATCACGATGATCCTGCTCGCAGATCTCCTGCTTCCCTGGGGGCTCGATTATGCGGCGGCCGGTGCTTCGCTCGGCGCGCTCGCCGGTGCGGTGACGGGCCTGATCGTCCTCGTCTATTTCCATTGGAAACTCGATCGGGATATCGAGCGCGATTACGGCAAAGAACTTGCACCGCCGCCGGGACAGGAACGGGAGTCGGCGGCAAAGATCATGAAGCGGATCTTCATGCTGTCTCTGCCGGTGTCTGCCTCGAGCCTGATGCTCCCGGTCGTCTCCAACCTCGACCTCATGATCGTGCCCCAGCGACTGGAGGTCGCAGGCTACAGCGTCAATGAAGCGACGGAACTTTTCGGCTATCTCACGGGCATGGCGGTGCCTCTCGTCAACCTTTCGACAATCCTCACGGCGTCGATGGCCATGAGCATCGTGCCCATCATCTCGGAGGCGCGTGCACTCAAGCAGATGGGGCGCGTCTATACGCAGACAGCGGCCTCCGTCCGCATCTCGAATTTCGTCTGTTTCCCGGCGTTCGTCGTCGTGTTCGTCCTGGCGACACCGATTGCCTCGCTGATCTACAATGCTCCGGGGGCCGGACCCGCGGTGATGATTTCAGCCTTCTCCATCGTCCTGCTCGGGCTGCATCAGGTTTCCACCGCCATCCTGCAGGGGCTGGGCCATCCCACCATCCCGATGGTCAATATGATCCTTGCGGCGGCGGCAAAGGTCTTCTTGAATTGGAACCTGACGGCGATTCCTTGGCTCGGCATCATGGGCTCTGCCTGGGCGACCGCAGCTGATATGGGCGTTGCAGCCGTCATCAACCTCATCTTCATCTACAAGTTCATCGGGTATCGCATGGAGATTCCCCAACTCGTCAAGACCATCACCGCTTCCATCGTCATGGCGGGAGCTGTGAAAGGGTTTTACGACCTGACGATGAGCTGGTGGGGAATCGGTGCGGTTTCGACGTTCGGTGCGGTGTTCTTCGGCTGTTTCGTCTATATCTTCGTGATGATCCTCATCGGCGGCATCTTGGAGGAAGACATGCAGCGCATCCCGATGATCGGGAAATACACCATCCGCGCCCTGCGTGCTATCGGTGTCTTTCCACGTTCTGAGCAATCTGTCGATCGGACGTCAAAAGAGGAGACGAAAAGATGAAACGTCTTGTTTTGGCATATAACCCTGTCTCTGGGCATGCTGCGTTCAAGCGAAAGCTCGATTGGATCATCAAGGAATTCCAGAAGCGCGATTGCATGGTGATTCCCTACCGCACATTGCGTCATAACCATCATTTCTATGAGTTCGTGCGCTTGGCTGAGCCTGACGGCATCATCGCGGCGGGCGGTGATGGCACGGTACACGAGATCATCAATCTCGTCATGAAGCACGATATTTCTCTGCCCGTCGGCATCATCGGCAGCGGAACGTCGAATGATTTTGCGACCTATCTGCACATCAACGATGATTTCGATGCGTATTTCGATGCGATCGCGGAAGGCAGTGTGCGCGCCGTCGATCTCGGTCGCGTAGGGGACGAGTATTTCATCAACGTAGCGAGTGCCGGGATGATGACGAGCATCGCGCACGAGGTTCCGTCGCGGCTCAAAAATGCTCTTGGCAAGTTCGCGTATTATCTGCGCGGCATCGGGGAGCTGCCGCGCATGCGGTCCACGGAGTTCCGCGTGCAGGCGGACGGAAAAATTTATGCGTTTGACGGGTACCTCTTCGTCATTGTCAATAGCGCTACTGTGGCAAGCCTGCGTGACGTCGCGCCCTGCGCGTCTATCGATGACGGGAAATTGGATTTCCTCGGCATACGCAAGGGGAATGTCGCGCAGCTCATGCGGGTGGGCTCTGAGCTCCTCGCCGGACATTCCGTCCTCGAGAATCCTCATATCCTGCATATCCAGGCCAAGCGGTTCGAGGTACAGGCGAATACGGCCCTCGAAAGCGATCTCGACGGCGAGGCGGGACCATCGTTACCGCTCATCGTGGAGACAGTGCCACGGGCGGTGCAGATCTTCTGCTTCACCTGAGCGGTTCGTTGATCGGCGCGCGAGGAAACGGGGCGACTCGAGAAAGTCCCGGCAGGCGAGGTTCGGCTGCGGCAGGGTGAGTTCACGCAGTTCTGTGGCGAGCAGATCGAAGCGTAGCATTTGTTGGAGCGGCGAAAGGCAGTTCTTGTCCTTTCGCCGCTCTTTGTCATTCAGGAACGGCGTGACTTTCGTGAGAAGAGGGAGCGTAGAGCGTTCCTTGGCCCGATGCAGCAGGGAGGCACCGATATCGTTCATGGCGAGCACGCGCAAATAGGAAGGACCATTGCCATCGAAGCGGGCAGCGTCCTCTTTTTTGAAGTTGAGGAGCAGGTGAAGCAGGATGCGTGAGAGGCTGCTGGTGGGATAGCGGCGGGTCCCCAGCTTCCCCAGCAGGTCCTGCCAGTTTCCCGCGAGGCGTGAGGCGCGCAGAAGGCGATGCTCCAGACCTTCGCGGATGCCGACGATGGTGCGAAGATCGTCATCCGAAATGGTGCGGAACATCGTGAGCAGGGAACGATAGAGGAACGCTTGCCGCGGAAAGTGCTGGGGGACGGAGGAATGAAGAGCCTCCCACACGGAACCTGGCAGGACACTCGCGAGCTCCTGCCAGCTGGGGGAAGGATCCTTCTGGGAAAGCAGGCGGCTGAGCGTGCAGCGGATGGCGGAGGCGCTTGCGATGTTGCTGACGATGTTCTCGTCGTGGTAGTCTGCGCCTTCCCGACGGATGAGAAGGGGATGGAGTTTCGGGGCGAAATGCGTGCGCGCGCGGAGGTATTCGATGGCGAGAATATTGTTCGGTTGCCTTAGAATCGACGGAGGGCAGGAGCAACGCTGTGCAACCGCACCGGCGAAGGCCTCCGCATACGAGCGGCCTTCTTTTAACCGCTGATGTAGGTCTTCTTTTACGGCCTGCAGATCGCTTGCCTCGGCAAGCTGGGCGAGCAGAGGCAAGTCATCCGTCTCGGCACCGAAGGCCAGATGCGTCACGCAGCCGAGTGCGGCGAGCAGGCGGATCCCGCCCGTCGCGAAGTGTTGGGCACTGCGGCAGGAAAACGCATACGGGAGTTCGATGACGAGGTCGATGCCGTTTTCGATGGCAAGGGCAGCGCGCTGCCATTGATCGAGGACCGTGGGTTCTCCTCTTTGGGTGAAACTCCCGCTCATGACTGCGACGAGGGCAGCGTCCGGCAGCAGGGCGCGGATACGCGCGATCTGGTAGGCATGCCCGTTATGGAAGGGATTGTATTCGGCGATGATGCCGACGACGGGGGTGCTTGACATGACGTCCTCCAATGATATGGTGGTCCTGTGAAAAAAGCTGTGCAAAAGCGAGGATCGCTCTGGCACAGATCTTTGCCTGGAAGGAGATACGCTCGCCGGTAACGACGAATCTCATGGGCGCTTGGAACGAAGACCGTTCCTTACTTCTGCCCTGTTGCCGCCGCGAGCAGCTTCGCTTTGCGCTGGCGATAGCGCCTCGTATAGTAAGGGCCGTCCTGTGATTCCCGATGATCGAAGCCATAGGCGCGCCGGCTGATGGCGAGGATGGGAGGCGCCTGGATGCGCTTGGCGACCGCCATGCCGGTGAACTGGTTCCACCAGCGTTCGAGATCGTCGATGAAGGCCTGTGCGGTAGGGAAGTATTCCTGCACGAGGCCGGGGACGCAACCGAGATGCTCTTCGACCGTCCCCTCGGTATACCAGAGCAGGAGGTCTTCCGGAGTCGCTTTCTGCCAACGCTCGATAAAAGCGCGGAAAAGATAATCGTGATAGGGATAGCGAAGGGGATCGCCTTTTCCTTCATCGACATTCTGGGCGTTAGAGAGTTCCGCGCTCGGGACGATGTCGATGATCCCCTGCGGGATGACCTCACGTTGATAAACGGTATGGTTCAGATAGGTGGCGAGCTCGTAGACCTGATGCTTCCAGAGGTCGGCCAGCGCCGCAAGAAAGCCGGACTGATCGCCGTACAGCGTGGAGTAACCGACCGTCGTTTCCGCTTTGTTCGCGTTGCAGGTGAAGCCGCCGCCGAACGCAGCGGCCGCACCGGCGAGCACGCGTGCGCTCCTGTCTCTTGCCTGGATGTTCTCCATGACGAACGAGGAGACCTCGAGATGGCTGACGGTGCCGTCAGAGAGTCTGGTGACAGGGAGCCCTTCTAGTTGTTCCTTCGTGAGATCGACGGCCTCTTGGATCGGGACGATCATATACTGACAGCCGAGGTTTTCCGCAAGTTTTTGTGAGAGTCCCCGTGTCGTTTGGGAGTTGAAGACGCTCGGCATATTGATGAGCAGGAGATTTTCCGGAGCGACGATGCTGGCGTAGAGTGCGGCCGCCACAGCGGAATCGATGCCGCCCGAAATGCCGATGACGACTTTTTTCATATGGATTTCCGCCAGGAATTCACGGATGCCATAGGAGAGCGCCCGATAGATATGGGCGATATCAGGCAGGGCTTCCTGGGCAACTTCCGGCAGAGAATCGATGCGTTCCAATTCTGTGCAGCAGAGACTCTCCTCATAAGCAGGGCAGACGCGGATGATCCGGCCGCTGGCACTGTAGACGGTGCTGGAGCCGTCAAAGGTGTAGATGGTCTTGCCGTTATTCTGCAGGCCGACGTTGTTGACATAGAAGAGTGGGGTATGCGCAGCCTTTGCCTCCGCGCCGAAGACGCGGTTGCGCTTCTCATTTTTCCCCAGCGTATAGGGAGAGGCAGAGATGTTCACGAAGAAATCGATATCATGGTGCCGGTTGAGCTCCGCGATCGGCGTCAGGTTGTAGTCGTCGCTCCAGCCGTCTTCGCAGAGCAGCCCGCCGATCCGGTAGCGTTCTCCCTTGATGTCGAGCGTCAGTGGAGAGAGGAGCCGCTCAGCGGTCGTGCCGATCTCGCGGGCGAGCTTCTGTAGACTGAAGAAATAACGCGTGTCGTCGAATTCTCGGTAGTTGGGCATCAGCGTCTTGATGATGAAGGGATACGGCATGTTGTCGGGCGCGACGAGCCGACCGTCCTGCGCACAGAACAGGGCGTTGTATTTGCGGACACGGCCGTCATTGTTCTTCTTCTCCCAATCCATCGCGACATTGCCGAAGAGGATCACGATATCCTCAGATGCTTTGATGATATCGTCGCCATAACTTTCGCAGTCGCGCAGGAATGCCGGCTGCTCCCAGGTATCCCCCAGCAGGTAGCCCGGGATACAGAGCTCCGGAAAGATGATGACATCGACGCCCTTGGCCTTGGCCTCAGCGATCATGGCCAGCATGCGCTGCGTGTTCTGATCGGGATGCCCGGGCGTTACTTTGATCTGTGCAATTGCGATGTTGAGCATAAAACACACCTCTTGAGTAACATCTTTACAGATGATATAATAATAAAAGTCTATCCTTGGAGAAATGATTCCAAGATATTTTACCATATTTCCCAATATCCTAAAAGAGAGGCGATTTTCTTGAAATATTTCAGCACGCGCGGTGGCGAGGAGCATTTGTCATCAGCAGAAGCCATCATCCAGGGATTGTCCAGCAATGGGGGCCTGTTCGTACCGGAGGAGATCCCAACGGTCGATTCGGTGTTCGTCAAAGGCTTGGTGTCCCTTTCCTATGAGGAACGTGCGGTTGCCGTCTTGCGCCGATTCCTGACGGACTATACGGAAGAAGAAATCCGAGGATGCGTGACGCGCGCCTATGGCCTGGATAAGTTCGATACGGAGCGCAGGGCACCGACGCGGATCTTTGATGATGGTAGCGTGCTGGAGCTTTGGCACGGGCCGACGAGCGCCTTCAAGGATATGGCGCTGCAGCTTTTACCGCAGCTGCTCAAGACGGCGCTCGGAAAGACCGGGGAAAAGGCGACGGTCCTGATCCTCGTGGCGACGTCTGGCGATACGGGAAAGGCCGCCCTGGAGGGCTTCCGCGATGTCGACCAGACGAAGATCATGGTCTTCTATCCGGAGGGCGGCGTCAGTCGCATCCAGGGATTGCAGATGTTGACGCAGGAAGGCAGCAACGTCAATGTCACAGCGGTGCGCGGCAATTTCGATGATGCGCAAAGCGGCGTGAAACGCATCTTTGGCGATGTGGCCTTCGGTGAAGAGTTGGCAGCGGCCGGCGTCAAGCTCTCCTCGGCGAATTCGATCAACTGGGGCCGCCTCGTCCCGCAGATCGTCTATTATTTTAGTGCGTACGCAGACTTGCTCGGCGCCGAGCGCATTGCCTATGGCGATGAGGTGAATTTCTGCGTCCCGACAGGGAATTTTGGCGATATCCTTGCGGGGTATTATGCAAAATGCATGGGCCTGCCGATCGGGCGCCTGATCTGCGCCTCGAATCGCAACAACGTCCTGACGGAGTTTCTGCATACGGGGACATATAATCGGAACCGGGCGTTCTATAAGACCATCACGCCTTCGATGGATATCTTGATTTCCAGTAATCTGGAGCGTCTGCTGTATCATGTGTCGAACGATGCGCAGCAAGTTGCGAAGTGGATGAAAGAACTGGCCAAGACGGGAACCTATACCATCGGCAAGGAACTGCTGCAGAAAATTCAGCAGACGTTTTGGGCAGACTGGGCTGACGATGAGGCGACGAAGGCGACCATCAAGGAGGCATACTCCTTTCATCATTATATTCCGGATACGCATACCGCGGTCGCCTGGCAGGTGGCGGAGCGCTATCAGAGAGAGACGGGGGATCAGCGGGAGATGGTGGTCGTATCCACGGCCAGCCCGTATAAATTCAATGGGAGCGTGCTATCTGCACTCGGAGTTCCGGTGGACAGCCAGGATGAGTTCGCGCTGCTCGATCGGCTCCAGGAGCTGAATGATGATAAGATTCCGCGCGGCCTCGCCTCCCTGCGCGAGAAAACGGTACGTCATCGCGATGTCTGCGCGCCGGATGAGATGAAAAAATTTGTAGCGGCATTTGCAAAGCAATGACGAAGGAATAAGACCACAGTCGAAATAATCAAATTTGTTCCGAACGTTCACCAGGGAAACAGACACAAACAGACATTCAACATAGCAAGAAAGAACGAGATCTGCCCGGCTGTGATTGAGTCTTGCAGGGTTGGCTCCTTTTGAGCGACTTTGTGAAATCCTTGACATTTATGACACGATAAGCTAAGATAATAGCGGTGTGGGGAGAAAACCACAGAAAGGCAGACTCCCGCGATGGCACTAGTTGATTTTCAATGAAAGAGGTTGAAAGCACATGGCAAACGTCGATCTTAGCCAGTACGGAATCACTGGCGTAACGGAAATCCTCCACAATCCTTCTTATAAGGTTCTCTTTGAAGAAGAGACGAAGGATGGTCTGACGGGCTACGAGAAGGGTCAGGTCTCTGAGCTGGGTGCCGTTGATGTTAAGACCGGTATCTTCACGGGTCGTTCTCCGAAGGACAAGTTCATCGTTGATGATGAGACGTCCCATGACACGGTTTGGTGGGATAGCGATGCTTACCACAACGATAACCACAGAGCTTCGAAAGAGGCGTGGGCTGCTGTCAAGGAGATCGCGAAGAAAGAGCTTTCCAACAAGCGCCTGTTCGTCGTGGATGGCTTCTGCGGCGCCAATAAGGATACGCGCATGGCGGTTCGCTTCATCGTTGAGGTTGCATGGCAGGCTCATTTCGTGACGAACATGTTCATCAAGCCGACGAAGGAAGAGCTTGAGAATTTCAAACCGGATTTCGTTGTCTTCAATGCGTCCAAGGCAAAAGTTGAGAATTACAAGGAGCTCGGCCTGCATTCCGATACGGCTGTCGTCTTCAACCTCACGGAGCGCCAGCAGGTCATCATCAATACGTGGTACGGCGGCGAGATGAAGAAGGGCATGTTCTCCATGATGAACTACTTCCTCCCGCTCAAGGGCATCGCTGCGATGCACTGCTCCGCCAACACGGATAAGCAGGGCAAGAACACGGCTATCTTCTTCGGCCTCTCCGGCACGGGCAAGACGACGCTGTCGACGGACCCGAAGCGCCTGCTGATCGGCGATGATGAGCACGGCTGGGATGATGACGG
>ERZ772897.3330-NODE-3330-length-12127-cov-4.506130_pt1 | contig 12127 bp, 15 predicted proteins | sample MGYA00512125_ERZ772897 | MGnify/ENA primary metagenome ERZ772897 (study PRJEB29015, sample SAMEA2737660) | human gut metagenome | biome: human gut; feature: human-associated habitat; material: faeces | place: China | collected 2012 ... | reverse complement strand
AAGTGTACTCAAATCAATCGTGTACGTCTCATCATATACAGCGTCCTCGTCCGCCTCATATATGGTATACTTCTTAGTTGAGTGTTCTCTTATATATGCCTCTGCTATATCATCGACAGGGAATATGCCATTCTTTCCACCAGCTTCAATAGCCATATTGGCAATGGTAAATCGGTCATCCATGGACAGATTCTTAACTCCGTCCCCAACAAACTCCATCGACTTATAGAGTGCTCCGTCAACACCTATCATTCCTATAATATGAAGAATGACATCCTTTCCGCTCACCCACTTAGAAGGCTTGCCTGTAAGCACGAACTTGATTGCCGAAGGCACCTTGAACCATGCCTTTCCTGTAGCCATGCCCGCCGCCATATCGGTTGAACCTACTCCGGTTGAGAATGCACCTAACGCACCATAAGTACAAGTATGCGAATCGGCTCCTATAACCACATCGCCTGCAACTGTAAGACCCTTTTCCGGAAGGAGCGCATGCTCAATTCCCATCTGTCCTACATCAAAATAATTGGTGATATCGTGGCGACAGGCAAATTCACGAACACATTTACAGTGCTCAGCAGACTTAATATCCTTATTCGGAATAAAGTGATCCATTACCAGTGCAATTTTATCTTTGTCAAATACGGTATCTACTGTCATCTTATCCATCTCATGGATAGCTACCGGAGATGTTATATCATTGCCAAGAACAAGATCAAGATCTGCTTCAATAAGCTGTCCTGCTTCTACATAAGGAAGACCTGCATGCGCTGCAAGAATCTTCTGTGTCATCGTCATACCCATAATTATGTATTCCTCCTGAGATTTGGATTTGCCTGTGTCTAATTTTAGGCTTTACATCTTATTATATCACGTTTTGCGCTTTATGTAAAGTCCTTTTCACAAAAAACATTCATATGCTCCTAGGCTCGGTAAAATAGTAATCTGCGGGAAGGAAAGCGGTTTCAGGTCTAAATGGTTGACTTTTTCGCGCAAATGAGTTATAATGATGTAGATTATAATATTTGAAAGGATAATCTGAATGCAAAAAGTTCACGTAAACGCAAGCCGCAGCTACGATATTTTCATAGGCGGCGGCCTGCTGGATAAATCAGGCGAATATATTTCCGCTGCAATAAAGGCGCGGCACGTGTGCGTAGTAACCGACGACAACGTTGACCCGCTCTACTCCGAAAGGCTGATGAAATCCCTTGTTGAAAGCGGATTCAGCGCCGAAAAGTATGTTTTCCCGCACGGGGAGGCTTCAAAATGCCACGCTACGCTCCTCGGGCTGTACGATTTCCTCGCTGAAAAGGAATTCACCCGCTCGGACGCTCTCATAGCGCTCGGCGGCGGAGTAGTCGGCGACCTCACCGGATTCGCCGCGGCTACATACATGCGCGGTATAGGCTTCGTACAGATCCCCACCACTGTTCTCGCCCAGACTGACAGCTCAGTCGGAGGCAAGACCGCCGTCGACATCGCAGGCGGCAAGAATCTTGTCGGCGCTTTCTATCAGCCGCAGCTCGTCCTGTGCGACATTGACGCGCTCCACAGCCTGACGCCGGAATTTTTCGCCGATGGTATGGCGGAGGTCGTGAAGTATGGCATGATAAAATCCAGGGAGCTTTTCGATATTCTCGTCGAAAAGGACGTCCGCGATAATCTTGAGGATATTATCACCCGCTGCGTTTCCATCAAGGCTCAGGTGGTCGAAAACGACGAGCGCGAAAAGGGCGAGAGAATGCTTCTTAACTTCGGTCATACGCTCGGTCACGCTATCGAAAAGTACTACAACTACACCGGCATTACCCACGGGTATGCCGTAGCCATCGGAATGAGCACGTTCACTCACATTGCAGAGCGCCTCGGAATGTGCTCCGCAGGCACAGCAGAAAAGCTCGACGCACTGCTCGCGAAGTGTCATCTGCCGCTCACGGACAATGCGCCCATAGACACACTGTATAAATACTCCCTCGGCGACAAAAAGCGCCTTTCCTCCGGAATGAACATCATAATCTGCTCCGGAATAGGCGACAGCAAGGTCGTCAGCATGTCCACCGAAGATTACGAGAAGTTCCTGAAAAGCTGAGGAGGCCATATGAATATTGTTATACAACCGCGCACTCTGTCCGGCAGAGTTGTTATTCCTCCGTCAAAGAGCATTTCACACCGTGCCCTCATCTGCGCCGCTCTGGCAAAGGGCGAGAGCGAGATAACCGGCGTGCTCCAGTGCGAGGACATCGACGCGACCACCGAGGCGCTGACCGCCCTCGGCGCAGAAATACGCACCGAAAACGGCGTCACCTATGTCAAGGGTATCGAGAAGGCTCCCGAATACGCCGAGATAAACTGCCGTGAGTCAGGCTCAACGCTGAGATTCATCATTCCGGTTGCCGCCGCGCTTGGCGTGGAAGCAGTGTTCACCGGCTGCGGGAAGCTCCCTACACGGCCGATAACTCCCTATCTGGAGCAGTTCCCGAAGCACGGCGTGAAGTTCGTTTCCGATACGCTCCCATACCATATTAAGGGAAAGCTCAATTCCGGCGTTTACCCCGTGACCGGCGACATCTCCTCGCAGTTCATCACCGGACTTATGTTCGCTATGCCGCTCCTTGAGGGAAGCAGCACTATTCAGCTCACTTCCCCGCTGCAATCAAAGCCCTACGCTGATATCACGGTTCACTGCATGCGCGATTTCGGCATTGAAACGCTTGAATTCAACGGAAACTACAGCATTAAAGGAGTTCAGCAGTTCAAACCCGCGAAGTACTCCGTGGAAGGCGACTGCTCGCAGGCGGCGTTCTTCGCAGTTGCAAACGCCCTCGGAAGCAGTATCGACATCGCAGGGATAAACCCCGCAAGCGTACAGGGCGACCGAGAGGTATTCAGCATCATCGACAACATGATCACAATTAACGGAAGCTACTCTGGCTTCGACGTGGACGCTTCGGATATTCCCGACCTGGTTCCTATCCTTACCGTGCTCGCGTCATTTGCCGAGGGAGATTCCCACATACGCGGCTGCAAGCGCCTTCGCATAAAGGAAAGCGACCGTCTGGTCTCTATCTCCACCGTGCTGAATTCGCTGGGCGCGAACGTCCGCATAGTCAACGACGAGCTTGAGATAACAGGCGTCAGGGAGCTTTCCGGCGGCGTATGCTACAGCTTCAACGACCACCGTATCGCAATGTCCCTCGCCATTGCTTCGCAGCGCTGCACCTCCACGCTGACCATTACCAACGCCGAGTGCGTTGCAAAGAGCTATCCCACTTTCTTCGAGGATTTCAGAGCGCTTGGAGGTGAATACGATGTCGTCATTGTTTAACGGCGGTATCTCCGTTTCCATTTTCGGCGAGAGCCACGGCAGAGGCATAGGCGTCGTGCTTGACAACCTCCCCGCAGGCGAGCCGCTCGACTTTGAGGAGATCGGGAAATTCATGGCGCGCAGGGCCGCAAAGAAAGACGGCACGTCCACGCTCCGGCTTGAAAAGGATCTCCCGGAGGTACTTTCGGGATTCTACGAGGGCAGGACTACCGGAACTCCGCTTGCCGCCGTCATATTCAATGCCGAGCAGCACTCCGCGGACTATAACAACATTTCGCACATCGCGCGTCCGGCGCACGCGGATTACACGGGATTCCTCCGCTACAACGGCGCAAACGACCCGCGCGGCGGCGGTCACTTCTCGGGAAGAATAACCGCTCCGCTGGTGTTCGCGGGAGCTGTATGCGCACAGATACTTAAAAGCCGCGGCATTACGACCGGAGCGCATATCCGTTCGCTGCACGGCATTTCCGACGAAGCCTTCGACCCGATGAACGTGACCGCAGAGCAGCTTGAAGCTGTGAAGTCGAGGAGCTTCCCGGTGTTATCAGACGAAGCCGAGGAAAAAATGCGCGCCGAGATTCTTTCGGCGAGGGAGCTGCTCAACAGCGTTGGCGGCGTTATTGAATGCGCGGCCGTTGGAATGCCAGCGGGCGTCGGCTCCCCGATGATGGACGGTCTGGAAAACGTAATATCCCGGCTGGTGTTCGCTATTCCGGCGGTAAAGGGAATCGAGTTCGGCAACGGATTCGGCTGTGCGGACATATTCGGCAGCGAAAACAACGACGAATTCGCGCTGAGGGACGGAAAAGTCGTAACGCTCACCAACAACCACGGCGGCATACTTGGCGGTATCTCCTCCGGAATGCCCGTTATATTCCGCGCCGCGTTCAAGCCTACGCCCTCAATTTCGCGCCCGCAGAACAGCGTCGACTTCAAGGAGATGACCGAGCAGGAGCTAGTCATCAAGGGAAGGCACGACCCCTGCGTAGTTCCGCGCGCGGTTCCGTGTGTTGAGGCTGCGCTGAATATCGCGCTGGTTTCCGCGCTTTCCTCCGAAGGAAAGCTGTAAATCCATGTTACTTTCCCTGCTCAATTATTCAAAGTGGTGATACGATGAAAGAACAACCGAGAATACGAATAGACGATGTGAATAAAATACGGATACTGGTATGCCATCTTTTATACAGTATCGGCTGCCCGCTCAACCGCGATCAGCTTATCGAGATAACCTCGCTCGAACAGGCGGTGAATTATTTCGACCTTATGGAAGCGCTGGACGGCATCACCGGAAGGCTCTGCACCTGCCAGGAGGTCAACGGTATTCCGGTATACTCAAACACCAGGCTCGGCGACGCCGCTGCAAGGGAATTCGGCAGCGAACTCCCGCAGTCGATTCGCGAAAAGATGTTCGAGGAGGCCGTGAAGGTCTACACCCGCGATGAAATTAAGAAGGATTCGCTCGTTTCAGTGCGCTACGCCGAACACGAAAACGGTACCTGCACGATAGGCGTCACCATCAAGTCTGAAAAAACAGGCAGGCAGAAGTACTACCTGACCATATCCGCGGCGGACAAGACCGAGGCGGATTCAATAAAGAAACGTATCCAGCGCAGCCCTGAAAATTTCAGGCAGTACCTGGAAAGCTACTTTGAAAGCGGCACGGAGGGCTGACATGGACGATTACTTAGCATTATCGCTTATTATAATGGGAATCGCGATAGGAGCGCTTCTTGTAATATGGGGCGCAATGAGCCTCGCATTTTTCCTCAGAAAGAAGCACCGCGCAAAGAAGCTTCAGGAGCGGATTGCCGAGCGCGAAGCCGCAGAAGCAAAATACCGCGCTGAACTCCAGCAGGAAGAACAGAATTCGCAGAATGATAACTGAAAAAAGCTGCCCGGATATGGGCAGCTTTTTTGTACTGCGAAGCGTCACGGCTGTTCTTCTTCCTGGGCGTCGTTTGCGTTCATAAGCTGAATTATCTCTTCCTTTGAATCCAGAAAGATGTCAACAAGGTCGGGGTCGAAGTCCGTTCCCCTCCCCCTTCTGATTATGTCGAAGCACTGCTCCAGTGGCATTGCGTCGCGGTAGCAGCGCTTCTGGGATACGGCGTCGAATACGTCCGCGACTGCCATTATCCTTGCATGGAGCGGTATCTCTTCGGCTTTCAGGCCGTCCGGGTAGCCCTTTCCGCTATACTTTTCGTGGTGAAACCTCGCAACTTCGTAGGCTATCTGCCGGAAGTCCGCGTCGTCAAGGTCGCGGAAGGTCTGCTGGATTATCTTTCCGCCATCTGCGGCGTGCTGCTTCATGATGGCGTATTCCTCATCAGTGAGCTTCCCGGGCTTCTGGAGAATGCTGTCCGGGGTCGCTATCTTTCCTACGTCATGGAGCGGAGCGGCGTTTATAACATGCGTTATGTAATCCCGGCTGAGCACTCTGCGGTAGTATCTGTCGCCGCGCATTTTATTCAGCATCAGCGTAACGTACGCCTTTGTGCGCTTGATATGTCCGCCGGTGTTGTTGTCGCGGCTCTCGACCATCGTTGCAAACCCGTCCGCCATTTCGTCCGTGTACATTGTCAGCTTGCGGATCGCGGGGTTCTCAAAGTCAATGTAAATTCCCAGCAGGAGTATAGTCGGGAATATAGCGGTCAGCAGGACCTCCGGGAAGATGGTCTGAATTACCAGTATCACGCCTGCTATCACAATGAACGACAGTGTTCCGAGCACCTTATCCTTCGGCAGGAAGCGCCGTCTTGAAATCACAAAATACAGCACCGCGCCATAATACAGGATTATCGTTGCATAGCAGACGTACACGGAAAAGCCCATGGAGTACCACGTTGCTGCGCCCTCGATGAAGCGGAGGTCGCCTATTCCAAGGCAGACCAGCAAAAGCGAGATCATTCCAGGAATCCCGAGGTACAGTATGTGCCGCTTTTTACGGAATCCGAGAAGCTCGTCAAAAGTATACGCGGTCGTAATGATGATCGTCAGATCCATTAGAAGGAAGAACAGCAGGTGCGCAATCCTGTTCACCATGTCGGGGACTATATCCATATGGTTGACCGTCCATGCTGTAAATCCATCGAAAAAAACCGCCCAGGGAGTGACTATCATAAGCGCGTCAAAGAAGTGATCGCATTTCATTTTGGTCTTTGTAGTTTCCTTGATGTAACTTATCACAATATACAGAATTACCAGCAGGCAGCCAAGCTGTAATTTAACGTGAATCATTCCTATCTACCTCTCTTTTTTATACTATAACTATAGTATCTCCGAGCAGGTATGTCAATAGAAAGCGGTTATCTTTTCCTGAAAGAGTAGTCGCACATAGTCCTTCCCCTGCCTATCTGCTGGGTATAGAGAAACTCCGCCCGGGAAAGCGCGCTGTACATCATGTCATCGACCTGGCAGAACACTGCTGTTTCCTGGGCTTCCCTGCGGGATTTCCCGCTTTCCTCCAGAACCTGCTCCATTGCAAGATCCATTATCTGGTTGCACATGTGCTCGTGGCGCAACTCAATAATCTCATCAAAGAAAAACATCGGCGGACTCCGAACCGCCGATGTTTTGTTTTTACTTAATGCTGCTCTGATAGTGGTTCAGGAGTTCGCCGAAACGCTGGAAATGTACGACTTCACGCGCCCGCAGGAATTTGATCACCTCGTTGACGTCCGGGTCGTCCGAAAGGCGAAGTATATTGTCATAAGTCGCGCGAGCCTTCTGCTCCGCCGCCATGTCCTCGACGATATCGGCGATCGGATCGGCCTTCACCGCGAAATAAGCCGCGCTGAATGGTACTCCCGCCGCATTGACCGGGTAAACTCCGTTTGCATGCCCTGCGTAGTAATCGCCGTTCCCATACTTATCGAAGCTCTTTGCCCCTTCTCCGTCGGTCAGCTGTCCTACTATGCTGCCGATTATCTCAAGATGCCCCAGCTCGTGAGTGCCTATATGGTGTCTATAGATTTATGTTCCCTGCTCCTTTTTCGCCGTCAGCTTCATATACTTCAATCGGCTTCCTCCTTTGTTGTCGGAGTATCGGTAGCAGAAACATCTGCTGTTGGAATATCGTAAAAGATAATGTCCTTAGGGTGTTTTGTAAGGCAATCTGTGAAAATTCTGGGGTCATTCATAGTGTATCTGCTGGTTTGAACATTGCCTTTCTTTTCGTAGACTATGCTATCAGCATCAATTTTTACGAACCCCTTATAAACTATCACCGGAGCGTTGTAGTCAATTGAGAATTTGTAGAGACTGCGTTGCCTTTCGGAGTGCAGATAATCTCCACTCCGTAAAGCTCCTTGCCGCAGTTGTAATAATGAGGTGACGGTGAGCTACTGTCATAGACCATAGGAATTACGCACATTCCTCCGAAATATCCGGAGGTTACTACCGTAATCTTGTCTCCGCGCTTTATGTGTTTCTGGAACAACTCGTATTTCTTCATTCCTGTACCTCCTTATAGAAACAGTTGTAGTCGTCAACTGAAAACCTCCATGTTTCCCCGTTGACGGTAGTTATGACTTTCGGCTTCCTTGTAAAGGGCTTCTCATGACTGTTCTCGCGTATAAGCTGGATAGTGGTGCTTGTCACTTTTACTATCTCATAAACAGCCTCTACCTTTTTGCCGCCCTCATAAATCCGAGCTGTAAACTTCTCGCCAATCCTAAAGGGGTGAGCCGCTTTTTCCTGCTGCTCCCTTGCTTCTATAATCTCCGTTATTTCGGCATATGCCCCTTTTAGAGCTAGACCTCCGCTACTATTCATAACCTTGTATGTTACGTTCTGCGGACCGGTGCTGACAATCTCACAAACTCCCCACCGCTGGATTTTGACGATATATCCGGGCTTAATGTTGTTGCGGCTAAACTTCACGCCGCCCAGCTCATCAAGACAATTTTCGAGATACGCCTGCTTGTCTATGGCGACCTCTATAAGCTCCAGCTCCCTTTCATACCATCCTCTAACCTCGTCAACCGTGATGATCTCCCCGCTAAGACGCCTCTGTGTCTCCCCGCGCTCAATGGATTGTATCATTTCCTCATAGTGTAGGGCGTTCTTGTTCCGCTTAGCAATCTCTTTCTTACATTCCTTTATCCTGCGGACGAGATACGATGCGTCGCTGTACTGTGCCTGTGCTGCGGTGTTACGCGCTATAACCGCCTTATCCTTGAAATAGTCGCTCTTGCGATATTCTTCGAAGCCGTTCATGTACTGCTCAAACATTCTCTCGCGTCTGCTTGTAAACGCTTTTCCGGAGGACGTGCTTATGTTCGGCTGCGTAAAAAAGGCAATATCCCCGCGCATATCATTTATGGGTTTTTGTAGGCTTTCGGCTCGCTTCTCTGCTCTTTCGGAATAGTCCTCGTAGCGTTCCGCCCTCGCTTCTGCACGCTCTGACTGTCGCTCCAATTGCTTTGCGAACGTCAGCCGTTCACCCTCTCGCTGTTCCTCCGTAAATCCCAGCGATTTAGCGACCCGGATTGCTCTCGAAAGATTAGGCTCTTTCGCGCGGCTTACCCAGCACTTACCGCGATTGCTCCACAGGAAATTGCTTTTCAGCTCCTGCTTCTGCTCTGCGCTTAATGCATCGTATTCCGGCTTTTTGAAATGAAGTTCAACCTTGGTAGTTTCCAGATTGAAAATGTATGCTCTGTTTTCAGGTATCATGAATACCTCTTGACTTTCTCTTTGCCCTGTGTTATAATGATAACATCATCGGCAAGCGGCGGGCAAAGTCACCGCAAGCCGTTGATTCAGATCAGAGCCTTACTTCTTCGAGGGGAGTAAGGCTTTAACTTTTTCCTCTGCCTCGTCGAGGTTTTGGCTATTCTTCATCATTTCGAGGATGAGAAGAATAAGCGTTTCTTTCGCCTCGTCGTACTGCTTATCAGTCATTTCGTTCATACTGTTCTCCTTTCCGGCACTTGCCGCCTTATTAGGGACTTTATTCCCTATATATATTATAACATATTCGGGTGAATATGTCAAGCTTTCCGCAAAAAAATCGGACTTTTGTTACCAAAAATCCGATGTCAAAATTGTTAATATTGCCGAAACTTATACAATATACTCAAACACTCTTATTCTCACAAAACGTAATTGTAAAATTCGTGTCTGCCTTTGCTTGCGGATATTTGTCCAGGGCAGCCATATCTGTTGTATTTTTTTGACCAACGAATTGTAACAAGCTCTCCCGAATCGTTAGGCTCATAGGTGTATTCCTGTTCCGGTTGGTCAGAACAAAAAACCGAAAACCCTCCAATGATGAACTGGGGGGAAAAATCAGGTGAGAGAATTGCCGTGTCTCTCCGTATAGTGATTGACCATTTGGTGACCTTTACTATCGTACCTGCGTGTCTATAGCTCCGGTAATTGATTGTTGCACCTTGACCCACCGAAACATTTGCAGGAGTTAAATGGTCGTTACTATAGTTGCTAATAAGCTGCTTCAACTGCTCCAAAGTATCCGCGATTTTTTTCTCGTAGTTTTCAGTTGAGGATTCAGAGCATTCTTCCTTGAATTGATTTATCCACCAAAGATACCTCCCGTATTCTCGCTGAACGTAAATGTCAGCAAGGATATATTCCGCATTATCTGGATCCACGGAACGAACATAGCTTTTTAAATCGAAATCAACCACAATTTTTCCTCCTGAAAAAGAGTTGTTAAATAGGAATAACGCCTCTTACGAGGCGTTATTGAAAGCAGGTTCAATGCTTTTCCAGAGGTTATCAATATAGATGATTTGAGAACAGATTTCACTTTTTATGACGTTCCACTCCACATCGCGAAAATTATCATTGCCATCGCTTGTAAGCAATTCGTTCCAGAAATCCAGTGTATATTCGAGAGAGTGTGTTTTCTTCCTTCTCTTGTCTGTTGTTCCGAGAAATTCAATCAAAACACTATCATTGTTTCTGGTTAGCGCGCAAACAACACACCTACGATACTTAATTTGTGTTGCACTTGCTTTGGCTTTATATGATAGAGATTTCCAATCAGCGATTTTAGTTTCAGCAAGCACTCCTCTTGCCACATCCAAAATATCAATGCCGGACTTCTCGTAAGTTTCTTTGATAGAGCTTTCCTTTACATTGCACTCGAAATCATCTGCAAGCGTGATTTGGCAGTCATTTGTCTGAACTTCCTCTCCAATAATCTCGGTCTTGTTAGCGTTGATTTCAGCATTTGCTTCATACTCGAAACGGCTGATTACCTTTTTCTTGCCGTCTGTTACACGATAATATCGAGCCTTTCCGTTCTTGTCGTTTTCAGTGATATACATAACGCTCATAACCTTGCTCCTCTCGTTGATAAAAATGCTCGTTTCGTTTCGCGGGACTTTCCTGTATTATCCCCTATATACATTATAACATATTCGGGTGAATATGTCAAGCTTTCCGCAAAAAAATCGGACTTTTGTTACCAAAAATCCGATGTGAAAATTGTGCAATTTTACTTGTGGTTATTCCTTATTTTCCTCAACATATTTTGTCATAGCTTCTTTAAAAATGGACGCTACACTAACTCCATTACGTTTGGCAGCTGCTTTAAAATCTGCGACAAGTTCTTTCGGAAGCTCTGCGTAAATCCTCGTATACACTTTTTTCTTGTATCTGTTTATGACTTCGTGGGAGGTGTGGGTTTTCCTTTTAGGTTTCTTAGCCTGCTCCGCAGGGATAATAGGTGAATTTTCCATTTAATCATATCCTTTCTAGCAATTTTGATAAAATTATTATACCACACTCACCCGAATATGTCAAGCGGGCATATAAAGGATTTTACACAAAAATAAACAAAATCCCCCGGGAACGTCAAATCGACAGTTCCCGGGGGATTGAACAAATTTATGAAATTGTGAAGCCGAGTTTTTCAAGCTGCTTCTTGATTCCGGAAAGTTCGCCAGAAATCACCCGCTTTGTAGCAGTGACGGTGATGAGCGGCTGATTTTTCCCCAGCTTTTTTATCCTGTAAGCGTAACCGACATACGATATATCCACGTCAACAGGACCGCCAGACCCGCTAACGGTACCGATATCGGTTGCGTTACCACTTCGCACTTCGGCTGCGTTGCCATAAGCCGCAAATTGCCACATGGTCTGCCCATACTGTCCCGGAGTCTTTCCGTGTGTCCAGTGTGCAAGCCAGAGGTCGTACTTGCGGAGGGTCGAGCCGGTGAGTCGGTTTAGAATGGTATCTGGATTTGTGTAAAGCACAACGTAGTAGTTTTCACGCTCCAGTACGCTCATGAAAGCGTCCACTATGGCACTGTACTGCTCCTTGCTGAGTTTCAGCGCAAACAGATCTCCGTCCTCAAAGTCGAGGGCTATTGGATAATCAAAGCTGTAATCTCTGAGTAGCTTTACAAGCCACTCTGCCTCCTGGCGAGCCTGCTCAACATTATGCGCCCTGAGCCAATGATAGGCTCCCACATAGATACCCGCAGCCTTGCAGCCGTTGTAATGCTTGTCAAGCAGTCTATCCTTGTTACAGCCGTAAGAAGTACGGAGCATTGCGAACTTCACAGCCCCGCCGTCGATTTTTGCTTTTTTAAGGGATTTATAATCTACGCCGCCGTTGCAGTAGCTGAGGTCTACACCCATGTACTTAGCCATCGTCATTATCCTCCCCATGTCCGCTATCGGCGAGACCCTCGCCGATAACATACCCTACGACCGCCGCGCCGCTGAGTATACAGCCTGACACGGTCTCCGCCGTCTCGGAGCTTCCGCCGAACGCTACGATAAGTCCCGCGATGAATCCCGCTGTAGCAACCCACAGCTTTC
>ERZ772897.3327-NODE-3327-length-12138-cov-6.194488_pt1 | contig 12138 bp, 9 predicted proteins | sample MGYA00512125_ERZ772897 | MGnify/ENA primary metagenome ERZ772897 (study PRJEB29015, sample SAMEA2737660) | human gut metagenome | biome: human gut; feature: human-associated habitat; material: faeces | place: China | collected 2012 ... | reverse complement strand
GAAGAAATCTGGGGAGAAATGGCTGTAGCTGTGCAGGTTATCTCTCCACAGCGGCATGACGCCGTAGCGCATCAAAAGCGGCAGCACAACGAGCGCGGCAAGCCAACCGGCGATAAGCCATGTAACCTTTTTTTCGTTGCGGGCAGCCTGAGCATCCGGTAGGAGCGCACCGTGCAGACGATCATCACGAGCATGAATTGGAGAATCGGAAGCGCATATTTGCATCGAAAGAATGTGCAAATATCCATGAATACAATATCAAATCTCCCGGCGCATATAACCGCATTGTTCTTCTGTTCGACGAGTTTGCGCAAGTTCTGGATAAAAAAGGACTGGATAAAGCGCTATCGTCAATTTTATGGTTCGCCTACCTGCTGGCTGCATAAGACAATTTTGCTCACGAATTATTCCCCGTGAATTTGCTTACCATCAATTGTGTACCCCTACCTTGATAATATCCTCCCTGCGTGGTATACTACCCTATAAGTAGCGACGTATGCGTCACAAGTTCGAGGTGAAAGAAATGATTCAACGCAACTATTATCTGGATCGGCTCATTCGTAATATGTGGAATGGCGAGATCAAAGTCATTACCGGCATCCGCAGATGCGGAAAATCGGTGCTGCTCTTTGAGTTGTTCGATGAATATCTCCGCAATCACGGCACGGATGCCACGCAAATCATTAAAATCGAACTGGATCAACGGCGGTATTATAAATACCGCAATCCCATTACGCTCTGTGAGTACGTGGAGCAGTTGGTGCTTGGACAGCAGGATAAAAAGCTCTATCTGTTCATTGACGAAGTTCAGCTCACCGCTAAAGTCATAGATCAGGAAAACGGCGGGATCGAGGTCACGATCTATGATATGCTCAACGAGCTGAAAGCATATAAAAATCTCGATGTCTATGTGACCGGCAGCAATTCCAAGGGACTGTCCAAGGATATTGCAACGGAGTTCCGTGGCCGCGCCACGCAGATCCATGTATTCCCGCTTTGCTTTGAAGAGTTTTACTCCGCTGTCGGTGGTGATGAACGCAAGGCACTGGACACTTATATGCTGTACGGCGGTATGCCGCGCCTGCTTGCCATGCAGGATGATAAGGATAAAAAGGATTATTTGTCCTCTCTCTACACGGAGCTGTATGTAAAAGATATTGTTGAGCGAAATGGCATCGAGCGTGAGGATATCCTGAATGACATTCTCAATTTCCTTGCCTCTCAGATCAGCTCCCTGACAAATCCAACGAACATCGCAAACGCTATCGCCGGCATGAAAAACGAGAAGGTCAATCCCGCGCTTGTTTCTAACTATGTGCAGGATATTGTTGACTCGTTTCTGATTTCCGTAGCAAAGCGCTATGATGTCAAGGGCAAAACCTATTTTAACTATCCGAACAAGTACTACTATACGGACATCGGTCTTCGCAATGCACGGCTGAATTACCGACAGTATGATCCCGGTCATATCATGGAAAACCTGATCTACAACGAGCTTTTGCGGCGCGGCTACTCGGTCGATGTCGGCGTTGTAACCGATCGAACAAAGGGTGCCAATACGCAAAAGGAGATCGACTTTGTGGTCAATGATGCTGACCGGAAAATCTATATTCAGTCTGCATTCCGGATGGACACGGAGCAAAAGACTGCGTCGGAGCTTGATTCTCTGCTGCTTACCAAGGATTTTTTCAAAAAAATCATCGTTCGTATGGATATCCCGCATAACTTCTACGATGAAAACGGGATTTTCCACTGCAACCTGATCGACCTGCTTCTCGGGCGAGTCGAACTGTTCTAAATGCTCTGTGGAATCTATGCCACTGCGTATGGCGTTCAATAGCTGCGTTTTTGACCATCCACGGCATAGCGCCTGCTCCAGATACCATTTTCGCTCATCTCTTGCCAGCGCTGCCTCCACAATGACCACATTCAATGTCCAGCCGATTTTCATTATATAAGTACTGTTTTTCGTACTTTAACTCGGTTTTCTTCACAAGGACTGAACGGAAAGTATGAAGCGTGCTTCGTGGAAGTGAACTTCATTTCGACATAAAATCTCCATAGTCAATTTAACTATGGAGGTTTTCTGAATGAAACCATACCCGGCGCTGCTCGCAGAGCTTCTCTCCAAGGAACTGTATTCCCTGCGGCAGCAGAAGTCGCTGACGCAGGAAGCCATGGCAGAGCAGCTTCGCATTTCCAGCCGCGCATATAGCGACTTGGAACGTGGGAAGTACGCCGCCTCCGCCCCGACCTTGCTGTTTCTTTTTTCTATGCTGGAGGCGGATGCGCAGCGTGTGCTGATTCAGCAGTTTATGAAACAGGTTCAAGCATTGGAGGGGACAGATGCTGCATGAACGACATAACGGATATTGCCGAAGTATATGACCTGTTATACCGCCTCGGTTTCTCTGCGACAAACACCGCATTCTTTCAGTTATCCTATGCGGTCTATCATAACTTCGGAACTCCTCTCATCGGAAGTGTTTTTTTGTCAAACCACATTTTAACGAGATTTGAGTTCCTTGGGAAGTGGCGTATACCGCTTCCCTTTTTATTTTGCCAATGATAACTTTGCTCCACCTTTTTGTATGTAGGATACCCTATTTAATAGGGCTTGCCAAACATCATCTTTTAATCCGGTTGCATAAATCATCGTAGAGGAAGGGACAGACCACTCACTGTCCACGATGGTCAGTTCGACAGTGCCGTATCCGGAAGGCACCCGGAACACCTTCATACCTCCGACATCCGCCAGAGCGCTGACACGCTCCTTGTAGAAAGATTGCGCGATCACGATCAAGCGGCGGCGCTGCTGCGTGCGGCAGACAAAGGCCGTCAGCAATAGCAAACGGCAGTGCAATTCGCACTTCTGAAAGCTCGCCGGCAAATGTACTTGATATAAATGAGATGTGCGTTTTCAAATTTTTCGAGCGTTTCCGGCGGCGTGTTCGCCGCTTTTTTTGATGAGAAATCGTAAATTATTCGGCGGTTCTGATGCGGCAGTCCCCTCTTTTTTAGAGATGAGTTGTTGCGAAAACCGCGCGAAAAATGTCACCGTTTTCAAAGAAAATCGATCTCTTTTTTCGCAACATCGACCCTGCTTTTTGAGCGAGTTCTTCATAGAACCCAGCCGGTTTTTCGCCGGAATTGACGCTGCTTCTGGTGGAATGGAGCTGTGCGATCTGCGCAGTTCGGCCGATGAGCGACGCATTTGCGGCTGCTTGCACGTGCAATATGCAAGCTGCTGTTGCTGATAAAAATGCTACGGAATTTCCACTCAAGCGCGCCAACGATGGCAGCTTTTTTCTGATGATTTTGCGCGCACATCAGTGTTTTTTTCTTTGCATTTAGCTGCTTTGCACGCTATAGAGACGACTGAAAGCGTCCAAATTCTCATCGGGAAAATTTATTTATCGGTCCTTTTATGACAGAAAAAAGATGGCGGAATGTGTCCTGCACGAGTCGCAAAGCGCGCCCTGCATGAACAAAAAACACATTCTGCTGTCTCTTTTTTTTGAGTACTCCTGACTGGGTTTGATGCAATTCAACTGCGGAGTTCTTCTCTATCTTGGTGCTCCGTAGTCTCGAAAAGCGGAGGAAAATTGAGAATGAACGGAGCGTTCTTTGGATCTTTTTCGATAAAAAAATGAAGAAGAAACACGCATCCGCTGTCTCATTTGGATGGCGGCAACGGCGCTTATCGGCCACGATTTCAAACCGGGTTTCTGGTTAAGTTTCGCCGCATTGCTGCCTGAGCGGGCGGCAATATGATGGTAAATGCGGCTGCGTTTCGTCCCCCAAAAGCGCCCACTCATGGGGCTGACAGGCAGCAGTTGAGCCGAAAAAACTCCCGATCAATGCCTCGAATGAACCAAAAGTCCCCATAAAAAAGAGGCGGGCGGCTATCTTCCGCCTCCGTCCAATCGCGTCCTGGCAGCCATTTTTTTATCAAATCCGCGAGCGTTATAAATGCACGGGTAAACAGATATGCATAAAATAGGGTTGACATCCATAAGGATGTATGATAAGCTGTGCTCAGATCAGATTATGATTCAGGAGCCGCACCAGGTCTGGTACACCTATGTGATGCGCGGGCTCGCCGCAGTAACCGTTGTGAAATGGAAAAGTGCGCCACGGACCCGGCATGAGTAATCTTCGTGAAAGTGTCGGTAAAAAACGTATCTGTCCCGATCCACCCTATGTGATAGCAGCCGGGATGCTGTAAATCTCCCGGAGAGACGCCTCACTCTACGAAAGAGGCCGACAGAACCCTAACTGCCGTAGATATTAATAAATAGGGCTGCACACATAAGCAAGAAAAAAGTGTTGGGGAGCGATTCCTATAAACTGCACACATAAGCAGGTAAAAAAGTGTATTGCCGATTGTCGAGATTCCAAATGGAGCTGGCATGAGGCGGCCCCTGGCTTTAACAGACGAAACAAACGAGCAGAAGAACTCTGTAAAGTGAAAAATAGATTTAAAAAATAAACAGGCAGGAGGCCGGAATGGGACGCAGAAACAAAACATATTCCAAGGATCTGCATCAGCAAGCCTATGACCAGCTGACAGGGATGCTGGCATTCGGCGAGAGCAAAAAAGAGGCAATGGCCACCGGCACGGCGAAGAATAAAATATTTTCTCACGCCACCTATAAAAATTATTGGAAGCACATCAAATATTTTTTGGGATACATTAAGGAGAAGCATCCTGAGTGCACCACCTTGAAGAATGCAAAGAAGTATGTCAACGAGTGGCTGCAGAGCAGAGTGGATCAGGGCCTCTCCGCATGGACGGTGCAATTGGAGGCAAAGGCCCTCGGAAAGCTGTACGGAATTTCTCCAGATGACGAGGCGTACTTTGATCCGCCGAAAAGAAACCGGCAGGATATTAAACGAAGCCGCGGAGACCGGGTGCGGGATCAGCACTTCTCAAAGACGAACAATGATGAACTGATAAAATTTTGCCGCGGGACCGGCCTGCGGCGAAGAGAATTGCAGGAGCTGCGGGGAAAGGATCTGGTTTCCAGGGAGCAGATCGAAGCAGAGCTTGCCGAGCTGGAGAAGATCCCCGAGGCGCAGCAAGCGCCGAGCGTTGCGCGCCGCCTCGAAATACTCCGGGACACGCAGCTGTTTCCGGAGGCGCAGTCCTTTATCCATGTCCGCAACGGCAAGGGCGGACGGGAGCGTCTCAGTCCGATCATCGGCAAGCACGCGGATCAGATCGTGGAGCGGATCGCGGACACGCCGGCAGAGGAAAAGGTCTGGCAGCACATCCACACCAGCGCCGACATCCACGGCTACCGGGCGGAGTATGCCACGGCCATCTACAAGGCCCATGCCAGGGCCATCGAGGACATCCCGTATGACAAGATTAACCGCGGCACTGGGCGGCGTTACCAAAGCGAGGTATACACCTGCCGCAAGGATGAGGCCGGGAGAAAATTGGACAAGGCCGCTATGCTGGTTTGCAGCAAGGCGCTGGGCCATAACCGCATCAGCGTTGTGGCAGATAACTACATTCGGGGTCTGTAAAGGAGGCGTCCATCATGGCTAAATTTGCAAAGAAAACCACATTAGGGTATAAGCTGGTGGAGGGCGGATCGTCCAATTCGGAGTGTACCCATGTGATTCTGACGTTAGACGAGTATGACGGGCTGAAACGGGAGATCTCCAGCGCACAGCAGGCGGCAAGAAATGCAGAATACAATGCGGATAAAAAGATCAACCAGATACAGAGCGAAGCGCAGAGCAGGATAACGCATACTGAGAAGGAAATGGCGAAAAATACAGCAGAATGGGAAAAGAAATTGGCGGAAGAACAGCAGGAAAGCGCTCTGCAGCGAGGGCTGAACGCCAATCTGCTGCGGATCACCAAAGAACGGGCCAATGCGGAGCGGGACCTGAAGCCTAAAAAAGAGCATACCGGGTATGTTGTGCTGACGTCAGTGGAAAAGGAATCCCGCTATAAGGATTCGTATGGACACCCTCGGACGATTACATTGTGGGAAACGGCGATGGAGACGCCCTATACCGTGGATTTCGAGGCGGAGCAGGTCAGGGGCCTGCTGCAAGAACTGTTTCAAAAGGATGAGGATGAGAGATGGCCGATCTGCCGGATCGGCATCACCGGAAACTATCCGGGCAAATATACGGATATGATTCAGGATAAGGAATGGCGCGAGGACTATGAGAAGTACAACGTCATGCTGGAACGGTGGCTGAGGGCAAATTACAGGAGCGGTTACTGGGAGTTGGTCTTCCTGCATACAAAGCCCCTGTCCGTTGTTCCGCCGGATATGCGGGCGGGCCGGAGATGAGTTTCCCCCCTTCCCTGCTCGCTGTGTGTTCTTGCACTGAATACAGAAAACCCTCGGTTCGCACGAACCGGGGGTCTTTGTTCTTCCCTACGACCGGAAGATTCCGGCTGCGGCTGGGTTCTATGGAGTTTGGGTTTTGCGGGTCACGCCGCGTCGGGCGGGAGGGCGATGCCTTCCTCGTCCCAGGTGGTCAGCGCGAAGTGGTAGGAGCGGCCCTTCTTGTCTTTCTGGCGGTTCAGCTCCGTCAGCAGCGCCTTCACCGTGTCGGGGTGGCGCTGGGCGATGAGCACGGCCTCCCGCACCTCCATATCGTCCGCCACGCAGCCGTCGTGATACATCCGCAGCTGATACAGGTCCTCTGCCTTGCTGCCGCCGGCCTTCGCCTCAAAGAGCGTGACGCCCTCCGTGGTGCTGACGAACAGATCCGACTTGATCTGCAGGTTCAGGCACTGATACAGATTCTTCTCCGTGGAGACCCGCAGGACGCCCGGTTCCGCCGACTTTTTCTCCGCCAGCAGACGCACCAGCATCTGCTCCCGTCCCTCCTCCTTGAACGGCTCAGGGATGTTGGCGCGGATCCAGCTGAACAGCGCCGCCACCTTCTCATCGTCCTCCCGCAGGCCGTTTTTCGCCGCCTTGGTATCCGGCAGGGCTTCCGCCTGATCGCTGAGAATGTCGATCTGGGCAAGGAAACGGTTCTGGCTGGGGTGCAGGGCCTTCCCCCAGATCTCGTTGTACAGTCCGTGCTGGATGGCACGGCCGTTGATCCGGATCTCCGCACCGCTGGACGCCATGTTGGCCCGGTAATAGAAGGCGTTTTCCTTGCTGCGGCGGATGCTTCCGTAGCGGCAGCAGATGGTCACCGGCCCGCCGCCCAGATCGGTCTCCACCGGGGGCAGTTCCGTCATCTGGCCGTCCCGCCAGTTGGGCTCCAGCGCCCCGGGGATCTCCCCGCTGTCGGAAGCGCCGTTCTTGTCAATAGCGGTGAAGAGGATGATGAACGCCTTGTCCCGCAGCAGGTTGGCGTAGGTGTAGCGCAGGGTCTCCCGCAGGTAGGCCGCCATCTGCCCAAAGGTGGGCTCCTCCTTTTTGGAGGCGGGCTTGAGGGTCAGGAACTTGTGCATGGGGCAGCGCACCCGCACCACCGTTCCGGTCCCGCCTGCCACTTCCCCGCTGCCGGGGATCATCGACACGGGCATGTGGATGTCATAGGGGCCTTCCGCCCGCTGGTAGCGGTCGTTGGCCACGTCCTCTGCCGTCCGGGTCTGGATGCTCCAATGCTGATCCTCCCCGGCGTTGATGGACGCCAGGGCGTGCTTGAGGCCCATGCCGTGCTCGTTCAGAGTGGATTCGGCGCAGGAGCGGGCGGCAATGGTGAGGGCGGCGTCCATGTTCTCGATGCCGGTGCCGTTGTCCCGGACCATGACGTCCACATGATCCCCCTGCTCCTCCAGCACGATCTCCACCCGGCCGCGGATCCCGTGGGCGCGGAAATTGGAAATGGGGTTGTCGATCAGTTCGCAGAGGGTCTGGCCGAAGTCCTTGAAGTTGCCGGAAATGCCGGCGAAAAACTCCTTGCCGTTGGGGGCGTTGTCGATGTTTCGAATGATGATCTCGCGCATAATAGTTCCTCCAAAAAATGTTTTTTCGAAAACAAAACGCACGGTGCAGGTCGTTGCCCTACATCGTGCGGGAGGATCTTACAACATTCCTCTTGCCCCGCCCGCCGAAAAAGGGTATACTGTCCCTATCGGTGCGGGGAATCCCGTTGTGTAGGTGGTCTCATCACCTGCGCAGGTGCAAAGGAGCGGCAACTCCTTTGTACTGCCGTGTTTTTACTTTCTGGATATATCATAGCATATACGGTTGCGCATATCAAGCCGGAATGTTGCACAAATATACGGTTGTATATATGTTGATCATTGCCATATAGACGGGATCAGGCAGCTGCGGTATACTAAAATAGATAGCAATTGAATGGGAGGGAGCATTATGCCGACAACGGATGCCCAACGCCGGGCACGGGACAAATGGCTGTCCGAAAAAGTGGAGACCATTAACCTGAGAGTGCCGAAAGGCTCAAAAGAGATCATTAAAAGCCACGCCGAGAAGCATGGAGAGTCCACAAACGCTTTTGTTTATCGCACCGTGATGGAAGCCATCCAGCGGGACGAGAAAGCTGATAGAGAAGAATGATCAGAGCGGAAAGGTTTATGGCCGGAAGTTGACCAGTATCAATTATCCCGGCCTCAATTATTCGATCAGTTGCTCTCGAAACACCGTGGCGCGGATGGCGTCCAGATAATACAGATAGGCCGTCAGCCTTGATGGTTGTGCCCTCTGTGCAAAATATAAAGGATCCTAACGAGAATTTCTCAGCAGGATTCTTTTGTGTTGCGAGGGTCTAAGCCACGGATGCAGTGGTGTCGAGAGAGACTTTACCTTGCGGTGGGCAGCCCCGCTGCAAGTGGCTGTACCGGGTTCAGTGATGTCACAGCGGATGCCTACTACGCAGCCACTGTGACATGGGGCCGCACACGACAGCATCGCCGACGGGATCGGCAACGACCTGTTCGGCGTCGGCAATAAATGTACAAGAGCGCAAATCGTGATGTTCCTGTGGAAACTGTACGCAGGAAAGCAACTGCTATCTATGTAAAAAGGACTCCCCTGACCGATTTTGCGGTCAAGGGAGCCCTTTTTGTATGTCGTGGGAACCATGGGCGAGGCACATCATCGTAACTGTGCTTCTCTGTAGGTACGGCAATTTCCGAATGATGTCTGTCGCCTTTTGGCGTAGTGGTTTAATCGGGTCTGCGCAGTTTTCTGATATTTTCAAATGAGCCCTTCTGCGATTCTTGCATTTTTGTAAGAATCGCAGGCAGGCCTTGAATGAGAAATAGATCATTCTTCACACCACAAAGTGAACGAAAAGTGAATTTTCACCTTATGGTGTTGAAGATTGTGAAAATATGAGTATAATATAAGTAAGCAACAATGGAGGTACTGCGTATGCAATACGAAAGCGAGCGCATTGAATACAAATTCCAAATGATCGATGACATCTATAAGGAGGTCATCGCATTTGCAAATACGGACGGTGGCGTGATCTATTTCGGTATTGACGACAAAGGCAACCTGATTGGCATTGATAATGTGGATGAAACCTACACGCGCCTGACCAACGGCATCCGCGATGCAATCGCACCGGATGTGACCATGTTCGTGCGGTATGTCCTCCAGGATAATAAGGTAATTCAGATCGAGGTTGCCGAAGGCAGCTATAAGCCTTACTATCTGAAATCCAAAGGTATGAAGCCTGCCGGTGTTTATGTCCGTCAGGGGACATCCAGTGTTCAGGCATCTCCCGAGCAGATTCGTCAGATGATCAAGGAGTCGGACGGAGACAGTTATGAGGACTCCCGCAGTTTGGAACAAGATTTAACATTCCATGCCGCAGAAACCGCATTTGAACGGTACGGCGTAGAGTTTTCCGTTGAGAAGTATCGTGCGTTGGGTATTACACAGAATGATATTTACACCAATCTTGCGCTGCTGCTTTCCGACCAGTGCCATCACACGATCAAAGTTGCCGTGTTCAAGGATGAATTCTGCACAGAGTTCCGTGACAGCAAGGAGTTCGGCGGGTCTGTGTTCAAGCAGTTTGAGGATGTGGTAGACTATCTCGCTCTGTGCAACAAGACTGTTTCCACGATCAAAGGACTTGTTCGCACGGATAAGCAGGACTACCCCGAGGAAGCCATTCGTGAAGCCCTGCTCAATGCGCTTGTGCATCGGGATTACAGCTTCAGCGGCAGTATTATCATCAATGTAAACGACAGCAAAATGGAGTTTATCTCTCTTGGCGGTCTACTCTCCGGCCTTTCTACCGAGGATATTCGCATCGGTGTTTCTCAGCCGAGGAACAAAAAGCTGGCAGAGGTGTTCCATCGCCTGCGCCTGATTGAAAGCTATGGCACCGGTATTCGCCGCATTTTCAAGCTGTACGAAAACTGCCCTGTACAGCCCAGCATTGAGGCAACGACCAATGCGTTCAGAATCGTGTTGCCCAACATGAATGCTACCGATGCTGCAAACGAGGATACACCGGCAACAACCGGCAAGTCTACTGCTGCCATCACTCCCCAGATGAAAACGGTGATGGATTATCTGGCGGAGTATGGCGAAATGACCGATGAAGATCTGCAGGAGCTGCTGAATATCAAAAAGACAAGAGCCTACCTGCTTTCCCGCCAGATGAATGAAAATGGGTTGATTGACATCATCGGCCGGGGCGCGGGAAAAAGATATCGATTGAAGTGAGGGCAAAAATGATGATTGCTACCACGAAATCGAAGAACAGTATCTACACAACAAATACTGCGACGAGGAATTCAAGGTTAAGCTGAAGCCCATCAAATCAGACAACAACCAATTTCTTCTCCTGTAGGAAGATAAGATTGATGAAATGGATGAGGATACTCATATCTACCATAACTTTATGCTTTGCAAAGAGCGCTTTGTGCGCTGGACAGAAAAGGACACCAATCCGTCTCAGGTGCTTGATATGGACCCCGAGAAGATTGGCCGACATTTCCTGGGGGTGCTGCCGAGGATCTGTCTGAAATAGAAACAAAAAAATGGCGGTAAGAGAGTAATACTCCTTACCGTCATCTTTTATGACTTCCTTTTATTCTGCCTCGTCCATAAAGGCGGAGAATGAAGTTATAAAAAAAGAGATCGCCTTGAGAGAAGAGAGGCACGCAGCGCAACTCAAGGCGAGAAAGCAGCGATCATCAAAGAGCTGCGTGAAAAAGGATACCAATTGAAATATCTGTTGAAATCTATGCAGATGGCACGGTCTACCTATTATTTTGAGTTGAGCAAGGCCGATCAAGTTGCTGTTCGAAACCATTGCTTGGCAGATGAAATCAAGGACATTTTCTCACAGCATAAAGGCCGCTACGGTGTGCGAAGAGTATATCAGGAACTGATAAAGCGCAGCCACAAGGTCAATCATAAGCGGGTACAACGGCTTATGCACACTATGGGGTTGGCAGGAAAGCGCCCAAAGGAAAAGTATCATTCCTACAAGGGCGAGGTCGGCAAGGTTGCTGAGAATATCCTTGACCGGGATTTCAGCACGACAGCTCCTATGCAAAAATGGACTACCGATGTATCTCAGTTCGGTTTTTCGTGGGGGAAGTGTTATCTCTCTCCCATACTCGACATGAACACAAACGAAATCATTTCTTATGATTTATCTCAAAGTGCCAATATGGAACAGATCCAGAGAATGTTGGCCGGCGCCTTTACGAAGTTTCCCTCTGTAGATGGCCTGATCTTTCACTCTGATCAAGGGTGGCAGTACCAGCACGTGTACTTCAGGCAGGCACTTAAAGATCACAAAATCATTCAATCCATGTCAAGGAAGGGCAACTGTTACGACAATTGCATCATGGAGACCTTCTTTGGACGGATGAAAAACGAGATGTTCTACGGGCATGAAAAAGAGTATTCCTCTTTTGAAACATTTGCCAAGGCTGTTGACGGCTACATAAATTACTACAACAACGAAAGAATCCAAGAGAAAACAAAATGGATGCCTCCTACAAAATTCAGAGAGGCATCCATGTGCACCTAATTCAATTTTTCATGTGTCCAGAATTCTGGCAATGTCATGATGCCGGGGTCAAAAGTATAGGAAATTTCTGAAAATGGAATAATTCGTAGCCAACCTTACCACCCCCAAATCTATTGTGTTACAGTCATGAGCAAAACTCCAAAAGAGTAGTAATTGCAATGGTTTCCGGCCATG
>ERZ772897.3319-NODE-3319-length-12153-cov-9.665647_pt1 | contig 12153 bp, 9 predicted proteins | sample MGYA00512125_ERZ772897 | MGnify/ENA primary metagenome ERZ772897 (study PRJEB29015, sample SAMEA2737660) | human gut metagenome | biome: human gut; feature: human-associated habitat; material: faeces | place: China | collected 2012 ... | reverse complement strand
CATGGGATTTAGGTATGTATATGTCTGGATTCTTCCCATGTATGATGTTCGGTGTCCCGGGTGCAGCTCTTGCTATGGTTCACACAGCTAAGAGTGACAAGAAGAAATTAGCAATCGGACTTGTAGCTTCCGCAGCTCTTTGTGCATTCGTTTGTGGTGTTACAGAGCCATTCGAGTTTGGTTTCATGTTCCTTGCACCAGCTCTTTACGTTGTATATGCAGCATTATATGGTATCTTCACAGTTATTACTGTATTAGTTGGATTCAGAGCAGGATTCAGTTTCTCCGCCGGAGCAACTGACTTAATCTTCTCTGCACCCCTTCCGGCAGCAAAGAATACATGGATGATCATTCCTCTTGGAATCGCAGCATTTATCGTATTCTACGTTGTATTCCGTTTCGCTATCACAAAGTTTGACTTAAAGACTCCTGGTAGAGAAGATGATGATGTAGAAGCAGAGAAAAAAGTTGATCTTGGAAGCAGCGATTACACAACTGTAGCAGCAACAATCTTAGAAGGTGTTGGTGGTGCAGCAAACGTTACAAGCATTGATAACTGTATTACAAGACTTCGTCTTGAAGTAAAAGACAGCTCTTTAGTAGATGAGAAGAAAATCAAATCTGCCGGTGCAGCTGGCGTTATCAGACCAAGTAAAACAGCTGTTCAGGTTGTTGTTGGAACAAAAGTACAGTTCGTAGCTGATGAGTTCAAAAAATTATGTAAATAATGAACGGCAATTTTGAAGTATGAATATCATTCATAACAAAATAAGCAAATAAGTATAATCCCTTTCTTATCAGAAGCGGTTCCGTCTGGAACCGCTTCTTTTAAATCCACAGGATACCTTAAATTGTCAGCCACAGGATAACATAATGTAAAGGAAGGTTTTTCCTTTACAAGAAAAAGCGCAAATGGTAAAATAAATATAGTTTATTTTAAGCTGGCTGTGGGAGGAGACGTAAATGGCAGGTCTGTTTCAGAGAATAGCACAGAATTACCGGAAGAAGAAAAAAATTACACAGCCGTCCGCAAGGCTGAATGCAAAAGAAGATAAAACAGAACACGCAGGAAAAGTGACGCGTGCTAAGGAAAGGATACATAGTAAAGTGGAAAAAGAAGATTTTTTATTAAGTCAGATCGATGAATTCAGGGAGAAAGCAAAACAGTTACAGAATTTATTGACATCCAAGGAGAGCAAGGTACAGGAACTGCAGAATCTTGTGAATGAGAGAGAAGACAAAGCGCAGGAACTAGAGCAGATCTTAAGTGAGAGACAGGAAGAGGCAGATGAGATCGTATCTGATTTCAGCAAAAAAGTAGACGAGCTTGCAGAACGTGTCACCGCGAAGATGAATGAGATTGAAATAAGTGTCTCAAAGCAGGTCGCAGATGTGAAGAGAGTGACTGAGGAACAGTTAGAGGCAAACCGCAAGTTAAATGAGAATCAGATCGCAGCCAGCAAAAAGCTTGGAGAAGATCAGATCGAGGCAGGCAGGCAGTTTATCGAAGAACAGACAGCAGCCAATAAGAAAGTAAGCGATGAGCAGGTCGCAGAAGTGAAGGCATTGCTGGAGAATGCAACCTCCCAGCTGGATTCTATCAAAACGGATCTTTCAGAGAAAGTTCACTCCGAGAATGTAAAATGCTATCGCAATATTCAGGATCTGTTCAACGAGTTTGATTCTAAAATTGAAAAAATGGATGAGATGGAGAAAAGCGTTGGCGCTGTAAAGGGATATGTCAAAGTACTTTCCTGGTTTTCCATTATCAATTTTGTGATGCTGGTTGCATTTATTTTATATTCATTAGGCGTTTTTAATTTTTAAGGTAGTGAGGAATTTATGAATATTGAACCAAAAAAAGTATGGGTTGTCGGACATAAGAATCCGGATACGGATTCGATATGTGCGGCAATTTCTTATGCATATCTGAAAAACCAGCTGGGAGAGCGCCAGTATGTACCAAAGCGTGCCGGAGCGATCAGTGAGGAAACCCGGTATGTGCTGGATTATTTTAAGGTGGAGGATCCAGAATTAATTACAGATGTAGGGGCACAGCTCAAGGATATTTCCATCCGCAAAACAGCCGGCATCAGTTCGCAGATTTCTTTGAAAAAAGCATGGGAAACCATGAAAAAGTTAGATGTCGTAACACTTCCGGTGACAAACCGGCTTGGAAAGTTAGAGGGTGTGATCGTAACAAAGGATATTGCAACCTCTTACATGGATGTTTATGACAACCGGGTGTTGTCCAAAGCGAGAACCCAGTATAAGAATATTGCAGAGACTTTGGACGGCAATATTATCGCGGGAAATGAACATGCGTATTTTATCCGTGGAAAAGTTGTTGTCGGAGCGTCTGACCTTGGATTTTTATCGGAATACATCGAAGCGGATGATATGGTCATTCTCGGACCGCAGAAAGAAGTGCAGATTCGTGCATTAGAGTCCAATGCAAGCTGTATCATTGTAGGCTGTGGATTTGAGGTAGACCCGGAAGTCATTCAGATGGCGAATAAAAAAGACTGTGTGATTATCACAACACCATATGACACGTTTTCCATTGCCAGATTGATCAATCAGAGTATGCCAATCAAAGAATTTATGACGAGAGAGCATCTTGTGACATTTGATATTGATGATTATGTGGATGATGTCAAAGAGACAATGTCAAAAATCAGACACCGTGATTTCCCGATTTTGGATGAAAATGGAAACTATCTCGGAATGGTATCCAGACGTAACCTGATGAGCATGCAGAAAAAACAGATCATTCTGGTGGATCATAATGAGAAGTCGCAGGCAGTTGATAATATCAATGAAGCGGAGATTTTAGAGATCATAGATCATCACAGGATCGGAAGCTTAGAGACGATCTCTCCGGTCTATTTCAGAAATCAGCCGTTGGGATGTACGTCCACGATCATTTACCAGATGTTCGGTGAGAAAAATATCGAGATCCCGCAGCATATTGCAGGATTGTTATTGTCAGCGATTCTGTCAGACACGTTAATGTTCCGTTCTCCGACCTGCACACAGCTAGACATTCTGGCTGCAGAGGCTCTGGCAAAGATTGCAAAAGTAGATATTGAGACTCATGCAAAGAACATGTTCAAGGCGGGAAGCGATTTCAAAAATAAGACGACTGAGGAAATTTTTTATTCTGATTTCAAGATTTTCCATACGGATGAGTTTGACTTCGGAGTTGCACAGATCAGCGCCATGAGCCGTGAAGAACTTGATAAAGTAGCAGAGAAGCTCCGTCCGTTCTTAAAAGAAGTTCTGGGTGAGAAGCGGATCGACATGGTCTATGTGATGCTGACAGATATTTTGGAAGAGTCTTCCAGGGTGATTTTTGAGGGGCATGATGCAGGCAGGATCCTTGCAGATGCATTTGAAAGAGAAGAAAATGAAAATGGCATCCTCTTAGAGGGAATCATTTCAAGAAAGAAACAGTTGATTCCGACTCTTATGAATGCCATGGCTGAAAAAGTGTGATCGGTCATGAAAAGAACAAGGAACGAAAGAACCTGATCTTTTATTGGATAAGAGTGCTTTGGCGCAGATCTCTTGGAGATTCGCCAAAGCATTTTTTATAGGCGCGGGAGAAGGTGGAATAGTTCTTAAATCCACATTCATAACAGACATCCGTGATCGGTTTCCCGGATAGGATCAGTTCTTTTGCGAGCAGCAGACGTTTTGTGGAGAGATAGCTGCCGATGCTGTAGCCGGTCTGTTCCTTAAATGTGTGCATGAGATAGTAGCGGCTTAAGTAAAAACGGGAGGAGAGATCATCAATACAGATGGACTCTGTTAAGTGTTCATTCAGATAATTTAAAATGGACAGTATTTTTTCGCTCGAAGCAGAAGTCTCGATAAATTCTATTTTATTGTGTCCGGCGGCGCGGTTTAACTGGATCAGAAACTCTAAAAATAAAAGTTTATGATGCAGTTCATGTGCAAAATCAGAATCAGAGAGGGAGGCATCCAGATCTTTGGTAACGGCACCTAATCTGCTGTTTCCGAAGGAGTGAACGCGCAGTACATGGGACTTTTCTTCAAAAGCTTTCTGGAAACACAGGCTGAGATCGCTGTCCGAATCCCGGTATGCGGTCAGAAAATCCGGCGAAACGTAAATAATAATACGGTCATAGACAGCATCGGAGTGAATGACCGGTTTGTGGACTTCCCCGGCGTGCACTAGGACAATATCATTTTTTTTCAGGTTATAAGAGCGTCCTTCTATACAGTAAGTCACATCTCCGTTTAAGAGGATGAGAATTTTGTGAAAATCGTGATAGTGGTAGTGAAAGCTACGCATTTCCTCGTCTTTTAAATGAAACATTTTAAAATCTGCTGTCAGATAGCCGACTTTTTTATATTCTGGCATAATAAATATCCTTTCCGTTTGTAAAATATCCTGTTTTGATTTCAGACAGGTTTTTCGCAGGGGTAAGTAAGCCTGCATCGCAAATGATAGATTTATTATAAAGAAAAAAAGCACAATTTGCAATATAGACAACACAGAAGTTGTATATGTTTTAAATTGTGTTTTGTATAATTAGCTTATATATGGAAGGCAGACAGATTTTCTGAGGCTTTACATAGGCAGTTTCAAAACAGGAAAAGATAAAAACAGAAGAACATGACAAGCAGAAAGGTGGATTTATTTTATGAAGAATTTCAGCAATTATACAGATTATGACAAAAAAGATAATTTACATTTTGAATCCAAAGCGGTACATGGGGCGCTCGGAACAGAACCGTTGACCGGAGCAGTCAGCATGCCGATTTTCCAGGCAGTGACTTACAGACATCCGGCACTTGGAGAGTCCACAGGCTTTGCGTACAGCCGTTTGGAGAACCCTACCAGACAGGAGTTGGAGCGTACCATGGCAATCCTTGAGGGTGGAATCAAAGCATTTGCATTTTCCAGCGGACAGGCTGCAAATATGGCTGTATTTTCTCTGTTAAATCCGGGAGACCATGTTCTTCTTTCTGATGATATTTATGGCGGAACCTTCCGTATTATCGGTGACGTGTTCGGAAAATACGGCATTGAGCACACTTACGTGGAGATGGATGATCTTGACGCAGTGAAGGCAGCAATCAAGCCAAATACAAAAATGTTTTTCGTTGAGACACCGACCAACCCGATGATGAAAGTGGCAGATATTCAGGCTTTATCTGAGATTGCAAAAAGCGTTGGGGCACTTATGGTGGTTGATAACACATTTTTAACACCATATTTCCAGAATCCGTTAAAATTAGGTGCTGATATCGTGACACACAGTTCCACCAAATACCTTGGCGGACACAATGATACACTTTCCGGAATTGTTGTGGTAAAAGACAATGAGGAGATCGCAGAGAAAATACACATTCATATCAAATCCCATGGAAGCCAGTTAGCGCCGATGGATTGCTGGCTGTTACTCCGCGGGATCAAGACACTGCCGGTCCGCATGGACAGACATAATGAGAATGCAAAGAAGGTGGCAGAGTGGTTAAGAACCCAGCCGAAGGTAAAGAAAGTTTATTATGTCGGATTTGAAGATCACAAGGATTACGCGACAACGATCAAACAGACAAGAGGATTCGGCGGAATGATCTCCTTTACCGTAGATTCTTTTGAGACAGTACAGAAGATTTTAAGAAATGTGGATATGATCATGTTCGCAGAGAGCCTTGGCGGAACGGAAACACTGATCACTTACCCGACCACACAGACACACGAAGATACACCGAAGGATGTCAAGGAAAAATTAGGCATTACAGACCGCTTCCTGCGTATGTCTGTCGGTATTGAAAATGTGGAAGATATCATTGCCGACCTTGACCGTGCAATGAATTCATAAAAGAAATGGATAGGGACTGTCAGAAGATGGCAGTCCCTGGATTTGTCTCTAGGATATAGGTAAAAAGACACAGAAAGAGGGAAAACTATGAAATTTACAAAAATGCAGGCGTTTGGAAACGATTATGTATATATAGATGCAATTCATCAGGAACTTAAAAATCTGCCGGAACTTGCAAGATTCGTGAGTGACAGACATTTTGCAATCGGTTCAGATGGAATGGTTTTGATCTGTCCATCTGACAAAGGGGATTTCCGCATGCGCATGTTTAACCCGGATGGAACTGAGGGCGAGATGTGCGGAAATGCACTTCGGAGTGTAGGAAAATACGTGTACGACCACAGACTCACCGACAAGACAGAGCTTGTGATCGAGACTCTGGGCGGCATGCAGCATCTGACACTGACAGTGACAGACGGTTATGTATCTAACATCCGGGCAGATATCGGGGAACCGAGACTTTCCACAAAAGTGATCCCAATCAACACAGAAATGGATACATTTATCGACCAGCCGGTACAGGTGCTTGACCGTACCTTCCACATTACCGCAGTTTCCTGGGGGAACCCGCACTGTGCAATGTTTGTGAATTCTGTGGCAGATCTTGATGTGGAGAAATATGGAAAAGAGATCGAGCATATGACATCCATTTTCCCGAATAAAACAAATGTAACATTCACGGAGTTTGTGAGCAGGGATTATTTAAAGATTCGCGAGTGGGAGCGTGGAACCGGTGAGACGATTGGCTGCGGAACCGGCTGTGCAACTGCGGTAGTGACTGCAATTCTGACTGGAAAATGTGATCGCAAGGTGACCGTGGAACAGATTGGCGGACCACTTCTGATCGAGTGGGATGAGAAAACGAACCATCTTTTTATGACAGGTCCATCCCATACCGTATTTGAGGCTGAGATCGATGCATCCCATATTTTAAAATAAGATGATCACGGAAACCTGTATGCGAAAAGAATAATTGTTTTACGAGTATTTTTATAGCCAGATCAGAAAATAAGAAAAACGATACGTTGAAAGAAAAAAGGAAACGATAAAATGAAATTAAGAAAGATTTGTGAGGAAATTGAATACACACTTCTTCAGGGAAGCCTTGAAACAGAAGTGCGTGATATTATTTATGATTCCAGAAAGATTGCACCGGAAACGATGTTTGTCTGCATGGTAGGGGCAGTGACAGACGGTCATAAATATATCCCGGATGCGGTCGAAAAAGGAGCTTCCGTGATCGTGCTGGAGAAGGAAGAGGAGGCAGCACAGATTCCAGAAAACATCACTGTGTTAAAAGTGGAGTCCGCTCGTCTGGCACTTGCGCTGATGTCCGCTGCATTGTTTGACCATCCGGCAAGAAAGCTAGTCACCATCGGACTGACCGGAACGAAAGGAAAGACGACCACCACTTATATGATCAAGAAAGTACTTGAGATGGCAGGAAAAAAAGTCGGACTGATTGGAACCATCGGTGCAATGGTGGGGGAAGAACATCTTTCGTCCAAAAACACGACACCGGAATCCTACGAATTACACCGCATGTTTGCTGCCATGGTGGAAGCTGGCTGTGAATATGTGGTCATGGAAGTTTCTTCCCAGGGGTTAAAATTAGACCGTACAGCCGGTATTTTATTTGATTATGGTATTTTTACCAACTTATCACCGGATCATATCGGACCGGCAGAGCACGCATCTTTTGAAGAATATATGGAGTGCAAGAGCCTTCTGTTCCGCCAGTGCAGGATTGGAATTGTCAACGCAGATGATGAGCATGTGGAGGGTATTTTAAAAGGACATACCTGTGAGGTAAAAACATTTTCTGCTGAAAAAGAAGCAGATCTTATGGCATCTGATATTGGATTTATCAATGAGGATGGAAAGCTTGGAATGCATTTTAAAGTGAGTGGCTGCATGGACTGTCAGGCGAAAGTTCACATTCCGGGAAGATTTTCGGTATACAATTCCATGGTGACCATGTTAGTGTGTCATCTGGCTGGAATTTCGGACGAGGCAATTTTAGAGGGACTTTCCAAAGTGCAGGTAAAAGGCAGGGTGGAAATGCTTCCGGTATCCAAAGATTATACGCTGATCATTGACTATGCACATAATGAAGTGAGCACAAGAAGCGTTCTCACGACATTGATGGAATATCACCCAAAGCGTCTGATCTGTGTGTACGGCGGCGGCGGCAACCGCTCCAAACTCCGCAGATATGATATGGGTGAGGTGACAGGTGAGATGGCAGATCTCTGTGTGCTGACCTGCGATAACCCAAGGGATGAGGAAATCCGTGATATTAACAATGATATCAAAGTCGGTCTGGCGAGAAGCAACGGCAAATACATCGAGATTGACGACAGGAAAGAAGCGATCGCTTACTGCATGAAAAATGCAAAGCCGGGCGATATGATCGTGCTCCTCGGAAAAGGACACGAAGATTATCAGGAGATCAAAGGTGTGAAATATCATTTTGATGAGCGAGAAGCGGTGGCGGAAATCCTCGATGAGATGAAAGCAGGAAAACGTTAAGTTTTTATCAGACAAATGAAAATAAGAAAACGCCGGGTTTAGAGCGTTGATGAACAAAAAAGAAAAGCCCTGAGGGAATGTATGCAGACATTCTTTCAAGGCTTTTCCAAATTAAGAAGGGGGTTATAATTAATAAAACCCATGTCGTGGTATCACCACAACAATTAATATTATGCACCAGATTCGACAAAAAATCCAGTGAATTTATTGTGAACAAAAAATGTACGAATGTGGTTATAGATTGTAGAAATTCAGTAAAACGTCATATGTTTTGAGGTGGAAAGATGATATAATGTACGCGAAGGCAAAAGTGAGCATGGAATGGGTGGAATTTATGATACGAAAGTACGATATAGGAATGTTTTTGGTATATATAATAATATTATGTCTGATTGTTTCATATAAGTATCCTCAAAACAGTGAGAACCTTATGAAAATGACATCAGATGATCCATTCGTGATAGAAAATAAAGAATTCACGTTAGCTGATTATGCGTACACAGAAAATAAGTCATCCATCTTTTTCCTGTTAAAAGATGAAAATGACAATACTTACATAATGTCTGCAACTAAATTCCCACTTGTAGACAGATATGAGTTATTGGATCGCAAAATATTTTATGATAAAGAGATTTTAGAAAAGAAAGATTTTTACAACAAAGTAGTTGTTGTGAATGAAAACGACAAGTTAGTCCTTCAAGAAAAAAAGATATTTCCGATACAGTACTTGTGTATTGTATTAACGGCAGTTGTTTTGATAATTCGGATTCTTGTTGGATTTATAAAAAAAAGATGAATGAAAGTCCAATTTTCGATACGGAAAATTGGACTTTTCGGCAAGTTGGGAGAAGATAGAAAAATGGGATTAGATATTGGTAGACTTTTATATGGGATACGAACAAAATATCAGATTAGCGTGAATGATATTTGTAGAGGTATTTGTGGAGTATCAACCTATTGCATGTATGAAAATGATGAAATGATACCAGATATATTATCGGTAAATATGTTTTTGGACAGGATGGGATTTGGAATATTGGGATTGACGGCTTATATTTCTGAAAAAGAAGTAGTTTATTTTAAATGGAAAGAAAGTACCAGAGCGTGTATTCGAAATGAAAACTATAAAAAACTGGTGATGTTACTGGAGCATATGCCGACCGGAAATGTTTCACTAAATAAGAAGATCAGAGAGCAGTATGCATGGTTCATAAAAGGGATTGTGGCTGAGAAAGATACTGCAGATTTAAAGAAAGCAACAGAATGTTATGAGAAGGCATTGGAATGTACCTGTGGTTTTTTGATAAAATCGCAGAAAATAGAGGGAACTTTCAGTGTAAGAGAGATACATATTTATGCTATATATCTGAATTTGTTATGCAAAGTAAATCCAAAGGAAAAAGAAGAAGTTATTTCAAGATTTTATCAGTTAATGCAGTATGTTAATGTTCATTATGTAGAAGAACAGCAGAAAGTAAGGATATATCCGCTTCTTGTCTGTCTTTGGGGAAATCTTGTAATAGAGGGGAAAGATACAGAAGGCTCATTTGAAATATTTGAAAAAACACTTGAATTATTGCGAAAACAAAAATCGTTGTATTGTTTATTGGAAATTATGCGTCTGCATATTTTGGTAGGTTTGAAAGAAAAGCGGGATATGAGCAAAGAGCAGGAAGATATCAAGATATTACAAAGTTTTTTTGAAGAATTTGGCTATCAAGCTCAAAGTCAGATATATGTGCCGCAGGCAAATGAAATTATGCTGGAGCATGTAGGACAATATCTTTCAACAGAAAGAAAAAAAGTAAATTACACACAGGAAAAAATCAGTGATGGAATCTGTAGTGTGGAAAGTTATTCAAGGATTGAAAATGGTCGTAAACCAACACGGAATAATTATAAAGCATTAACAGAAAAAATTGGTACGGAGAATCGATATTATATAGAATTGGTCAATACAGGAAATATTGATGCGTTACTTTTGCGTAGAGAAATCTCATATGAGTTGTTTATGGAAAAAAATGAAAGATTGCCAGAATTATTAGAGGAGTTGAAGACGGTTTTAGGCGAAAAAGAAGTGGCGAAAAATAGACAGTATTTGGAATTTGTTCAAGTTTCTATAGAAGAAAACACAGGAAGAAAAACATGGAATCAGTGTTGTGATATGTTTCGGAATATTTTGTCTTATACGATGAACGAGAAAGAAATTGGTAAAAAAAGACATGTTTATACTATGCTTGAAATTAATTTAATTGATCACATATCTGTATGCATGGCGAAAGATGGAAAATCAGAAGAAGCAATGCATCTTATAAAAGCATTTTTAGATGATATGGATTACATGAAAACAGAAAAATATTATGAAACTTTTTTGGCAAAACTAAACTATGCTAGATGGAAATCGGATAGAGAAAATTTTGATGAGGCAGAATGTATATATAGAGAAGGAATAGAACAAAGAATACGGAGAAACAAAACGGAATTATTAGATGAATATATTGGAGAGTATGCATATAATAAATATTTAAAAAATAATATTAATGAAAAGCAAGATGTGAAAAGATATTTATTATATGCATTGGTATTAAGCAGAATGTATGGAACTCAAAGAGTCTACAAAACTATCTTACAGTTTTTGAAAAAGATAAATGAAGAAGATTAAATATTTTTGTTATCATTTTCACCTAAAAGTGATGTCGGAGCAACAGACGAAGCAGAACTGATAAAGGTGTATTTTCCGAAATTCACGGTGACAAGTAATAATAATAAAATAAATAAAGTTTTGTTTTTTTCATAGGTTTTTTACTCCTTTTCTTTTGAATAAATTAATTTTAGATGGAAGTACTTCAAAATAACATGACGTTTCATTGAAAAAATATTTTAATGAAACGTCATGTTATTTCGAAGATGAAATTGGTATTATTGAAGCATAGAATAATTTATTTATCATAACTTTGGATAACGGAAATGATAAATAAAAAATCAGCGCTGGTTAACGATTAAATGATGATGTGTAGTTGTGAAAGGGGTGAAAATATCAATAATGGTGTTTGGAATTAAAGAAAGTTTAATTCAGTAGAGCAAGATGTAGTGACTTCTTGATATTGGCAGCATGAAGAAAATTATTTTGTAATCAGTTGACAAAAGTTAATTATTTAGTAGAAGTGAGTTTTAACAAATGAGTTTGAATTTAAAAAAGATATCTGGAAAATGTATTTGTTTTTTTATTTTGTTTTTTCTAGTTTGTTTTATAAGTTATCCGGTTAAAGCAGGAGTAATAACAAATTCTACTCAAAAGAAACAATTATTTGCAGTTCCGGGGGGTGGGTGGTCTACAATAACCGTTGAGGTTCATTACAATGAAAATTATACAGCGAGTGGAAGTAACAATAAATTTACAGGAAGATCAAAGACAGTATTTTTTAATAGGGCATATACAACATCATGTCCTGTATGTAGTTTGGACAACGTCAAACATTCAAATGGAACCGTTTTTTCGAGCTGGACGAAGGGACAATTATATGTTGATACATCTAAATGGGAAAATGGTTCAACATATGATAATACGACATCTGTAACATATTCTGCAACAACAAGTAATACAGGAACATTAAGTTTTATGCTGTCTTGTAGTGGAGGTATGCCAGCTTCGTCAGCAGGTTCTGTTAGATTAAATTTGAATACAAAGTAGGAGGTGGGGTTATATGAAAAAAAAAGATACAGGCATTGTGCGCATCTTTATTTATGGGAATCTTATTATTCA
>ERZ772897.3318-NODE-3318-length-12155-cov-3.212397_pt1 | contig 12155 bp, 13 predicted proteins | sample MGYA00512125_ERZ772897 | MGnify/ENA primary metagenome ERZ772897 (study PRJEB29015, sample SAMEA2737660) | human gut metagenome | biome: human gut; feature: human-associated habitat; material: faeces | place: China | collected 2012 ... | reverse complement strand
GTTTATGATCCCAAGGTTGTCCGTATGGCTGCCGTGTTCGCCATTGTCCTGTCCTTCTGCCCCAAGTTTGCCGCACTGATCGTTGCCATGCCTGCCGCTACCATGGGCGGCGTCAGTCTGGTGCTGTACGGCATGATCTCCGCCGTGGGCGTCCGGAACGTGGTTGAAAACCAGGTGGACTTCACCAAGAGCCGCAACGTTCTGATTGCCGCCATGATCATGGGTCTGGCCGTGGGCGTGAACTACGCCGGTTCCATCGCCATCCCCGTGGGCTCCGTCACCATCAGTCTGTCCGGCCTGGCTGTGGCCGCTCTGGTGGGCATCCTGATGAACGCCATCCTGCCCGGCAAGGACTATGAGTTCGGCACCAACGAGCAGGGCGACACCGCCGTTGTCAACTTCGGCAGCCGCGCACAGAAGTAAATCTTTCCCCCAAAATTTTCACCCGGCTTCTTCTTCGGAAGCCGGGTGATTTTTTCTGAAATTCTATTGAATCCGTGCGCAGATCTCTGCGCCCATCTGCTTGCAGCCGACTTTTTGGAAAGCGCCGTGGGGCGGCAGGATATCGGCGGTGCGAAAGCCCGCATCCAGGGTATCGGAGACGGACTTCTCGATGGCATCCGCCTCCTTCGCCATGTCGAAGCTGTAGCGCAGCAGCATGGCAGCGGCCAGAATGGTGCCGATGGGGTTGGCGATGTCCTGCCCCGCAATGTCCGGGGCAGAGCCGTGGATGGGCTCATAGAGCCCTCGGGTGGTGCTGCCCAGACTGGAAAACGACATTGTGGATATATTTGAGGCCTGCATTGACGGGACCCTGGACCAGATCGATCTGAAATTCGATAACGACCGGGCCACCGTCTGCGTGATCCTGGCCTCCGACGGATATCCCGTTTCTTATGAGAAGGGATTTGTGATCGACGGCCTGGAGAAGTTCAGGGACAAAGAGGATTACTATGTATTCCACTCCGGTACGAAGTTCAACGGCCAGGGCCAGATCGTCACCAACGGCGGCCGGGTACTGGGCGTGACTGCCAACGGAGCCACTGTGAAGGAAGCCAGAGAAAACGCATATAAGGCAGTGAAGGAGATCTCCTTTGCCAACAAATATTACAGGACGGACATCGCCAGGGCGGTGGACGAGGCGTAGGAATATTGGAAAGACCACGGACAGCCGGGAAAAACTGGCTGACCGTGGTTTTCTTTTTTCTGCTGTAAAAAAACAATGTGCCGTGACAGGGGTGAAGAATGGGAAAACAAGCTGCAAATTTTTTATTTTTCATTATATTGTAAGGATAAATAAAGGCTTTGGAAGAGATTTTGTGATATACTACAAATATACAGAAAATTCTGCGTTTTTGTCTGGATGCAGGATAAGGCATCCAACACTTACGATTTTACCGTTATCAATGTTCTGGCATATAGGATCATCATGCCTGCCTTTGCTGTGTTAAAATGAACCTCTGCCTGATTGCCTATAGCACTCATTTTATCAAATCCAGCTATAACTTTTTCCAACGAAGGCTTTGCATTGCCGTATGCCTCGTTATTTCCGGTAAAGCTGATAAGCATTCTGTTTCTTGCAAACAGCTTTTTGGCTATTGCAGCAAGCTTATCTGACACATTCTTTGGTGACTCGGAAAGCTCCTTTTCTATGCGGCATATAGAGCGGTAAAAAGCAACTCCCTTTAGCTCGTCCTGATAAAGTGCGTAGCGCGAGAAGCTCGACATACTTCGCATAGCTGCAACCAGATGACCGGAACTGCTAAGGTTAGCCTGAAGCCTTGCCTTAATCTGCGCTACAAGCTCACCCAGTCTCTTTGTATCTGTAAAATCCGATGAAAGAAGCATCTGCTCCATAAGCTCAAGTGCCTTGTCAAGATTTTTCTCCAACACCTTAAGCTTCACCTCTAACTTAAACACGAAATTATTTCTATCCTTAATATCCGGGTGACTTGCAGTACCTGTGCTGATTCCGCCGGTATATATGTTGGTGGCATTGGCTAAATCGGTATAGCTGTACTTTTCGGTGCTCACCAGCCCGAGTGCGTTTGTGAAGAAGCCAAGATAGCCAAGCTCACTCTGGGCAAAATCACCTGCATCAAATAAAAATGATATATAATCAATGCCGTTTGACTCTATGTCATGACGCACAACCTTTACATCCAAAAGTTCATCCTCAATGTTTGAAAAAGGCATAGCATTCTTTTTCATATCTGCTCTTGTAAGCATTGGAAGCTTGCGCAGGTCCTCATCCGACGAAGGCTCCTCCTGGTATTTCTTTAAATGCTCTGTATCCTCAATCAGCTTTTTAATCTCTTCATCTGAAAGATCTACTGCTGACAAATCAAGCTTTCCATCCTTTAATACAGAATTAAGTGTATCAGCAATTGCTTTTGGCTGTTCGTGGATTTCTTTCATCATAAAATGCTCATATCCACCTTTTTCTGCTGCCTTGGCATCCCATTTAATCTCTACAAGTTCTTTTTCTATCTCATCACCATCAAGGTTATAAAATGTTATATTACCATCTGCAAGACGTCCAATCTCCATATTGCCAATATAATATACATTTCTTGTATAATTAAGTATAGCTGGTACATCAGAGCCAACATAGCAGTTGCCATCACTGACACCAAGTATCATTGGACTGTCTTTTCTTGCTACATATATTTCATCTGGATATTCCTTGAACATAATTGCAAATGCGTAAGAACCACGGATACGAACCATAGCGTGGTTAATGGCATCTACTGGAGTATGCTCATACTTCTTATAATAATAATCAATAAGCTTAATAGCAACTTCTGTATCAGTTGATGAATAGAATTCATATCCATTCTTAACAAGCTTATCTCTTAATTCCTGATAATTCTCAATAATTCCATTATGTACGCCAACAACATTATAATCATCTGATATATGTGGGTGGGCATTATTCTCTGATGGCTCTCCGTGTGTTGCCCATCTTGTATGTCCAATACCACAAGTTCCTTTAATGGCAAGACCATTATTAGTCTTTTCCTCTAATGCCTTAAGCCTTCCCTTCGCCTTTACAACCTCAACCGGACTTTCCCCATCACGAACCGCTAACCCTGCCGAATCGTAACCTCTATATTCAAGCTTTGCAAGACCATTAAGAAGTATTGGTGCTGCCTGTTCCTTACCTACATATCCAACTATTCCACACATAGATATATTCCTCTCTTTTAAAAATTCATATCACCTTATAATATATTATTCCGTTCCTAATTACAAGAGTATAGAATATTTATTTAAAGCCCATATTTTATTAACTTCTGCTTTTCACGTCCACCATATATTACGACTATATTTCACCCTTTATCAATTCTTATATAAATACTTATTATTAACTTTTATTATTAATTCTTCCTGTTAATCACTTCTCAAATGCCACAATAGCGGTCATATCATTATAACCAAGCTGCTGCATTTTCTTCTGAAGCTTACTTAAAGCATCATCAAATTGCGAAAAAGCATTATATGTATCATCAAAATACTGCATTGCCTTTTCTTTATCTCCATCTTCATTAGCATGCCATGAAAGCTCTGCATAATGATGCAAATCGTTATGTGTCTTTACTAGCTGCTTGAATTCGGAACTATTTACAATCTTATCATCCTTTAACTGTGCAATCCATTTACCAAGCTTACAGCGTGACGGATCATCTACCTGCTTCTTTAAAAGATGTTCAAATCCTACGATATTATTATATACTCTCCATGTAAGAATATAATGATCTACTTCAAACACTCTCATCCAATCCTGCTGTGTAATCTTAGAACAACCTCTTACAAGGTCACTTCGTGTCTTATCAAGATATCTGCCTACCTTGAATACCCTCTGTCCTGATTTAAGGCAGTCATCAGACAATATGCTGTAACTCTGTGAAATATTCTCTATCTGCTTAGAAAATGACTTTGTAACACCTGTCTGTGTATCTATGTCATTAAAGACACTGTCAACCTTCTCACTTATGTCATCAATCTGGCTGTTCATCTGCTGCATAACTTCAAGTGACTTCTCTACCTTTTCATTCCCTTCACCAAGGCTTATGGTAGTCTCATCCATTGCTTTTGCAAGCTCATCTATATTATCTCTTAATTCTTTAACATACTTGACTATACTTCCAGCAGACTCTGCTGTATTATTAGATAATAATCTTACCTGATCAGCAACAACGGCAAAGCCTCTTCCTGCTTCTCCGGCTCTTGCAGCTTCAACAGAAGCATTTAAAGCCAAAAGATTACTCTGGTTAGATACCTTCTTAACAAGGTCTACAATCGCTTCAATCTTACCAATCTTACCCTTAAAATCCTGAACTTTATTATTGATAGACTGAATCTTCTTAGATGACGCATTAACGGCTTTGATACTATCGTTCATATCTACCGTTACATTATGAGACACTGATATTATATCGTGGGCATTATCACGGATATGTCCCATAGCCATAGAAATGTTCTCTATAGAACTCTCAAGATGCTGGCTGGCATTCTCCATATGCTGTATCGACTTAGTCTGTGTTTCTACCTGATTAAGTGTATCTTTAATCAAAGTATTATCGCCAAGAATCTCCATAGTTTCATTAAGTCGCATAACAACTGGATTATTAACCTGCTTAACCGCTTTAAGCATTGAATTAAGCTTATCTGCATACAGCGGATTATTAAAATCCGTCGCATCTATCTCATTAAAATCACCTGAGGCTATATTGTCAATTGCCTCAATCATTCGCCTGACATCACCTTCTGGCAATAAGTTCTCTTCTGTCTTTTTTCTAAACATATACTTTCATTCTCCTATATACGCACAACAGCGGGTTATAAAATACAACTCCCATTTCCCAGCAACAGACATACTACCACAGTCCTGATTAACGCAGAACAAGCTATAAATATCTGTAAAATATCGTATCTTCAAACCTTTTATTAAATTATTCAAGTATATATAACACCGATATTGTATATAATATCATAATTCAAGTATATTTACCATACAAAAGCAAAAATTTGTCTGATATTTTTGTATAATGTCTGATATCATCTTTTCTATTTTTACTTGTAATCAAACTTACATCATTATTTATAAATGCTTTACATTTATCAGATTCATTACTATGGAATAATATTACCTTTGCCTCCATATGCACCCCTCAAATCATTAGTTCATTATTAGTAATTTTCCCTAATCCACTCCAGACTTTCCATATTACCTATATCATATCTCTTACCCGGCATTTCATACGCATAAACTTCATGTTTCTTGCAGAACCACTCAATAAATATTTTATCTATTTCGCCTATGCTTGTTATTTTAAGATTATATGCATCTATATCATATTTTGACATAATCAGACCTGTTATTATATATAATGAATGATATTTACTTTCTATATAATTTGATGTCTGTACCACTCAAATTTATATTTATTTATATGTTTCATAATACTTTTCAGCTTCATCTTCTGATATATGAAAATCTCTTATTAATCCACCCACTATTGTTTCTTTAGTAGCATTGAATATAAGTGATGTCTTAATTCTCTCCATAATCTGACCTTCCAATCTGCCTATCTGACGTCCTTCCTCTCTGCCTTCTTCTCGTCCTTCTTCTCTGCCTTCCTCACGTTCTTCCTGAAGTTTCATCCGTAATGTCATATACTCCACCTCCAGTTCTTTCTTTGTCTTTACTACATCAACTGCCATATCAAGCTTCTTTACAAATCCGCCCTCAGCTGCATTGCCTGATACATAATCCAAAAACTGTGCCATTTCCTGTGACACCAGACTTCTATCTCCGGCTGCATTAATAATTATCTTAACAGTATCATCATTCAGATGCACCCTGTTGTCCTGTTCACATATCTCACTAAAAGTATATATCGGCAGATTAAATCCGTCAAATGGTGACTTCAGACATATAAAGATAATAAACGTCTTCTTTAATTTTTTATATGATTCACCTGCTGTTATCAAGTTCAAGTCTATCATTCCCTGATAATACCTTATACGCTTGGGAATATCTGCGGTAATCGATGTCTGCATCTCTATATCATAGACTGTATCATCATCTTCAACGTATACATCAAACCGAACACCTTTACCATCATATGTCATATCCACTGACTTCTGATCTTCAACATACTCTATTCTGCTTATCTTCACATTAAGAATAAGCTCCAGCAGTTCTTTGCACAACTCCTTATTAATCGTCAATAACTTGCAAAAAATAAAATCATCTGCAAATGTCAAATCCTCATAATTCTTCTGCAATATAATATTCTCCTCTTTGTAAAACACATCACATTATAAATTCTTTGTATTCTTATATTATAAGTATAATAAGTATATGTGCACGAGTCAAGAATATTATTTTTATTATATACAATATTTATCATTAATAATATTTATCTTTTTATTTGTTGTTTACATAATTTGTAACCTACTTAGTGCTTACTTATGATACATATCACACTAAAATCATCAATAAAATTTGAAACATTAAATTCTTTCATTAATACCATACTATAATATCGCCCCAAATCTTTCTAAAACATCTAAACTTTTTTCATCACAGCCACATCCTGTTACATCTTTCAGGCGGTTATAGCCACTGAATCTTAAGCTTAAGCACATTATATTTTTATCTTTTAATTTCTCCGATACGTAAATAATTCCTTTGTTATACCTGAGTGTTTCTCTGAGAATTCCCAAAGATTATCTTTATTCATAATCATTTTCTCAACAACTTCCAACTCTCCGATAATTGCTTTTACTGGACTTGTCGCATAAACATATATTTTTTCTATATTATCAGTGCATATATTTTTTCTGTATTCATATTTTTATTGACCGCTTAATATCTTATCAGCATATTCCGGCTTTATAGGCAGGATTATATTCTTGTCAAACTGTTCTTCATTCATATCACCATCAATATGATTTTTTATAATTCTTAAATCTGCACCTATTTCTTTTGCTAACTCCCTTGCATATTTTATTTCTTTATTTTGAAATAATTCTATAAATTCATTACTCCAATCTATATTATCTAACTCTTTTAATATATACTTTATGTTCCTTACACTATCAACTATAACAATAATATTATCTATCCCAAATCTTTTTAATATATTCAAAGGTATTTTCTCATTTTTGTTACTTTTATTCAATAAACATAAATGTCCGTCCAATATAAAATCAGTTTCTTTCAACCCACTTTTACTCTTAATTATATTTAATTCATCCAACAATAACTGCTGGTTTTCCTTTATATCATTAATCTTTTTATCCTTAAATTCTATTTTTAATCTATTTTTCATCAAATCACTTGCTGAATAAACATTGCATTCATATTCACTTTCTATTTTTTTACAAAAGTATGTTTTTCAAGCTCTATGTATTTCACACACTAGTACCATTCTATATAACCTTTCTTATCAAAAAAGAAGCTATAAATCAATATAGCTTCTTTTCTAACCAATCATTCTATTCTTCTCTCTTTTGCACCATATACTTATACACTCTTCTATAAATTCATCTATATTATACTTTACTGACTTAATAAATCTCCTATAGATATTCTGCATATCCATTATTTCAAACTTATTGAAAAAAAGACTTTTCTCGGGCAATTCGCCATTATATACATATTCAGTACTAAATATACTGTAATAATATGGCTGTGTCTGTTCTAGCCTAAAACCATAATATTTAAGCAATGAATCAAACTGTACCTGTTGATTTTTGAGTAGCGTAAGAAAAGGAGGCTTGTCAGATTCATAAAATTTCTGACAATCTTCATAAATATCTGCCAAAGTGAGTTGTTTTTGTGGTATCATAGATATGTCTCCTTTTGGGGCGTGGCTTATGGTTTCTGAACAACTCCATTATATCACAAGCCGTGAGGAGATTTTTGATTTCAGTAACAAAAAATGCCGTATTTATACGGCTTGTGGCGTTTCCCAAACACCTATTTATATGTAACAAAGATAAGGAGAAAGATTGTGAATACCATAAGCTTATTACCACTTCCCATAAATGGTGTCTTAAGCATTGTATTATATACATTATTCCACATATATGCAAAATGTAATGTAAGTTTCAGGGGGCATTATTATATTAAATGCCCCTACATACTTACATTTTTATTTCTACTCATCCTGCCCTTATTTTCTTTCATCTTATCCTCGTTCCAATCTTATATTTATCTATATATTATTGTTATTTATTTCTCATCATAATCCATAAGAAAATCTCCATCAAACTCATCTGCCGATGGCTTCTTTCTTACACCAGTGTTATTTCCTGCTACATTAGCTTTCTTTCTTGCGGCTACCTCGCCAACACTTCCTGCCTGTCTTTTGACTGGCTTAGAAGCATTGTTAGTATTCTTTCTTGCTAATGAAGCATTTCTTGCTTTCTCAAATGATTTATCTGGTGACTCCTCGCTGTTATAATGTCCATAATAGCTGCCGTAGTATTTACCGTAATACTTGCCGTAGTATCTTCCATAGTAACCATTTTCTGATAAATCAACCTTATTAAGAACGCTTCCGATTATCTTAATTTTTGTCTTTTTAAGCTGTCCCATTATATTCTGTGCGAACTTATAGCTTACCTGGTTAGCTGCGATTACAAGAACCGCACCATCACATACCTGTGCAACAATAGCTGCATCGATAACCCTTCAAGAGGTGGTGTATCGATGATTACATAATCATACTTTTCTCTCATCTGTCTTACAGTCTCTTTGAATAATGGGCTGTCAAGAAGCTCTGATGGGTTAGGTGGCACTGGGCCAGCAAGAATAACGTCCATATCCGGCACATTTGTCTGATATATTACTTCTTCTAATGTGTTCTGTCCTGAAAGAAAATGTGTCAATCCCTTAACACCCTTCTTAACTCTGTAACGTCCTACAAGAACTGACTTTCTTAAATCACAGTCAATGAATAACACTCTCTTTCCGCCATCTGCTATTGATGAAGCAAGGTTCATTGTTACTGTTGATTTACCTTCATTAGGTCCACAGCTTGTAAACATTACTACCTTTGTATCCTTACCACTTAAGAATATGTTAGTTCTTAAATTTCTATAGCTTTCTCTTACCTGATAATCATCATGCTGGTTAGTTTCTATATTAATTGTCTGCATATTTTTAATCCTTTCACACTCTCTTATTTACCTATTTTCTTGTTTTCTTTTTCTTACTGCTTGGCTGTCCATTATATTCTTCTTCAGTTAATGGAATAAGTGAAAGATTAGTTATGCCAAGATATTTTTCAACATCATCTGATGTCTTAATTCTATCATCAAGAATGAAGTTGACTACAAGCACTGCTATTGCTATTACAATACCTGCTATTGCACCAAGCATTGTATTCTTCTTAACATTAGGACTTGATGGTGCATTAGCTACACGTCCATATTCAATTACATTAACGCCTTCAATCTGCATTACTGATGTTATCTGCTTAGCAGATACATCTGCGATTGCATCTACTATTTCTTTAGCTCTCTTAGGGTCTGTATCTGTTACTGTTACCTGAAGAACTCGTGAATCTGTCTCGATTTCACAAGAAATCTTACCAACGAGTGCGTCTGGTGTTATATCAAGATCAAGGTCTTTAACTACCTGTTCTACTACTGGAAGGCTTGTCACAAGAACTTTATAATCTTTAACAAGCTGTGTTGATGACTGAATATCACTAAGTGTTGTAGTAGTACCATTCTGTCTGTTGATTATATATAATTTGATGGATGACTGATACTGAGGTGTAATTGCTATCTCTGTTATTCCAAATGCAACTATTGCTGTCACAACACCTGCTACAATTACTATCCATATCTTTGATAACAGCATCCTTATGATCTGCATAATATCAATTTCTACTTCTTCGTTGTTATCTTGTCTGATATTTGTTTCCATATTATCTCCTATCCTTCGCGCCTTGAATACTTACTCTGGCGTTTATTGTTCTGTACAATTATACGAACCTTGTCTAATAATGTCAACAAGGCTGGCTGCCATCTCTTTTTTTGATTAAATGTCTTACCCACCCCTTGATTTTAGTTGGTTTCGAGATGATTGACTTGTTTTTTATGTGATTTGCGGGAAAATGTTTTTAAAAAAGAACATTCTATATTATTATCAGCATACACTGCAAATCACACCTAAAAAAATGCGAGAACATCCATTCTGACATTCTCGCAAGTTTCACTGTTACAAGCTACTAGCCGGAATCGAACCGGCGACCTACTGATTACGAATCAGTTGCTCTACCGACTGAGCCATAGTAGCATACCTAAATTATTGTACCCTTATTTGGTGGAATTGTAAAGGTGGAATTTATCTTATTAGAATGAATAAGATTAAAGACTAGCATTATTTATTGGGGACAATAAATATATAACGCTTTAATTCTTCAGCTGTTTTATTATTTTTATACATTTAATATACTATATTTTTACTCTCATTGCAAGCACCTTTTCACATTTCCACCCCCGCCGCATAAATTATAATAACAATACTTATACCAAGAGGTTATTTATGAAAGCTATCCCCACCAATTCATCCCCTCCTCTTTTGTCACTTAAAGATATTTCTTTTGCATACAATACCCCCAAGAAAGAGATTCCAGCACTTAATAATATCAATCTTGATATTATGCCAGAGTCTTTTACATCTATAGTCGGGCCTTCCGGCTGTGGCAAATCAACTTTGCTATCTATTATATGTGGTCTTCTTACACCACAGAAGGGTGAGGTTATTTTTAACAAGGATATTTTACACGATAATGCTGTATCTCCAAGAATTGGATTTATGCCACAGAAGGATACTTTATTTGAATGGCGCACTATTTATAAAAATGTGATACTCGGTCTTGAAATTAATCATCTTAAAGATAAGGAACATTTAGAAAATGTTGACAATATGCTAAAAGAGTATGGCCTATACCAGTTTTGCAATGTCCATCCTTCTGAATTATCCGGAGGCATGCGTCAGCGTGCGGCATTAATAAGAACCCTTGCACTTAACCCGGATATTCTTCTGCTTGATGAACCATTTTCCGCTCTTGATTACCAGACGAGGCTTGAAGTGTCTGATGATATCGGCAAAATCATTAAAGAGCAGAAAAAGACAGCCATTCTTGTTACTCACGATATATCGGAGGCTATCTCTATGGGCGATTGTGTCGTTATTCTTTCACACAGGCCTGCACATATTAAAAAAGTTGTTAATATTAACCTTTCCATTCCTGACAGAACACCATTTACTTCAAGACAGGCTCCTGAATTTGCAGGATATTTTAATGAAATATGGGAGGATATACAATGAATAAATCTATCAAAGCAATCAATAAAAAAGACATCTCTAACTCCCGTACACAATATCTTAACCACATAAGATTATATAAAATCTCCATAACTGTATTAAGATTTTTGATTTTAATGGCATTTATTGCCGCCTGGGAAATATCAACCCGTACTGGTATTCTTAATCCATTTATATTCAGCTCACCATCAAGAATATGCACAACTTTTATTGCTATGGCTAAAGATAACAGCATATTCATTCATATATGGACGACACTTTTTGAAACATTTTTATCTTTCTTCCTTATTATAATTGTCGGAATGGGAGCAGCAATTCTTCTCTGGCTGTGGAAAGGCTTATCAGACTGCCTTGAGCCTTTCCTTATTGTGCTTAACAGCCTGCCCAAATCAGCACTTGCCCCTATGATAATCGTCTGGCTTGGCAATAATATGAAAGCTATTATCATAACTGCTATATCTGTAGCTATATTTGGTATGATAATTAACATATATACCGGATTTTTAGAAATTGACAAGGAGAAAATCATTCTTATTAAGACACTCGGCGGTACTAAGAAAGATATTCTTAAGAAACTCATACTTCCCGGTTCTAAGCAGATAATAATAAGCAATATGAAGGTCAATATTGGTCTTTGCCTTGTTGGTGTAATAATTGGCGAATTCTTAGCCGCTGATAAGGGACTTGGCTACCTTATTATATATGGTTCGCAGGTATTCAAGATGACTTATGTATCTATGAGCATTGTTATACTCTGCATTATCTCAACTGTTCTATTCAAACTTGTTGATGTCAT
>ERZ772897.3316-NODE-3316-length-12162-cov-2.743950_pt1 | contig 12162 bp, 9 predicted proteins | sample MGYA00512125_ERZ772897 | MGnify/ENA primary metagenome ERZ772897 (study PRJEB29015, sample SAMEA2737660) | human gut metagenome | biome: human gut; feature: human-associated habitat; material: faeces | place: China | collected 2012 ... | reverse complement strand
GGCCGGTACGGGAAGTAGTTCAGGAAGCTCTTCTTCCGGTTCAGCGACGGGACCGGGAAGTTCGTCAGGTTCGAGCGGAAGCAGCGCCGGTCTGTCGTCTCCGATTGCTTCGATCAGCGATCATAAGACGGAGCGGGTGGCAGCGACCAATGGACCGGGCATGGCGGGAGATGGATTTTCTTCCAACAATGCAGACGGGGAGACGGCGCCGGTCAGCAGCGGCACATCGAATAAGTCATCGGGGACAACCAGCAGCACGGCTGGAACCACCAGTGGCAGTACAAGCGCACCGGGAAGCAGCACAACTGGAACAACTTCTGGTTCAACCAGCAGCGGAAGAACAAGTGCACCGGGAAGTGGCACTTCCAGCAGTTCGGGAACTTCCACGGGAGTGGCGCAGCAGTCTGCAATCGGCACTTCCTATGTAGATATCATCATGAATGCGGCATCCGAATCGGGAGTCAATCCATATATTCTGGCATCGATGATTCTGCAGGAACAGGGCAGCCAGGGAACCGGACGCAGTATTTCCGGAACGGTGTCCGGCTATCAGGGTTATTATAACTTCTTTAATATAGAGGCATATCAGTCCGGCTCGATGAGTGCGGTAGAACGCGGACTCTGGTGGGCATCCCAGTCGGGAACCTATCTGCGCCCGTGGAACAGCATCGAGAAATCGATCCGTGGCGGTTCGGTTTATTACGGCGAGAATTATGTAAAAAAAGGACAGGATACGCTGTACTTAAAGAAATTTAATGTGCAGGGCAGCAACCTTTATAAACACCAGTACATGACGAATGTGCAGGCGGCAGCTGCCGAAGGACTGACGCTTTCGAAGATCACGGCATTGGCAAATACAACACTTGAGTTCTCGATTCCGGTGTATAAAAATATGCCGGCGGGCGCCTGCGTCAAACCGACGCTGGACGGCAGCCCGAACAACAAGCTGTCGGCGCTGGGTGTCGATGGATTTGCACTGACACCGACCTTTAACCGAGATACAGAGTCCTACGATCTGATCGTGGATCCGTCGGTGGCAAGCGTGACGGTAGCAGCGAGCGCGATTGATTCCAAGGCAACGATTGCCGGAACGGGAACGGTCGATCTGCAGAGCGGTGTCAATGAGATCACCGTGACGGTCAAAGCGGCAAATGGAAATCTGCGAAATTACGTCCTTCACGTAGTGCGCCAGTCAGGCGGTCCGACCTACTCAAGCTCGATTGGAAGCGGCGTTTCCTCTGGAAGCAGCTCTAGCGGTCCGGCGACGGGACCGGGCATGTCTTCAGGAAGCAGTTCAGGAAATTCTTCCTCCGGCGGTTCGGATGTGCAGATTGTCGGTCCGACCTCTTCGGGAAGCAGTTCAGGAAGCTCTCCTTCCGGGCAGTCTGCACCGGGATCGAATGTGAATGGATTTGGGAGCGGCAGTTCCGGAACCCTGATTGCGCCAAATGGGGAGTCTGTCGGGAGCGCCGGCAGTCCGCAGGGGAGCCAGTCGCCGACCAGCGCGGCGGCACCATCCCAGTCCACATCGGGAACGCATGCGGCATCGTCGGTGCGCGGGGATGTCAACGGCGACGGTAAGCTGAACATCATGGATATCCTGCTGGCACAGCGGTCGATACTGGGACTTGGAAAGTTAAGAGCGGAGGAAATCGCGCGCGCCGACCTAAATGGAAATGGAAAAGTAGATATTTTGGATATTCTTCTGATGCAGAAGAAGATTCTGGGACTGTAGGGATATTTCACGTACCTGCGGCTGGTCTTGAGAGATGGCAGCGGGTACGTGAAAATTTGTAAAGAAAGGGAACGGTGCAGATATGGGACCGTTACCAATAAAGAATATAGGACAGGGCAGTTGAATGAAAAGGTTTAAAAATATCATATTAGGTATACTTGCGGCAGGTATGCTGACGGTGGCGGCGCCGGTTGGCGGGATCAGCGCCTATGCATCCAGCGCAAAAATTTCATTTTCCGATCCGAGTGCGACGGTGGGTCAGGAGTTCAGCGTCAATGTGAAGATCTCCTCTCAGGATGGAAATCTAGGGGCATCCGACGTGGTACTTTCCTATGATCCGTCGGTCATTGAGTTTGTGAGCGGAAATAACGCAAGCGGCGGTGCAGGTTCCGTCCGCCTAGTTGGAACGATGGATTCCAATTCGACGAAGGCATTTTCCTATACGCTGAAATTCAAGGCAGTGCAGGCGGGAAATACTTCGATCTCTGTGGGAAGTTATGAAGTCTATGACTCAGATGCACAGGCAGTCACAGTTTCTAAAACGGGGACGGCGAGCGTCAAAGTAAAAGCACCGGCAACCTCCTCGGCGGAAGCGGCGCTTTCGTCCTTGAAGATTTCTCCAGGAACACTTTCCCCTGCATTTTCGCCAAATGTGACTTCCTATACGGCGCAGGTAGGAGCCAGCGTCGATAAGCTGGCGGTCAGCGCGAGTGCGAAGGACAGCAAGGCGAAAGTCCTTGTCAGCGGTGATTCCGGCTTAAAGGTAGGTGCTAATACCGTTGTCTGCAAGGTGACGGCGGAGGATGGACAGACAACTAAGAGCTACACGATCACAGTCAATAAGCTCGATACGGTCGATGTGCCGTCAGAGGCGGAGACAGGGGCTGAAACAGAGGCAGTTGGGACAACGCCGGTTGTGAAAAACGGGCTGGATGTGGAAATAGACGGCGTTTCCTATACGGTGGCGACGGAATTTGATGCCTCCCTGCTTCCGGAAGGATATACGCAGTCTACCTGTACTTATGGCGGTTCAGAGGTCCAGTGTGGAAATGGCAATGACCTGACGCTTTTGTATTTGCAGGGTGCCGATGGAAATGGTGCATTTTATATTTATATACCGGAATCCGGTGTGTTATCGCCGTATGTGACGATCGATGTGACAGCAAAGTCGATTCTGGTGCTTCCACCGGATGAGTCGGTTCAGATTCCGGATGGATTTATGGAGACGACCATTCAGTTAAACGGCACGTATAAAGTGCAGGGCTGGGTGTGGAAGAGCGATGAACAGCAGAAGTATTGTGTCGTATATGGTATGAATGAGAGCGGCGAGAAGTCGCTGTATCGGTATGATATTGCAGAAAAGACCTTCCAGCGGTATTTTGAAGACCCGTCTCTGGCAACTAAATACGATGATGCACAAGTGGAAGAGATTGTAGATAAGTACAACGCACTTTGCAGGGATTATAATATCCGCTTTGTCATGCTTGCGGTTCTGGGCGTAGCGTGTGTAATCTTGTTCTTTATCGTGATCAATCTTCTGCTCAAGCGGAAAGAGTGGAGAGAGGAAGCGCAGGCAGCCGGAGGCAGACAGAGGTCCAAGCGTCGTCCGTCATCGCCGAATGCACGACCGGCGGCAGACGCACGGGTGAAACGAGGCACTGGGCGCGACAAGAGAGAAGATGGGGAAATGATGCCGGCAAGACCGGCAGCGCGGAGTGAGAAGGAGCGCATGGCAGCGGATGACAGACGCCGCCCGTCCGCAGAGCGGATGGAGGAAGGGCGTCGGAGTGCGCGCCGAACCCAAGAGACGCTGGAGACAAGACCGGTTCGCCGGGAGCGGGAAGAGGAGCGCGAGATGCAGCCGGTCCGCCGGACAAGGGAAGATGAGCGCGCGTCCCAGCCTGTTCGCCGAGAGCGGAGTATGGAGGCAGCATCGGCAGACCGCGCAAAACGGATGCCGGAGGAAAGACGTCGCCGGGAAGCAGGAAGCGAAAATCGTTCCGAACGCGTTCGTAGAGAAATGCCAGAAGAAAGCAGTCCGGCTTGTGTCCGCAGAGAGGCATCAGAAGAAGAACGTCTGCAGCGCACCCGCAGAGATGCGGCAGAGGAAAGCCATTCAGAGCGTCCGCGCAGAACTTCGGCAGACGGAAGCCGCGCAGAGCGGGAACGCCAGGCAGTGGCAGAAAGCCGACGCACAGAACGGGAACGTGCCGTTTCAGCAAAAGAAAGCCGCCTGCAGCGCGATTACACGCCTGCATCGGCGCATCGTGCGGCGAAAGAGTCTGCAGCATCGGGAGAACGCCGGAATGCGCGCCCGGCGATTTATGTGCGCCCGGCATCCCGCTCGGAGCTTTACTACACGCTGGAACGGGAGGAATACGGTGATCGCCCAACGAGATATGAGTCGGAATCAGAGCGATCCAGACGCGCCCGCGAGGCAAAAGCCCGGTTAGAGCGGGATCGGCGTGATGAGGATGGATTTGAGTATATCGACGATCCGCAGTAAATAAAAGAGGAAAAGATGGATATCTGTCCAGGAGATTTCTGGCGGGTATCTGTCTTTTCTTTTATATTGATTTTTTTTGTAACAAGTTCACACAATTAACACAGTTTTACAGTTGACGAAAACATCTGTTTGTTATACAATCTATATAACAAATGATAAAACAGGCGGCTGACTGTATTTAGAAACGGGGTCTGCCGTCAGAATGAAAGATGGTGGAGTATGATTGTAGAGATTGATTTTAACAGTGAGGAAGCGCTTTATATTCAGCTCATAAACCAGATCATCATCGGGATTGCGACCGACCAGATCCGGGAGGGCGATACGCTGCCATCCGTGCGCCAGTTAGCGGATAACATCGGAATTAACATGCACACGGTCAACAAGGCATATTCTGTACTGAAACAGGAAGGTTTTCTGCGTGTGGACCGCCGCCGCGGGGCAGTGATTGCACTTGACACGGATAAGATGCGGACGATCTCGGAGATGCGCCGGGATCTCAGTGTGATTCTGGCAAGAGGTGTCTGTAAAAATGTGAGCCGCGAGGAGGTTCACAATCTGGTGGATTCCATTTATGACGCATTTACAGCGGAATAGCAGGTTCCGGCTGCGGGCGATGGTTTTTGTGTATTGGAACCGTTGCGGGATGTGTATGTTGGGAGGATAAATTATGCTGTGTGAGAAATGTGGGATTCGCGAAGCGAATATTAAATATACAGAAGTGTTTAACGGCGTCAAGACAGAGCATAATCTCTGCGCCCAGTGCGCGAAAGAGATGGATCTGGGACCGTACTCGGCACTGATTGAGGGAGAATTTCCGCTTGGAAAACTGCTTTCGAGCCTTTTGGGACTGACGGATGCATCTGCCAGCCAGGCACCGAAAGAGGATGTGGTATGCCCGACCTGCGGCACGACGTATGAAGAATTTATCAAGAACAGCCGTTTCGGATGCGCGGACTGTTATCATGTGTTTGATCCGTTGCTTGGAGAGAAAATTAAGAAATTGCAGGAAAATTCGAGCCATACCGGCAAACATCCGAAGATCCAGCCGCGCAGTCAGGCGGCTGCAGAGGTGACGAAGAAAGGAGAACTGGAATTCAGCCCGGAAGAGCAGATTAAGCAGCTGAAACGCAGGCTGGAAGCGGCGTTGCAGGAAGAAGACTATGAGACGGCTGCTGCCTGCCGGGATAAGATACACAGTCTGGAAGGAGAGATGAGACATGACGAAATGGTTTGAGGAAGTGGCGAATGATGCGTCCAATATCGTTTCCAGCCGGGTGCGTCTGTCTCGGAACTGGGAGGAATATAAATTTCCGAGCCGTCTGGAGCCGGATGAGGCGCGGACGATGATTGCCCGTTTAAAACAGAATTTCCGCGATCTGGGTGACCGGGACGGTCAGTTTTATGAATATGAAGATCTGGAATTGATGGAGAAGCTTGACCGCACCGCATTGCGGGAACGGCGGCTTTTAAACCGCACGCTGGCGGAGAAGACGACGCCGGGTGGGATCCTCTGTTCGGAGGATGAGCGGGTCAGCATGGTATTAAATGCGGACGATCATATCCGTTTACAGGTGCTGGCATCGGGACTCGATCTGCAAGAATGTTATGCAAAAGCGGATGCGCTGGATGATTATATCAACGAGAAGATTCCGTATGCATTTAATGAGAAATATGGGTATCTGACGTCCTATCCGACGAATGTCGGAACAGCAATGAAGGCGTCCGTGGTCGTGCATCTGCCGTCTCTGACAATGAATAAGAAATTTCAGGAACTTCTGGGCGATATGGGACGTTTCGGCACGACCGTGCGCGGCGTTTATGGCAGAGGCAATGAAAACTACGGCGATTTGTACGAGGTAGTCAATCAGAAGACACTCGGAATCACCGAACAAGAGATTCTGGAGCTGGTAGCCAACGTGGCGGGGCAGCTCTCGGCGCAGGAAAATCAGTTCCGCGAGGTTTCTCTGTCGAGGCACCGCCTGGAGCGGGAGGATGAGGCGTACAAGTCCTACGGCGTTCTGAAATATGCGCGCCGGATGACGCTCAAGGAAGCGATGACATTTCTATCTCATGTCTGGGCGGGCATCGCGGACGGGCTGTTAAAACCGGCAGAATTTGTGAGCATTTACCGCCTGATGATCGGCATCCAGCCGGCAAACTTACAGAAACGTTCGAGCAAGCCGCTGGGACGTGAGGAATTGGAGGCAGAGCGGGCGCGGTATCTGCGTGAGGAACTGCCGAAGCTGGTGTAAAGTAAAAAGAAACAGGAGGAACAGTAAAATGATCGATCGTTTTACTCAGAAAGCCAGAGAAGCGATCCGTCTGGCAGTCGAGACAGCGCAGGAGCTGGAACACGGCTATGTGGGGACGGAGCATCTGCTTTTAGGACTGATAAAAGAGGAAACTGGCGTGGCGGCAGCGGTTCTGGCAGAACATGATGTGACAGAAGAGCGTGTCATGGAACTGATGGAGCGTCTGATAAGCCCGGCAGTGGCGACTCAGGTAGAGGGACAGATTGAATATACGCCGGGGGCGCGCGCCGTGCTGCAGGCGAGTTATGATGAGGCGGTTTTTTTCAAAGCGCCTCTGATTGGAACGGAGCACATCCTGATTGCCATCATCAAGGATGGAAAATCAACTGCGTGCCGTTTACTCAATACAATGAATGTTAATATTCAGAAATTATATGTGGATCTGATGGGGGCTATGGGCGATGATGCGCCGTCCGAGGCGGCGGAAGATGCGGCAGCAGGACGGGTGCGCCCGGAGAAAGGCAATACACCGAATCTGGACAATTTCAGCCGGGATCTGACCCAGATGGCGCGGGACGGAAAGCTCGATCCAGTCATCGGCAGGGAACGGGAAATGAAACGTGTTATTCAGATTTTAAGCCGCCGGACGAAGAATAATCCGTGCCTGATCGGGGAACCAGGCGTCGGAAAAACGGCGGTTGTGGAAGGTCTGGCGCAGTTCATTGTTTCCGGCAATGTACCGGAGACGATCGCGAAAAAGCGGGTTGTCAGCCTCGATTTGTCCGGCATGGTCGCAGGATCCAAGTATCGCGGTGAGTTCGAAGAGCGGATTAAGAAGGTACTTGCCGAGGTGCGGGAGAGTGGAAATGTGCTCTTGTTTATTGACGAGATTCACACGATCATCGGCGCAGGCGGCGCGGAGGGCGCGATCGATGCCTCCAATATCCTGAAACCGTCGCTGGCGAGAGGCGAGATTCAGCTCATTGGTGCGACGACGCTGGAAGAATACCGCAAATACATCGAAAAAGATGCGGCCTTGGAACGCCGGTTTCAGCCGGTTATGGTGGATGAGCCGACGGAGGCGGAATCCATCGAGATTTTGAAGGGGCTTCGCAGCCGCTATGAGGAACATCACAAGGTGACGATCCAGGATGAGGCACTGGTGGCAGCGGTGCGCCTGTCTGCCCGATATATCAATGACCGTTTCCTGCCGGATAAAGCCATCGATCTGATCGATGAAGCATCCTCGAAGCTGCGTCTGACTGTATATACGGAGCCGGAGGAGATCAAAAAGCTCGAAGCGGAGATCAAAAAACTCGAAGGCCAGAAGGAAGAGGCGATCAAGGCTGAAGCCTATGAGAAAGCCGGTGAGATCAAGAAGAAGCAGCAGAAAAAGCAGGAAAAGATTGAAAAGATTCGTGAAAAATGGGAAAAAGAGAAAAATTCACGCAAGTTAGTGGTCGGTGAAAATGAGATTGCGGACATTGTTTCTGACTGGACGAAGATCCCGGTTCGCAAGCTGGCAGAAGAAGAGTCAGAGCGGCTGTTGAAACTGGAGTCCATTCTGCATGAGCGTGTGGTCGGACAGGAGGAAGCTGTATCCGCCGTGGCGCGTGCGATCCGCCGTGGTCGTGTGGGACTCAAGGATCCGAAGCGGCCAATCGGTTCGTTTCTGTTCCTGGGGCCGACGGGTGTCGGAAAAACAGAGCTTTCCAAGGCACTCTCGGAGGCGATGTTTGGCACGGAAAATGCGATGATCCGCGTTGATATGTCGGAGTACATGGAGAAACACAGCGTTTCCAAGATGATCGGTTCGCCGCCAGGATATGTTGGCTACGAGGAGGGCGGACAGCTCAGCGAGAAGGTGCGTCGCAATCCATATTCGGTTATTCTCTTTGATGAGATTGAAAAAGCGCATCCGGATGTATTTAACATTCTGCTGCAGATCCTCGATGACGGGCACATTACGGACGCACAGGGACGGAAGGTGGATTTCAAGAACACGATTCTGATTATGACCTCCAATGCGGGCGCTGAAAATATTATTTCCCCGAAGCGGCTTGGATTCTCGTCGGAGAGCGGTGAGAAAGCGGATTATGCGTTTATGAAAGAACGCGTGATGGAGGAAGTGCGCCGGATGTTTAAGCCAGAGTTTTTAAACCGAATCGATGAGATTTTAGTATTCCATCCTCTGACGAAGGAGAATATCAAGACGATCGCGGGCATTCTGCTGCGCGGCATCAAGAAAAGGACGGAGGATCAGCTTGGAATGACGCTCACGATCACAGATGATGCGATCGATTTTCTGGCAGACAAGGGATATGATTCCAAATATGGTGCAAGACCGTTGCGCCGGACGATCCAGACGCAGATCGAGGATCAGCTTTCTGAGAAGATCCTGGAAGGCACGATCCGGAAAAAAACAGAGGTTCGGATTGAAAAAGATGGCGATCAGCTGAAATTTGAGACGGTCTAAAGGGCTGGAAGCGAAAAGACTGGTAAACCCGGTCGAAGTGTGTTAAAATGATACTACTGAGTAACTGTGTAAGTGCGGAGCAGTTGCGATATTGATTAAAAGGATACTAGGAGGATAAAGCATTATGCCAGTAGTTAGCGAGTTAATCCGCATCGAGGATGACGGAACCATCAGTTTTGGCAATTATATGTTAGCAGCAAAGTCCAAGCTGCAGGATTTTGAATTTCAGGGCGATCTTTATAAGGTAAAAACATTCGGCGAGATTACCAAGCTGGAGCGCAACGGAATGTTCGTATATGAGTCGGTACCGGGCACGGCAGTCAATCATTTCCAGGCGGGAGATACTTCCGTACAGTTTTCGGTTGAGGGCGAGAAGGATGCTCAGATTACCATTCAGTTAGAGGATGAGCGTGAGTATGAGGTATATGTAGACGGCGTATCGGTCGGTGGCATGAAGACCAACGTCAGCGGCAAACTGGTACTGAGCGTGGAGCTGAACCCGGGCAAGGCAACCGCAATCCGGATTGAAGCCAGATAAGGAAAAGAAAAACAAAGCGTTACGTACAAGTTACAATGCGTGAGATGAAAGCTGCTGCATGGCAGGAATGGCGGGCGTGTGCGCCGGAAGCCGGTTTCCGCCATGCAGCAGCTTTTTGTGTAATAAGAAATATGAGAAGAAGTGTTTGGAAAGGAATCAGAATGGCAAAGGCAAAATCAACGGGATTTTTCTGCAGGGAATGCGGTTATGAATCTTCCAAATGGATGGGGCAGTGCCCGGCGTGCAAGGCGTGGAATACGATGGTGGAAGCGCCGTCCGCACCGGCATCATCCGGTACGGCAGCAGGGCGGTATGCGGCAGCGGCTTCGCTGACGTCGGCACCGGGGAAACGGGTTGGCGCGCAGGCAAAGCCAGTCAGCTTAGATGAAATTGAGCTTTCCGATACGGATCGGACGAGAACCGGATTTGCAGAACTTGACAGGGTGCTTGGAAGCGGCGTGGTGCGTGGCTCCCTGGTGCTGGTCGGCGGAGATCCGGGAATCGGAAAATCAACCCTGCTTCTGCAGGTCTGCCGGAACCTGGCAGGACAGGAACAAAAGGTTTTATACGTCTCCGGCGAGGAGTCATTAAAACAGATCAAACTGCGGGCAAGCCGGATCGGGACGGTGCGCGGACCACTTTCGTTCTTGAGTGAGACGAACCTGGATACGATTGCGGAGGTGATCCGGGAGGTACGCCCGGATGTGGTCGTGATCGACTCGATCCAGACCATGTTTATCGAGGCGGCAGGTTCTGCACCGGGCAGTGTCAGCCAGGTAAGAGAGTGCACCGGCGTCCTGATGCAGCTCGCAAAAGGACTGGGTGTGACAGTCTTTATCGTCGGTCATGTGACGAAAGAGGGTGTTGTGGCGGGACCGCGTATGCTGGAACATATGGTCGATACAGTGCTATATTTTGAGGGCGATCGCCATGCGTCCTACCGGATTCTGCGGGGAGTGAAGAACCGTTTCGGTTCGACCAATGAGATCGGCGTGTTTGAGATGCGGGAGGAAGGACTGGCGGAGGTGCCGAATCCATCCGAATTTATGCTGGAAGGGCGCCCGGCGGAGGCATCCGGTGCGGTGACTGCCTGCTCGATGGAGGGAACCCGCCCGATTCTTCTGGAAGTGCAGGCGCTGGTGTCAAAGACGAATTTCGGACTGCCGCGGCGGACGGCAGCGGGCGTCGATTACAACCGTGTGAACCTGCTCATGGCAGTGTTGGAAAAACGATGCCGTTATGCCCTGTCCGGGTACGATGCCTATGTCAACATTGCAGGCGGCATGAAGATGAACGAGCCGGCGCTTGACCTTGCGATCGTGATGGCGCTGATTTCCAGCTATAAAGACCGTCCGCTGGATGAGAAAACGATCGTATTTGGCGAGGTCGGACTCTCCGGAGAGGTGCGCGCCGTCTCGATGGCAGAGCAGAGAGTCCATGAGGCAGTCAAGATGGGATTTACAAGGTGCATTCTTCCGATGGTCAATGTCAGTAAATTGAAACCAAGGTCGGATATCCGGCTGGAAGGGGTGGCAAATGTGCGGGAGGCGATTGGGCTGCTGTAGGTTGCTTGGATTTTGGGAAAATTTAAGAAAAGTAATATTAGCGTAAGTATTCTGAGGTCAGAAATGGTTCCTGACGCACTCGATTGGGAGTGCCTGAGAAGACTGCCACAGATGATATTGATTATTGTTCTGATGCATATAACAGATGGACAAACATGATCCAGAGATGCTACAACTCAAAGATTCATGCGTACAAACCATATTATAAAGATACAAGAGTATGTGATGAATGGCAGAATTTTTCCCAACTTCAAAATCTGGTATGATGAACATTATATTCCGGGAAATGCGATTGATCTTGACAAGGATCTTCTGTGCAATGAAGCTAATATATACAGTCCAGAAACGTATGCATTTCTTTCTCATTATCTGAAAATACGGTATTTGAGGACAGAGAAGCACCTAATACCACTCTGAATGATGATGGGAAGTATGAGGTCAGCATAATGATTTTAAATAAGAAAATTGACTTGGGTACATATGATACAGAAGATGAAGCAAAGAAAGGTGTGATTGAGGGTAAGAAGAATTATATTGATGAGCTGGCAGAGAAGAGCAAGGGGAAAGTTGCAGATTGTGTATATGATGCTATGAAAAATTGGGAGGTTAAGGTGTCTTAAAAATAGATACTTTAGCATACTAAAGTGAATGATTAAAAAATCTAATAAAATCAATAGGTCACTTTAGTGCGATAAAGTATAGTAAAAATATAACAATGTCAATAAAAATTGGTAAAGTACTTTATCGTACTAAAGTGAAACTATAATACATAAGGGCATATTGGATGTGATAATATATCTGATATGCCTTTTTTTTCGCCGTTTTGGGGTAAGTTATCTGAATGTGCCAATCCCAAATTTATGTTGCATTTGATACTCCTTTTGAGTATAATATTAATAAGGATAGACGTATCCTTTTTCATCACACTATGAGTCCTGTGACTGTTCCGACAGGACGGTAAACAAAAAGTGACAGAGCAATGAAAATTTTAACAAGGAAAGAGGTGGACATTATGACAACTATGAAACCAATTCAGGCTACACCAAAATTAAGTGGTAAAGATGCTATAAGATTAATGAAACAGGCTAAT
>ERZ772897.3312-NODE-3312-length-12174-cov-10.041092_pt1 | contig 12174 bp, 6 predicted proteins | sample MGYA00512125_ERZ772897 | MGnify/ENA primary metagenome ERZ772897 (study PRJEB29015, sample SAMEA2737660) | human gut metagenome | biome: human gut; feature: human-associated habitat; material: faeces | place: China | collected 2012 ... | reverse complement strand
ATAGCTGAAACGCAACTTCAATTGATTCAGCCATGAAACATCTTTCAAAAATTCTTCTTGTTCCATACGCCAAGCTATGGATGCAGAAGGGAAATATCCCCAACGATTATTTTTCGCAAACTTACTGGAACCATCGGCACGCAAAGAAGCTGTAATCAAATATTTATCAAGCAAACTAACATTAACTCGTCCCAAATAAGAAAGTAACTGATAATCTTTTTGTATAGGCTGCGACGTAATTACATCACCTGCCATATGCATTCCATTCTCACGAAACTCAAACATCGTAAAGTTCTTTCCAATCACATTTTTATTTAGAAAATTATAATCATCATAAGTCATACCGACTGTTGCAGCCAATGTACCTACACTACCAAGTTTCGTATTATAGTTCACTATATTTTCTACTGAATAATTACTTTTTGAAAGATTAGAGGTTGCCAGATAACCCTGATTATTCATTCCTTGATACAATTGCATTCCATACCATCGTTTGCGATCATTCGTATTGATATTACCACCTGCACGAAGACTATAAGTGAAAAACTTATTTATTTTCCAATTCAGATTCAAACTAGCTTTAAAAGTTTTGTCATCTGTCAAGTCCACATAATCATTCAGCCAGCTGAACACATTCGTTTTATTTTCATTTGTAAAAGAAGGGTCATTCTCCGGCAATTCGAAAGGAGCATAATCAAGAGCAGTACGTGAAATAGCACCAGTAGCACCGCCAAGAGTATTACCACCTGCCATCATATTATTCTGTCGCAAGGATCCGCTTAACGCCATGTTTAAATCTACAGATTTGGAAAGCTGCGCACTCAAATTTGCACGCAAGTCTCCTTGCTTCAAACCGGTCTGCTTCACAGTACCATTAATATCTTTAAAATTAGCGGAAATATAATAAGTTGTCTTACCTGCACCACCATTTACTGATAAAGAGTAGTTCTGAGAAAAAGCAGAAGTATAGATTTCTTTCTGCCAGTTACGATAATTTACTACATTATAAGTTTCAGGATCAGCAGGATCATATTTATCGTAAGCTCCATTAAATACATATCTCACCTCATCTCCAACAATATGGAAAGGCACTTTGCCATCCGTAATTCTTGAATTATGATAAGCAGCATATTCCTCTAAATTCATCATCTCTAACAACCTGCTTGCATTAGCAATAGTAAAAGTAGCCGAAGCATTCACTTTAGCTTTGCCCTCCTTACCTTTTTTAGTAGTTATCAATATAACACCGTTCGCACCACGAGAACCGTAAATAGCAGTAGAGGATGCGTCTTTCAATATCGTAATATCCTCTATATCGGCAGGGTTCAATGATGACAGCGGATCTTGAGCAATCTGAAAGTCTCCGCTAATACCCGAAGAAGAAAATTCTCCAGTTGAAGCTTGCGGAATATTATCAATGACATAAAGAGGCTGATTATCACCTCGCAACGAACTAGCTCCACGAATCGTAATGGACGAAGCAGCTCCCGGATTGGAAGAAGCCGTGCTCACGACTAGACCGGCAACTTTTCCTTCCAACAGATTATCTATGGAAACGGCTTTTGCAGCTTCATTCGCATCTGGTCTCATCGTCGTCAGTGCTCCTGTCAAATCACCTTTACGAGCTGTTCCATAAGCAACTACCACGACTTCATCCAAACTCTGTGTATCATCTTTCATTTGAATGTTCAGTTTTGTTTGGTTTCCCACAGCAACTTCCTGCTTCACATATCCAATAAAAGTAAATACTAATACAGACTTTGTATTAGGTACGGAAATTGAAAAATCGCCATCAATATTAGTTATTGTTCCTGAGGTAGTACCTTTTACTTGTACATTAACACCAGGCATACCCTCATTAAGAGCATCCACTACCCTACCTGTAATGGTCTTTTGTTGTCCCATCATTTGCCCTGCAAAAGCAAATAACGTAATGAAACACATTAGAAAAACTTTCAATAGGTTCTTCATAGAAGTCATTTTTATAAGTTATTAAATTAAAGATTAAAAAGTTTTTTCTGAATTCCCTTTCGTTGAAATTCATTGCAAATATAAAGACGTAGTTTAAAGTGAAGTGTTTAAAAACAGCTATGTTTTTTCCAAATTTGTCTAAAACCACCCATTTCATCGATTAATAATAATACAATAGACATCTTTAAACATTTTTTGAATCAAAAAAAGAAATAAGAAAATAGTGGTCTAGTCTACTTTTCAGATGAAAGAGGAGGACGGCTTTCTCCTTTTTTAATTTGCTGCTTTATTTCATCAGAAAAAGCCGTATGATTGAACAAATTACGTCCTAAAAGATCTTTTTTTCTTTGCCTCCCAGTAATTTCAACCGAGAATGGTTAATATCTATCATGAGACCAGCTCTATCGTATAATTCCAATCCTACAGATAAATCATTAAAAAATATTATGTAACAATTTATCCGTTATCTCATTTACCAAAGTCTGATGATATCTATTTTCCATACAGCAAGATTTGCGTAGTTTACAATATAGTTTGTTCAACCGGGTAAATTTACGCAAATCTTTTGTTTCATGCTAAAAACAGAGCTGTTTGGCCCCGTTAGGCATCGCTATGTAGTGTTCCGGTACAAAAGCCTTCGGCCTTAGCCAGTGTTTCAGGCTTACCGATATCAATGAGTCGCAAATCTTCTACCAGATAACCGGAAAACTCCACCTGCCGGCAGGTAGCAAGATAAAAATCCATAATAGAGAATTTGCCTTCCCAACAAGGAACATCCAACAAGCGGAAAATAGCAGGTGAAAGAACATGAATACCACTGAATGCATATTCCTGATAACGTGATTCATCCGGTCGAAAGCCTTCCGGCTTCACTTGTCCCGTGTCTTTATTAATCCAGCCGCAAAGCCTCCTGTCCGTATCAAAAAGCAGATAACGTGAAGTTTTACGCCGACTGGCCAACAAAGTAGCCACACTGCCGTTTTGTAAATGATAGTCGTATAATTCCTTTAGGTCCACATCCGAAAGAATATCGACATTATGCACTAAAAAAGGCTCATCGGAATGTTCAAAGAAAGTACAGGCTTTCCTGACTCCTCCTCCCGTATCAAGCAACTGTTCACGCTCGTCGGAAATATGTATGGTAAGTCCGAAATTATCATTAGCTTTCAGAAAATCGAGTATCTGTTCACCGAAATGGTGAATATTAATCACAATTTCGGTGAAACCGGATGCTTTCAGTTTCAGGATAACATGTTCCAGCATCGGACGTCCGGCTATGGGAACTAAAGCCTTCGGCATGGTATCGGTGAGTGGCTTCAGCCGGCTACCCAAACCGGCTGCAAATATCATTGCTTTCATTCTTTCGGTTACTTTCTTCTTTACATTTACTCTTCTTAGATTGTTGCCTCAAACGTATGTTCGATATTCTGTTCCCGATGCACCAGTTCGACTTTCACACCAAATTTCTGATTCAGGTGCTCTGCCAGGTGCTGGGCTGAATAAACAGAACGATGCTGTCCGCCGGTGCAACCGAAGCAGACGGACAAATTGCTGAATCCGCGTTCCATATAACGTTTCACGGAGGCATCTACCAAAGCATAGACATGATCGAGGAAACGAAGTATTTCGCCATCTTCTTCCAAGAAAGTGATTACAGGTTCATCCAGTCCGGTGAAAGGTTTGTAACGCTCATACTTGCCGGGATTATTCACGGCACGGCAGTCGAATACATAACCTCCTCCATTGCCGGTAGAGTCATCAGGAATTCCTTTCTTATAGGCAAAGCTCATTACTTTGACGGTTAGCTGCCGCTTTTTCAGGTCGTCCGTAAATTGTTTCAGTCCAGTAAGCTCCCGCAAAACGTTACAGAGATACGGATATTCCGGATATTCTTCTTTCAACAGTTCACGCAGGTTTTCGATGGCATAAGGAACGCTTTGGATAAAATGCGGTTTCTTTTCAAAGTAACCACGGAAACCGTAGGCTCCCAGCACTTGCAGCGTACGGAAAAGGACAAAGTGGCGAAGCTGGCTATAAAAATAGGATTCGTCAATCGGTTGGTATTTGCGAAGAGCTTCCATATATTCTTGCAGCAGTTCTTTACGGAGGCTATCAGGATATTTCGCTTTCGCTTGCCACAGGAAAGAGGCTATGTCATAATAGAACGGGCCTTTGCGTCCGCCCTGAAAGTCGATAAACCACGGTTCCCCGTCTTTTATCATCACATTACGACTTTGAAAATCACGATACATGAAAGTAGCGGAAGAACTGCGGAGCAGGACATCGCTCATTTTCTGGAAATCATCTTCCAGTTTGTCTTCCTGAAACTCCATACCGGTAGCTTTCAGGAAGCAATATTTGAAGTAATTCAAATCCCACAGAATGGAGCGTTGGTTGAACTCCGGTTGAGGATAACAACGGGAAAAATCAAATCCATCCGCCCCGGCAAATTGAATAGCAGGAAGCAGACGGATCGTTTTGCGAAGCAACTCTTTTTCCTCTTCTGAAAAAACACTGGTAGCACGTCCTTTCTCTATGGCATGGAACAACAGAGTATCGCCCAAATCTTCCTGCAAATAATAGGTTTTATCTTCCGAGGCAATGCGCACTTCGGGAACAGGCAGTCCACATTTGCGGAAGTGTCCTGCCATATAAAGAAATGCCTCATTCTCATCAATAGAAGCCCCGTAGACTCCAATCAATGTTTCTATACCCGTCAGCCGAAAATAACGGCGGTTGGAACCGGAAGACGGTAATTCTGTTATGTTTTCAGCGGGAACGCCCGTATATGACTGATAAAGTTTCTGTAGTTCTTCGGTAATCATAGTCGTATATTTTCGAGCAAAGATAAGCATAAAAACTAAAAAATAAGAGAGGGGATTTAACTAATATTCATCCGAATAGACTATCTTTGTTTCAGTTTAACTGACCTGATCTCATGAGAACAAAAACCTTTTTACTACTATGCATTGCATTTATCACACTGTTTATCGGCGTTTCCACTCTTCAAGCCGGTCATTATTACTATAAGCAAATCTCCCTAAAAGATGGTCTTCCCTCTACCGTGAGATGTATTTTAACGGACAAACAAGGATTTGTATGGATTGGAACCCGTTCCGGATTAGGGAGATATGACGGACACGAACTTAAAAAATATATTCATCAGGCAAATAACCCTCATTCCATTCCTCACAATTTAATCTACCAGATGATAGAAGACGCACAAAACAATATCTGGATTCTGACAGACAAAGGAGTGGCACGTTATCAGAGGCAAAGCGATGACTTTTTTATACCGACTGATGAGACAGGAAATAATATCATCGCCTATTCCGCCTGCCTGACTGATGACGGAGTGTTATTCGGTTCGAAAAATAAAATCTTTTTCTATAATTATCAGGATACCTCTTTACGCCTCCTACAAACATTTGACTTAGAACCCAATTATAATGTGACTCTACTAAATCTATGGGATAAACACACATTACTCTGTTGCAGCCGGTGGCAAGGACTACTCCTGCTCGACCTGAATACTGGAAAATGCCGACGTCCTCCTTTCGATTGCGGAAAAGAAATTATGAATGTACTCATAGACTCACAAAAAAGAATCTGGGTAGCTCCCTACAATGGAGGGCTGAACTGTCTGACACGCGACGGTAAACTACTGGCTACATATACTACCCACAACTCCTCTTTAAGCAACAATGTCATACTAAGTCTCGCCGAACGGGAAGGAGAAATCTGGATTGGAACAGACGGAGGAGGCATTAATATTCTCGACCCGGAAACAAGACGTATTTCGCTGTTGGAGCATATGCCCGGAAGTGACAACTACTCACTCCCCGCTAACTCTATTTTATGTCTGTACAACGACTGCAACAATAATATGTGGGCAGGTAGCATCCGTAACGGACTAATCAGCATCCGGGAAGTTTCCATGAAAACGTATACAGATGTACCTCCCGGCAACGACCGCGGACTAAGCAACAATACCGTTCTAAGTCTTTTCCAAGAATCCCAAGACCAAATTTGGGTCGGTACAGACGGAGGAGGCATCAACAGCTTTAACCCACTCACAGAGAAATTTACCCATTACCCTTCCACCTGGGAAGACAAAGTAGCCTCTATCTGCCAGTTTACTCCCGGCAAATTATTAATTTCTCTTTTCTCACAGGGAGTATTTATTTTCAACCCGGCAACAGGAGAAAAACAGCCTTTCACCATTGTTGACGCTAAAACGACAGCACTCTTGTGCAATCGAGGCAAGGCTGTAAATCTACTTCGGAACACTCATCACAATATTCTGTTCCTTGGAGAACATATCTATATATATGATTTGAATACACGCACTTTCAGTACCGTTATAGAACAAGAAGAGCAGGAAATTATCGGTGCTCTCTTACCGATCGACAATTATAAGAATATCACTTATCTAAATGATACGAAGCACATATATGAACTGGACAACCATACCAACCGGCTGAAAGCCCTATACAGATGTTGGAAAGATACAACGATCAACTCTGTTGCACGAGACGAAGAGGGAAATTTCTGGATTGGAAACAACTACGGATTGGTACACTACAATCCTGCCACCAAAATACAGACACCAATCCCGACCTCTCTATTTAGTGAAATCACATTGATCGCATGCGACCAGCAAGGAAAAGTATGGATAGGAGCCGACAGTATGCTTTTCGCCTGGCTCATCAAAGAGAAAAAATTCGTTCTATTCGGTGAATCAGACGGTGTAATCCAAAACGAATATCTTTCCAAACCTCGTCTATTAAGTATGCGGGGAGATGTCTACATGGGTGGAGTGAAAGGGTTACTGCATATTAACAGCAAAATACCATTAACCACTTCCGAACTTCCCCAACTCCAATTATCAGATGTCATCATTAATGGAGAGTCAGTAAATAACGAATTAACGAATCATCCAGCAGGGATTTCTGCTCCCTGGAATAGTAATATCACTATTCGAATCATGTCGAAAGAGAAAGATATTTTTCGACAGAAAGTGTACAGATACCAAATAGAGGGGCTGAATGACCAGCAAATCGAATCATACAATCCCGAACTGGCCATACGTTCACTTCCTCCGGGAAGTTATAAAATCATGGCGTCCTGTACCGCCAAGGATGGTAATTGGATTCCCAGTCAGGAAGTACTGGAATTGACCATCCTTCCTCCCTGGTATCGGACATGGTGGTTTATTCTTTGTTGCGCCGTTTTTATTGCTGCCGCTATTATCGAAGCTTTCCGAAGAGCATGGAAACGTAAAGAAGAGAAGTTAAAGTGGGCAATGAAAGAACATGAGCAACAGGTATATGAAGAAAAAGTACGTTTTCTTATTAATATCAGTCATGAGTTGCGTACACCTTTAACGTTAATATACGCACCACTTAACCGGATGTTGAAATCCCTTTCTACCGAAGATACACAGTATTTGCCAATAAAAGCGATCTACCGTCAAGCGCAGCGAATGAAAAACCTTATTAATATGGTACTCGATGTACGCAAGATGGAGGTTGGCGAAAGCAAATTACAGATACAACCGTATGCTCTCAATCAATGGATTGAACATGTATCCCAAGATTTCATCAGTGAAGGGGAAGCAAAGAACGTCCATATCCGTTATCAGCTTGATCCACATATCGATACTGTAAGTTTTGATAAAGATAAGTGTGAGATTATTCTAAGCAATCTACTTATTAATGCCTTGAAACACAGTCCGCAGGATGCAGAAATAACAATTATGTCGGAGTTGCTTTCCGAAAGAAATAGCGTACGTATCTCCATCATTGACCGGGGAAACGGATTGAAACAAGTAAATACACAGAAACTCTTCACCCGTTTCTATCAAGGTACAGGAGAGCAGAGCGGCACAGGGATCGGATTGTCTTATTCCAAGATTCTGGTAGAACTACACGGAGGTTCCATTGGTGCGCAAGATAATCAGGATGCCGGTGCGACATTCTTCTTTGAACTGCCCTTGAGACAACAATCGGAAGAGATTATCTGCCAACCGAAAGCATATTTGAACGAATTGATGAGTGACGATAGTAAAGAACAACAACCGGAGGAAGATAATTTCGACACGAGCCCTTACAGTGTTTTAGTAGTGGATGATAATCCGGACTTGACGGACTTCCTGAAAAAGTCACTAGGAGAATATTTCAAACGGATAGTGATTGCTTCGGATGGTGTGGAAGCCCTTCAACTGACCAAAAGCCATGTTCCGGACATTATTGTCAGTGACGTGATGATGCCGAGAATGAATGGATATGAACTATGCAAAAATATAAAGGAAGATATTACGATCAGTCACATTCCTATCGTTCTGCTGACAGCAAGAGATGATAAACAAAGCCAGTTGAGTGGTTACAAGAACGGGGCGGATGCTTATCTGACTAAACCTTTTGAGATAGAAATGCTGATGGAAATCATTCGCAACCGGTTGAAGAACCGCGAATCTATCAAGAAGAGATATTTGAATACAGGGCTAGTCCCTGCGCCGGAAGAGAGCACCTTTAGCCAGGCAGATGAAACATTCCTGTTGAAACTGAATAAAATTATCCTGGAGCATTTGGATAGCAGTCATCTGGATGTCACTTTTATCTGCAAAGAGATAGGTATGAGCAGAGCCTCCCTTTACAATAAGTTGAAAGCTCTAACCGATATGGGAGCCAATGATTACATTAATAAATTCCGGATGGAAAAAGCAATCACGTTAATCACCAGTACGGACCTGTCGTTCACAGAAATTGCTGAGAAGGTCGGTTTTACTACTTCACGCTATTTCAGTACGGCTTTCAAACAATATACTGGAGAAACGCCGACTCAATACAAAGAAAAGCAGAAACAGGAAAGGAAAAAAGAGCAATAAGAAGCTACCCGGAAAATAAATATTTTTTAGGCACGGATTACACAGGTTTCACGCTTTTTTATAGTTGTTTTATGATAACTACCATTTTTTAAACCGTGAAATCCGTGTAATTCGTGCCTAACACTTTAATATATTGCAAGTTTCATTGCTTACTCAACCATTGACTTTTTTATAGTCTTCCAGGAACTTCTTCAATCCCGAGTCAGTCAGCGGATGATTGAGCAATCCTTTAATAGCGCTCAGCGGGCAAGTAGCAACGTCGGCTCCTACTTCTACACATTCGATAATATGTTTCGTATTACGGATGGAAGCAGCCAATACCTGTGTTTTATAGTCATACGTACGATACATACGTACGATATCTCCCACAAGCCTTACTCCATCTTCACAAATGTCGTCCAGACGGCCGACAAAAGGTGAAACATACGTAGCTCCGGCTTTAGCTGCCAGCAATGCCTGCCCTACTGAAAAGACTAATGTACAGTTCGTGCGGATTCCCTTTTCCGTGAAATGTTTGATAGCTTTAATGCCATCGGCAATACAGGGAACTTTTACTACGATATGCGGATTGAGCGCGGCAAGTTCTTCGCCTTCACGAATCATTCCTTCATAATCGGTTGCTATCACTTCGGCACTTACATCTCCGTTGACGATCTCGCATATTTTAATATAATGCTCACGCTGATTCTGCGTTCCTTTGATACCTTCTTTCGCCATCAGCGAAGGGTTGGTAGTCACTCCGTCAAGTACTCCGAGGTCATAAGCCTCCTGGATTTGCTCCAAATTAGCTGTGTCAATAAAAAACTTCATACTCTTAATTTTTAATGGTTAACGATCTAATAGTCAAAGATAAGAATTTATTTTTATTCATCCCTGATTAAGCAATCGTAATTGACGAATCAAGATATACATCCTGAATGGTATTCAATAATTCCACCCCTTCGTTCATTGGTTTCTGGAACGCTTTACGTCCGCTAATCAATCCCATACCACCGGCACGTTTGTTGACAACGGCTGTAATGACAGCATCACGCAAATCTGATTCTCCGTGAGATTCTCCACCGGAGTTAATCAAACCAACGCGTCCCATATAGCCATTGGCAACCTGATAACGGCAAAGGTCAATCGGGTGTTCGGAAGCCAGTTCGGTATACATACGTTCGTCTACCTTGCCGAAGCCGATGGCTTTGAAACCACCATTGTTAGTAGGAAGTTTCTGTTTTACGATATCAGCTTTAATAGTCACTCCCAGACGGTCGGCCTGTCCTGTTAAATCGGCAGCCGCATGATAATCGACAGCACCTTTCTTGAAATCATTATTACGCAGGTAACACCAAAGAATGGTTGCCATCCCCAGTTCGTGAGCATATTCAAAAGCTTCGGCAATCTCCACGAGCTGACGGCGGCTCTGTTCCGAACCGAAATAGATGGTGGCCCCTACCGCTACCGCTCCCATATTCCAGGCCTCTTTGACTGTACCAAACAGTACTTGGTCGAAAGTGTTGGGATAAGAAAGTAGTTCATTGTGATTCAACTTGACGATGAAAGGTATTTTATGGGCATATTTACGTGCTACGGAACCAAGGATACCAAAGGTAGAAGCGACTCCATTACAGCCTCCTTCAATAGCCAGCTTCACGATATTCTCCGGATCGAAATAGATCGGATTGGGAGCAAATGATGCTCCGGCAGTATGTTCGATGTCCTGATCGACAGGAAGTATGGACACATAACCGGTATTTGCCAGGCGACCATGTCCCAACAGCGTTTGCAGACTGTTCAATACTCTGATGTTCCGGTCCGAATCAATCCATACTTTATCAATTGTATCGGGAGACGGAACGTGAATCAATGATTTATCAATGGTTTCGCAAGTGTGGTCCAGGTAATAACAGGCCTTATCTCTTAATAATTCTACTACTTTACTCATAACTTCATTTTTTAATGTGTAACTTTTCTATTTTTTCTTTCCCTGATTGGCTACTGCTTCCATCAGTTTTTTGATCTCTTCCGGGTTTCCCAGGAAATAGTCGTTGGCCACGTTCAGGTTTTCATCAAACTCAAAAACGTAAGGCACGGCAGTAGGCAGATTCAGTTTTATGATATCTTCATCGGAGATATTTTTCAAATGTTTTATGATACCCCGCAGGCTATTACCATGAGCCACAACCAATAAAGTATGGGCCGTTTTCAGGCTGGGGAATATATCACTTTCCCAGTAAGGCATGATACGTTCAATGGTATCTTTCAATGATTCGGTACGAGGTAACCCGGCGTCGGGCACTTCATGATAACGGTAATCAAAACGCGGGTTTCTCAAATCACTCTCCGAAAGCGGATTGGGAGCTATATCATAGCTACGACGCCACACAAGCACTTGTTCTTCTCCATATTTCTCGGCAGTCTCGGCTTTATTCAATCCCTGCAATTCACCATAATGCTTTTCATTCAGGCGCCAGTTTTTCTCTACAGGTATCCAGTCCAGATTCATCTTATCGAGAACACAGTTCAAGGTTTTCACCGCACGCTTCAAATAGGAAGTATAAGCCTTATCGAAATTGAAACCATATTCTTTTAATGTCTCTCCGGCTTTTTCAGCTTCGGCAACTCCCTTTTCTGTCAGATCGACATCTGTCCAGCCCGTGAAGCGGTTTTCAAGATTCCATTCGCTTTCTCCGTGGCGAAGCAACACAAGTTTCATTTTTACACAGCTCCTTTGTTTCAAGATAGCCGGAGTCTCCGACTCCCGCCTGCGGATATATTATACACCTTTTTGGTATGCAATGCTCCGCTTATTCATATTATTTAAAAATAATTTACAAATTCGCATGATTGCCACAGCCGGCTCGCCGATATTTTTCTTGAACAGCCTAATTCAAATGAGGTTTAACACGTATTTATCATAAGCAAACAGTCAAAAAAAGTATAAAAAGAGCCCGGAATTACCGAGGCTTGTCGTCGAAAGGCTAAACTTATGAAACAGTTTAGAAATTATGAAACAGTTTAGAAAATCATTAAAAAAAATCATAGCAATAGGAAAAAATTTTCAATTAAAAAAATATTGACAAGCGCCTGTCTGATGCATTAGACTAAAAGCGTGGTCTAATACATTAGTCTATGGTGGCTCAGCATACAAGCAATTACAATGAGTGGGCAAGTAGCAGTAAAAACGGTTGGGATAATATCGGCGGTGACGGAGGTAAATACGCTCGAGTCAGAAAATAACAAATGAGGGATTAAAATGAAGAGTATATTAAAGAGAGTATTATTAGCTGCTTTATTATTAGTAAATTTATCAACGCTGCTGTTGGATT
>ERZ772897.3303-NODE-3303-length-12202-cov-6.361241_pt1 | contig 12202 bp, 10 predicted proteins | sample MGYA00512125_ERZ772897 | MGnify/ENA primary metagenome ERZ772897 (study PRJEB29015, sample SAMEA2737660) | human gut metagenome | biome: human gut; feature: human-associated habitat; material: faeces | place: China | collected 2012 ... | reverse complement strand
AATATCATTGAATTATAATTCCCATTTATTTTTTCCCCTTTCTACTGGTTTTCTTATGCTTTATGGGCTCTACAAAATGGATCGCCCGGTTGATCAGGGCCATTCCCGCTGCCAGCTGGATCAGGATACTGAAACCGATCCAGTGCTTTATGATAAATCCATTTTCCGGTATTCCAAAATAACTTACAATATCTGCTAACGGTGTTCCTCTTCCTGCCTGTCCCCCGATCACTGCCATAAATGTAACAGCCGGATTTAACAAAAACAGATAAAAGAAACCACCGGAAGAAGCTTTCGCACTGCTCTCACCTAAAACATAGGCTGCGCTCCGCTGCAGATCCATTCCTGATACGGAAAGAGCAAAGCGGTTCAGAAAGTAAGTTCCCGCAACCACAGCGGTCAGTGTTCCATATGTTACAACCGTTGAAACCGTAGATCTCTTAAAAGCTGCTGAAAAACAGATGCCAATACTTCCTGCAAAAAAAGCTACTGTTACATAACATAGGATCAGAGAAAACGCATCTGTCCAGGTAATTCCTCCATATACAAATACCATGGCAACTGCCGGAAAACTGGAAAGAATCAGCAAAAATAAGGTACTGAGGGCACTTAAAAGCTTTCCTGTTACGATCTGTCCGGCACTCATCCGTGTAGTCAGCATCAGATCTAAGGTCTGCCGCTCCCGTTCCCCGCTGATCGCTGAAGCAGTCACTGCAGGAACGATAAACATTAGCAGGATAAATTCCATGGACGTAACAAATTCATATAATTCCATAAAACTGCTGTACTGGATACTGGCTGACGCCTTTACCTGCATGATCACAGAATACATATTTAAAAGAGTCACCAAAAACAAGATCCCATTAAACAGGAAAATGATCAGGGGCAGCTTCATGCTTCTGGAACTTACCCGCATTTCCCGGTTATAGACCGGATTCTGCTTCATAAGACGTCACCACCCTTTCTTCTTCATGGTCAGTCAGCTGCATAAAGACTGTTTCCAGGCTGCCTTTCTCTCTGGTAAAGCCATTTACCAGCACATCACTGTCGATCAGCTGCTGCAGCTGCTTCGCCTGCTCATATGTATGACAAACGATTTCAAAATGATACGACTTATTCGGATCACTGATGGATCCCGCCGCCATAAATGCACCACGGATAAAAGCCCTCTTGCAACAGGTTCGCTGCACAAGCAGTCCGTCTGCGCGCTGCATTTCAAGTGGCTCACTGCCCTCTTCCGCGGAATTCCACCGGAGCGTGCGTAACACTTCGGCGCTCTGCTCTTCACTCAGTCCTTCCATCGTATCAAAACCGAACGCTTTCTGAATTAAAGTCCGAAACTTGTCCGTAAGCAGTTCGTTATCCGAAGACAACTTCAATATCATGGGGATTTTTTCCTCTGCCCGCCCATCTTCTAAGGTGTGATCCGGTCGCTTCGTTTCTTCTGTCAGCATCGGCTCCAGCACGCCTTCAAGCTCCAGCATTCCAGCCAGCTCCGCGAGCTGACAATGCCGGCTTTTGCTGCACTGTCTCGCCAGTTCGGACTTTACATCACTTGAAAAAGACATACTACTTTCCTCTCAATGCATCTTTGCCGATATCACGATGTTCGATCTTGAGACCATATTCCGAATTTCCGTCCAGCCGCTTGTACAGTTCATTCGCAAGCGTGACGGAACGGTGCTTGCCTCCGGTACAGCCGATTGCGATCACGAGCTGATTCTTTCCTTCCGATATGTAGTTCGGGATCAGGAACTTGATCAGATCCTCCAGCTTGTCTAAGAAGATCTTCGTCTCCTCGAACTGCATCACGTACTGCTGAATCTCCACATCGTTACCTGTCTTCGCGCGCAATCCCTCCACATAATAAGGATTCGGCAGAAAACGCACATCCATCACAATATCCGCATCCGCCGGAATTCCATATTTGAATCCGAAGGAAAGTACTGTGACAAACAGACTCTTAAATTCCTCATCGTGAATAAAAATGCGCTCCAGCTCAGATTTCAATTCTCTTGTCAGAAGACGGCTGGTATCGATAATATAATCTGCCTGATCCTTTAAGAAAGCAAGTTCTAAGCGTTCTCTCTCAATACCTTTGTCCACTCTCTCATCCGGTGCAAGCGGATGAGAGCGTCTCGTCTCCTTGTAACGTTTAATCAGAACATTATCCTCTGCATCAAGAAAGAGGATCTCGTACTTGACATCCTTCTGTGCCAGGACATCAAGCATTCCCTCTACGGTCTGCAGATGTTCTCCGCTTCGCGAATCGATACCAATCGCGATCCGTTCTACCTTTGTATGAAAATTGGTTGTAAAATCTACCAGCTTATCCAGCAAAGGAATGGGAAGATTATCGATACAGAAAAATCCCATATCCTCCATCATCTTCATCGCCGTACTTTTGCCCGCACCGGACATTCCCGTCACTATAACAAATTGCAATCTTCCCATTCCTTTCCCTGCTATCTTCCTATATGCCGACGCGCCTAAAACTCACCCAGCATCTTTACCTCAGGCTCAAGCATGACACCAAACTGTGCCTTTACTTTGTCCTGCACATCCTGCATCAACTGACGCACTTCCTGCGCTGAGGCATTCTTTCTGTTGATCACAAATCCGCAATGCTTCTCCGAGACCTGCGCATCGCCGACGCGGTAACCGCGAAGACCGGCATCCATGATCAGTTTTCCTGCAAAATATCCCTCCGGGCGCTTAAAGGTACTTCCGGCACTTGGATATTCGAGCGGTTGTTTCTCGATACGCTTGTTTCTGAGTTCTTCCATCTGTGCGCGGATTTCTTCCTCCGGCTTGTAGCCAAGTTCGATTTCCGCTTCCAGTACAATATACTGCTGCTCAGGCACACAACTGTGACGATAAGAGAGATCCATCTCACTTACATCAAGTGTTTTCAGCTCTCCCTCCGGCGTCAGAACCGTCACCGTTCTTAAGATATCCTTCATCTCTCCGCCGTATGCTCCGGCATTCATGGTTACAGCTCCACCGACGCTTCCAGGAATTCCTGCAGCAAACTCCATTCCACCGAGTTCTGCTGCGGCAGCCTTTGCTGCAACCTGTGACAGCAATGCGCCTGCCCCCGCCGTAATGTGGTTCTTATCTACCATAATCTGATTCATTGCCGAACCGATCTCTACAACTAATCCCCGGATTCCTTTATCACCAACTAACAGATTACTTCCGTTACCGATCACAGTGATTGCCATCCCACATTTTTTTGCAACCGCTAACACTGCTGCAATCTGCTCCCTGTCCGGGCATACGAAATAGTCTGCCGGGCCGCCGATACGAAATGTCGTATGACGGCTCATCGGTTCGTCCTTCAGTACCTGCAGTTCCGGCAATGCAGTTGTAATCTCATCATAAAAATGCGACATTATGCCTCCTTTAAAAACGCAATATAGCCGCGATATGCTTCATATAAATCAACCTTGCTGATAATCTCCCAAGGTGCATGCATGTTCAATACTGCCACACCACTGTCAATGACATTCATATCGTAATTCGCAAGGATATAGGCGATCGTTCCGCCGCCACCCTGATCCACTTTACCAAGTTCAGCGGTCTGGAAAGAGACTTCATTCGTATCCATAATATTGCGAAGCTTCGCAACATACTCTGCATTGGCATCGTTGGATCCGCTTTTGCCTCTGGAGCCTGTGTATTTATTGAACACAAGGCCTTTTCCGAAGAAGGCGCTATTGCGTTTCTCCATAACTGATGGATAGTTCGGATCAAATGCAGCCGATACATCCGAAGATAATACCTTGGAATTCTTTAATGCTCTGCGCACAGCAAGCTCACTATAATTTCCGGCAAGATTTAACACCTCTGCCACACAGTTTTCGAAGAAACGTGACTGCATTCCGGACGCACCGACACTTCCGATCTCTTCCTTGTCAACAAGCAGACATACGCTTGTGTACTGTGGCTTCTCCACTGCCAGGATTGCCTCAAAAGACGGATATGCACACACTCTGTCATCGTGTCCGTATCCCATGATCATGCTGCGGTCAAAGCCGTAATCTCTCGCTTCACCAGCCGGCACAACCTCGATCTCTGCGGAGAGGAAATCATCCTCCTCAATTCCATACTCTGTAGCAAGGATATCAAGAATGTTTGCCTTGACACGATCCTTCATCTCTTTTTCGTCTTCCTTATTATCTGCAGTCTTTGGAATACTTCCAATCAGCAGATCGAGATTCTCGCCCTCGATCACCTTGGCAGCCTTCTTCTCCATCTGGTCAGCAGACAGATGGATCAGCAGATCGCTCACGCCAAATACCGGATCCCCCGGCTTGTCGCCGATATTAACCTTAACTGTAGTTCCATCCTTCTTGCAGATGACACCATGCAAAGCCATCGGTAACGTTACCCACTGATATTTCTTCACACCGCCGTAATAATGGGTGTCGAGCATTGCCATCTGGGTATCCTCATAGAGAGGAACCTGCTTTAAGTCCAGACGAGGGGAATCAATGTGTGCGCCGAGAATATTCATTCCATCCTGCAGTCCCTTCTCACCCATGACAAAAAGAGCCAGACCCTTGCCCATATTGTTGGCAACGATCTTATCCCCGGCTTTCACACTTGCACCGGAAGCGATGAGTTCATCCATATCCTGAAAACCTGCTTCTTTTGCCTTCTCATACAAACTTGCGGTACACTCACGCTCCGTCTTGCACGCGGAGATAAACTTACGATACTCCTCTGCGAACTGAAATACTTCGTCTCTCTTCTTTCCCTGTGGGTACTTCTCCCACGCATTCTTCTTTTCCACTATCTTTTCCCTACTTTCTATTTCTTTTAATCTTCCTCAAGTCTTCCCTTGGTCAGATTCTCCTGCACTCTGCGGTACAGTTCCTGTGCCGCATTATAGCCCATCTTCTTCTGTCTGTGATTGACCGCTGCCGTCTCACAGATGACAGCCAGATTTCGTCCCGGACGAATCGGCAGCGAATGACATACGACCTTGTTGCCAAGATACTCAATGTATTCCTCCTCAAGTCCCAGGCGGTCATAATCCGCATCCTTCTTCCAGTCCTCCAGCTTGATGACCAGATCGATCTGCTGCTTCTCCTTCACGCACTCAACACCGTAAAGTGTCTTAACATCAATGATTCCAATACCTCTGAGCTCGATAAAGTGACGGGTCACATCCGGAGATGTTCCGATCAGAGTGTGCTCATTGATCTTGCGGATCTCCACCACATCGTCCGTAACAAGACGATGTCCGCGTCGGATCAGTTCGAGCGCAGCCTCGCTTTTACCGATTCCGCTGTCACCGGTGATCATCAGACCCTCACCATAGACATCGACCAGTACGCCGTGAATGCTGATGCAAGGCGCCAGCTGCTCACCAAGCGTATAGATCAACTCCGCGGTAAATTCGGAAGTAGATCTTCCGGTACCGAGTACCGGTACATGGTTCGCCAGTGCCTCCTTCAAAAAGATCGGATCCGGCGTCAGATTTCTCGAAAAAATAACACACGGAATATCAAACTTAAGGAACGCATCATAACGGATCTGTTTCTCTTCATCGCTCATCTGCTGGATATATGCATACTCTACATTTCCGATAATCTCGACACGAGACTCCTCGAAATGCTCAAAATATCCGGTAAGCTGCAGCGCCGGACGGTTAATATCGGTCGTTGTAATCTTACGCTTTTTTAAGTCGATCTCATCGGTAAAGTTTTTCAGATCCAGTAATTCGGCAATCTTTGCCACACTAACACTACTGCTATTCATCCTTATTTCCCCCGTTTATTTTGTAAATTCCACGCAATCTGTGGTCTGCATGCATCCGATAAATGCGTCATAAATGTGCATTTATTGTACCACGCAAACACTTATATGGCAATTGATGTGTTAACTTTTGAAAAAGGTTACTGTTCACTCGCGCCATTCGCATGAAAGAAGGCATACACTTTCTCCGCCGCCTGCAGATTCATGCTTTCCGTCTCCGCCAGTTCTTCCACCGTTGCCTCCCTGATCTTCTCGATTGATGCGAAGCGCCGCATAAGAGCCTTACGCCTGGTCGGCCCTATGCCCTCGATGTCATCCAACACAGAATGCACCTGTGACTTTGAACGGAGTGACCTGTGGTACTCGATTGCGAAACGATGCGCCTCGTCCTGAATTCTCGTGATCAGCTTAAAGCCTTCCCCGTGCCGGTCGATCGGAATCTCTACATTATGAAAGTATAACCCTCTTGTCCTGTGATTATCATCCTTGACCATACCGCACACCGGAATAGACAGTCCCAGTTCCTCCAGCACCTGCAGACAGATATTCACCTGACCGCGTCCTCCGTCCATCATGATGATATCCGGAAAACGCGTAAAGCTTCCAACCTCCTGCGGCAGATTCTTATCCTTAAGTTCCTGTATCTCCTGCATTCCATGCTTAAAACGTCTTGTCAAAACTTCATGCATCGAAGCATAATCATCCGGTCCCGTCACAGTACGAAGCTTAAATTTACGATAGTCGCTGCGCTTCGGCTTGCCCTTTTCATAAACGATCATAGAACCGACCGTCTCGAATCCATTAATATTGGAGATATCATACGCTTCCATACGATTCAGCCCGTGCATTCCGAGAAGTTCCTCGATTTCCTTGACTGCACCGATCGTTCTTCCTTCCTCACGCTTGATCTTCTCCTTATCCTGATTCAAAACAAGTGAGGCATTCTTGGCCGCCAGTTCCACAAGCTTCTCCTTCATTCCCTTCTGCGGAATGCGGATGTACACACGCCGTCCGCGCTTGGCGCTCAGCCACTCTTCCAATACCGGAATATCCTCGATCGGCTCCTGCAGCATAATTTCACGCGGAATATACGGCGTGCCGGAGTAAAACTGTTTCACGAAATTGACCAGGATATCGCTTGTGCTCTCCTCCGAACCGACGCGCACATGAAAATGATCTCGTCCGATGATCTTACCGCTTCGGATAAAAAATACCTGCACCACTGCATCCGTATCATCACTCGCCAAAGCGATAATATCCTTATCCTCGCCATCCGTATTCGTAATCTTCTGCTTCTGCGCGATCTGCTTCACACTCCCCAGCAGCTCCCGATACTCAATTGCTTTCTCAAACTCCATCGCCTGTGAAGCTTCCACCATCTTTGTCTCGAGCATCTTAATGACCGGCGTATAATTTCCGTTTAAGAATTCCAGCACCTGGCTGACACGCTCACCATATTCTTCCTTATTAACATATCCCTGACAAGGTGCACTGCATCTGTGAATATGATAATTCAGGCAGGCACGCTCCGCTCCGATATCCCGCGGCAGCTTCCGGTTGCAGGTGCGAAGCTGATAGATTTTATTGATCAGCTCAATCGTATCCTTCACCGCTCCGGCACTTGTGTACGGTCCGAAATAACGGGACTTATCCTTTTTTAACTGGCGCGAAAAAAGCACACGCGGAAAATCCTCCCCAATTGTCACGCGGATGTAAGGGTATGTCTTATCATCGCGAAGCATGGTATTGTATTTTGGCGTGTGTTCCTTAATCAGATTGCATTCAAGCACCAACGCTTCCAGCTCGGAATCCGTGATAATGTACTCGAATCTCGCAATATGCTCTACCATCTGCTTCTTCTTGATTCCCTCATCGTGACTTGGCTGAAAATACTGCCGCACGCGTTTGCGCAAGCTTACCGCTTTCCCGATGTAGATGATGGCATCTGTTTTATCATGCATAATATAAACTCCCGGTTGATCCGGGAGTTTACGTAATTCTTCTTGAATGTCAAACATCAATTATTCCTCAAACATATCATCCGTTGCCGGTGCAATCGTCTGCTCCGGTGCCTTCGCCTCATCCTGCTTAACACCCTCCGTCTCCGGCATCAGTGAATCCTTCTTATCACTTTCTTCCTCAGGAATTCCCTTCATCTCGCGGAATATCTTCATGAATTCCTTACCGGTGATGGTCTCTTTCTCATAGAGATACTCGCTGATATGATCCAGCACATCGCGATTCTCTCTCAGCATGTTCATCGCTGTCTCATAACTCTCATTGATGATTGTAAGCACTTCTTTATCAATCTGTCCTGCGGTATCCTCACCGCAGATGAGACCTGCACGTCCATCAAGATACTGGTTCTCAACCGTCGCAAGGCACATCATTCCAAACTTATCTGACATACCGTACATGGTAACCATCGCACGGGCAATCTTCGTTGCCTGTTCGATATCGTTTGCCGCACCGCTCGTTGCCGACTCAAACACGAGAACCTCCGCTGCACGTCCGGCCATATAAGTCGTGATCTTCGCAAGCAGCTCATCCTTCGTCTCTAAGTACTTCTCCTCCTCCGGAGTCTGAAGTGTATAACCAAGTGCGCCCATCGTACGAGGCACGATCGTAATCTTCTGTACCGGCTCCGTATTCTTCTGTAATGCGGATACCAAAGCGTGACCGACTTCGTGGTAAGAAACGATCCTGCGCTCCTTATCGCTCATCACGCGATCCTTCTTCTCTTTGCCGCCGACAGCCACAAGCTCGAATGCCTCAAACAGATCCGACTGGTTCACAAACTTACGGTTATGCTTGACTGCATTAATCGCTGCCTCATTGATCATGTTGGCAAGATCCGAACCAACCAGTCCGGCAGTCGCCAATGCGAGTGCATCCAGATCTACAGTCTCATCCATATGAACATCCTTGGAATGAACCTTTAAAGTCTCCAGACGTCCCTTGAGATCCGGCTTATCTACGATAATACGACGGTCAAAACGTCCCGGACGAAGTAATGCCTTATCCAGTACTTCCGGACGGTTCGTTGCTGCAAGAATCAAAATTCCCTTCGACGGATCAAAACCATCCATCTCCGCCAGTAACTGGTTCAATGTCTGCTCGCGCTCATCGTTACCTCCGCCGTATCTGCTGTCACGGCTTTTACCGATGGCATCAATCTCATCGATGAAGATGATACAAGGCGCCATCTTCTGTGCCTCCTTAAACAGATCTCTCACACGGGAAGCACCGACTCCGACGAACATCTCTACGAAATCCGAACCTGCCAGTGAGAAGAACGGAACTCCGGCTTCTCCTGCAACAGCCTTTGCAAGAAGTGTCTTACCAGTTCCAGGAGGTCCGACAAGAAGTGCTCCCTTCGGAAGCTTCGCACCGATGTCACGGTACTTCTTCGGATTGTGCAGGAAATCAACAACTTCCTGCAGCGATTCCTTCGCCTCATCCTGTCCCGCAACATCCTTAAATGTCACACCGGTTGTCTTCTCCACATAGACCTTGGCGGTTGTCTTGCCGACGCCCATCGCGCCGCCGCCCATCTTCTTCATCAGCGAACGCCCCATCAGCTGTCCGATTCCGATAAAAAGAATCAGCGGCAGAATCCAGGTCAGCAGAAAATTGAGAAGCGGAGAAGCCTGTGTATTGATCTCCGCACTGTATTTCACGTCCTTACCATCCAGCAGGTCATACAGGTTGACACCTGGAATCTCGCCGGTTTTGTAGGTGACATTCCAGGTCTTGTTTTTATCGTCATTTTTCAGCGTATAGACGATCTCATTGTTCGTCGTCACATACACCTCATCGACATTATTCTCTTTCAGCTGTTCACTGAACTGGTCAAACCGCACTTCCTGCGTCCGATCCATCATGGATGGGAAGAGGAAAATGTTTAACAGCATGACAACCAGCATTACCAGTCCATAATAATATAGAAATGATTTTCTGGGCGGCTGCTTTCCGCCGCCGTTCGTGTTCTCTACCATAGATTGTTCTCCTTATTGTGAGTCTGTGACAGATGGTTTCTGTGTTTCCGTCACATCGTTTCGTGATACATTAACATATACCGCATTCTTTGTTATTTGTCAATCCACAATAGTAAATATTTATTTACTTTTTATATTTGTTGACCTTTTTGTCTGGATGTGCTAGAGTACAAGTAAATTGATGTTTCCTTGTTTGCAATTTATGTTTGTGAAATGGACCGCATTTTATTACTTTGATATTTAAATTTGGAGGTTTTCCTATGAATCCAGGCAAAAAAAATTCAAATCTTTTAAAAAACACCGGTATCCACTTCCTGGAGTTTGCACTCGGCTTTCTCTCCCTGGCAAAATGCCACTACCAGCCAAGCCATGATATGAAAGTCAACTCGCTTCCATTTTTCGCCCTGATCGCGCTCGACAGCTGGGCAGATCAGGACTATACCATGTCTGAGCTGGCAGACAAGCTGAGTATCACAAAGCAGCAGCTCTCCCATATGATCAAGGTTCTTGAGGAACGCGGTCTGGTCGAGCGGATCCACGATACAGCCAACCGCCGCCGCGTCTACATCCGCATCTGCGATTCCGGCCGTGAGATGATGAACCAGATGAAGCAGGAAATGCTGTCTTCCACCCTGTTTGGGCTGCGCGCTTACACCCCGGAAGAACTGGCATCGATGGACGAGTGCCTGTGCCGCCTGATGGAATTAATGAAGAAATTCAACTGTGAAACCGATGAACCTGTAAAGAATGTATCCGTATGATAAAGACACCGGAGACACTTTTTTCTCCGCTTTCTTTTAAATCCTGTATAATTGACTTTTGTAACGTCCAGCAGCATTCCAGATTGATTTCTCTGCCATTTCATCCTTTCATCCGTTCCGGTGTGTTCCACGCCTCGGCAGAGTTTTCTTTCTGTGCCAATGGACGTTTCTCAATGATACAGAAAGAAGGTTCCTACATATTATGCCACAAATGATAGAAAATCATATTTTTCCACACGCTGCTCATAGCAAACACACTCTCCCCCTCTCATCCAGGCAAACTTCTGCTGCCATTCCACGCCTTTCCGGTCAAACGCGTGCTGCCGCACCTGCAAGAGCCCAAAAGGCCGCGGACGAATTTGCCCGCTACCTGCTCACGCGCAACCTTGCCAATGAGACACTCCGCGCTTACACTTATGCTGTACGGCAGTATTTTACCTATTACCGTGACATTACTTACCCCAATTTAAAGCTATACAAAATCTTTCTGCTCGAGCACTACAAGCCGCAGACCATCAACCAGCGGATCCGGGCTTTGAATGCCTACCTGGATTTTAAAAAGCTCTATCCCGGGCATCTTCCCATGGTAAAAATCCAGCAGAAAACATATCTGGATCACATGATCAGCGAGGCGGATTATGAATACCTGAAACGCTGCCTGCTTCGGGATGAACGGTACACTTACTATTTTCTCATCCGTTTCATGGCGGCAACCGGCGTCCGGGTCAGCGAGGTGATTCAGTTCCAGGCAGAAGATATTTTCTCCGGCTATAAGGACATCTATTCCAAAGGAAATAAAGTCCGGCGCATCTACATCCCACAGTCACTCCGAACCGATACCCTCAAATGGCTTTCCTTTCTCCACAAATCCCACGGTCCCATCTTCCTCAACCGCTTCGATTCCCCCATCTCTCCAGGCGGCATCCGCAGCCAGCTCAAAACCATCGCCCTCTCCTACCACATGACACCGGAAATGGTACATCCGCATGCATTCCGCCACCGGTTTGCCAAGAGTTTTATCGAAAAATGCGGCGATATTTCCCTGCTCTCCGACCTGCTTGGACACAAAAATCTCGAAACAACCCGGATTTACCTGCGTCGTTCCAGCAGCGAGCAGTATGAGATTGTCAACCGGGTAGTCACCTGGTAGAGAGGAGGAAATGAAGCACATATGAATTTTGAAACACTTATTTCCGACTTTGGCATTTACCTTGAAAAACAGGGGCACGCCGCCATCACCATCCGGGTCTACAGCTGTTCCGTCCGGCTGTTTTTTTCGCATTATAACAGCCTTTCAGTCGAGCACCTGCAGTCGTACCGGCGCTGGCTGCTGGAATGTTATAAGCCATCGACAGTGAATACGCGGATTCTGGGGATGAACCGGTTTCTGGATTTTATGCAAAACAGAGGATTGTTGGATAATGAAAAGGCGAATTTTCAATCCCCCATATCCGCCCCCACAGATTCACTCCGCATCACTCCCACGGGTCACTACCGCTTGCGCCCCATCCGGGAGCAGAAGCACACCTACCTTGATACAGTGATCTCCCAGAAAGATTATGACCGGCTCAAACGGCGGCTAAAAAAGGATGAAAATTACTTCTGGTATTTCATCGTGCGTTTTCTCGCCTCCACCGGCGCGCGCGTCAGTGAACTGCGCCAGATCAAAATGGAGGA
>ERZ772897.3301-NODE-3301-length-12225-cov-16.110435_pt1 | contig 12225 bp, 7 predicted proteins | sample MGYA00512125_ERZ772897 | MGnify/ENA primary metagenome ERZ772897 (study PRJEB29015, sample SAMEA2737660) | human gut metagenome | biome: human gut; feature: human-associated habitat; material: faeces | place: China | collected 2012 ... | reverse complement strand
AGGAAATCGCTGTCTCTCCAATCCTTTTTTACCTTAACCCATAATTTCAGGTTTACCTTACAATCCAAAAGCGCCTCAATATCTCTGCGGGCATCTGTTCCGATCTTTTTGAGCATGGAACCCTGCTTGCCAATAATGATTCCCTTGTGGGAATTGCGCTCGCAGACAATCGTTGCATCAATATCAATGAGCGTTCCTCCCGGCCGTTCCTTCATACGGTCAATAGCCACAGCCACTCCATGAGGAATCTCATCATTGAGATTACGCAACGCCTTCTCCCGGATCAGCTCCGAAACAATCTGTCGCTCCGGCTGATCTGTAATGGTGTCCTCATCATAATACTGAGGTCCTGCCTCCAGATAACGGAACATAGACTCTAAAAGCTCGTCGGTATTTTCTCCCTTTAAGGCAGATACCGGAATGATCTCTGCAAAGTCTGCAATTTCCTTATAGGCATCAATAAATGTAAGGATTTCCGCCTTTGCTACAGTATCAATCTTATTGATCACCAGAAATACCGGTGTTTTGACATTTTTGAGCTGCTCCGCAATATGACGCTCTCCCGCTCCAATGAAGGTTGTAGGCTCCACGAGCCAGAGGATCAGATCTACCTCCCGAAGGGTACGTTCCGCCACAGATACCATATATTCTCCCAGCTTATTTTTTGCCTTATGGATTCCCGGTGTGTCAAGAAAGATAATCTGTCCTCTCTCATCTGTATACACCGTCTGAATTCTGTTTCGGGTCGTCTGTGGTTTGTTGGATGTGATCGCAATCTTCTGTCCGATCATTCGATTCATCAGGGTGGATTTTCCTACGTTGGGACGACCGATCAATGTCACAAAACCGGATCGAAATTCTTGTTTTTTAGCCATATTTTTCTCCTTGTACTATAAAGTCATTAACTCATCAAAAAGCTGCTTTTGTTCTTTTATATGATTTTCGTTTCCTATGACACAGATATTGCCATTCTCTGCAATCGCCTCAACCATGGCTGCTGCCGCACGGATGTCCTCCTGCGAGCAAGCCAGTACCTGATCTCTTTCCTGCTGGAGGATTTCCGGCGGAATCTGTGACAGATAAATTCCCATGGAGCGTTTTCCTCGGGATGCCGGCGGTTTCGGAGTATCTAATCCGCTAACGGTACCGATAATCGTTTTTAACAGTTCTCTTTCCTCCGTCTCAAAGGATTTCAGATAAGATGCCGCTTTGCGGTATGCCTCCAGAGTACTTTCCAGCCCTGGATCCCGGTATGATGTAAAGAAACCCTCTCCATTCCGGATCAACTGGCAGGAAACGCCATATGCTCCTCCCTTGACACGAACCTCATTCCAGAGATATCCAAAGTTTAATAAATGACGTACTACATCTAATACTCCTTTTTTGATGCCGGACATATCACTGCATTTTCCAGCCAGTGCCACATACTGCACCTCTGCCGGTGTCATGATCGCTTCGTTTTTCTGCCCGGCTTCTCTCGTAAACGCTGTCATTACATCATCAGGCCGGTCAATATCCGCTTTCTTTTCAAACTGCTCCAGCTTTGCAAGAAATGACGGCAGCTCCTGATCTAATGTCTCAAGCCCATGCTGGTCTGCTGTACAGGAAATGGTCATATTGGCACGCTGAAAGATTTTGTGCAGTAATGCCAGACATCCCTTCTGCAGTTTCTCCTTTTCCTTATCAAAATGATCATCAAGCAACGCCAGATACTGATAATAACCGTAACCGCCATATTGCTCTGTCAGCCAGTCTACCTCTGATAAATGAGACATCGCCCGAAGCATTGCCGCCTGATGTCCCGCAGACATCAGACTCATCTTTTTGCGGGAACGCGCCTCCGCTACAACCTCGCGAAGGTGTTTTTCATCGGCAAAGCTCGTGGTAAACATAATCTCTGCCATAAGCTCCAATGCCTCAGAAAGCTTGCTGCGAAGCACCTTGGTACTCATCTCAAAACGAACTCTGCAGGCATCCTCCTCGCCATACAGACGATAGAAATTTACATCGGCGCCGATGCCACCGGTGTGGAAATTAATCTCGGTATCCAGACTGCTGTAGCTGTGGGACGCGGTATCCATATAGCCGAGCAGTGTCTTTAAAAAGCTCATCTGAGGCATATATTCCCGGCAGTCATCTACATCAAACAGCAGATCAAGATAGACAATATCATTTGTATGAATGTCGTGATGCATTACCGGAATATCACACAGCTTCACCTCTTTGTTATAAATTGGCGCAATTTTTTTGTCAATATCTTCTCTGGAGAGCATCGGAATCTTCTCCAGTACTTCCTTCGGAGACGGCTCCTCCTGATATGCCTTAAGCGCTTGGGTATCCTCAATCAACTGACGGATCTCCTCCTCTGACAGAGATGCCTTATAGGCGGCCAGACGATCCTTTTCCTTCTGCTCTGCCTCAGCAGCCAGACCTTTTTTCGGTTTCATTTCCACCAGAACAGCATGGGGATTATTTAACAGGTACTTCTCGATCAGATTCTCGTAGTAGCCTGTTCCTAACTGTGTTCTCAAGAATTCGTAGGTATCCTGGAAACAAAGTGCATCATACGGCATCTTATCATCATAAAGCCATGTTTTCATAGTATTCAGACCATAGATCAGCCCCTTCGGGAACATTCCGTAATCCGCTTCCCTTTCTTTAAATTCCATGGCGTTGATCGCTGCCTCTAATGCCTTTTGATCCAGTCCCTGCTTCACCTGTTCCTGCAGGGTACTATGGATAGTATCATAAAAGCGCTGTCTGTCTCCCGCTTTGGCATTCTGCGTGGTCAGAGCGAAATAGCTCTGGCGCAGAATATCACAGAAATCCACATCAATATCCGTACCGATTCCGGCATCAAGAAGTGCCTGCTTGAGGGGTGCTCCCGGCATCTCTGCCAGAACATACGCCATAATCTCAAATGCTTTGCACACCTTCACATCAAGAGTGACGTCCATCGCCGCTGCAAAAGCATAATATGTCTTTTCGTCGCTGTCCTCATTTTCAGAAACCGCATACTCTGTCTCCAGCTTCTTCATCCGGGTAAACGGCTTCTGCAGCGGAATGGAAGAATCCAGCTCGATCGCAGGAAAATCCCTCAGATAATGCTGATCCATCCATTCCAGTCTCTCCTCAATGTCCATATCTCCGTATAAATAAATATAACTGTTGACCGGATGATAATAACGACGGTGGAAATCCAGATACTCCTCGTAGGTAAGATCCGGGATATTGGCAGGATCTCCTCCGGATTCATTGCCGTAGGTATTGTCCGGGAACAGTCCGTTCATCACAAAACGCTCCAGCTTTCCATCCGCAGAGGAGAATGCACCCTTCATCTCATTAAATACAACACCGTTATAAGTCACCGGCTCCTCCGGCGAGTTCAGCTCGTAATGCCAGCCCTCCTGCTTGAAGATTTCCTCATGCTCATAAATATTCGGATAAAAAACCGCATCCATATAAACATGCATCAGATTCTGAAAGTCCTTATCATTGCAGCTTGCTACCGGATATAATGTCTTATCCGGATAGGTTGTGGCGTTGAGATATGTGTTCAAAGAGCCTTTTACCAGCTCAACAAAAGGATCCTTCGCCGGAAACTCCCTGGAACCACAGAGCACGGTATGCTCTATAATATGTGGTACACCGGTCGCATCCCTGGGTGGAGTACGAAAGCCAATGGAAAATACTTTATTGTTATCCTCATTACTCAGAAAAAGAACTCTCGCCCCGCTTTTCTTGTGCCGGAGTGCCAGCGCAAAGCTGTCGATCTCCGGAATCACTGCTGACTGCTCCAGTGTATATGTGTCCGGTATTTTTACTTCTTGTATGCTTTTAATCTTTGATGCCATAAAATAACTAACCTCCGTCGATTGCTCTGTATTACAAAATTTCTCTTTATATACTATACCCAATATCTGTCAAAAAGTAAAACCCTGTCCGAAAAGATTTTTACATCAAAAAGGGCAAAACCAGCGTTTTGCCCTCCAAGAATTGCTTCGCAATTCTCGTTGGCTTCCCTCTACGCTACGAGCATTTTCCTATACACTCAAAAAAGACAGCAGAGTCTTTGACCGGAATCCCTGCTGTCCTGTTATCACACAATGCCTCCCCGGCATCTTTTGATCTTATTGATATAATTGTTCAAAACGCCGATATGCCTCATCCCACACAGCAGTATCCTGCGGCAGATATTCTGCGGTATCAAAGGATGCTGCCAGAATATTGCATTTTTCTTCTCTGGTCCGGTATGCTCCCAGCGCATAAAGCTGTTCCATAATATTGCCAACAGCGGTTGCTTCGCTGGCACCTGTGATCACCGGAATCCCTAACGCATTGGCCGTAAACTGGTTAAGCACCTGATTTTGCGCCCCGCCGCCCACAATGTAAAGCTTTTCTTCCCATGTAATATACGGCTTCAGGCTCTGATATACCTGTCGGTAACGCATTGCGAGACTCTCCAGCACACAACGGATCAAGGCACCATCCGTTTGCGGTACCGGCTGTCCTGTCTTTGCACAATATGCCCGGATTTTCTCCGGATAATCCCCCGGCTGCATAAAATCGTCCGGGCGGATAAAGCTCTGCAGCGGTTTTTCCGCCGCCGCCATTTCATTCATCCGGGCAAAGCTGTACTCCTTCCCCTCTCTCCGGAAGCTGCGACGCAGCTCCTGATTGAGCCAGAGACCTATAATATTAACAGTCGGACGGTATCCACCATCCCAGGTCCCTTCGTTGGAAATTTTGTCGCGAATAACCTGTTCTCCCTCTAGCATGGTCTTGGATGAAATACCCATCAGAGACCATGTTCCGCTGGATAAAAAGGTGAATTCTTCCTCTCTGGCAGGTACCGCGGCAACAGCGCATGCCGTATCATGTCCTGATACAGACAAAATATGGAGCTTCTCCTGACCTACCTCTCTGGCTATTTCCGGTCTGAGCGGACCCAGATCCTTTCCGGCATAGTCCAGAGGTGCCAGCAGAGACGGAGCGATTCCTGCTTTCTCCATCAGCTCAACTGCCCATTTCTTTTCTTTCATATCGAGAAGCTGCGAGGTGGATGCAATGGAATACTCACTGTGTACCACTCCGGAAAACAGATACTCGATCAGATTTGGCATAAACAGAATCTTATCGGCTGCCTTCATCTGCTCCGGCATTGCCTTTTGCTGATAACACAGCTTATATAATGTATTATATGCCAGGCTGGCAATTCCGGTCTGGGAAAATGCGTAGCGTTCTCCTTCCTGTACCGCCTTGTCGTGGTCCTTCTCCTCCGGTACAAAGGATGCCAGAACTGAATCCATATTTTCCTGATCCAGTGCCGCATCACGGTAGCTTCCCGGCATACCGAGAAGATTTCCCTGTGCATCAATCATCCCACAGTCAACCCCCCATGTATCAAAACCAACACCGGAGAGCGGCTCCTTACAAAGACGCATTCCCTCCTTCATCTCCTCATAAAGAGAGACGATATTCCAGTATGCCCGTCCGTTCAAAACGGAAAAGTTATGTGGAAAACGGTGAACCTCCTCTAAAGTAATCTTTGTACCATCAAAACGCGCCAGCATTCCTCTGCCACTGCTGGCTCCCAGATCAAACGCCAATACATTAATCGTGTCCATATCCTTCCTCCGTATTATCCTTTATGTGTATGTTATACGCTGCCATCTTGCAGCAATCATCCTTTTTTCATAAATCAGCCGGATATCCATTGGCCTTTCGCAGATACTGTAAAAATTCCCGTTCCGGCAATGGCTTGGAATAGAAATATCCCTGCAGAAAATCTCCCTGCAGTCTTTTAAAGATATCAATATGTTCCTGTGTTTCGATTCCTTCTGATATGATCCGTTTGCCTTCCGCATGGATCATCGGTACAAGCTGGTCCAGATATTTGTTTTCTCCTCTGCCATAAGACCAGACAAGACTTTTATCAATCTTTACATAATCCACCGGCAGGCTCACAATGCTGCTGACATTGGAATAACCGGTTCCAAAATCATCCAGAGCAATCTTTGCTCCGGAAGAACGAAGTGTTTCCAGTGTCTCCCGGATCTCTTCCTTATCCATGATCCCGCTCTCGGTAATCTCCAGATGCATTCTGGACATCGGGATATCATACTCTCCGGCAATACGGATCAGATCCTGTGCCAGCTCCTCGTAGCAGCATTGTACCGGCGACAGATTGATATTAATGTCATCAATCCCCATATCAAAAATATGATTCTGCTTTGCAAAGATACATGCCTTACGATAAATCTGCTCTCCCAGAGCAATAATGTCTCTGTTTTCCTCCGCTACATGAATGAAAAACTCCGGGTTAATGAAATTTTTATCCTTATCCTTTAACCGGGACAATACCTCAAGAGATGTAACTCGCCCCTTTTCCAGTGAATAGATCGGCTGGAAATAAATCTCTATGCTGTTATCAATGACTGCCTGTTCTACCAATTCCGCTACCATCTGCTTTTCTTCTGCAGGCTTCACAGCATCATGGGTCAGAGGAATGAGCTCTCCCACCTTATGATGCCCCGGATGATCAGATCTTGCATAGGCGACCCGCTGTAAAAGCTCCTCCACTGAATCACAGTCATCCAAGATATTCACTTCATAAAAACAATATTCGTGAACAATTTCCTCTCCATCTATCGTCCAGATTTTTGGCATAACGTCTACAAAACGCTGATGCACTTCCTTTGTTTCTTTTTCATTGGGAAGCAAAATAGCAAAGGTAGAGGCAGCGATATGATAATAATCCTTGTCTCCGCACTCTTTCTGCATCAGCTCCGCCATAGCCGCCTGAATTGCGGTAAGCCTGGCATCCTCGTACATCTCCGTCATGGCATTATAGTTGATAATACGGATGATCAGTACACTGCACTCCTCCTTGTATGCCATCTTTTCCCGGACGGTTTCCTCGAAACCATGCATTTTGAAAAATCCTGTAACCTCATCCATATAATAATCCGAGTTTTGAAGGAACAGATAACAACAAAATACCATGACACTGTTCACCGCATAAGCAAACAAAAAGTTCGGAAATACTGTATATTCAAAAATCTTTGCCATCACAACTGCCACAGGAATTGCCACGATCCATTTTTTAATCCTCCGTGACACAAAGGAAACTTTTTGCATCAGCAGCAACGGAACAAGTATATACACAATACATATACACAATACATATACCTGCGACCAGATAATACCATCCATTCTTATAAAACATCCCATTTGCATCAAAATGGTAAAGCAGACCGGTAAACGGAGTTGTCACAATCGCAGTGATACCGATAACAAAGGGGATACACCATAACACTCTATGCACATAGATATAATCCAGCCGATGCAAAAGCTCCATAGCATACAAAGAATATATAACAGAATACACCATAGACATTATCAGAAATGCAGACTGCACGATAATTCCCAGCCAGCCGGGAACAGAATGATACATTACGATTCCGCAAAAGACATCACAAACAGCAGTCGCAACTCCCAGCAGCATAAGCCAGAAAAACAGACTGCTCCTATAAACACGTAAATGTCTCTGATGAGAAAACACCAAAGTTGCAGCCAGCATAAATATCATCGCTGCAATTTCATAATGTATCTGTACCGCCATTATACTTCCTCCATGTACAAATGTATCCTCTCCGGAGTCAGAATCCCGGAATAATACCGCCCCTGAAGATATGAAATATCTCCGAGGTCTCTTACTTTGTCATAACGCTGCTGGTTGTCAATCCCCTCCAGACAAATATTCCATCCATTATCATGGAGCATATTGATCTGATATTTTAAAACATCGCTCTCGCCGGAGCAATATCTTTCTACCATCTTCTCGCTGATCTTTACTACACGGAACGGCATTTTCATAATCCCCTGCAGATTACATACATTATCACCATATCGATCCAGAACAACCGTCACACCCTCACTGATCAGGTCATTTATATATTTCTCGAGACGCTCAAACGGCACACTCATATCCTCTGTCATTTCCAGACAAAGACGATTCAGAGGAAATTCATATTTCTTTGCCAGAAATCTGTATTCACGCAGTACCGTTTCGGAACTGATATGAAGCGGTGTCACATTTACGATCAGCTTTTTAAAACCATGCTCTAAGATCCTCTCCTTCTGAGCCAGCTCCAGGGCGCTTTCCAGCGTAATGCGCCCCAGTTCCCGGACATATCCCATTTCCTTAGCAACAGCCCAGATTGCTCCCTCCGGAATCGTCTTTCCATTTTCCCGCAGCATGTAGATTTTTGCCTCAATCGCATGTCTCTGTCCGGTATGGTTGTCAATGATCGGAGAAATGCAGATATCACAGCGTTTGTCCTGCATGATCTTTTTTAACATACGGCCGATCTGAAGCTCCAGATCAATATTGCGCCGCACCTCCCCTTCATATCGGAGAAGCTGTCTGTCATGAAGCTGATCCTTGAGCATTTTTTTCATGCTGGCAACCATCTTATAAAACTCTGACTGGTCATATGCAGCTTCCTCCAGAGTCAGCATATAAAAACCATAGCTGATTGGAATACTTTTATTATTGATCCGGACAGTTCCCGGAAGAATCTGCGAAACCATTTCATACAACTGAACACTTTCGTTTTCCTTCTGCTGCAAAACAGCAAAATCAGATCCATGGATGTGAAACTGATTCTGTCTGCCTCCATACTTGCGCAAAATCTCGCCAATCTCTCCCATAACACCGGTTAATTCGTCCTCTTCACAAATACTCAGAATATTCTGAAAATTCTGGATCGTGATAAAAAGACAGCTAAATCTCTGACGATATTTGAATTTTTCCTGAATAACCTTCCGAAATCCTGCTCTGGAAAATCCTCCGCTGATCCGGTCTGAATACCGGTCCAGATTCTGGTAAAGCATATAACATACAAAGATCATAAATCCGGTTGCAAAGAAAGACAGCAGATATCCATTTTTTAAAATGACCAACTGCAACGCAATTGTAATATCATACATCACACACAATATCACACATACAAACCCTCTGCGCATCCATGAATCGGTACGATTCCGAAACGCCATCAGACATGCTCCTGCAAAGTAAATATTGATCACTAAAATAATTAAATTATGTAAAGAACCCCTGTGATAAATCCCCTGTGCATCATAATAAAATATAAAATGTGTAACAGGGCTGGTAATGTCAAGGATCGTTACGATAAGCGCCGGCAGCACCAATTCCATGTTACGGATACTTTTCAAAATGATCCGGTGTCCACTGAGTGCATGCCAGTACTGAAAATAATAAACAGATAACCAGAGCATAGCGATCCTCGGAATCACAGAATCCAGATTGCGAATAAAGATGCTCTCCGGGAACACAAACTCCCGCAGTATATTGATCACGATATCCGCAACGGTAAAAAGCACACCTGCCTTCAACAACTGGTCAAAGCAGCGGTTCATATACAGATCCAGCCAGTTTTTCTTTTTGTAGCTGACCATGACCACAATCAAAAAGATCGCTGCGATCACTTCATAGGCATACTCGCTCGTCATGTGCTCCTCCATTCTAAAATCAGGTTAATAATGTAACGTTACTCATCTGCCGCACTGTGCTGGAACAGATTGTATCTGTCTTTTCCGGAACGCTTCGACAGATATAATGCCTTATCCGCTTTCTGATAAATAGACATAAAATCCTCTCCGTCTGTCGGTGCAGATGCAATGCCAATACTTGCAGAAACCTCTACCTCATTGTCCCCGTTAGCATATTTTGCCTTGAGACTCTGGCAGAGCTGCTGCCCTTTCTTGCTCATATATTCTGTGAGGTTTTCCAGATCAAACGCATCGAAACCCGCAAATACCGCAAATTCATCACCACCAAGACGTCCGATCAATGCATTGGCAGGAAAGATTTCCTTGATCTTTTCTGCAGTGTCGGTCAGGACACGGTCTCCATATGCGTGACCCAGATTGTCATTGACTTCCTTGAAATTATCCAGATCGATCATAAAAAATACCAGATTCTCGCTTCTCATACGGTGCTCCAGCTGTGCAGAAACTCTGCTCTCCATAGTCTTTTTGTTTAAAATACCGGTCAGAAGATCATTTTCTGCCATCTCGGTGAGTTCCTTCTCCTGAGTCATCTGGGAATCAATATTTTCCATACGGACTACAAATCGTTTATTTTTCCGGTTCTTTTCATGCTTTACCAGAGTGCCCGTCACGGCATACCACGCATATGTATCATCCAGTCTGCGAAGCAGCAGATCTGTTTTGAAGTATTTCTCTCCACTGTCAAAAAAGCTGCGTATTGCTGACCGGACCGGTGTTGCCTCCTCATTGACCCAGTTATAGATATCGTAAACCTCTACGCCCATAAAATCCAGCATATCAAATCCTGTGAACTGCCCGATCGCCCCGGTCACAACGAGATGCTGGGGAGAAAACGTATAATCCAGCCAGATACTTTCCTTTTGTGCTGCGATCAGATCATATCGTTCCTTTTCCTCGTAGATTTTTTTAAACTGAATACCAAAAAATGCAATTCCCGCACAAAGCACAACAATAAACACCATAAGTCCAGCAATCACAGAAATAAATGTCACTCTTTCTGACGCTGCTGCAATGGGGTAATAAAATAGCTTTTGCCACATATTGTTTACCTTTTTATCCTTTCTGCTGTTAATATGTGATTTTGTACTTTACGCCTTCCCCTTGTTTTACCTTCTCAAAATAAAACCTTATTGATATGATTATATCATCCTTCCCGGAAAAAGAAAAGCAAAAAAGCGACTGTCTTTCAGCCGCTTTTGAAATATTTATTTTGTCTGGTCGGCCAGTCCTTCCACCATTTCATGGACATAGTCATAAATATGGGAGCCTGCATCCCCGCCGTATCTGGCAACAATCTTTACAATAGCGCTTCCCACAATGGCTCCGTCCGCAATGGAACTGTACTTATGCACCTGCTCTGCGGTGTTGATACCAAATCCAACGGCTGTCGGTGTATCTGTCACCTCTTTGATCAAACCAACAATCTTGCCTACATCTGTGGTGATCTCGCTGCGCACTCCGGTTACTCCCATAGAGGAAACCACATAAATAAATCCCGTAGCTTCCCTGGCGATCATCTGAATCCGGTCATCGGAGGTCGGGGCGATCAGGGAAATGATATCCACATTATGAGCTGCTGCAATATCCGCCAGCTCTCCCTTCTCCTCAAATGGCATATCCGGAATGATCACGCCATCAATCCCGACTTCCTCGCATCTGGAACAAAATTTCTCATAGCCATACTTAAACAAAGTATTGAGATATGCCAGAAATACCAGTGGAATCTGCGTCTTCTGACGAAGGTGTGCCACCATATCAAACAGCTTATCGGTGGTGCAGCCCGCCTTGAGTGCCCGGATGTTCGCCTCCTGGATCACCGGTCCCTCTGCGATGGGATCTGAGAACGGAATACCAAGCTCTACCAGTCCTGCCCCCGCTTTTTCCATCTGCAGTACAAACTCTTCTGTTTTGTCAAGACTCGGATCTCCTGCCGTTACAAATCCGATAAATGCCTTTTTGCCATCAAATGCGTTATGAATTCTAGTCATGTAAATCAACCCCCCTGTATCTTGCGATTGCTGCCACATCCTTGTCTCCACGTCCTGACAGACAGCAGATAATGATCTGATCTTTTCTCATAGTCGGTGCAAGCTTCATCACATGAGCTACTGCATGAGAGCTCTCGATGGCTGCGATAATGCCTTCCTCTCTGGCAATATATTCAAATGCCTGCACAGCCTCCTCATCTGTTACCGGGACATACTGTGCTCTGCCAATATCCTTGAGATAAGCATGCTCCGGACCTACCCCCGGATAATCCAGTCCGGCCGAGATAGAATATACCGGTGCGATCTGTCCGTACTCATCCTGACAGAAATAAGACTTCATCCCATGGAATACGCCTTCTGTACCGGTTGCCATGGTTGCTGCCGTTCTGTCCGTGTCCACACCGAGACCTGCCGCCTCGCAGCCGATCAGCTGAACACCTTCATCCTTGATAAACTCATAAAACATTCCCATGGCATTGCTGCCACCGCCGACGCACGCCATAACCACATCCGGAAGCCTTCCTTCCTTCTCCAGGATCTGTGCTCTCGCCTCCCGGCTGATCACACTCTGAAAATCCCGGACGATCATTGGGAACGGATGAGGTCCCATAACCGATCCAAGCACATAAAGAGTATCATC
>ERZ772897.3299-NODE-3299-length-12240-cov-3.724251_pt1 | contig 12240 bp, 7 predicted proteins | sample MGYA00512125_ERZ772897 | MGnify/ENA primary metagenome ERZ772897 (study PRJEB29015, sample SAMEA2737660) | human gut metagenome | biome: human gut; feature: human-associated habitat; material: faeces | place: China | collected 2012 ... | reverse complement strand
CGCAACGCCTTGGAAAGCGGCATGAACGGCTTTTTGTCCAAGCCCATCGTGATCGGCGACCTTGTGCAGGAGCTGCACAAGATCCTGTAAGCCAAACGCCTGTCAGACAAAAAATAAATAAAGCACCCGCAGCATTCGCTTCCAGAGGTCAAGAGCCTCTGCGAAGCCTGCTGCGGGTGCTTTTGCTTTTGTCGGCTGGCAGCCGTTATGATTTCAGTACATCTGCAAGGACCTGCAGCAGATGCGGAATATCCAGCGGCTTTGCAATGTGGCCGTCCATACCGGCCTTCAATGCATTCTGACGGTCTTCTTCAAAGGCATTTGCCGTCATTGCAAAGATGGGAATGCCTGCCTTTGCAGCATCCGGCAGGGCGCGGATCTGCCGCGTCGCCTCGTAACCGTCCATCTTGGGCATCTGGATGTCCATTAAGATCAAATCGTACTGCCCGGGGGCCGCCTGCTTCATCTTCTGGACAGCGATCTCGCCATCCTCAGCAGTGTCTACCGTAAAGCCCGCTTCCTTCAGGATCTCCAGTGCGAGCTCGCGGTTCAAGGGATTGTCCTCCACCAGCAAAAGTTTCTTTTCCTTGAGCTCGGCGGCAGCTGGCTGCGCTGGCTTACAGGCAGGCTCTGCACCGTACGGTTCTGCCAGCACTCTGCGCAGTTCGGAAAGGAACAGCGGCTTTTCGCAGAAAGCGGTCACTCCGGCAGCGCGGGCTTCCTCTTCAATATCCGTCCAATCGTAGGCCGTCAGAATGATGATAGGGCAGCTTTTCCCGATCACCTTGCGGATCTGCCGCACGACCTCGATGCCGTTCATATCGGGGATGAGCCAGTCGATGATGTAGACGCTGAATTCGTCGCCCTGCTCCATGGCGTACCGGGTGCGGATCACCGCTTCCCGGCCGGAGATCGTCCACTCCGGCCGCATCCCGATCTTGGACAGCATGGTGCTGACGCTCAGGCAGGTGTCGGTATCGTCGTCTGCTACCAATGCGCGCAGCCCTTCCAACTGGGGGAGCTGCTTGGGCTCCACCCTTTGTCCGCTGAGTGTGAAGCAGAGATCTACGATGAATTCGCTGCCCTTGCCCGGTTCACTTTCAATCGCAATGGTGCCGCCCATCATATCCACAATGTTCTTGGTGATGGACATGCCCAGGCCGGTACCCTGAATGCCGCTGACGGTGGAGCTTTCCTCCCGGCTGAATGCCTCAAAGATGTGCTTTTGGAACTCTTCGCTCATACCAATGCCATTGTCCTTGATGCGGAACTCATAGCAGCCACGGCCCTTGGGCGCACCGTTCTTCTGGGCAATGCGGATGCTGATCGTACCGCCTGTGGGAGTGAACTTGATGGCGTTGGACAAAATGTTCAGCAAGATCTGGTTCAGCCGCATCGGGTCGGTGATGATGTCCTCGTTCTCCACGTCCATGGTATCGATGAAAAGCGACAGCCGCTTTGCCGAAACATCGGGTTGGATGATGGAGCGCACATCGTGGACGAGGTCCGGCAGATGCACCGCTTTTTCTTCAATTTTTACTTTTCCGCTCTCGATGCGGCTCATATCCAGCACATCATTGATGAGGGAAAGCAGATGCTGGCTGGAGGTAGAGATCTTTTTCAGGTAGTCCAGCACCTGTTCCTTATTATCAATATGGGTCGCAGCCAGCGAGGTGAAGCCGATGATGGCGTTCATGGGGGTGCGGATATCGTGGCTCATATTGAACAGGAACTCCCGCTTGGCACGGTTTGCCGCACCCTCGTGCTGGAGTGAGATCTCCAGTTTGCGGTTCTGTTCCTCCAGCTGAGCCTGATACTTCTTCTCCTGCTCTTTCTTCTGCTGCTCCATCTCCTGCACGGAGCGTCTGCGCAGCACCCAAAGGACCATTACAAGCAGGATGTAACCGGCCAGCGCCATCAAAATCAACGGAAACGATTCACGGAAGACGGATTTTTCATCCGTATACGCGTAGAGATCGAAAGACCTTCCGTGGCAGTACATTCCAAAATAGCAGCCGGAGCCGTTCCAATCGTGGGTATGGGTCAGCGTTTTGGCAGCCCCGGCTTTGCGGATCTCCCGCACCAGCGGACTGTCCGCAGCATCCTGCCCGATCAGCTCCGGGCGGTTAGAGGCAATGACCTGATTGTTCTGCACGATGAACAATGTGCCGCTGGTCTCAACCGAGTAGCCGTCCAGTACGCTCTGGATGGACAAGGCCGTTCCTTCTACAAATTCTGCTGGGGTATAGCGGTAGGCAAGCAGGATGACCTCTTTGCTTTCTGCCCGGTGTGCCGCAACATCCACGGCAGACCCATCCTCCAGCAGGACCCGCTTCAGGTAGGTCTTTTGCGGGTAAGAGAAAACGTCCAGAACGGCATCATTCTTGAGCTGCTCTCCAAACCGGGCATAGCCGATGCCGTTCGTTGTGGATTCGCACAGGAGCGTACCGTCCGGAGACAGAACTGAAATACCTGTGAGCCAGAGCAGCTCTGCCTGCCTGTTCAGGCACTGCGGGTCGGAAAGGTCGAGCGCAGGGTCCTGTGCCAGCTGATGCACCGATACCGCCGTGCGGCGGAGCGTTTTGGCCACAACCGTATCGTTGTGCTTTTCAAAGCTGGTGGACTGCGATTTGACAAAATCAAGAATCTGACAGAAACGAGCCTCCGTTGCGTGCAGTGCCTGCCAACTCGAGAAAAAAACGACGACGGCCATAAAAAGCACGCCGATGACCAGATAGATCCCCCATCTCCATGTATCTGAGATGGTTCTGTTTTTACGTGCCAATGGTGTCCACCTCCAGATACTGCGAAGCATGTTCAAGATACTTGCCAAGGATCTGCTCCAGTGTGCCGTCTGTGCGCATCTGCGCAAGGGTGTCGGTCAACTGGCTGTCCAGACTGCGGGTGTCGTTCTTGGCAAAGGCGGCGCCCAGCCCGGTGACCAGCAGCGGTTCCTCCAAAATGCGGAACTCCACGGAATTGTCCTTCATGTATTGCAGAATGCCTGTCTCGTGGGCGGCGATGGCATCCACATAGCCGCAGGACAGCAGCGCGTACTGCACGCTGCGGTTTTCGATGCTGAGCACCTCCACCGTCTGCGGGATGCGCGGGTCGGAGCCGCTGAGAAAGATTTCCTCCGGCTTGCCGGTGCTCTGCACGGCGATGGTCTTTCCGGCAAGGTCGCCGAGTGTCCGGATGCTGCTGTCGGCATCCACCGCAGCCACCTGACGGCTCACCATGTAAGGCCCCGCCCAGCGGTACATTTCTTCGCGTCCCTGCATGGAAAAGCAGCCCCAGATGCAGTCGATGGCGCCGCTTTCCACAAGATTTGTTTTCTGCTCCCAGTCGATCGTTTCAAACCGGGCAGCATACCCCATGCGGCGGAACGCTTCGGTGGCGATCTCCACGTCGATCCCGGCGGGAACGCCGTCATTGTTCAGATAAATATAGGGTGGATAGGTATCGCTTCCCACAATGATCTGCGGAAGACCGCTGTCATTCGCGTTCGTTCCGCCGCAGGAAGTCAGACTGCCGACGGCAGCAGATGCCGCCAGCAGCGTGCAGCCGCGCAGAAATGCACGGCGTGAGATTCTGTGTTTCATTTGGGCTTTTTGTTCTCCTGTTTTATTGCATCCATTGCTCAGTTGTGCTGCTGTAATTCTTCTTTCAGGTCAGCCTGAATATCCGTCAGGCACTGCAGCAGCAGCGGGTTGAACGCTCCGCACTCGCTGTTCAGGATCATCTGCACGGCTTTTTCGTGGGAGAAGGCTTTTTTGTAGCAGCGTTCGCTGGTCAGTGCATCGTACACATCAGCCAGCGAGACCAGTTGTGCGCTGATGGGGATCTCATCGCCCTTCAGCCCATCCGGGTAGCCGCGCCCATCCCAGCGTTCGTGGTGCCAGCGGGCGATCTCGTAGGCCGTTTGCAGCAGCGGCTGCTCTGCAAAATTATCCAGATCATGCAGCATCTTGGCTCCCAGCATACTGTGGGTCTTCATGACCTCGAATTCCTCCGGGGTCAGCCTGCCGGGCTTATTAAGGATCTTTTCGTCAATGCCGATTTTTCCGATGTCGTGCAGGGCAGAAGCCAGCGGGATCATATCCTGCTGTTCCGCAGTGATAGAGTATTTGCTGCTGATCTCCAACAGACGGCGGAGCAGCAGCTCGGTGATGATACGGATGTGCCGCACATGGGCGCCGCTTTCGCCGTTGCGGAATTCTACGATATGACTCAGTACACCCACCAGCATATCCGTATTATTTTCACGGGCGCGGATCTGCTCAGAGACCATCTGCACCAGCCGCCGCTGCTTGGCGTACAGCTTGATGGTGTTGGTCACGCGGCGGTACACGATACGAGCATCGAAGGGGCGATTGACATAATCACTTGCGCCCAGCTCATAGGAACGCCGGATCGTCGCATCGGAGTCCTCGCTGGAGATCATAATGACCGGGATATCCTCGATGGTGTGGTTGGCATTCATGGCTTTCAGCACTTCAAAGCCGTCCATAACGGGCATATTGATGTCCAGCAGCACCAGTGCAATGTTTCCGGCTTCTGCCTGCAATTTTTCCATGCATTCCCGTCCGTTTTCTGCTTCCAGAATGTGGTAACTATCCCCCAGGATCTCTGTCAGCATCATGCGGTTCATTGCGGAGTCATCCACAAGTAAGATCTGTGACTTGTTCTGCAAAAGTTTTTCCAAAGCCGCCAGGTTATGCCCCGGAACCTCCACCATGACGGCATTCTTGCGGCACTTTGCCTGATACATCAGCCAATCCGCCCGGCGAACGATATTTTCCATAGGGTCGGCGAGGGACTGTATCGTTCCGCCAATGCTCAGCGAGATACGGAAATGCGAATAGCCGGGTACAGATGCCATCTGCGCGGCGGTGCGGATCTGTTCCAGTTTGGTCTGCAAAAAGTCTCCCGGAATGCCGGATAACACCAGCAGAAATTCGTCTCCGCCATAGCGGATGAGCAGGTCCGACGCCCGGATGCAGGACTGGATGGTGTTTGCCACCGTTTTCAGTGCCATATCTCCGGCGTAATGCCCATAGGTATCGTTGCAGATCTTGAAATCGTCCACATCCATCAGCGCGATCCCTGCCGGGCCGATGGATTTACGGACAACTTCTTCGTAATAGCGGCGGTTGTAAATTCCTGTCAGCGGATCCCGATAGAGTTTTTCTTTGAATGCCTGCTCCTGTGCAGTACGCTGCTCGGTGGTTTCGTCCATCGGTGCTTTCTGATTTTCGGTCAATCGCTTCAGCGTTTGCTCCGCTGCGGCAAGAGCAGCTTCCTGTCGATGAAGTTTTTTCAACAGCTGCTGCTCACGCGCTTTGTAATATTCCTCGATCTCGGAAAGTGTATTCACGTTCTGACCTCTTCTACATTATTTACATCATTTGTGTGTTTCATCTGCGGAAACGCGCGTTTCCGCTATTTTTTAATGGGGGGGTAACGCGGAAGTGTTTTACGGTCTGTTCCAGTGCTGCAATGTCCACGGGTTTGGAGAGATGTACATCCATCCCGGCTTCCTTGCTCTTCTGCATATCTTCCAAAAAGGCGTTGGCGGTCATGGCAAGGATGGGGATGATCCTGCCCAGCGGGTTTTCGCTGCTGCGGATGCGGCGGGTGGCCTCCAGGCCGTCCATCACCGGCATCTGCACGTCCATCAAAATCATGTCATACTCGCCGGGCTTGACGCTGGCAAAGGCATCCACGATCTCCTGACCGTTGGGGTAAATTTTGCAGTGTGCGCCCTTGGATTCCAGCAGCAGCTCCAGGATCTCGGCGTTGATGGCGTTATCCTCGGCGCAGAGGAACTTCATGCCGGACAGAGGAGAAGCGGTCTCTTCTTCCTCCGGGAGCACCTGTGCCTCTTGCACCGTATCTGCTTCGGCATCAATGGGAAATTCCAGCACGACCTCAAAGCGGGTGCCCTTGCCGGTGGTGCTCTCCACGTGGATGGTGCCGCCCATCAGGTCTACGATGCTCTTGGTGATGGCCATGCCAAGGCCGGTACCCTGCACCTTATTGGTGCCGGATTTTTCCTCACGGGTAAAGGGGTCAAAAAGGGTCTTTTGGAACTCCTCGCTCATGCCGATGCCGTCATCCTGCACCACAAAGCGGTACCGGGCGTAGTGCTCGTTCCGGGGCAGCTCTTCCACCTCCAACCGGATATGCCCGCCCTTGGGCGTATATTTGACCGCGTTGGAGAGGATGTTCATCAGCACCTGATTCAGGCGGTTGGGGTCTGCCAGTACGTTTTCGTGCTGCAGATGGGTGTTTACCGTAAAGGTCTGGCGGCGCTGGCCTGCCTGCTGACGGATGATGCTGTCCAGCTGGCTGACCTGCTGGGGCAGGTTCATTTTTTCCACATTCAGGGTGGTCTTGCCGCTCTCGATGCGGCTCATATCCAGAATATTGTTGATGATGCCCAGCAGCAGCTGACCGGAAGTTTCCAGCTTGCCCAGATGTTCGGCCAGCTTTTCCGGCTGGTGCAGCTCGTTTTTCATCAGGGTGGTAATGCCGATGATGGCGTTCATGGGGGTGCGGATGTCGTGGCTCATGTTGGAGAGAAAGTCCGTCTTGGCCTTGCTGGCGCGCTCTGCGGATTGCAAAGCCTCTGCTGCAACGACCTGCGCCTGCCGCAGCTCATCGTTTACCTGCGTCAGATGGATGTTGTATTGTTCCAGACGGAGGTTCGCTTCTTTTTCAGTCCGCAGCTCCTGCTGCTGCTTTTGCCGCAGGAGAAACCAGCCGACAAAAACTGTTATGACCGAGAACATCATCGCAATGACGATGATGATGACCATGACGATGTTGACCAGCTTCTGCGTATTCACGGCCACATATTCTGCCGGAACAAGGAACGCCAGTGTCCACTGGGCGTTTTCCATCTGCTTCAGGGCGTAGAAATACTCAGTCCCATCCAGCACGGCGTTGGAATAGCAGGAGCCTGTGCGGGTAAGCCGCTCCTTTGCCTCCGCAAAGGAAGAGCCGTGCAGATAGGACATCCGGGAGAGGACGGTGTATACGTTGTGTCCCTTCAGCAGCTCGGTGTCATTGGCGTTGAACAGCTTAAAGCCGTTGTTGTCCAGCACATAGACACTGTTGCTGTTTTCGTAGGCGTCACAGCGGAAATAATCGTTCAGCTGGGTCATGCTCTGGGAGATGCCAAAGTAGCGCAGGGTGATCTCTTTTTCTCCGCTTTGCAGTGTGATGGGGGTGGAGAGCTGTTCCAGAAACACCATCCGGGAGTCGTCCACGGTCAGCGAATTGGAAACATAGCTGACCCGCTCCGGTGCGCTTTCCAGATAGTTCATTCCCCGCAGCAGCCCCATGCGGCCATACTCGGTATAATAATATCCGGCAGTATCCACGGCAATCAATTCGACCTGTTTTTCATGGTAATTGGAAAGCTCCGACAGCTTTTTCAGATAGCGGTAGAGATCGGTATCGGTCTTTAGCGGGGTGTAGTACAAATAATTGCACTGCACATCCACCTCGTCCCAGTGGGTGTCGATGACATCCTCCAGATTGCGGAACATCTGGTGGGTGACCTCTTCCATCTGGCTCAGCCGCTCATGGTAGACAAGGTTCTGGATGTAGGTCTGGCTCATGACAAAAAGGGTCAGGAGCGACACGATGATGACAAAGCCGAAGCCACCAAACAGCTTTTTATAGATTTTGTTGTTCACATCCAGTATCTCCTGTCCGTTTTATTCAACTCCATGCGGTGTCTGCCCGGCTGATGGTGGTGTAAGCACCAAAGAAGGTTTTTGCGGCATCCATGCCCACCACGCCGCTGTCTGTCACCGTTGCTTCGGCAGCCAGCTGGTCGCTCACACCGCAGATGGCAACCTGATAGGTCTTGCCCGCCTCCGGCTGCACCGGGCTTACCAGCACATAGGGGTAGCCCTTGCCGTTGCCGTAGGCATCGTAACCAGAAGCAAGCAGGTCGCTGATCTGCTGCCCGGTCAGGGAAACGGTCTGGATGGTGCGGTTCCAGCCGGTGGGCAGAATGACCGAAAGGTCGTAATCCGTAATGCCCTTGGCGTACAGCTTGGCGGCTACGCCGTGGTGGTTCTGCTCGGTGGGGTTGCCGGGGATCCATGTGCTCAGCGAGACCAGCGCAAGGTCGCTGCCGGTAGCCTGTGCAAAGCAGCGGCCTACCAGCATGGCGCAGTCCTGCTGCGAAAGCTCCTCCGTAACGGTAGTGATGACATCCGGGGTGTTGTTCACCACACTGTCCTGATCCTCGTCCAGCTGACGGATGACATCCTCCATGGTGGCGTTGCCCTTCATGAAGTCCAGCATTTTAAGGCCGGTGGTCACGAAGGTGTTTTCCCAGCCGGAATAGATAAAGGGCGCGGTGTTGCCTGCGTTCAGGGCATCGGCGATGTCGGCATAGTAGGTGCCGTCCGCTTTTGCGTCCTTGAAGGGCAGGAGGCTGCTTTTCAGCACCGTTGCGGGCTGCAGAGCGCTGGTGCCTGCAACGGTGGAAAGCACACGCATCACCTTGAGCGCATCTTCCAGCTTCTGGGGATCCTGCTCCAGCTTTTTATTCAGACCGTAGAAGCGGTTCACATTCAGCACAAAAACATTCTGGGTGCCGTCCTCGGAAAGATACGGCATCAGGCCGAATTTATCGGCGTTGCCGTCTGCCTCCACAATGCCGTTGGTGTTTCCGATCAAAAACAGGGTGTTCCCCTCGGCCATCCTCTGCCGGGTCACATTGTCGTCAAGAGCGTCGCCGGAGTCGTTCAGCATCCCGATGTCCTTCCACTTCTGGACATAGGCCATGGCCTGCATCATGCCGGGGGTATTGCTGACATTCGCCTTACCGGACAGATAATCCCGCTGCCACAGCCTGCCGTCCAGTGTGCCGAGGAAATCGGCGTCTGCAATGTTGCACAGGTATTGGAAACCGTAGCCCGGATACTGGATCTGCGGCAGGCAGAGATCGACCCCGGCTTCCTTGGCTTTTGCAGCCAGCACTTCCAGCTCAGCGAAAGAATTGGGCAGCTCCCAGCCGTGTTCTCGCAGCAGGGTCTTGTTGTAGGTGATGCCGTAGCAGTTGTAAACCGAGGGCAGCAGATAGATGGCACCGTTGTCGAACACGTCCTGCAGACGGGACTCCACATAGTTATCCGTAAAATCGTAGCCGGAAAGGTCCAGCAGTTTGTCGGAGACCAGATCGATCTGGGGGTCGTAGTAGGTCAAGGTGCAGACGTCCGGCAGGTCGCCTGCCGCAAACATATTCTGCAAACAGGTGGTGGTGTTATCGCCGCTGTATGGCACGACCTCGATGTTCACTTCCGGGTAAACGCTGTGCACCTGCTCAATAAAGGCTTCTATCTCCTTATAAGGTGCCATAAAGGTGACGGCTTCGTGAGCACCGTCTTTTTTAGCCGTTTCGGTCTTACCGCCGCAGGCGGTCAGTGCTGCCGTTGCCGCAGTAATGCCGCAGACCTGCAAAAACGAGCGGCGGGAGATCTTTTTCATCATATAAATATACTTTCTCACATTTTCGGAAAGCAATACTACGCAGGTGCAGTAGCGCAGTGCTGCCTTAGCGATTCTTACACATCCCACAGGAACTCCGACGCTTGCGGCCTGTCCGCACGGGGCTTTGCGCCGAGTTTCCATAAAATGACAATATAATTGTACCATTGCGGCAAAGGCGTTTCAAGTTGATTTTGAACGTCTTGCAATATTTTGCATGAAAAATATGGAAAGTTCTGAATTTCGCTGACTGGAAATAGACTGAAGTGACACATATCACGACCAGATGAACCGAAAAGGGGGATTCGATGAAAAAAACTCCTTTTATTCTGCACGAAAAATTTCGTTCGGACAACAACGAACAGCGCAAAGAACGGTTTCAAAAGGAATTTGAGCGATATATCATCGATGGATTGCTCAATGCCGTTCCTTCAAGATCCTGTGCCTGATGTGGCATCCCTGAATTTGAAGGAGGGATGCGTTATGCTGCGCATGGATGCTCGTGTACAAAAAGAAGGGGGCAGATCATGAAAGCAGCCATTTATTGCCGCCTGAGCAAAGAAGATGAAGATAAAATTGGTGAATCGGAGAGCATTCAGAATCAAAAGTCGATGCTGCTCCAGTACGCCCTGGAGAAAGGATTTGATATTTACCAGATCTATTCGGATGAGGACTATTCCGGCATCGACCGGAACCGTCCGGCATTCAATTCGATGATACAAGCCGCAAGCGAACATCAGTTTGATGTGGTACTGGCCAAAACGCAATCCCGTTTCACCCGTGACATGGAACTCGTGGAAAAATATCTGCACGGAAAGTTCATGGAGTGGGGCATCCGCTTCATTGCGGTGGTAGACCATGTGGATACCAACGATACCGCGAACAAAAAATCCCGCCAGATCAACGGCCTGATCAACGAGTGGTATCTGGAAGATCTGTCCACCAATGTCCGCTCGGTGCTTGACCACAAGCGGAAAGAGGGGCTGTTCATCGGCTCTTTTGCACGGTATGGATACTGCAAAGACCCAAATGCAAAAGGAAAACTCATCATCGACCCGGAAGCAGCCGAAGTGGTAAGGCGGATCTTTTCCATGGCTCTTAACGGGATCGGCGCACACAAGATCGCACGCATCCTGAATGACGAAAAAATTCCAAGCCCAACGGCCTATAAGCAGCTGCATGGCATCCATTACCGCAGTGCATTAAAGAATACAAATGCGGCTCTTTGGAGCAGTCCCACCGTATATCAAATATTACATGATCAGCTTTATATCGGAAATATGGTGCAGGGAAAGCATAAAAAGATAAGTTACAAGTCTGAAAAGACGATTTGGCTTCCAAAATCGCAGTGGATCGTTGTAGAAAATACGCATGAAGCGATTATTGAGCGAGAAATGTTTGAAACGGTCCAGAGGATGATGCAGGAGCGCACCCGGAGCGGCGAGAAGGGAACGATCCATCCGCTGGCACGGAAAGTAGTGTGCAGCTGCTGCGGCTGTATCATGGAGCAGACTGGCCGTCAGCCGAGAGCGGATGGAACACAAAGACGCTATGTTCGCTGCCGGATGCACCAGCGCGCACCGGAAGTGTGCGGCAACAAGACCTGTACCGATATGGACGCGTTGGAGAATGCTGTACTGGAACGTATCCGGGCGTATGCGGCAGACTATTTTGACCCTGAAAAAGTTACCCTTCCAGAACAGGATGACCCCATCCGGCAGCGAGAGCAGGCCAGGCGTGACGAGCTGAAACGGTTGAAGAGCGAAGCAGCCCGGCGGCGCAAGGCCATGCAGGAGTTGTATCTGGATAAGGTGTCAGGTTTAATTGATGCCGTTCAGTTTTCTGAAATGAACCAGACCTTTCTGGAAGAAGTGAAAAAGGCAGAGATCCGGATCGATACATTGGAAACGGAACTGGAACAACAGCAGGAAGAAACCGGTGGAGTCCAGACGCAGATGCAGCGTGTCCGTGAACTGGCACAGGTTTCGTACCTGACCCGCGAACTTGTTGTACTGTTGGTCCATCGTGTTATTGTCAGCCCAAAAGATACGCTTACCGGAGAACAAAAAATAACGATCGAATGGAATTTCTGAGTCGGCAGACAGTTCGACTGCCCCGCTGGGCTATTTTCGTCAGCCCAGGTCGGATACACCTCACTGGACGCCACGTTGGCGATATAGCTGCGGAACGAGACGGTGACGTTCCGGGCCGAGGCGGCGGGCCTGCCGAGATGGACGGTGATATTTTTCGGGATGATGACCCGGTCCAGCACCCGCGGCACACAGGCGAGGGACGGGGTCGGGCCGCTGCCGCCGTCGCCGGTGAAGAGGCTGTGGGGTGGGATGACGATGGGGACGTTGGGCGTGTCCCGCATCTCCTCGGTGTCGGGTATCATCTCGGGCTGGGCCAGCGTCACCTGCCCGGGAAAGACCTGCACGCCCTGGATGCGGACGGTGCGGTAGCCGGTCTTGGAGGCCACGAGGTCACAGACCGCGTAGGGGGGCTGCGTGGTGTTGTTCTCGTCCAGCGAGAGAGCACAGGCGGGGGTGGTAAGGGTGACGTCGTCGGCGTTGCCTTCGGCGTCGGTCAGGCGGGTGGCGGTGAAGCCGTCGCCGCTGACGGTGACGGTCACACCCTCGACAGGGCTGGACTGACGGGCCGCAAAGGCCTGGATGCGGAGAGTTCCGGTGTTCTTCATGGAGATACGCTCCTTTGCTGGTAAAAGTA
>ERZ772897.3290-NODE-3290-length-12271-cov-3.031843_pt1 | contig 12271 bp, 9 predicted proteins | sample MGYA00512125_ERZ772897 | MGnify/ENA primary metagenome ERZ772897 (study PRJEB29015, sample SAMEA2737660) | human gut metagenome | biome: human gut; feature: human-associated habitat; material: faeces | place: China | collected 2012 ... | reverse complement strand
CGCGCTCATTTTTTCCTTTGATATACTTTGGAATAAAGTCCATTGGTCCAGGACGGTACAATGAAACTCCGGCAATTAAATCTTCCAAACAATCTGGCTTAAGTTCCTTCATGAAGTTTGTCATTCCCTGACTCTCAAATTGGAATATTCCCATCGTGTTTCCGTCTTGCCATAATTTGAATACCTTTGGATCATTCATTCCTTGGTCAAATTTTACGTCTATTCCCCTATTTTTCTTAACCAAATTTATGGTATCTTGTATAACTGTTAGAGTTCTAAGTCCTAAGAAGTCCATCTTTAATAACCCTAATTCTTCAAGAGTTGTCATTATGTATTGTGTCGAAATCATTCCATCTCTTACATATAGTGGAACATAGGTTACAACTGGATCTTTTGTAATAACTATACCACAGGCATGTGTAGAAGCCTGTCTTGGCATTCCTTCCAATGCCATTGCAATATCCAGTAACTTCTTTGTTTCTGGATTGTTCTCATATTCATCTTTGAATTCCTTATTTTGCTCCAGTGCCTTTTTTATTGTTATGTGTAACTCATTTGGAACCATTTTCGCAAGCTTATCGGCTGTTGCATAAGGAACATCTAAGACTCTTCCTACATCTCTTATAACCATTCTGGCAGACATAGTTCCAAAGGTAATAATCTGCGAAACATGGTCTGGGCCGTACTTTCTAGAAACATAGTCTATTACCTCTTGTCTTCTTTCATAACAAAAGTCAACGTCAAAATCTGGCATGCTTATTCTCTCTGGATTTAAAAATCTTTCGAAAAGTAAAGCATATTTCATTGGATCTATGTCTGTAATTTCTATTGCATATGCAACAATAGAACCAGCTCCAGAACCTCTTCCCGGTCCTACTGGTATTCCTTGAGTTTTAGCATAATGTATGTAATCCCATACAATCAAGAAATAGTCAACATAGCCCATTTTCTTGATTACGCCTAACTCGTAATTTTTTCTGTCTATAATTTCTTGTGAAGGATTATCTCCATATCTATTTTTTATTCCATCATTACATAGCTTTTCTAGATAATCGTAATGTGTAGCAAATTCTTCTGGCACATCATAATTTGGAAGTATTGTGTGTCCAAATTCAAAGGTTACATTACACTTATCTGCAATCTTTACAGTGTTTTCTATTGCTTCAGGCACGCCAGAGAAAAAGTCTGCCATCTCTTCTGGTGACTTAATATATAGCTCGTCTGTTTCAAACTTCATTCTATCTTCGTCGGTAATCTTTTTGCCAGTCTGAATACAAAGTAAAATCTCATGGTTGTAAGCATCTTCTCTTCTTAAATAGTGCGAATCATTTGTTGCAACAAGCTCTATGTTCAACTTTCTTGAAAGTTCAATTAGCTTTTGATTTACTAAAACTTGCTCTTTAATTCCATTATTTTGTATTTCTAGATAATAATCTTCTCCAAATACATTCTTAAACCATGTAGCAACTCTCTCAGCCTCTTCCATATCACCTTTTAGAATCGCCTGTGAAACCTCTCCAGCCAAACATGCACTACAGCAAACCAATCCTTCATGGTACTTTTCTAGCACTTCTTTATCAATTCTTGGCTTGTAATAAAATCCTTCTGTAAATCCTATAGAAACAAGTTTTGTAAGATTTTTATAGCCCTCATTATCCTTCGCAAGTAAAATTAAGTGGTTATACCTTGCATCAATATTAGGGTCTTTATCCTCTCTTCCTCTTGGGGCAACATAAACTTCGCAACCAATTATAGGCTTAATTCCATTTGCCAAACATGCCTTATAAAAATCGATTGCACCAAACATAACGCCATGGTCTGTAATAGCCATAGCCTTCATTCCAAGCTCTTTTGCTCTAACTGGTAAATCTTTAATTCTGTTTGCTCCATCTAGTAAACTAAACTCACTATGCACGTGTAAATGTACAAAATCTGGCATTGTTTTTCCCCCATTTGTAATATTTTGTCTAATTCTATCATCAAAAGGGAGATTTTTCAATACAGATTATATTCTTTTCTCTTTAATTATAATAAAAATTTAAGAGGTTCCCAAACGGGAACCTCCTTTACCTCCTTAAAAGAATTCGCTAAATTCATTTGACGGAACAAACTTGATTGGACCTTCGTAACGCCCTGCTTTGCAAGCATTGAAAACGTAATTAAAATATTTTTCTCCAGCTTCGAACTTTTCTACAGGAATTGCAATAAATGCTGGCATTGAAAACCCACATTTTATATTCATCGTTGCTTCTTTGCCTTCGGCAATTTGCTCCATAGCAAGGTCTTCAACTTCTTTATTTCCTTGCCCCATATTTTCCCATGTAGTCCAACTGGACCAAATAACTATTCCTAATTGCTTTTTTTCTTTTGCTTCCTTGATAACGTCCCGAAGTAATTTTTCTGTCATAGCAATTCTCCTCCATTTATCAGGATTTTGGTTACACAGCATAGCGTATTAAATACGCTAAAATACTATCAAAGTATAACATATTTATGTATTTATTTCAATACCTTTCACTATAGCAAATCTTGAAATAAAATTTCTAAATTTAATAATAATTTGATAAAATCAATCCAGAACTGGTAGTTAGCATACAAAAACTAACTACCTTATACTTTTTCTCTAATTTTCCTGTGTCTTTAATATTGCTTCTACTTCTTTTTTGGTTAGTTCAACTGCTTGAGCTATTTGTTCTATAGATAAATTCATGTTTTTTAACGCTTTCACGATTTTTTCTTTTGTTTTCTTTTCTCCTTCTTTTTCTCCAAGTTCTCTGTTTGTTTTCATCTCTACATTGTATCTCATTATACTCCACTCACGTTCTTCATACTTTGCCACTTCGTCTGGATCTTTGCTTAATTTATTTAGTTCTTTTACTGTTTTGTCTATTTCTTTATTTTCTTTGGCCGACATTTCTACTTTCTCCTCCTTACTTCCATCTATCAACCATAGCCATTGCTCTAGCTTTGTGTTGCAGTCTGGATTTTTTTGTTTAAATTTTGGTAATTCTATAAAGTGCATTTCAAATGTATTTGTTGCTTCTTTCTCTTCCTTGTTGTAGCCCATATCAACAAATTCTATTGGTTTTGTATCCTCATATTTCATTCTTGCAATTGAATGATATGAATTTCTTTCTAAATAATTATATTTCAATATATTTATTGTTATTATTTTTTTCAGTTCTTTGTAATTTTGCTTAGCTTTTAATTGTTCTGCTGCAAGTTTTGATAGATATGTACTTGACCTTTCTTTTATATTATGTTCATTTGAGACCTGCATTTCTACATCTACTACTCTTTCATTATCTATATCCAATTTTAAATCTAATATTCCAAGTTTTTCATCTGCCATATTTGGCGTTAACTCCGGATTTTTTACTTCTACCTTATTTATATGTATATTCAAAATTGCCTCTAAAAAATCCTTTAACATCGAATTATTTTCTTCTCTTGCAAATATTCTTTTAAAAACATAATCTGATGTTAGTGCTAACCTTATCATCTTTGTGTCTTCTATTCTAATATTATTTTCTTTTAAATCGTCCATTTGCTTCCTTTCCATTTTACCATTCTATTGATTGCTTTTCAACTCATAAGTAAAATTTTTGTGTATTTTATCTCAATAAATTTTCTCTGAATGTTTTTTAAATAATATTTTTTTATTTGCAACACAACATGTTGATTGGTTTTGGATTTTACCTTTCGCTATAGCGAACACAGAAATTAAATTTATAGAACTAATGACAATTTGATAAAATTTATTTAATAATTAACGTTAATACTTTCATAGATGTTTTCATCTATTCCAAGCTCTATAATTATATTCTCGAAACAAAAGAAAAGCAAGCAAAATCGTACGTCAAATTCTTACACGTTTACTTACTTTTCTACATCTTTCTATTGAATTTCTATTCCAATTCTTCTACCATCTGTGGCATGTTTTTACCTTGTACTGTTGGTATTGCTACTATCTTAAATTTTGATATTTTATCTCCAAATTTGATTTCTACAATATCTCCAACTTTTACTTCATAGCTTGGTTTTACTACTTTACCATTTACAGATATTCTTCCACCATCAGCCGCTTCATTTGCAACTGTTCTTCTCTTTATTATTCTTGAAACTTTTAAAAATTTGTCTAACCTCATTTTTTCTGTACACTGCGAGTGCACTTCCTCCTTTCTCTCTTTAGGTTAAATTTGATTGAAAAAAAATTGTAATTATTTTTCAATCTCTATTGATTCATTCAAATACAAACTATAAATCCACATCCTATCCACTTTTCTATTTAATGCTTTTTCTAGTGCATCTTTATATAAATATAATTGTTCCTTGTATTTTTCTACTAATTCGTTTTCTTTTCCCGTTTTCACATAGTCTGTTTTGTAATCGACTAGTACTAGCTTTCCGTTTTTATCTATATAATATAAATCTATAATTCCCTGCACTAATATGTTTTCATCATTTTCCTTGCTTATATCATACATTCTGCTTGCTTTTACATTTATATAAAATGCTTTTTCTTTATGGATTTCTTTTGCATTTTTCAATTCTTGCCATAAATCGGATTTCGTGTATCCTTGTAGCTTGCCTATATTGATACTCTCTGCTTCTGCCTTGCTTATTATTTCTCTTTGCTTTAATTCGTCTATTAGTTCTTGAATTTTTTCTGCTGTATATTCTTCTTTTTCATTCATTTTCTGAACACATAAATGCATTAAAGTTCCTTTTTGTGCATTGCTAATCTTTGCGTTTTCATTATTGTTTACAAATTTAGGTTTTTGCGTTATAGCTCTTGCCTCTTTTGTTTCTTCTACTGCAAATTTCACATTTTTAGTCTGTTCTTCTACCTGTTCTGCATTTACCATTTCTTTTATTTTTGTTACAGACGTCTTGGTTGGAACTCCTTCTATTTCTTCATGTGGATATTTCCAGTTTATGTACTCTAATATTTTTTGCTTTTCTTCTTTATTAGCTTTCTTAGCATTTTCTATTATTTTTTGATAAATGTCTTCTTCTATTTTCTCTTCTTTTTTCAAATTTTCTAATAGTTCTTTTTTATTATGCACATTTACTCTAAATATTTTTTCTGTTTTTGCTACTCCCTCTTTTTCATATATTAGCTCTAACCAATCCAAATATGTTTTGTATTTTTGCAATAAATATGCATTTATTTTACTATCATCTGTTGGATATACTTCTAAAGCCTTTTGCTTTTCAGTTATCTTTTTGTTTGCATCTTTTTGCCTTCCAACTATTATCAATTTTTCTTTTGGTCTTGTTAATGCAACATACAAAACTCTCATTTCTTCAGACACGGCTTCTCTCTTTGCTTTTATTGCTAGCGCCTTTTTAGCTAAAGTCTTAAACTCAATATGTCTTTCCGAATCGATATATTGTGGTCCAAGTCCTAAATCTTGATCCAGTAATATTTTTTCGTTTAAATCTTGCATATTAAATTGCTTTCCAACTCCTGCTAATATTACAACTGGAAACTCTAGTCCTTTACTCTTATGAATACTCATAATCCTTACTACGTCTTCGTTTTCGCCTATTATTTTTGCAGAAGTTAAGTCTTCACTATTAAATTTTATCTTATCTATAAAATTAATAAAGTTGAATAGTCCTTTAAAACTTGCAGATTCATACTGTTTTGCTCTTTCAAATAGCATCTTCAAATTTGACACTCTCAAATTTCCATTTGGCATTAGACTCACATAATTCATGTAACCAGTCTTTGTATATATGTTCCAAATCCATTCGTCTAGAGCCATATATTGTTCATCATTTCTAAGCTCTTCTAATAATTGCAAAAACTTTCTAACCTTTGGAGTATCAGTTTTGATAAGAGCTTCATAGAAATTTGAATTTCTATCATTTAATCTAATTTCAATAAGCTCATTGTCCGTAAAATTGCCTATTGGCGAACGCATTACAGTAACTAGTGGAATGTCTTGCATTGGGTTGTTTATTATTTTTAGCAATGACATAATGGTTTCTATTTCGATTGACTGCAAATATTCTCCAGAGCTATCACTGTATACAGGAATTCCTAGCATAGAAATTTCTTTTTCATAAACATTCGCAATTCCGGTTATACTTCTTAATAAGATTGCAATGTCTTTATATCTAATGTTTCTTTTTCCTTCTTTTCTGTCTATAACTTGATACTTGCTATCAATTAATTCTTTAATTTTCTTTGCTACAAATCTTGCCTCTAATACAACATCTTCTACTCTTTCTTGTTCTGCAGCATTGCTATCTTCCTCTGATGGTATGTATAGTGATGGTTCTGAATCCTCATCTTTCCAGATATCATTATCTTCATCACTCGTATCTATAATCTCGATATCAGTCGTGTAATCCTGCTCTGGAATTTCCAAATAAGATGCTCCTAAATTCAAATACTCATTCGTATTGTAATCTATGTCTCCGAGCTCTTTGCTCATAATATCTTCAAACACCATGTTTGTAATGTTTAGTACATTTTCTCTACTTCTAAAGTTTTTGAATAGCTGAATTTTTCTATCTTCGCCCACTTCTGGTTCTAACTTATATTTATTGTATTTTTCTATAAATAATTGAGGTCTTGCCTGTCTAAACTTGTAAATGCTCTGCTTAACATCTCCAACCATAAAAACATTGTTTCCTTTTGATACACTCGTTAGGATATACTCTTGTACTAAGTTACTATCCTGATATTCGTCTATTGCAATCTCTTCAAATTTTTCCTCATATTTTTTTGCGACCTCTGTTTTAACAACATTTCCAGCTTCGTCTTTTTTTACTAGAATTTTTAAAGCTAAGTGTTCCATATCATTGAAGTCCATTATGTTTTTCTCTCTTTTTTTCTGATAGAACTTCTCAGAAAACTCCAATATTATGTTTTTAAGTTTATTCAGAATATTGTACATAAAGTTTATGTCTGCAATCGCTTCATCTGACGTGCAATTTAACAATTCTTTTACTTTCTTAAATTCTTCTTTAACACTGTCTCTTATATTTTTTGCCTCATCTTTTAGGTCATTAGTAACTTTTTTATCAGTTGGCCAATTATTTCTTTTATCTTTTAGTGCTACAATTGCATTAACACACTTATCCCAATCATTTAGGTTATCCTTTAAAAAGTAGTAATCCACAAGGTCTATATTTATCGTATTTATAAATTTTTCAAGTTCTGGAAAACGTGTCATTTTGTTTCTAATACTTTCTAGCTTTAAAATTCCATTTTCCAATATATCACTTACATTTTTAATTATAATCTTTCCCCATGGGGTGTCAGAGAAGTTTGTGTATTTTCCTTCAATATCAAACATTTCCACCTTTTCATTTAACCATTCTTCTGGAAAGGGTGATGCTTGAATATATGTATAAATTTTCAAAATTAGTTCTTTTAAATCTTCATCTTTGTTATACTTCGTGTAGGTGTCAATTAAATCTAGAAAATCTTTATCACCTGAAATATATTTATCTTCAAACATATCATCTAATACTTCTTGCTTTAATAGCAACATTTCAGTGCTATCTGCAACTCTCGCATTCGCAGATATATCAATCTCATAAAAATTATTTCTAATAACGTCAAGACAAAACGAGTCTATTGTACATATACTCGATTTATTAAGAAGAATAATCTGTTTTTGAAGATTTGCATCTTCCGGATTTTCTTCAATTTTCTTATAAATAGCTTCTAGAATTCTCTCTCTCATCTCAGATGCTGCAGCATTAGTGAAAGTAACCACCAAAATTTTATCTATATCAACACGGTCAACAATAATTTTCTTAATAATACGCTCAACCAAAACCGCCGTCTTACCACTACCGGCAGCAGCAGCGACCAAAATATTTGAACCTTTCTTATCAATCGCAGCTTGTTGCTCATCAGTCCATTTAACACTTGCCATAATTTTTCTCATTTTCCCTTCTATTGCTATAATTTGAAAACTTCTAAATTTTTCAAACTTTTGTAATTGAATTTTATTTCTTGTAACAGTATATATTAAAAACAGCAAAATTTCAATGTGCAATTCGGGGACGGAGAAAAAAATGTACAATCATAACCTTTTTCTAAAAATACATATTTTTTCATTTTCTGCAAATAATATTATAAAATTTGAAAGGACTGATTTTATGGAAGAAAATTTTAATAGTGGAAAAGATGAAAATATTAATTTAACTATTTTAAATGAGATTAATAAGGCTGCAAAGATGGGAATGGATTCTATCTCGTATGTTTTGAAAAAAGTTGGCGACGAGAATATGAAAGAAAATTTAACTTTTCAATACACAGAATATGGCAGAATTATTGATAGAGTAAACAATCAATTTGATAAATATGGAGAAATTCCAGATGAAGCTCCTGTTACAGACAAAATGATGGCTTGGATGGGTACTCAAATGAACACTATGACTGATAAGAGTAACTCGAAAATTGCGGAACTTATGATTCAAGGAGGAGACATGGGAATTATAAAATGTCAAAAGCTTTTGAACCATAATCCTAGAGCTGATGAGCCTGTAAAAAATATTTTAAATGACTTTGTCACATTACAAAAAAATGATATAGAACAAATGAAAAAATTTTTATAAAATTTAAGACGTTCTTTTTAGACAATTTAGTCTAATTTAAGAACGTCTTTTTTCTCTAAAATCTTTGTATTAAGTTTGGCACTTTAGTCGGATTTTCTACACTGCTCGATATTCCTTCTCCCACGTGTGGATGAAAATGTGAGTAAACATTGTCTGCTCCAAATATCAATAGCAAGGCTATGCACATTGATATTTTTAATTTATTTGTTAATCTTTGCAAATTTCTTTCTAAGAATGGTGCTACAATATATACACATAATACACCTCCGAGACCAAAGAATAGTGAACATTCCAAACAAATTCGTCCATTTATATTCAAGAATACGCCTGTATAATCCCAGTATCTTATTCCAGTAGTAACCTCTATATACCAAGAAGTTGCATATTCTATTGCAGAACATAAAAACATTACCACTCCAAATGTTAAAAATGGATTTTTCAACATCTTTCTAAACTTTTTAAATTTTGTTAAAAGTACTATGAGTGTGCAACCTGTTCCATAAATTGGTAACCAAGGTCCATATAAAGTTCCCCTGTTTACTAATATTCCATCTCTAAATAAATATAGTGCTACTTCCCACAACCAGCCTACAAATGAAAAAATAAAGAAAAATAATATTATAGATGTAGGCTCATAATTTTTATTATAGTCAATTTTTGTCTTCTTTCTTTCAAATTCAAATGCATCTGGATAGCTTGCTGTCTCTGGATTTTCTTCATACAATTTTGTATCATTTAATAATTCATATCCATATTTTTTATTTTCTATGTATTCTTTTCTTAAAAATGCATATAATTCGACTTCTGTAGCAGTATAATATGGTGAAACATAAATTCCAGCTAATCCAAACGTAATGTATTGTAAGATATTCCAGCCAATAAATGATAAATCTAATAAAAATGCTCTCCACTTATTTCCGTTCATCATTTCTCTTGAAATTCTTATTGCATCTTTTGAACTAATTTGTGGATTTTCCGCAATTATGTACATAACCATTTTGTATGAATACTTCTTTATAATGCCTCCAACAATGGTCAAATTCCATAAAAGTTGATATATTTCCATTCGTAGCATGGATTTTACTACATTTAAATATCTTCCTTTTCTAAACGGATACAACATTCTATACACTTTTGTTTTCTTGTAATTTCTACTCTCTAAGTATATTCTTGTCTCTCCTATTTGAATTGGATAAGATATAAATATTTTTATTGCCATACCTCCTGCAGCAACTACAATAATTAGAATTTTCAAAATTGTTGTTTTATTTTCGTAACTTGCAATAGTTTGAATAATTTTTTGAACATGTTCATGTCCCTTAGTTACAACATTAAACACCGTATAAAATACGCCTTTAGTAACATTATTCTTTTCGTTGTAATCATTTATTACATCTGTAATAACACTACTATTTCCAGAAAACATCTGAGAAACCATCTCATCAAGATATTTATTTAACATTACTTCTGGATTTTCTTTGTCAATCCAAGTTAGCTCTTTTCCATTTTTTCTATCCTCTATAAATTGTTTCAAAACATTCAAGTTTGATAAAGAATCGTTATTAACAGCATACTTTCCAACTACAATCGTCATAAATAAGCCAATTAAAAGTAATGTCCATAAATTATTTTTTAATGTTTTCTTACCTTTTTGTTTTATCTCTTTAATACTCCACATATTATACCTCTTATAAATATTCATCAAGGTAATAGTATCATAAGATAATCGCATTTTCAATATTGTTAGGTTTAAATCATGCTTTTTATACTTTCAACCTTGCAATTCATTCATTTAACAACTCATATCTATTGTTTTTTTATGTAAATCGTGATATACTCTGTGTATCGCAATATTGTATTGCCTTCGAACACCAATATTTTCGGAGGCACGGTCCTCCGAACAATCAAAAGGAGGAATAAACATATGATTGAAAGAATTTTACAAAAATTATATGACGAATATTATCCTGATCGCGATATACAAGTATTAATAGTAAACGGAAGAGTAACATTAGCCATAAATGACACAGCTCAAGCCTCTTATTCTATCAAAGGTACTTATCGATATGAAGAAGTTCAAAAGCTAAACCAATTTACAAACGGCTTTGTTCAATATGGCCTTTGCCCTGGAGACGGACCAACAGCCATAATCGGTTTAGCCGACCCGAATGCAAATTTAAAATTCATTCTTGATGCCTCTCCTTATGGTAAAATGCCTAATACGCACAGTATGATATTTAATCGTTACTCCGATGAGGATGCCAAACAGGTGTCAAATTACACAGTTTATGGTCTGAATGGTCTTTTAGAACTCGCAGATATTGTTAAATTTGACAAAATTCATTTTTCCTATGATGCTCGTTATCAAGAAGCTGTTATTTCACAAGAGCCACGTGTCTTAAAAATGAACTGTAAATTTGACAGATTTCATTATTCTTACAGAGAATGTAAATACTTTGCGACACATCAGCCATACTTTGAAATTAGTAATTCTGTTGCTTTTGCAACTTTGGCAGATGGCAGACACATTGCTCTACCCGGATTTAGCTATGACAGGAAAGATGAAGCTCTGGGTTTCAGAGATGTATGGGAGTCTTACTGTGAAGAGCCTCCTGTTCTCGGAATTAATTTCATGACAGACAAAGAGGCTTCTCAATATGACGACTTTGAAATTTACATTTACGATTATTCGTATTTGTGTGACCCATCTCTGGTTCCTAGGCTTGCAAAAGTAGACCGAACATTTTCTAGCGGATTTGACTTCTGCAATACACCTGATGGAAAGGATTTGAGAATAACAGGTAATTTTTGAGCTTTCAATCATGTAAGCCAATTAAATTTGACAAAACCAGCAGGGAATTTTTTCCCTGCTGGTTCTTAGTTCGAACACTTCTATTGTTGGGCAGTGTATTTTTCTTTATTTTTTCATATTATAAACCCGATTATATCTCTCGAGTTTATCATTTCCTCCGGACTCGTCAAGAATAGCAGGTTCACCTGCGTTGTTTTCCACCTCACTTAATTCACCTTCCTCATAGAAATTCCATGCAGAGACGATATTGTAAAGTTTTCCTTTACCGTCAGAACCATCTCCTGCAAAAGTTTCATTTCCATCAAGTAAGAAACGCGTGTATCCTTTTCCGTCTTTATAAAAGATGTCATATTCTTGCCGTGTGCAAAGAGGCACCATCAGGTCAAGAATATTTTTTTCCCCAGGCATCCCTGTAACACGACATCCGCCTTTCTGAAGAACCTCTTCAAGCTCTTTCTTTGCAATAGGGCAATCAACTGTTGCCAGAAAGATGTTCTCCTTCTTAAATGCAGTTCCGATAGGATTTTTTTTCATGCTTAATACCTCCAAGTTGAAGCCAGTATTATTATGTTATCAATATAATCATAGTAGCTGCCCATCTACAGTGAAAGTATGATAACTCCTACACTATGGCATATAGCCACACATAAATATATAATACTACCGTTTTATGCAAATGTCAATTATCACTTGTGAATCTATTTTCCTTTTCGATTCCAGATTAAATAATCCCAAAAAAATAAAAGATTAACATTTCTAGTTAATCTCTTACTCTGGTGCCTTGAACTGGAATCGAACCAGTGACACAAGGATTTTCAGTCCTTTGCTCTACCGACTGAGCTATCAAGGCAAAAAAATGGCGACCTGGAA